>Ga0134067_10000016_pt1 | contig 15798 bp, 17 predicted proteins | sample 15_taG_4_FD_94460 | JGI IMG/M metagenome (GOLD analysis project Ga0134067, IMG submission 94460) | Grasslands soil microbial communities from the Angelo Coastal Reserve, California, USA - 15_D_Rain_20cm_5_09212015 | ecosystem: Environmental > Terrestrial > Soil > Grasslands ...
CGAAGGAGCCCGCGGCGCTCGCGATGCCGAGCACGACGCTCCTCTTCTCCGCGGAATAGGCGCGCCCGAGCGCGCCGAACACGATATTGAAAGTCGTGCAGCTCATGCCGATGCCGACGAAGATGCCGATCGCGAGAGTCAGGCCGAGCGCGGTGGTCGAGTACGCCATGAGCACGAGACCGAGCGCGTAGAGTAGCCCCCCGGCGAGGAGCACGCGCCGCGCGCCGAAGCGATCCGCGAGCATTCCGGTAAAAGGCTGCGTGATGCCCCAGAGCAGGTTCTGCAGCGCCACGGCGAAACCGAACACCTCGCGGCCCCAGCCGTTGTCCATGCTCATCGGCTGCAGGAACAGCCCGAAGCCGTGGCGGATGCCGAGCGCGAGCGTGAGGATCAGGCTCGCGCACACCAGCATGACGGTAGGACTGGAATTGCGGAAATCGGGCATGTCGGGATTTCAGCGCGGGAAAAGCGTGACAGGATATCACGCAGCGAGCTTCGTGACGGCGTTTGATACCATAGGGATTCCGGTCTTCACCACGACGTGACGCTTTCGACCTTTCCCTTCGATGATGCCGCTGGAAATGATCTGAACAACAAAGCGAAAGTCACGATGGGAGAATCCTATTGATTCCTTATCGTGTCACGGAACTGGCCCTATACCACTCACTTGGTACGTTGCCCGAACCGACTTACCACAAATTTTACTGACGAGGGTGTTTAAAGAAATGCTCTGCAATGGCCTTGGCAATGATGCCGTTTGCCAATTTATTATGGTGACCACTTTCCTCATAATACAGGCTAGCAAAGTCGCCAGGTTTCGGTTTCGCCATCGACTCAATTAAAACAGGTTCGGTATCAAGATAAGGTATTCCCCAACGTTCGATTTCTCTTATTAGGAATGCCTTTCGCCAGCCGCCGCCAGAAGCGGGGACGAAGATTACGAAACGTAAATCGAGGCTGTTGGCGTTTGCCTCTTGCACGATTCCTTCAATTAGGCTTTTGCTAACCCGCTCTATTTCTCCTCGCCGATGCTCACTGTCCATTAAATTCCCACCCGTTTCTAGATACTCCGCAAACTGGACAAGGGCGGCTCCGAAATAGCTTGTTATTCCGATCGGATTTTTCTTGAGATAGGAATCATTATTCGTTTCGACCGGGACGCCGCTTAGGACAAGCTCATTCTCTTTGATCAAGAAATATGGCTTGGGACGACTTCGATTTTTCATAATACAGCGATCCAGGTCGACCGTAAGAATCCCAATAATGACCACAGGTTTCTTAAAAAGGTCGTGAGATTGCTTAAATCGAAGATAGATTTGGTCCAAGCCATAACCCGGTACACCGAAATTGTAGACTGTCTTACCCGGTAATAGGCTTTGCAATTGCTGAGGGATTTTATCCGCCATCAGCTTTCCAGCTCCAACAAAGGAATCACCGTAAAACAATACACTCCCTTCCGCCGCTTCCAAAACATAAGGGGTATCGGCAATTACACCCAAGGGGTTCTGAGGGGTCCTTTTGTAAGCCCACCCCAAAATAGGATCGTACGCTAGCCCTGAACTGCTTCTTTGGAATTCGTTGAGATCGGCACTTTCGGCCATTTCCTTATCGATATTATCTAATCCCCATACGATTCGAAGTTTGTAGTAATCGTCATCGGAAAGTACATTCGCATATAACCCAGGAGTACGAAACTTAGGGTGCCCAATGGCTATGCCGGTTCGAAGCGTGATTTCCATTAACAGGGGACTCATTATGACAATACTAACAAGAAGGAGATTAAGATTCGCGACCAGATCCGTTCTCCGGTAGGTAATAGTGGTAAGCCCCCAACAGACCAGGATGAAAACAACGCTCCCCATCACAATTAGAACCAGTTCTCTATGCCTTGGAGAGATAGGTCCCAGTTGGTAAAGCAAAAAGTTTCTCACAGGCAAAAATGCAACTGCGCCTCCCACAATCCATGTGACACCAATCAAAATGAGAACCTTTTCTCGGATACTTGTCTTCATAAAACCACTTCAATTCCTTGAAAACACTTCAGGCAATTCTTTTATTAGAATTTCTGCAACAATCTTATTCCCCGACGGATTAAGGTGTCCATCGTGACTCCAATACAGATCCCTCAGGCGCAAATGACTCTCGCGAAAATGAAATGTTAGATCGATAAACCTAATGCCCTCATGAGTGAGAAACTCTCGTAACTGTTCGTAGTATTTCGCGTCGGAATACACCGTTTTGAAAGGCATAAGCACCATTACGAAGGGAATGTTATTCTCAGTTGCGAACTTCTTGAAGGCTAGGACTGCTTTCTTATTCTTAATCGCTTTTGGGTTATTACCATACCAATACTGTCCATTACTGTCCATGTGGTCTCTATACTGTCCATTCGAGTCTTTATCGACAAAATACAAATTCCTAACCGAGGGCTTTTCGGCTGAAGCCGTCTCAGTCGAATCCGTCTTTTCTACCAACGATTTCACTAGATGTGCTGACAGCGAATATTGTCTGAGGAAATATTTGACTCTTTGCGACCATGTCCGTCCTTCCAGACTACGTCCTCGCAGACTAAGATCGAGTAACCTTTTATCAATGAATCTTCTTAATTCTATTTCCGGAATCTTCACACGCCTATCATCTTTATCAAGGCCTACATTATCCACTAGCCAACCATCCATTACAGTAGAATGAGGATAGGCATAGTCATTTGCAATATCATTCGCACAATAAAAAACAATTATCGCCTTAGGCAAAATTCCAATTTGTTCTACTATCTCAACGAATTTGTCGTATTGGTGTTGCTGGCCTGTATGTGTTACCCCGCATTTTAGTATTTGAGTGCCGGTCAAATTCTCGATTACAGCGCCAAATTTTTCATCGAAAGGTGCATATCCCCACGTATAACTGTCTCCCGTTAAATAAACATATTCTTCGTATTGAGCATGCTCTTTATCAAAGCAGCCTATTGAGTTCGACCAAATCGGATAAGTGATGCCATTTACCCAGTGATAGCCCTTTTTGTTTTTGCCATTATCAAATCCTCTTTTTTCATGTTTTACAAAATAGCCTTTGGAAAAAGGACCTTGGATCCCGATATCCGGCGCAAGTGTGTCGCGTTGAAAATCCTCACGATATTCATTGAAGTTAAGCGCATACTCATTAGGCAAGAAGAAGAACGTTATGACATCGAAAAATATGATGGTTAACAAGACAAGTAAAAGAGTTAATAGGATTTTCATCATTTCTAGACGATCGGCGGTTTAAATCGTTTGCACAAACTAAAGCGGGATTTGAGTGATGGGAAAATCAATTTGGCTGTTGCCGGCGTCCCCTGCAGCTGAAACCTTGTAGCGCCGCCTGAGCGGTGCACCCGCACTCGGTTGCGCTCGATCCAGGTTGCCGGCGCGCGTTCGGCGGTCGGATCGACGCTCCCTGGGCGCTGCGTAACAGGCGTTGCGGCAAATCATGGAGTCGCCGGGCGCAGCAAGTCAAGCGCAGAGGCGCTCGCCTCGGAAAATCAATCGCAACGGCGTTTGATACCATAGGGATTCCGGTCCTCACCCGACGTGACGCCTTCGACCGCATCGATCACTCCGCTCTCGCGGCGCTTGCTCCCGCTCCTCAGGTGGTGGCCGCGGGTCGACCGCGCGACGCTGAAGGCCGACGCGCTCGCGGGCCTCATCGGCGCCATCGTGGTGCTGCCGCAGGGCGTGGCGTTCGCGACTCTCGCGGGACTCCCTCCCGAGTACGGCCTGTACTGCGCGATGGTGCCCACCATCGTCGCGGCTCTGTTCGGCTCGTCCCTGCATACCGTCGCCGGCCCGACCAATCCGGTCTCGCTGATGGTGTTCGCGGTGCTGAGCCCTCTCGCGACGCCGATGACCCCGCATTACATCGAGCTCGCCTTCACACTCGCCCTGATGTCGGGAATCATCATGCTGGCGATGGGCCTTCTGCGGTTCGGGTCGCTGGTGAATTTCATGTCGAGCTCGGTCGTTGTCGGCTTCACCGCGGCGCTCGGCGTGTTCATTTTCGCGAGCCAGCTCGGCAACTTTCTCGGCATCGCGTCGGCTCCGGCGGGGTTCGCCGGTCTGGTGCTCGCGACGCTCAGGCGCCTCGGCGACGCGCAACCGTGGGTCATCGCCGTGGCAACCGCAACGATCGCGATCGGCGCGCTGTCGCGCCGCGTGCTGCCGAAAGTCCCGCCGATGCTGGCGGCGATGGTTTTGGGAAGCCTCATGGCCTACGTCATCACCCATGCGCTCGGCGCGGAGCGCACGGGCCTGCGCACGCTCGGTCCGCTGCCCGGCGCGCTGCCGCCGCTCTCGTTCCCGGACGTCTCTGCGGCGACGCTGCAAAATCTCCTGCCGGGCGCAGTCGCCGTCGCGCTCGTGTCGCTGACGCAGGCGCTCTCGATCGCCCACGCCATCGCGCTCAAATCGGGACAGCGCCTGGACAACAACCAGGAATTCATCGCGCAGGGCCTTGCCAACGTCGCCGCGGCGTTCTTCTCGGGCTTTCCGACGAGCGCCTCAGCCAACCGTTGCGGCATCAACTACGACGCGGGCGCGAAGACGCCGATGTCGGCGATATTTTCCGCGCTGTTGCTGGTGCTCGTGCTCCTCGCGGTCGCGCCGCTCGTCGCCTACCTGCCGATCGCGGTCGTCGCGGGGCTGCTTTTCCTCGTCGCCTGGAACCTGATCGACTTTCGGCGCATCCGGAAGATCCTCGCGACGAGCCGCGGAGAGAGCGCGGTGCTCGCGGTCACTTTCTTTGCGACGCTCCTGCTCGACCTCGAGTTCGCGATCCTCGTGGGCGTGCTCGTCTCGTTGGTGTTGTACCTCAATCGCACATCCCACCCGATCCTGCGCAGCCTCGTGCCCGATCCGCGCCATACCGGGCGCAAGATGACGGAGGTCGAGGACAGCCTGCTCGAGTGCCCCCAGCTCAAGATCCTGCGCATCGAGGGCTCGATCTACTTCGGCGCGGTCGGCCACGTGGAGCGGCACCTCGACACGCTGCGCGAGCACAGTCCCGGCCAGAAGCACCTGCTCCTCATGTCGAAGAGCATCAATTTCGTGGACATGGCGGGCGCCGAGCTGCTCGTGGAGGAAGCGCGCAGGCGGCGCGCGGTCGGCGGGGAGCTCTACTTCTACAGCCTGAGGAAACCGGCAGAGGAGCTGCTCGAGCGCGGCGGCTACATGGCGGAGCTCGGCCGCGAAAACGTCTTCCGCGGCAAGCGCGAGGCGATCGGCGGGGTGTTCACGCGGCTCGACCTCTCGATCTGCGCCACCTGCCGCGCGCGCATTTTCGAGGAGTGCGCGAGCGTGCCCGGACCCGGGGAGGCGGGATGACTCTCCGCCGCACCGCGGTTTTTCTGCTCGCGCTGCTCGCGGCCTGCGGCGGCCAGCCGAAGCTCCCTCCCCTCGCGCCGAACGCGGTGGTGCTCGCCTTCGGCGACAGCCTGACCTTCGGGATCGGTGCGAACGCGGGCGAAAGCTATCCGGCGCGGCTCGAAGCGCTGATCGCGCGCAAGGTGGTGTCGGCGGGCGTTCCGGGAGAAGCGAGCGCCGAAGGGCTTGTGCGCCTGCCCGCTGCGCTCGACGAGGCCAAGCCGCAGCTCGTCATCCTCTGTCACGGCGGCAACGATTTCCTGAGAAAGCTCGACGAGGCGCAGGCGGCGAACAACATCCGCGCCATGGTGCGCCTCGCGAGAAGCCGGGGTGCTCAGGTCGTGCTCATCGGCGTTCCCAAGCCCGGCCTGCTCCCTTCGCCCGCGGGCTTCTACGCGGATATCGCAAGGGAATTTCGCCTGCCCTACGAGGAGACGGCGCTGAAGAAGATCCTCACCGACAACGCTCTGAAGTCCGATCTCGTTCATCCGAACGCGGCCGGCTACGCGCGGCTCGCGGAAGCGATCGCCGCGCTTCTGAGGAAAACCGGGGCCGTGTGAAGGCGCACTACGCCTGAAATCGGGATGTCCTGTCAGGGCGCACCCTCGACTCCGTGTCCGGGGGCTCCGTGAGCTCGCGCTTTTCCGCGGTTCTAGGGGGACAACGACTATCTTCCGGGCACGCGCCGTACTATGCTGACGACATAGTCAATCTCGTGGATGTCCCGTGGAACACCCCGCAGTCGACCACCACCTCTGGATCGAAGTCACGGAGTATATCGTGGCGGTGGTCGGCGTCATTCTCATCGCCTGGTTGCTCGCCGAGGATCTCGCCTCGCCCCTGTGGGGCGGGCTCACCAGCATCCGCCTACGCTGAAGGCGCTCCGGTCCCGGCTATCTCGCGCCGAGCAGCCGCGACGTCCGCGCGATGTCCTTGGGCTTCACCCAGAAAATCGCGCCGAAGCGGCGGTTGCCCGCGGTCACCGCGTCCATCGCGACCATGTTGATTTTCGCCTTGGCGAGCTTATCGAGGACGCGGAGAAGCGCGCCGACGCGGTCCTCGCCCTGGACCAGAAACGCCGTTTTCCGTTTGCCCAGATTCACGCGGTGCTTCTTCGCCCCCTTGGCGAATTGCACCGGATTGGCGGGAACGAAGTCGACCTGTGCCTTGCCACCCTGGGGAAACCCGGTGAAGGCGAGCAGGTTTTGCTTGCCCATGGCGATCGATTTCAGCATTTGCAGGCCGATGCCCGGGCGGTTCGGTACTTTCATCGAAAAATAAACGACTTTTCGGATCATGGTCCCTCCTGTGGTGTGTCGCCGAACCGGTATTGTCCTACGAAGCGACGGTCGATGCGATCCTTCCAGCGCCACACCCAGGCACCTTCCAGGGCGAGTCCTCCCCAGGAGGCCACAGCGTAACGATCGCCGCAGCTGATGAGCGCGAGCGAGCGCGAGGGCGGGCGGAAGCGTTCGGGGGCTTCGCCCGCGAGCGCGCGGCGCAGGTTGCGCGCGAGAACCGGCCCCTGCCTCACGGCGAAAACCCCGGATTTCGGCCTGGGCTCGTCGATCACGGTCGCGACGTCCCCCGCGGCGAATATCTCGGGCCGCGACCGCGATTGCAGCGTTTCGCTCACCGCGAGAAAGCCCCGCCCGTCGGTGGCGAGCCCGCTCTGCGCGATCCACGAAGGGGCGTACGCTCCGGTTGCCCATACCGCGGCCTGAGCCTCGAAGCGCCCGCCGCCATCGAGCTCGATCCCGTTTTCGCCGGCGGCAATGACCTTTCGGCCGAAGTGCACCGGGACGCCGCGAGCGCCGAGGATGCGAGCGATACGGCGGCGCGCGCCGTGTCCGGCGAGGATGGGCAGCTCGCTGAACAGCGCGAATTGCGCGGCGGATCCGGCGAGTCCGTGCCGCATGGCGAGCAGCACCTCGACCCCGGCCGCGCCGCCGCCGATCACGGCGATGCGCCGCACCTCGCCCCTCCTCGCCCGCTCGCGCAGCCGTTCCCAGCCCGCGAGAAACGGCTCGACCGGGCGGACACGGAGAGAGTGTTTTGCGGCGGCGGCCGGATCGCCGGCGCTCGACCCGGTGTCGAAGGACAGGATATCGTAGCGAAGACGCTCGCCCCGGGCCGTGGTCACCTCGCGCCGCGCGGCATCGACGCCGGCCGCGGAGTCCAGGAGAAAGCGCGCGCCTGCGCGCGCGGCGAGCGCTCCGAGATCGATGCGGCAATCCTCGGACCGGTAGTGCCCCGCGACGACGCCGGGAACCATGCCCGAGTAGAAAGCGTGGCGGCTCGGACTCAGCAAGGCAAGGTGAACGCCCTCGGCCGGCGCATCGCCGAAGCTTTTCAGTACAGCGAGATGGCTGTGCCCTCCGCCGACGAGAAGAAGATGTTTCACCGGGTCCTGGACGGGTGTTGGGTCATTCTAACAGGCGTGATACACTTCTGACGGTTTGTATCTCAGCAGACAGGTTATGCCCAAATCCCTCCGACTGGGAACCGAGCTGGAGAAGACGCTCGAGCGCTACTGCACCGAGACCGGGGAGACGAAGAGTGCCGTCATCCGTCAGAGCTTGGCGGAATATATCGCCCGCCGCCAACGCAAGCGGCGCGCACCTTCCGCGTGGGAACTAGGCAAAGACTTGTTCGGCGCCGACCGCTCCGCGGCGGGGCAAGGCAACGTCTCGGGGCGGGTCAAGACGCTGATCCGCGCGAAGCTCCGTGCGAAACATCATCGTTGATACGGGGCCGCTCGTTGCGCTGTTTCACGCCCGCGACAAGCACCACGAGGCGGCCAAAGCCGTTCTCGAATCGAACCCGGCGGCATTGGTAAGCACCTGGCCCGTAATCGCCGAGGCCTGCCACTTCCTCGCTGAGGCCGGGAGGCGCGCGCTGCTTACTTTTGTCCGTCGCGGCGCATTGCGTCTGGAAGCTCTTTCAGTTGAAGATGTGCCGCAACTCGATGAGCTGCTCGCGCGCTACGAGCGGATGGATTTCGCCGACGCCACGCTCGTGCTGATCGCGGAAAAGACCGGGATCACCGAGATATTCACGATAGGCCGCCGCGATTTCGAGGTGTACCGGACGCGTTCGGGTCGCCGACTCCGCCTGCTGCTGGCATAAAGCTCTCCTGCATCTCTTGCGGGAGGCGCTCGAGATCTTCGGGACGGTCTACGTCCCACAGGGCGGGAAGTTCGCTCAGGCGCCAGCCGAGCGCGGCAATGCGACGGCGGGTCTCCGGCAAAACCTTTGGGCCGCCCCAGGGAATGCCGCGAAACAGTTCGGGATCGCAATGCGAAAGGCCGACCAGCACGTACCCACCGTCTTCCGCCGGCCCGATCACGACGTCATCGCCGCCGGCAAGGGCCCGTTCTGCGTCGCGGAGGTATTGCGCCGAAAGCGCAGGGATATCACTGCCGATCAGGATCGCGCGAGCGGCGTGCACGAGCGCCGACTCGAACGCGCGCTGCATGCGCGCGCCCAGATCGCCCTCGCCCTGCGCCCAGAGACTGATCCCGAGTCGGCGCTCGCATTCGCGGAAGAAGGGATCACTCGTATCGGGCGCGCACCACAGCTCGACCGGCCCGAGCCGCGAATCCCTCGCCGCGCGCAGGCAGTGCATCACGAGCCGGCGATGCAGAGCGCCGGCGCCCGCGGCGCCGAGCGCCGGAATCAGCCGGGTCTTGGCCTCGCCCGGCGCCTTCGCGAAAACCATCACCGGGCAGACGGTGTCAGCCGCGCTCGCCGTCATAGAGGCGGGCCAGCTTGGCGGGAGCGGCGCCGAAGAAAAACGCGAGGCGCAGCCACGCCATCAGCAGCACCGTGCGCAGGACCCCGCGGCGCTCCCAGCGCCGGCCCGACGTGACCGCCTTGTCCGCGAGACACAGCGGCCGCGACACGCGCTTGAGCGAGCGCGACAGCGCGATGTCTTCCATCAGCTCGAGTGGCGGGAAGCGCCCGGCGCCCTCGAACGCCTCGCGCCGGACGAAGATGGCCTGATCGCCGGTGGCGATTCCGGTCGCGCGCGAGCGCAGGTTCATGAAAAACGCGATCACGGGTAGGCAGAGGCTGGCGCCTTCGATGCGCACGTCGAACCGCCCCCATGCCTTGCCGCTCGCGGCGAGCCCCTGCAGGACGCTCGCGTCGGCATTTTCCGGAAGGCGCGTGTCGGCGTGAAGGAATAGGAGGACTTCACCGCGCGCGAGCGCCGCTACCGCGTTCATCTGGCTCGCGCGACCGCGCGCTGCCGAGGCGACGCGATCCGAGGCGCGACGCGCGAGAACCGCAGTGTCGTCGCTCGAGCCGCCGTCGACGACGATCACTTCGTGACCGCGCTGGCGCAGCGATGCGAGCCCCGCGAGCTCCGCGGCAATCCCTTCCGCCTCGTTCAGCGCCGGGACGATGATCGAAATCCTCAACCGCGCCTCCACGCGTGGAACTTCTCCGCCCACTTGAGCAGCCCCTGCGGGGCGTGCGCTCTCTTCCAGCTGCCCGCCGCGTACTTGTTGCCCTCGGCGAGCGTGGGGTAGATGTGGATGGTGCCGAGGATCTTGTTGAAGCCGATGCCGTGCTTCATCGCCGTGATGAATTCGACGATGAGATCGGCTGCGTGTTCCCCGGCGATCGTTGCGCCGAGGATCCTGTCCTTGCCGGGCACGGTGAGGACTTTCACCACTCCTGTCGTCTCCCCGTCGGCGATCGCGCGGTCGAGGTCTTCGAGACGGTAGTTAGTGACGTCGTAAGCGACGTTTTTCTCCCTGGCCTCGGTTTCGTTCAACCCTACGCGCGCGACCTCGGGATCGGTAAACGTCGCCCAGGGGATCACCGAGTAGTCGGCGCGAAATCTCTTCACTCCGCCGAAGAGCGCGTTCACCGCCGCGTACCAGGCCTGGTGCGAGGCAGTATGCGTAAACTGATACGGGCCGGCGACATCGCCGCAGGCGTAGATGTTGGGATAGAGGGTCTGCAGGTATTCGTTCGTGCTCACAGTGCGCGCGCGGCTCAATTCGATGCCGAGCTCCTCCAGGCCGTACCCCTCGGTATTGGCGACGCGCCCGACCGCGCACAGCAGCTCGTCGAACGGGATGCGGACCTCGCTGCCGTCGTTCTCGCACAAAAGCAGCTTCTCGCCGCCCTCCCGGAGTACGCGCACCGCCTTGTGATCGGTGCGGACGTCGATGCGCTCCTCGCGGAACTGCCGCGCGACCATCTCGGAGATCTCCGGGTCTTCCCGGATCAGGATGCGCGGAAGCATCTCGACCTGCGTCACGCGCGATCCGAACCTCGCGAAGCACTGGGCGAGCTCGCAACCGATCGGCCCTCCCCCGAGGACGATCAGCCGCGGCGGCAACGCCCTCAGGTTCCAGACCGTATCCGAGGTGAGGCAACCGATTTCGGCGAGCCCGGGGATCGGCGGCACGAAGGGCTGCGCGCCCGCGGCGATGACGATCGCCCGGGTGGTGAGCACGCGCCTGCCCGTTTCGCTCTTCACCTCCACCGTCCAAGGCGAGGTGATTTTTGCCTCGCCCTGCAGGCATTCGACGCCGAGCTCGGTGTAGCGCTCGGCCGAGTCGTGCGGCTCGACGGTTCTCACCACGCGCTGCACGCGCTCCATGACGTCGGCGAAATCGAAGTCGACCTGCATGGCCCTGAAGCCGAATTCGCGGGGGCGCTTCGCCTGCGCCACGAGCCGCGCCGACTTGATCAGGGCCTTCGAGGGCACGCAGCCCGTGTTGAGGCAGTCCCCGCCCATCTTGTCCTTCTCGATCAGCGTCACTCTCGCCTTGACCGCTGCCGCGATGTAAGCCGACACCAGACCGGCGGAACCCGCGCCGATCACGACGAGGTTGCGGTCGAATCTGGCCGGCTTCGGCCATCTCGCAAGACGCCGGCGCGCTTTGGCGGACTCGATGACGTACCTCGCGACGAGCGGAAATATGCCGAGCAGCGCGAGCGAGCCGATCAGCGCCGGGGAAAGGATCCCCGAAATCGATTGGATGGTCGCAAGCTGCGTACCCGCGTTCACGTAAACGATCGTGGCGGGAAGCATGCCGATCTGGCTCACCCAGTAGAACGTCCGGGTCCGGATCGGCGTGAGCCCCATGAGGAGATTGACTACCACGAACGGAAACGCCGGCCCCAGCCGCAGGGCGAACAAGTAGAACGCCCCCTCCTTCTCCAGGCCCGCGTCGATCGCCCGCAGTCTGTCCCCGAAGCGGTCCCGCACCAGGTCGCGAAACAGAAAGCGGGAGGAGAGAAAGGCGAGCGTTGCGCCGACGCTCGAGGCGAACGACACGACCAAGGTACCCCACAAGAGCCCGAATATCGCGCCGACCGCGAGCGACAGCACCGCCGCCCCGGGCACCGACAGGCCGGTGACGGCGACGTAGATCGCGAAAACGATTCCGGCGGCTGCGAGCGGATTCGCCCGCCGGAATTCCTCGATCGCCGACTGCTGTGACTTGAAATATTCGAGCTGCAGGTACTGGCCGAGGTCGAGCGCGAAAAACGCCGCGATCAGGCCAAGGACAAGGGCCGCAACGAGCAGCCGGCGACGCGACATGGTGCGCGCCGCTTCAGGCCGCGCGCGAGAAAGCGCCCGTCCGCACGGCCTGCTCCACCTCGTACCCCGGACCGGAAGCGATGCGCTTGCGATACGAGAGCGCGGCGGGCGAGCCTGCGGGCCAGACGCGGTCGAATCGCGCCATCCACGCTTCGTGGTCGTAGCGCACGGGAACGGCTTCGACGACCGTCGCTCCGAGCCGCGCCCCGTAGAGCGCCTGCGCCGAGGGTGTGCTCGCGATGCGCGTCACGAGGCCGAAACGCGTGTCGCGGAAATTCGGCATTCCGGCGGCGCCGTTGTTGACGATGAGCGCCTTCCCGCGCGGCGCATCGAATTCCCGCATCACCGGCAGGCAGGTATGCGTACAGGCAAAGACGTCGACGCCGGATCCGGCGAGCAGCGCCGCCGCGCGTTCGGGACGCTCGCGCAGCGCCTCCTGCGAGAACTGCCAGCCGGCGAGCGATTCGGCGTCGCCGTGCACGATGCCGATGCGCAGGCCCGCGATTTCCGCGACGAGGTGCATGGGCAGGACGCCGAGGCGCTCGCGCAATTCCGGATACGCGCTTGCGGTCCCGCGCAATCGCGTGAGAATCTCGTTCGAGCGCCCCACTTCGGCCTCGCCCACCCATTCGGGGTAGGCGCAGCCGCAGCCCGCGCCGGAATCCTCGCCGGCGATCTCGGTCTCCACGTTGCCGCGCACGGCCGCGTGCCGAAGGACAGTCTCGTTGATGCTTTCGAATTCCGCCGGGTCGACGTTGAACCAGTTGAAATCGCCGTTGAAGGCGAGCGTCGCGCCCTCCCGCCGCGCCATGGCAAGGACCGCTTCGAGCGCGAAGGGATTGCCGTAGAGTCCGCCGACGATGAAGAGGGATTGCGCCCTGAGTTCTGCGGCGCGCGCGAAGACCGCAGGCGAGTAACGGTAGTGGCGCGGACAGGACCGGCCGGGCCGCGTTCTAGCCATCGAGCGCGCCACCGCAGCTCGAGCCCTGCCCGGCCGTGCACCCGAAGCAATGGTCCTTCACCACGATCGGGTTGCCGGCGAGGTCGCGGCCGACGAGATCGGCGAGCCTGACCCGCTGCCGGCCCGCGATTCTGAGAGGCAGACCCAGCATCTGGTTGAAATCGCAGTCGTAGACCGTGCCCTGCCAGTCAACCGAGATCAGGGTACGACACATCACGGCGCCCAGATTCTCCTCGCGGTAGGACTCCTGCAGCAGCTTCATGTAGGCGTTGAACTGTCCCCTGGAGATGAGCGTCGAGCCGAATCGGGCGATCGGCATGTTGGCGAGCGTGTAGAGCCGGTTGAAGCGGATGCCGAAACGCTCGCCCAGCACCCGCTTGTAATCTGCCTCGAGCTTTTCCTGCGGGGGCGGGAGCGAAGCCCCTTGAGGGTTGTACACGAGGTTGAGCGCGAGGCGCGAGCCCTCCACTGCGTAGCCGAGCGCGTTGAGACACCGAAGAGCACGAATGCTCGTCTCGTATACGCCTTTGCCGCGCTGCCTGTCGACCAGCTCCTCCGTGTAGCAGGGAAGCGAGGCTATGATCTCGACGTCCTCGCGCGCGAGAAACTCCGCGAGGTCCTCCTGGCCGGGCTCTTCGAGAACGGTGAGATTGCAGCGGTCGATCACGTGCGCGCCGAGCGCGCGGGCGCGCTCGACCAGCTCCCTGAAATGCAGATTCAACTCGGGCGCGCCGCCGGTAATGTCGAGCGTGCGGACGCCCGAGGCCTCGAGGTAGCGCAGCACGGCATGCACCGTCTCGCGGTCCATCTCCTCGGTGCGCGTGGGACCCGCGTTGACGTGGCAGTGCACGCAGCTCTGGTTGCATTTGTAGCCGAGGTTGACCTGGAGCGTCTCGAGACGCTCGCGGCGTATCGCGGGAAAGTCCGAGACTTCGAGGAGAGGGAGCGTCGCGTGCACGGGGGGTTCTCCTTCTCCTCTATCTGGCGCCGGCGAGCTGTACGGGCGGGCACTTGACGGAACCATAAGCGGCCGCGGCGATGAGCGCTCCGAAGCTGCCGACCTTTTCAAGATGAGTTTTCATCCTGCGCATGCTTGAGGATACACCGTGCAAGTATGCCAAAAAACGGCGTCGTAACCTTTCGTCGTACGGAATCCGTGCTTGCTTACATTTTCTGCATGGCCCAGAGCGTATCCAGGTCCCGAAGCAGGTACAGCGTGATGCATGCGGCGAGCATCGGCCACGCGGCGAAGAAGAGCAGATTGTCGAGCGGTGCTAGATATTGCTGATAGGACGAGAGCGTCGAGATCGCATGAAGCAGCAGCACCAGCCCGTAGGTGTAGCGCTTGGCGGTCCCCGTCACGAAACCGACCAGCAACAGCAGCTCAAGAGCGGCGATGACGTAGAACACAGTCGGGGAAATGCCGTCGATGCCGTAGAACTTCTTGAAGATCCCGGCAGCGTGTCCCGGGCGGATGAACTTGTCGAGCGTCCACATCAGCATAACGATGAAGACGCCGATGCGAAGCAGAAAGAGCGGCAGGCGAATGCGGTCCATGACTCCTCCTTTGGCTGTTATACGAACAGATTGCTGCGAGAAGCGCTATCGAGTGTTTGTCTCATTGTAGCCGAGTGCTTTTTCCGGCGTTTCTTACGGGAAATAAATCACCTGACTATTCTCGGCATGCTACATTAGGAGCCGCGCAAAGCCTCCGCTCGCTCATGGGCCACCGCCTCTCCAAGATCTACACCCGCACCGGCGACGGCGGCGACACCGGGCTCGGCGACGGTTCGCGAACGCGCAAGGACAGCCCGCGCATCGCTGCTCTCGGCGAGATCGACGAGCTGAATTCCGCGATCGGCGTGCTTCTCGCCGAGCCGCCGCCGGAAAAGATTCGCGCAATTCTCGAGAGCGTCCAGCACGATCTTTTCGACCTGGGTGGCGACGTCTCGATCCCCGGCCGCGCGACGATGACCGAAGATCAGGTCAAGCGGCTCGAGGCGCTGCTCGACGAACTCAACTCCGCGCTGCCTCGGCTCAAGGAATTCATTCTTCCGGGCGGAACGCGCGCCGCGAGCCTCGCGCACCTCGCGCGCGCGGTGTGCCGGCGCGCCGAGCGCTCGATAGTCACCCTGTCGTCTTCGGAAAAAGTCGCCGACCCGGCGAGGATCTACCTGAACCGGCTGTCCGACCTGCTGTTCGTCCTCGCCCGTGTCCTCAACCGCGAGGGCAGCCGCGGCGACGTGCTGTGGCAGCAGGGGAAGAACCGCTAGCTCACGCCTCGACGAAGGCTTCCTCGCGCTTCTTGCGCACGGTCGGCGCCACAACGATAGTCAGCAGGAGACCCGCAATGACAAGCATGGTGAGGCTGATCGGTCGCTGGAAGAACACCAACGGGTCCCCGCGCGACAGGAGCATCGCGCGGCGCAGGTTTTCCTCCATGAGCGGCCCGAGGATGAAGCCGAGAATCAGCGGCGCAGGCTCGCATTCGAGCTTCACGAAGATGTAGCCGACCACGCCGAACGCCGCCGTCTGCATGACGTCGAACGGGCTGTTCGAGATGCTGTAGACGCCGATGCAGCAGAAGACCAGTATCGCAGGGTAGAGTATCCGGTAGGGCACCATCAGCAGCTTGATCCACATTCCGATCAACGGCAGGTTGAGCACCACCAGCATCAGGTTGCCTACCCACATCGAGGCGATCATTCCCCAGAAGAGCTGCGGCCGCTCGGTCATCACCTGCGGGCCGGGTGCGATGCCCTGGATCATCATCGCCCCGATCATCAGCGCCATCACCGGATTCGACGGGATGCCGAGCGTGAGCAACGGGATGAAGGAGGTCTGGGCGCCGGCGTTGTTCGCCGATTCGGGCGCCG
>Ga0134067_10000017_pt1 | contig 15649 bp, 11 predicted proteins | sample 15_taG_4_FD_94460 | JGI IMG/M metagenome (GOLD analysis project Ga0134067, IMG submission 94460) | Grasslands soil microbial communities from the Angelo Coastal Reserve, California, USA - 15_D_Rain_20cm_5_09212015 | ecosystem: Environmental > Terrestrial > Soil > Grasslands ...
CAATAGGCAGCAAAGCCGCGCGGCGACCCGATTCCTGCGAGCCACCCGATCGTCGCCGCCGCGAGTCCCAGGCCGCCCACCAGCAACATCATCGGAGCGAGCGCCCGGCGATAAATGGCCGAACGCTCCATCAAAGTTCGGATGACTTGCAGACTTTCCGTCGCCCAGCTCGATTCCATGGCGGATACTTTGCACTACAAAGTAAAAGAGTCAAGCCAGAATTTCTCGGAAATGCCGGCGGGAATTGTCCGGTCAATTCGTGAGGTGGGGCGAGAGTCCATTCGAGCCCATTCCTTCCGCTCCTGATCCAAGGCGAGCGCTGAAAAACTCTATGTCCTGTAGCAGCCGAGGTAACGAGGCTCTGACTAAGTTCCGCTTTAGAGTGAGCCTCCTCACGTCGGCTGCTACGTTTTTGTCGGGCGGTTCGGCCCGCGACGCTTCCAGACCGGCACCAGTGTGATCAGCCGCGTAACCATTAAGGAGCCAGATTTTCCATCGCACCAAACCGCATCTCGCGCGGGTCTCCGAGCGCTTCCAAACCTCCACGTTGTTTGACCAGGCTCGCGTAAGCTTCCGATACTTCCAGGTTCACCAGTGATAGCGTGTCGGCGATGCGCACGACTTTCGCCTGTCGCGGGTCGGGAAGGGCCAGCGACGCCAGTCCCTGTGCGATGGCTTCGCGGTCGGTGTCGAAGTGAATCGGAATCTTCGCGCCGTTCGGTGTGAGTGACGTGAGCGCGTTGATATAAGTCACCTGTTTGTCCATCGCGCTGACCAGGCGCGTCGTGGTGATGTCCGCGAACCCGATGCCGATGGCGTTGCCGTGCGTTTCCGGCGTGAGGTCGCGCACGAAAATACGGCGGATCATCGGTTTCGCCTGGTTGTCCGGGCCGAGCGAGGACGAATAGCCGTGCACCCAGCGGCCGGTCACGTTCGGGTCCATTCCGGCGCCGCTGATGTTTTTGCCGATCCGGTCCACGATCAGCAGATCAATGTCGTCGAACGGCAGCCGTGGCATCAAGCGCCGCGCTTCTTCGAGCAATTCCTTCTCGCGCTCTTCAATCTCGTCGCGTTTCAGCACCACGATCCGGGCTGTGTCATGAAACTGGTTTTCGACAATCGCCACACCGCAAACAATCGGCGCGGTGCGCAGCACGACGCGCGCGATGGACCGGAGCGTGTGTTCGTAGCCGAGCCGAGTTGCCGCCGCGTGGCAGGCTGCCGCGCCCGCGCGTTTGCCGAGGCCGATCACGCACATTTTCAAGACACCGCTGCCGAGCGTGCCCTGAAAATCCGTGTGCGGCTTCACGCGATTGACGATGACGATGCCGTCCGACCGCTGCGCCTCGACGCTGCAAAAGACGTCCACGCCGTCCGCGCTCACGCCGATCCGCTCGACCTCCATCGATGCGCGAATCGGCACGCCCATGCTTTGTTCGGTGATGCCATAGCTTTCGAGCACGCCGATCTGGCCTTCGGGCGTCGCGCCGCCATGACTGCCCATCGCGGGCAGGATGAACGGCTTGGCGCCGGCGGCTTTGAGCACTTCCAGCAGCGCCCGAACAATAGATTCAATGTTAGAAATGCCTCGACTGCCGACGGCCACGGCGATTTGCGCGCCGGGCTTAATTCGTGGCAATGCATTTTGCGATTTGAATTCGCGCTGAACCGTGGCGGAAACATCGAGCGGCGGCGACGGAGGAAATTTCTGTCGCACGGCGAACATGCGCGGGAAGGGAATGAGCGCGCTCATTTCAACAATCGTTCGAGTTTATGCCGCCACCGCAAATCACCCTCTACCATCGCGGCTTTGTCCGCGAAAGAAAATTATCCGCAAGGCCTGATTGGCGGGCAAGGCCGTTGACAAAGTTCGTTGACATTGCATTGGGCGCTGGCGGCCGGGAAGCCGCCCGAACTTGCATGCTGGAAGCGTGCGCTACGGAGCGCGACCTTGCGCGACCTTGCGACTTGTCTTTTTCAAAAGTTCTGACTTATTACCCGCATGACACCGCGTCTGATCCTGCCGTCCGCCATGGTTCTCCTCCTCACTGCCTGTGGAAGGCATTCGGAGAATTCGCCGTCCGCCCCGGCTCCGGCCGCGGAACCAGGCAAATCGGCCGCGGATGTTCCCGCAGGGATCGCACGTTCCGAGGCGTCGGGAGCGGAGCTGGCTGCGGCGCTGGGCGAACTGACCCAGGCGTTGCGCAAATACAGCTTCGAACACCACCGCCTGCCAAAGACGTTTAACGAGGTGGTCGCGGCGGGATACGTGAACAACGTGCCGCAAGCGCCGCCCGGCAAGAAATTTGAAATCGACCCCAAAACGGTGCAGGTCGTCCTGGTGAAACAATAAAAGACAGAGACAGACAACATGAACACGTATCGTCAGGCCTTTGGTCGATTATCTCTCAAGCGGGCGTTCACCCTGATTGAACTGCTGGTCGTCATAGCGATCATCGCCATTTTGGCGGCGCTATTGCTTCCCGCGCTGAGCAGCGCGAAAGCCAGGGCTCAGAGGCTGAAATGCACGTCCCAGATGAAACAGCTCGGGCTGGGCTTCGACCTTTTTGTCATGGACCACAATGACCAGTATCCGCCCGCAGCATATCGAACAGGCGATTACCAGTATCAGCTGGCGTGGGACGATTATATTCACCGCAACATTGGCGGCACCGATTCCGACGCGGATTTACTGGTGGGCGCTTCAGGCGCGATTGCGGGGCCCACGGTTGTCCCCAAAATACTGAAGTGCCCCGCTGACAACATTGAGGTCACGATCATCTGGGCGAAGTTCGCCCAGCGCAGAACCTATGCCATGAACGGCAGCGACATCGTAGGCCCGAACAACCTCCCGGCGTCCCCAACACACGGCGTCGGAGTCTATATTCAGAATAATAACGGCTCCCTGCCGCCTTGGGATCCGCCCGGTTACAAAAGCAACGTCGTGAAAGACCCTACCGGGACACTCCTGCTGGTGGAACAACCCGAGGGCGGAAATATTGCCGGAAATGACTGGCCTTCATTTTCCATGGGTCCCACCGGAACCAGTTCCGGAGATCAAACGCCTTACCAGATCGCGATTGGCGGAAGACGCGCCTGGGGAGCGGTCGCTTACGGTCTTCACGGCAAACGATTCAATTATCTCTTTCACGACGGCCACGTGCAAACGTTGAGAATCACCGACACCGTGGGCAGCGGAACGACCAACGCTCCAAAGGGAATGTGGACGGTGACTGCGGGTGATTGAGCGGAAAGTTCAGGTCACGCGCCGGGAACAGATCAGAGCGCCCCGTTCGCTCGAAGTTGGGGCGCCGTGGAGGGGTGAGGAACGCCGAGTCACACCTGATGCGCTTTACGTTCCTTGAGCGAGAGACAGGCGAGACGCCAGTCCTACTTTTTGATCAGCTTGAGCGCGATGTCCTCGCGATAATGCGGCGAAGTCAGCGTCACCAGGTTTTTTTGGCTTTTCACCGTTCCGCATTTGTCAACTTTGCCGCTGAGCGGATTGACCCATTCGGCGCGGTATGAACCCGAAGGCAATTCCAGCGAAACGACGGCTTCACGTGGCGTTGGTTTTTCGCCGTCGGGCGCAAGGTAAATCGCATACGCCTTGTCTGGCTCGGCCAGGACATAAGCCCGCGGACCGACGCTCGCGCGCGCGCTCAGAACCGAGTTGAGCGGCTTCATCTTGACGAAGTCAAAACTGTTGATGAAGTAGCGCAGAACCTTCATCTGCTTGCGAAAGTCGGGATTGCCGCCGCCCGGCTGCTTCGCCGGATAAACAAACGTGCCGTCCTCGCGGCCCGCGACAAATGAATAGTCCAGGTGGTTGAACAATCCGCCGCCGGCAAGAATGAAACTCCAGGCCTCAACGCGATACGGCAAATCGTTTGTGCCGCGAAATCCGGTTTCGTTGTCGCCGATGACCTTGTTGAGACCGTAGTTCATCGCGACGGTATCCGGCGGCGACGCGTAGTGAAAATTGAAAATTGAAACCGCCGGATGCGGGTTCTCGACTTTCGCCTTGTTGTTGGCAATGTTTTGCGAAATCAGATGGTAGCCGCCGGCGTGAGGAGGCGGTCCAAGGCTTTTTTCCGTGTCCACGATGACGTCCGCGATGTGACGCTGCCATTCCATCGTCACGCCGCCGAAGTAAGGCTCGTTGCAGATTTCGTAGTAGAGGTTGTCGAAGCCGTTCAGCTCCTCGACCATCTTGCGGACCAACGCCTCCTGCACCGCGAGCAGTCCGTTGTTCTTGTCGAGCGTATAGACGTTCGTGCGCGCCACCTCTCCGATGCTATTGACGTTGTTGATCGCGTTTTGCGGGCTCAACCGCCACTGCGACTCGTCATACATCGGGCAAAACAAATTCATCTCCACGACGATGCCGCGCTTGCTCGCCCGCGTGATAAAATCCTTCAGCCGTTGAAAATAAGCGTCGTCCCATTTCGTGAGGTCGAACTTGTTTCCCCCGTTCGCGTAGCCGGGAGTATCGCTGCGCGCCCAGGGGCAAATGAAGCGGCCTGCTCCCGGCGCCAGCGTATTGCTGGCGATGTTGAACGCGCCGTGCGGTTCTACATAGGCGCCGGAAAACGTGCGCGTGAGGTTCAGTCCATTTTTTGCCAGCGTGCCGAGATACTTCACATAGTCGAAATAGAGGTTCAGCACGGCGCCATAGTGCTCTCCCGAAGTGATGAGCGCCGTCGGCTTGCCGCGGAACAGGAAGTAGTGCGGATTGTCCGGGTGAAGGCAAAGGGGCCTGGTGGCTCCCTCGCAAACATGAGCCGAGACACGTATGGCAAGAAACAACACCAGAAATCGAACGGTTCCAGTGCCGGGATTCATGGATGGCATGGCATTATCACCAAGCCTGAAGATTTGCAACCTGATAGAGTTGAAAGTCTGCGCCACGGTGCGGCGGTAAAATATCCCCGCTAATCCGCCACACCCAGGTATTCGATCAAATCCGCCATGTCCTGCAATGTGAGCCCGACTTCCAGGCCCTCCGGCATCAGCGATTGACCGGAGGGGAGAAGCCGCGCAATCTGAGAGCGCTGCACCGCCGTTTCCGTCCCATTCGGACCGCGCAACGTGAGGCTCGAAGACGACTCGCTCGCAATCAACCCAGAGAAGCTTTCACCGGACTTCGTGTCGACGGTGTAGTTGAGATACCTGGGCGCGACCTCGCGGTTCGGGTCGAGGATGCTCACCAGCAACGTCTCTTTGCCCGCGGTTTTCACCGTCACCAGGTCCGGACCGGCGGCGTTCCCCTGGCTCCCGATGCGATGGCACGTCGCGCACCGTTCCAGATAAATTTTTTTCCCGTTGCCCGGATGGCCGCGCAGTTGCAGCGCCGGCAAAAAGGCTTTCACTACATCGTCGCGCTTGACGGCGGGCGGCGCTCCGAAAAGTCGTGTCGCCTGCTCGCGGATTTGCGGGTCGCGATGGGCGCGCAGCATTTGCACCTGTTGCGCCGTGAAATCGGACGCCAGGACACTGCGCTCCTCCACAGCCTTGAACAATGCCGCAATTCTCTCGGACCGAGTCAGCATCACGGCCACCACCTCGCCGCGAACGCGCGCGGCAAGCTGCGGCCACTGCTTCAACAGCGCTTCGTTGACTCCCGAATCATTGAACCTCGCGAGTGCCGCGACGGCGGCGAGTTGGACCGGCTCAGTTTGACCTGAGCTGAGCAACGACGACAACGCTTCGCCCGTGTCATCAAAACGCGAAAGCGCCAACAGTTGGATCGCCTGAACTCGGATTTGCTCGGACACCTTTGCGTCGCCCGCCATCGCTTTGGCCCGCACGAAAGTCGGTTTCAACTTTCCCTCGGAATCGGCCCGGGCCAGCGAGGTCCCGGCGTTCCGCAAACCGTCGCCCAATGCGCGCGTCAGCAGGAAAGCGATGTGGGAGTCGGAGTTGTTTCGCAGAAAGTCCAACACGGTTTTGACCTCGCCTGAATCGTTCTTTGCGCCGATCACGCCGGCCAATTGCCGGAGGAATTCCTGGCCGCCTGCCGAATCCAGGCAATGCGAGTCGGCGGCCAACTGCTCGAACATTTCGCCCGCGCCGTCTTTCAATGAATTCAATACCGCCGCTCGCGTCCAGCGGTCGGAGGCATCATGTCGAATGATTCCAGCGAGCGCTTTGATTTCGTCCGGGTCCTTTGATTCGCCGAGCGTGAAGGCGAGTTGATAGCGGACCCTAGGCGATGGGTCATCGGCCAAAGCACAAAGTTTCCTCCACAGTTTTCGCCAGGGAGAAGCTGGCCTGGAGGAAGCAACGTGATCCAACGGTCGGAAGGCAGCGCTTTGTCGCTGTCCTGACTGCCGGGAAAATGGTTCGGCCAATCGCACCGCGTGCTCGCGCACCAGTGCGTCGCGGTCATCAAGCGCGTTCAAAAGGTGCGTTTCTGTCAAGGCTCCTGATCCGTCGAGCGCATACAAGGCGTGCATCCGCGCCACGGGCGATTTGGAACGGTTCAGCAGCCTTGCCAGCAGCGGCACCGCGGATTTGTCCTGCCTCTCATAGAGCAGTCGGGCGGCGGTGTCGCGATGCCATCCGTTCGGATGCTCCAGCAGGCCGACCAGTTCCTTCGTCGTCGCCGCGCCGAGGTGGGGCAGCTTCGGCTGTTTGAAACCATCGGGCGCGACGCGATAAATACGCCCGCGGTCATTGCCGCTGTTCAAATCGAGATGCTGCTTGATCGACTCCGGCAATGACCAGGGGTGCTCGATAACTTCCCGATACATATCGGCGAGGTAGAGCGTGCCATCGGGCGCGTTAGCCATTTGCACCGGGCGAAACCAATTGTCACGACTCGCCAGGAACTCGACCTTTTGTTCGTCGCCCGGCCGGCGCGCAATGAGTTCAACGCCGTCGGGGAAAAGTTTTTTGCGATGGACCAGGTTGCTGCCGCAATCGGCCACGAAAGCGTTCTCGCGAAAATCCTCCGGGAAGGCGTCGCCGCGATAAATCGTGATGCCGGTCGCCCCGCTGAAGTAGCCCGAGGGCCGGCCGCCGCCCTCGATGGGGCCGGGAAAGAGACCCGTCACACGCCAGCGGGTGCGAATGACGCGCCACGGTTCGTCCGGACTGATGCGATAAACCTCGGCTGCCGGGCCGTCGGCGGCGATATCCAGCGCGGCCGGCGGCATCGTGAAGAACGGATTTCGCGCGGCGTAACGGTCCTCATACATGACCTCCCGAATGTGCGCGCTGTTGCTGCAAACGAACTTGCGTCCGTGATCGTCGAAGCTCAGCCCGTATTGGCCTCCGCCGCTCTCCAGACGCATCGTCAAGGTGCGCGGGTCGAAGGAAAAATCGTGGCCGCGCAGGTCCAAAGATTTCGGATTTCGGATTTCGGATTTCGGATTTATGCCCGCCCGCCCCTGCCAGGCGCGGGTGAATTCGTTGTCCACCAGATACACCTTGCCGCCATCACCGCCGTTGGCCGCGTGAATGCGATTGGCGAGGCCCCACGTGAACCCGTTGAACAACGCCTGCACGTTTAATTTGTTCACGTCGTAAGGCGCGTAGTTGCTGGCGATGCCAGTGAAGACGACTTCGCGCACATCCGCCACGCCGTCGCCATTTGTGTCCTTGCAGTAAAGAATGTCGGGCGTCGCGCCGACGAAGATCCCGCCGCTCCAGCAAATCACCGCCGTCGGCCACGGCAGGTTGTCCACGTAAACCGTGCTTTTGTCGAAACGGCCATCGCCGTCGGTGTCTTCGAGCAGGCGAACACGCCCGAGGTGCGGCGTTTGGTTGCGTCGCTCCGGATAATCGCGCATTTCCACCACAAACAATCGTCCGTTTTCATCGAACGCCAGCGCGATCGGGTCAACGACCAGCGGTTCGGCGGCCACGAGTTCGATGCGGAATCCATTTTTGATTTGGAACGTGGCGAGGGCTTTGTCCGGCTCGGTCGGCGGCACGCGCGGCAGGACTTTTACGGACACCTCAGGCACGGCAGCGAGAATGCCAAGCGACACCGAAAGGAAGAAAGCGGACGCGCAAACCAGTTCGCAGCAAGGTTTCATTGACGGAATGATGAAACAGAAGCGACGAATCAAGAAAGCAATAAAAGTCGTGAAACACATGCATCTTACCGAAGGGCGCATCTGGATCGCAACATCGGAGCCATGAACCGTCACGACCAACTTTTGTCGCATATGCTACAAAAGATTGCACCGGTGGAGACGCCCGGAAAGATTTCGCGCATTGAACCCCTGAAGCGTAGCAGCCGACGTAAGGAGGCTCATTCTATTTCGGCTGAAGGAAGTTGGAGCCTCCTCACCTCGGTTGCTACGAGGTTCATGGGGAGCCTCCACGATTTCAGAATCGCGCATCGGAGCAATGAACCTGCCCCTCACCCGCCCTTCGGGCACCCTCTCCCCCTCGGAGGGGGAGAGGGACGGGGTGAGGGGGCCGGTTCATGGGAGAGGAATCGAACAGCGTCATGAGGTGGCGGCAAGATGCGCTCCCGGCCGAAGACGCCGCATTTTCCTGTTTGAACAAACGGCGAAACATCGACAGACTCGGCTTTGTAACCACCTAAGCCATGTACACCGGGCGTTGTTCAAATCTATCGCGCCGCCAATTCATCGGCACTTCCGCGGCGTTGCTGCTCGCCCCGCGGTTGAAGGCCGCCGATGCCGGCGTTACCACCGCAGAACCCATCATCGACGTCCATCAGCACACGCATTATCACGGGCGGACCGACGACGAGTTGGTGGCCCATCAAAAGACGATGGGCGCCACGCTGACGGTGTTGCTGCCGGCGGGTTCGCCGGTGAACCGGCCTTCGACGCACGAGGGCAGGTCGAATGGCCTTCAAGCCGAATGCTACGGCAACGAATCGGTCGTGAACCTCGCGAAGGCGCATCCGAAGGAGTTCCTTTTCTTCACCAATGAAGTGCCGGACCTGCCCGAGGCGCGGGCGGAGATGGAAAAATACCTGAAGCTCGGCGCCCGGGGCATCGGCGAACAGAAGTTCGGCGTGGATTGTGATTCGGTCTATCTCGAGCACGTCGCAGAACTCGCGCAGGACTACGGCGTGCCGGTGTTGCTGCACTTTCAACATGAGATGTACAACCTCCACATCGAGCGGTTTCACAAAATCCTGGGAAAGTTTCCCAAAGTGAATTTCATCGGCCACGCGCAGACCTGGTGGGCCAACATCGACAAGTACCATGTCGATCAAACCGTGCTCTATCCGAAAGGCAAAGTCACCCCAGGTGGCATCACGGATCGATTGCTGAGCGATCACCCGAACATGTTCGGCGATTGCTCGGCCGGCTCCGGTTTGAATGCGTTGACACGCGACGAAGATTTCACACCCGGCTTTCTCGAACGGCACCGGAACAAGCTGGTGTTCGGCAGCGATTGCGAGGACGCGATGGGTTCCGGGCCGAAATGCCAGGGCGCGCAAATCATTGCGGCCATCCGCCGCTTCGCGCCGGGCAAGGGGATTGAAAGGAAAATTCTCTACGAAAACGCGAAGAAGCTGCTGAAGCTGTAGAGACACGGATTACACGAATTCACACGAATTCAATTCCAACCGAAAGCGCAGATCGCCGCTGGTCGATTCCCTCTCCCCACGACGGAGGAGTGGGGAGAGGGTAAGGGAGAGGGGATTCCAATTCGATGGAAGCTGCCCTTCCTCCTCAGCACTGCTCCCCGCTCGTGCCGCGCAAGGAGAGGGCAAGCGGCTCGCCTCGTGCAAATCCCCGCAATTCGCTCTGAAATGCAGTTCATGCCGGCCCTTCAAATCCATACTCCCGCTCGACCTTGCAGATGCGGATCTGGTATTGTTGATACCACGTCGATTTCCCCTTCGCTTGCGCGACGAGGTGTTCTTCGTTTCGTTTCCAGTTCTTAATGGCGTCCAGACTCGACCAGTACGAAACAGTGATGCCGACGCCATCGGCGTCGCGAACGCTTTCGACGCCGAGGAAGCCGGGCTGTTGCGAAGCGAGCGCGAACATTTTGCCGGCCATTTCAGCGTAGGCATTGTCGTCACCAGTCGTCCGCTGCGAAGTGAAGATGACCGCGTAGTAGGGTGGTTCAAGTGTGGAAGCGATTCGGTTCATAGGGAGGTTGACTCATTAGCGCAGCACGTGAGCAAGGCAAAACTGGTTTCTCCCGAGTGTGAAGGGTCGCGAACAAACTGGAACTATCGCAGGCGCTCATCAAACAGTTTGTATGCCATTTGCCGCATTTCCGGCGGGAACAAATGCCCGCAGTCGGGATGCTCGACGCGCAGGTTTTGCGGCACATGATAAAGTTCGAAGACTGGTCGCGCGGCGGTGACCACCGCGTCCACGCTGCGCCATTTGAAATTGGTGTCGCCGAGCGGTGCGTTGACGAAGACGTGTCGCGGCGCCAACGCGCCGATGAGTTCGTGAAAATCGAAGGGAATCTCGTTCAATCGCCCCGCATATTGGGCGAGCCTGGGCATATACCGGGTCTGGCACCAGCCGCGTTCCGGTTTCCACACTCCCGGATCGCCGCCATAGTAGTCCACGAACGAATCGAACCCGCAACTGGAAACGATGACTTTGATGCGCTCATCGAAGACGGCGGTGAAGATGGCATTGTGTCCACCTAACGAATGGCCGATGGCGCCGAACTTGCCGCGCTTGACGAACGGCAGTGAGTCGAGCAAGTCCAGTCCGCGCAGGTTGTCCCAGATCGCCTTCATCGTTCCGCTTTGGTAGCCGAGCGCATTGAGATCGGGTTGATAATTGGCGAGCAACGGATAGGCCGGCGCGAGACAGACGTAACCGCGCCTCGCCAGTTCGACGCCGTATTGGTCGTTCGGGCTGTTGCCGAGGCCGACGACTACTTTTTGTCCGAGCGAATGAGTCTGGTGCAGGCAAAGGATGCCGGGGGCCTTCGCCTTCCTGTTCAGTGCCGATTTCGGAATGAGCAAGTAGGCGGGCACGCGCGATCCCGGCTCAGACGCATAAGTGAGGAAGCGTCGCACGTAATCACCACAGTCCACTTCTTCTTCCACCTTCACATCCAGCGGACACCGCTTTTCTTTTCCCGGCAAAGGTCCCATCACTTCCTGCATGGAGCGAACGATCGCGGCGCGGCGCTTTTGCCAATCCCGAACAGATTTGGCGGAGAGGGCGTGGCCTTTGGTGCTCAGATAAATCAACAGATTCGTTCGAGCCAGCCGTTGCGAAAAGTCGGCGCTGGCCACCCATAAACTGCCTATCGGAGCGCGGACAGCCATGTCCGCGAGAATCAAGTCCAAGGAACTCGCGGACAAGGCTGTCCGCGCTCCTGTCCGTCGCCGGTTCATGGTCCCGATGCGCGATTCTGGAATCGTGGAAGCTTCCCATGAGCCTGCCCCCTCACCTCCAATGGGGGAGAGGGAAGGGGTGAGGGGGCGGTTCATGGGCAGGGTGGCCGGAGGTCGGACCTCTCCGTGAGCGGCGGGACGCGTGAGAAACGCAAGCAGGCAGAGGATCGTGGGAGCGCACAACGTGGCAGACCGGCAACTCATGAGGGCAGCTTGGAGCATTGGGGGAATCAGGAAAGTCGGAAGAATCCTCCAACACTGACAACTACGCCCTGGTCTGCTACAGTGATCGCCATGATTTGCATCGGGACGGCGGGTTCTCAATATCCCAACGGCGCCTTCACTGTTCGGTGATGCGGATGTTGCGGAATTTGACCGCGGATTTTGAGTCGTGGTTTTGCAGACCGAGGTAGCCTTGGGTCAAACGGTCGGTCTCATAGTCAATCGTCTTCTCGCCGTTCCACCAGACCTCGATGCGGCGGCCGTGCGTGACGATGCGCACGTGATTCCACTCGCCGGCGGGTTTCGACATATTTTTTGTCGCGGCAATGACATCGTAGAGCGAACCGGCCGAGCCTTTGGTCGGTTGCCGACCGTAGTCCGCCAGGATTTGCATCTCGTGCCCCGTGAAGGCAGGGTTTTTCTCCGGCGCCGAACGGATAAAGATGCCGCTGTTGCCGCCGTCGTTGATAGCGTAATCGAGTTAGAGGATGAAATCGCCGTATTGTTTTTCGGTGCGCAGCCAGGAGCCGCTCTTTGCGGGGTTCGTGCTCCAATCCTTGCCGTTGCGCCCGACGAGCACGCCGTCTTCGACTTTCCACTCGCCTCCGTACATGACGACCCAGCCGGCGAGGTCATGGCCGTTGAAAAGAGATTTCGCCTGAGGCCTGCCGCCCGTCGTTGAACAACCGACGAAAGCGACGAAGAGCAAAAACATCGCAACCGGTGATTTTTTCATGGCCAAGGTTGTTACCGTCGGATTTTAATTTTGACCAGCTTGTTTAACGCGACATCGCATGCACGAAGCAGCCATCGAACACTTGAGCCAATCGGACAAAGTGCTGGCCCGACTGATTCGCCGAGTCGGTCCGTGCCGGCTGGAGGCGCGCCGAAGCGCCGGTCCGTTTCAGGCGTTGGTCCAGTCGGTCGCGCATCAGCAGCTCAATGGCACCGCGGCGAAGACCATCCTGAAGCGGGTCATCGCGATTTATCCGGGGCGTAAATTTCCCGCACCCGAAGATTTGCTCGCCACACCGGACGAACGATTGCGCGGAGCCGGATTGTCGCGCGCAAAGACTGCCGCGCTCAAGGACATCGCGGCGAAGACGCTTGAAGGAATCGTACCCAGCTCACGGGCCATCGCCAGAATGAGCAACGAGAAAATTCTCGAACGCCTCACCGCCATTCGCGGCGTCGGGCCGTGGACAGTGGAGATGCTGCTGATCTTCACGCTGGGCCGGCCGGATATTCTGCCTGCGACGGATTTTGGCGTGCGCAAAGGTTTTGCTTTGACCTATCGCCGAAAGGAACTGCCGGCGCCCTCCGAGCTGCTCGAACACGGCGAGCGCTGGCGGCCCTATCGCACGATTGCTTCCTGGTACCTGTGGCGCGCGCTGGACGCAGAGTGATTCCAAATTGCCATTCCGATGCCTACGGCCTCACATGAGTCAGGTGCATGGCCAATACCAGGAACCCCACGAGTCCGAAATAGAGCGCGGCCATCGTCCAGCGTTGTGCCGTAGTCACTTCAAAGTAGCGCGCTTCCTCGGCCGTCCGGCTGCGGAACAAGGAGAAAAGCCTGGGCAGTGACATGATTAAAATCAACAGGAGCAGAAAGTTGAAATGCGTGAACAGCAGCGCGCTGACGACGCCCAGTCCCACCAGCCATAACCACGGCGACAAGGCGGTGACAATCCGGCCCCCATCCAGAAAACCGATCGGCGCCAGGTTGAAGAGGTTGAGGAAGAAGCCGCTGAAAGCCAGCGCACGGAACAACGGATTGCCGGTCGCCAGATACAATCCGTCGCACGCGGCCGCGCCGGCCGTTCCAAGCAAGGGACCGCCAATGCCGACTTGGGCTTCAATCCACGCGTTCGGCGGCGCTTCTTTCAACGCAATGAACGCGCCCATGAAGGGAATGAACACCGGCGCGCCCACTTTCAATCCGATGCGCCTGGCCGCGAGCAAATGGCCGCATTCATGGACGAAAATCAGCAGCACGAAGCCGAACGCATACCACCAGCCCCAGGTCTGCGCGTAAAGCCAGATGGTGAGTAACATTGTGCCGCCCGTCTTCAACAACACCGGAAAGAATTTCAAAACCGGAATCAACAACGCCTTGAACTTCACCAGCAAGACACCCAGGATGCCCAGCGGCACGAAGGCCTTCTTCAGCCTCGGTCCGCCCCCGGAATCGCGCGGGTTCGGCGCGAGGACGGGCGGCAGCGGTTGTTGCGGCGGCGAATTCATCTATTATGGCTCAACGTTCACACGGATTCACTTCGCCGCAAGTTTCTTTTCCGGTCCGAGCTTGTGGATGGTGTTGTAAATCTCCTGCGAAACCAGCGCGCCGTCCGCGGCCGCAATGCTGAATTTGATCTTCATCTGGTCGCACGGCTTGAGGTCCGGGATTTCAAGAAAGACGGTTTTTTTGTCGGCGGACAGGCGGACCGCTTTGACCTCGACTTTGTCGTGCTTCATTTCGCCTGGATGGTTCACGGAGACGTCCGGCGAACCGTAGTTGCCGCTCCAGATGTAGTTCCATTGCTCGACGTTGTAGTTTTCAACATCGGTCGCGGACTTTTCCTCCAATGACGAGGTAAAACTGATTTCGATTCCGTTCTTTGCGGCATAGAGCGCCGACGGCAGGTGAACAGGCTTCCCCGTATAACGAACGCGGTAAAACCCGCCGTCGCGCGTGGCGCTGGTCTGCCAGCCTTTCAGACCGCAAACATAAACCTGGCCGTCGCGCGGGTTGACGCGACCGCGCACAAGGCCGGAATAAAACTTCAACGGAAGCTGCACCATGCCGCCTTGCGCCACGCCATCAACCTCCTGCACCATTACTTCGAAGAGCGTGCATTTGCCGTAAGACATGAAAAGCAGACGGTCTTTCAAGGGGCCCCATTTGTCGCTGGTCACCCAGACCTGGCCGCCGCTGGAGTTGTCCATGCTCATCGGCAGCCAGCAGAGCGGCGCGTCATAACGGTCGGGAATGACCGAATCGGCGTCCCACCCTTTGAACTTGAACCGGGCGCGAACCTGCGGGTCGCTCGGATTGGCGGTGAAATTGGTGCCGTTGCGCCGAAGAACCAGCTCGCGTTGAGCCGTCGGAGTCATGCCGTAAAACCCGCCTTTCCGGATCAGGTTCAGTTTGCTCGACGGCATCCAATGGCCCTGATTATCGCTGACGGTGATGACGTCGTTCGGGCCGACAGTCATCCCGTTCGGCGCGCGGAATCCCGTGGCAATCACTTCGAGCCTGGAGCCATCCGGGGAAACTTTGAACAGGCAACCCTGGTGCGGCGAGGTCACCTCCGGCTCCCACGGCGCGCCTTTGGCGAAGTAGAAATTGCCCTGCGAGTCAGTTTGCAGGTCGAGCGCGAATTCGTGATAGTTCGGGGTGATAATGACATCGTTATTGAAGTTCTCGTAGTAATCAGCCTCGCCGTCGTGGTTCAAATCGTGCAGCCGCGTGATCTGGTCGCGGCCCAGCACGTAAACCGTGTCGTTGACGATTTTCAAACCGAGTGGCTGAAACATCCCCGTAGCGAACCGTCGCCAGGTCAGCCTCTCCAGCGAATCGTCAATGCCTGAAACGATGTAAACATCGCCGTGAAACGTGCAGATGGCCGCGCGGCCGTCCGGAAAGAAATCGAACCCGCCAAAGAACGTGTGCACGTCCCACGGGTTCGGATACGGTTCGGTCAGCGTATCGACCAAGTAAGGGCCGCCGCCAGCGCCGGGGACGCCTTTGGTCGCGACCGGCTCAGGAAAGTGCGGCGGCCCCCCCTGGCAGAAAGTGGCCAGGTCAACCGCTTCGGTCCTGGCACTCAAAGTGGAGGCAACCTTGGCAAGGTCGTTCCGCGGTCCGCTCCACAGGGCGAGTTGAAAACGGACGGACCTGTTGAGCGCCGGTAGCTTGAGATGAATCCGACCATTCACACTTTCCCAGCTCGCGTCTTCGGGTCCGCCGCGCAAACCAGCCGCAATAATTCTGCTCTTCGGGTCCGCTCCGCTGATGAGGACGGCGATATTCCCGTTGGCTGGTCCGGATTTTTTTTCACTCTTCGCCGCGTTTTCGGCTTCAGCGACCAACAGTGTGAGAGGCGC
>Ga0134067_10000018_pt1 | contig 15628 bp, 12 predicted proteins | sample 15_taG_4_FD_94460 | JGI IMG/M metagenome (GOLD analysis project Ga0134067, IMG submission 94460) | Grasslands soil microbial communities from the Angelo Coastal Reserve, California, USA - 15_D_Rain_20cm_5_09212015 | ecosystem: Environmental > Terrestrial > Soil > Grasslands ...
CATTCGGCTTGTCTTTGCTTTCTTCGGTTTTTTGAAGGCCGATCGGAGCGCCGGCGTTAAGTTGCGAAAGGATCTCCGCTGTAATGTCATTCTGACCGTTGGTGTAAAGCACGATCGGGGTGCTGCCGACCGGGGTAGGAGTCTGTGCCGACGTGTCAATCACGAGCGAGTATCCGGCCGCCTTCGCTTTGGCATCGATCAATTCGCGAATATCCTTGAGAATGTTGTCGGTCATACGGCGGACCTGGATGCCCAGGTTCTCGTTGGAATTTTTCCGAAAGAGGTCGGCCGTTTGGTCGATTTCCTTGATTTCCAGGAGCTTCTTTTCGGCCGCGCTTTTGCGCCTGTCCCGTTCCTCGGCGGAGACGGCCTGATCGGTTGAACTGTCGATCAGCTTTTTATATTCTTCATTGGCCTTTTGATAATCATCCAACATCCCTTTGAACTTCTTATCAAAATCGGCTTTTTGATCATCGACCAGGGCTTGAGCCTGTTTCTTCTTCCAGTAGTTGTCAAAGACCCTTTTCAGATCAATCACGGCGATTTTGGTTTGCGCCTGGTCTGTCGCCGCCAGGAAAGAAGCGGCGACCAGCGCCAGGAAGATTTTGGCGAGAATGTGAGTGTTCGTTTTCATGCGCCAGAGAAGTTAAAACGGACGTGAATAGCCGACGCTGAACTGGAACCGGCCGGAACCGCTGGTGTCGGAACCGTGCGTGATCGGAAACGCATAATCCAGACGCAGCGGCGCCGGGCCCAGTTGCGGAATGAGCAGGCGGAGGCCGACGCCCCAGTCGTCGTTGTAGTTCCCAAGATTAAAGTCATAGGCTTTGGAGTAAACCATACCGATGTCATAGAAGGCCGCAAAGCGCAATCGTTCAATGATCGGAACGCTGTATTCGGCGGAGAGAAACCAATACGTTCCGCCGCCGAGCGGCTCGCCGAACTCGTCTTTCGGTCCGACATGACGGAACTTGTAACCGCGCAGTGTGTTGGCGCCACCGAGGAAAAACCGGTCGAACAACGGCACCCGCGTGGAATCGCCGTACGCTTCCACCACGCCCACGCTGCCGCCTAATTCCAGCACGTGCCCCTCAAAAGGCCCTTTGAAATACCACAAGGACTGAAGATCGAGTTTGTAAAAGTCCGTGTCGCCGCCAAACGGTCCGCCCGCAACCGACGCATTCAGAGAAGTGAGCTGACCGCGGCTCGGCAGGTAACCTCCGCCGCGAGTGTCGTAAGCCAGCGTGGCGCCGACTTTGGAAACGAGCCGGTCGCCGCTTTCTTCTGCCAACGTGGGCGAGATGCTCGGGGGAATGACGGGGAAAGCCGCGTCCTTGCCAGGTCCGTAAGTGATCAGCGCGTTGGTTGCCGTCAACGACTGATCGAAATGAATGCCCACATTCTCGATCGTGTAGTTGAGCCCGACCTGGAACGCGTCCGTGAACAGGGCGCGCCTCAAACCGATCCTTGCGCCGGTCTCGCGCTGGTCGTACAGATCGCTGTAATAGAGGATATCCCGGTGAAATAAATCGAAATCAAGGGCCAGATGGCGGTTGAGGAACCAGGGCTCGACGAAGCTCAACTCGTAGTTCTCCTGACGCGTGCCGATCGTCGCCTGGAGCCGCAGTTTCTGGCCGCCTCCGGTGAAGTAGGGCGGATTGAACAGGTCGAAATTTCCCTGCGTCATGCCCACGTAACCGAAAAGCTGATCGATCGAGCTGAAGCCGGCGCCAAAATAAAAATTGCCCGACGACCCTTCTTCAACGTCCACGATCAGATTTTTCAGGTTCGGCACTTCCGTCGGCTCCACGCTCATTTGGACTTTGCCCTGAGGTGGGGTGAAATACTGCAAACCTTCCAGACGCTCCCTGCTCAACCTGACGCGAACCATGTCGAACACTTCGCCCGGCGCCACGGACAGTTCGCGCCGGATGACTTTGTCTTTCGTCTTGGTGTTGCCCCGGATTTCAATCTTCTCGATTTTCGACGGCTCGCCTTCATCAATCTGGTAAACCAGGTCCATCGTGCCCCGGTCGGTGTTGGGGTTCTTGACGGTCCCGACGATAATCCGGTCCCGCTCGCCTTTGCCAATGTAGCCGTGGGCGCCATAAAAGTCCTCAATCGCCTCGCGGTCTTTTTCCAACCCCTTCGGCGTAAAAATTTCTCCTTCAAGCATGCGCGGTTTGACCGGGTGCCCGAGGACGACCACGCCTTGCCGGATCTGTTCGGCCGTGAACCGGGCGTTGCCTTTGAACTCGACCGACCCGACCTTGTAACGCTGGCCTTCATAAACGATGAAGCGGATGGCCAGGCGCGTCGGGCTGGAGTAGTCCAGCTTCACTTCTTTGATTTCGAAATCAATGTAGCCTTCGCTCCAGTAAAAATCCTTCAGCTTCTCCTGGTCCTCCTGAAACTGCTCCTCTTTGAGTTTGCCACCGCCGGTCAGCCACGAAAACATCCAGTGCCGCCGCGTCTTGAGTTGCTTGCGCAATTTTCGCTGCGAAAATGCCTGCGCGCCGACGAACTGAACCTCCATGATCCTGACCTTGGGCGCTTCCTTGATGTCAAACGTGACCGTCGCGCGCCCGAGCTGCTCGTTGATGCTCTGCTTGGCCTCGACCTTCGTTTGCTGGTAACCGGCTTTCTCGTACAGCTTTTTGATTTCCTGCGCGTCGGAAAAGAGTTTGTAATCGTCCAGCGGCTCGCCCATCTTCGACTTCACCAGCTTGAGCAGCTTGCTGTTGCTGTATTTCCTGTTTCCCTCGAACCGAACCTCGCCGAGCACCGGCTGGCCTTGCACCACGTAAATCAACTTCACGCCTCCATTCTCCGTCCGGTCGGCCTCAACCCGGATGTCGCGAAAATAACCGGTCGCTTTGAGCGCGCGAATATCGTCGGTGGTCGCGTCCGGATTGTATGGGTCTCCAATCTTGATGTGAATGTTCGCGCGAACGAGGTCGTCACTGACGGCCGGCGGGCCGACGTGCCGGATTTCAATTTTTTCAACGACCGGTCCCGTCTGCGCAGCTGGCAACGACAGCCAACCCGGCGCCAGCATCCCAAGCAGCAGCCAGCAACGGCATCGGAACAATTTCATTCAGTTAACTGCCAATCGGCACCTCGTCCGCGCTGACTTCGCGGTCACGGCGCGCGCAGGCTTTCAAAGGAGCGGATCTTCAATTCATTGGCCAACGCCTTGATGCTGTTGGAAATGTCAGCGATTTCCTGCTGCCGGTTTTCGGCTCGCCGCGAAGTAGAATGGAGCGGTCGCAGGGAGTCAATGATGAAAAGCTTTGCTCGTGTCTCCGGGACTTTTGCGTGCCTGTACGGGCAGTTGAAGCTGGCTGGCGAGTGCTAAGGCACGACGTCGTCGCTGAATTTCGCCCTGCTTTCGAAGCGCGTAATCGATCGCAGGAACGTCAGCGGGACATCTCCGGTTGGTCCGTTGCGTTGCTTGGCAATCAATAAATTGATGGGAAGAACCTCGGGTATCGTGCCGGTATCTTCGTCTGTCACATCGTCTTTCCTTCTGCTTGGATCATCCGGGTCAACCTTGTACAAAATGCCAACGAGATCGGCGTCCTGTTCGATCGCGCCCGATTCCCGGAGATCCGCGAGGTTTGGCTTTCGCCCCTTGTCGCGTTCGAAGTCTCGATTCAGTTGGCTCAGCACGATCATGGGAACCTTAAGTTCTTTTGCCAAGGCCTTCACCCCGTTCGAGATATCTGCGATCTCCTGCTGCCGATTGTCGATCTTTCTGGATGTGGAATGCATTTGCTGCAAATAATCGATCACAAATAATTTGATTCCGTTTTGTTGGGCCATGCGCCGCGCCTTGGCGCGAAGCTGGAGGATGGAAAGGCCTGAAGTATCATCGATGTACAGCGGGGCGCCCGCTAACTGGCCGGCGGCACTGGTGATTTTCGGAAAGTCCCGCTCGACCAAAAACCCGCTGCGAATATCCTTGAGATTCACTTTGGCTCGGGAACACAACAGGCGAAGCACCAGCGAGTCCGCGGTCATCTCCAGGCTGAACACACCGACCGGCAGCCGCTCATCCACCGCCACATGCTCGGCAATGTTCATGGCCAGAGAAGTTTTCCCCGTACTCGGACGCGCCGCAATGACGATCATCTCCCCTTCGTGCAGGCCGCTGGTCATTTTGTCCAGATCGACAAAGCCCGTGCCGATGCCGGTTAACATTCCCTGCCGCTGATGGTAGATCTCGATCGTGTTGATGGCCCGATGAACCAAATCCTTGATGGTGTTGGTGCTGGCCTCGACGCGCTCTTCGCTGATGCGCAAAACGTCCCGCTCAACCTCGTCGAGCAATGAGTCCACCTCGCCTTGATGCTCGTAAACGCGTCCAACGACGCCCGTGCAGGTCTGGATCATTCGTCGCAGCAAATGTTTTTCCCGGACGATGTCCGCGTAGTACGTGAGGTTGGCCGCCGACGGCACGGCGTCCTGCAACGAGGAGAGGTACGAGAGTCCACCTACGCCTTCGAGTTGGTTCCGGTCCTTGAGCCGCTGCTGGACCGTCACCGGATCAATCGCCTCTTTGTGATCATACATCTCCACCAACAAGTCGTAGATGTGGCGGTGGCGCAGATCGTAAAACACTTCCGAACCGGCCTTGAATTTCTCGATGCAAACGCCCATGCTGTCGTTGGACGACAGCAAAGCGCAACCGAGCACGCCCTGCTCGGCTTCGATCGAATGCGGTGGAAGGCGGTCCACTTTGACCGCGCTCGTCGCCGGCGATTTTTGCCGGCGCGCTTTTTGCAAATCCGGCGGCGGTCCGCCGGCTTCAGTTTCAAGGGAATCAATCATGCGAGAAACCAGACCTAAAAATTTGGCGCGCCGCAAACAAGAGTTATTCTTGAATAATCACAGGTTGTGCACAAGGCGCGCCGGCTTCTATGCAAAAAGCGGCTCGAAGAAAAACTCCGTCCGTAGATTACTCCGGCTTTCTCTCCGCTTTCGGTTTCTTTGGCGGGCGTTCCTTTTTCGCCGCCGCTTTGGCCGAGGCAGCCGCTCCGGTCTTTGCCGAGGAGGCTTCTTTGCTTTTCTGCGGCGCGGTCTCTTTTGTCTTCGGTGCAGTGGCGGGTGCTTCAACCGGCGGCGGCAGCGCCGTGCCGCTTTCGACGCGGACCTTCACCGTCGTGGTCACTTCGGGATGCAGACGCAGCTCGACGTCGTGCTCGCCCAGCGTGCGCAGCGGATGTTCGAGACGGATCTTCTTCTTGTCGATGGCGATTTCGAACTGGTGTCGGAGTTCGTCCGCAATCGTGCCGGCCGTGATCGAACCGAACAGCTTGCCTTCTTCGCCGGCCTTCACGTTGAGGACGAGCGTCATCTTTGAAAGAGCCTTGGCCAGTTCGCTCATGGTGTTGAACTCATGGGCTTCGCGCTCGGCGCGGCGTTGGCGCAGCGCTTCGAGACGCCGCTTGTTCGCCGCCGTCAACGGAATCGCCAGGCCCTGCGGAAAAAGATAGTTGCGCGCGTAACCGGCGGCGACCTTCACCTGGTCGGACTCGGCGCCAAGACCAATCACCTGATGAGCAAGAATGACTTCAGTTTTTGCCATACGCAAAGTTGAGCGTTGATAATTGAAGGATCAGAAACTTCGCTCGCCGCATCTGCGGCCGGGAGTTAGAACGGTACGTCGTCCTCCGGTGGCGGCTCTTCCACTGCCTCCGGCGCCGCTGCGAGGGCAGCCGCCGGTTGTTTGGCGCGCGCCGCGACAGGCGCGCCACCTTCGCGGGACTGACCGGAGCCCAGGAACCTCACGTTTTCCGCCGTGACGAGAATCTTCGTGCGTTTCTGGTTGGTCTGTTTGTCATCCCACGTGTCCATGCGCAGGCGCCCTTCAACCAGGATCGGGCTGCCCTTCTTCAAATACTGGCCTATCGTTTCCGCCTGGCGGCTGAACGCCTCGATGTCGATAAAGAGCACATCTTCCTTGGTTTCCCCGGTTTCAGTTTTCCACGTCCGATTGACAGCCAGACCGAGTTTGGCTACGGCCGTGCCTTTAGGCGTGTAACGCAGTTCCGGGTCCCGGGTCAGATTTCCCATCAAAATGATTTTGTTGAAACTTGCCATAACAGTTCAGTTTATTTGGGTTTAGTGGTTTCTTTGGGCGGCGGTGCGACGGTGAAGAGGACACGAAAGACGTCTGCGTTTAAATCGAATCGTTGGCGCAGATGATTCACCGCGTCGGGCGCAATTTCAAAAATGAAATTCACGTAGAAACCGGAATGGTGCTTGCGATCGGCCACGCGGGTGAAGTTGCGTTTGTCCATCTTCTGAACCGTTTCTACTTTGCCGCCGGCGGCGGTGATCTCCGAGGAGATCTTATCCAGGACCTCCTTGATGCCCTCCTCTTTGCCCGCGGTGTCCAGGATGAACAAGCCTTCGTATTTTTTCATTGTTTGTCTTCGCTTTCGGAGTCTTGCGCCGCTCCGTTGAACTGACTCATGGCTTTGGCGATTCCGTCTTTTATCCAGCACTCGATCTGGTCTGCCGCTCGATCCAATACCTTTTTCAGCAGCGCTGATTCTTCCGCGGTGAATCGGCCCAACACATGATCGGTAATTTCACGCGCCGCGCCAGGCGCCCGGCCAATTCCGACCCGCAATCGGGCGTATTCTCGTGAACCCAGCTGCTGCTCGATCGATTTAAGCCCGCGGTGTCCGCCGCTGCTGCCCTGCCTTCGGAGCCGGATTTCACCGAGCGGCAGGTCCGCATCGTCCACGACCGCCAGCAAGCGTTCGAGCGGTATCCGAAAGTATTTCGTCAATTTACCGACCGCCTCACCGCTCTGGTTCATGTACGTCTGCGGCCGGCCAAGCATCAACCTGCGACCCTCACGCTCTACTTTGGCCAGTCGCGACATGAACTTGTCGTCCAGGGCCCACTTTGCCCGCCAGCGCCCAGCCAATCGTTCAACCACCATGAAACCCGCGTTATGTCGCGTCCCGGCATATTCTGCTCCTGGATTTCCCAGGCCCACAATGAGATAACGGTTCTCCATGCAAGGGCCTGCTCAATCGGCCGCGTGCGGAAAACCACCACCCGGCCCAAAGCCGCTACTTTTTTTTCTCGGGTCTCTTTTCGGCTTTCTCCGCTTTCTCGGCCTTCTCCGCAGGTTTTTCGGGCGGTTTCTCGGCACCTTTTTGGGCCGGCTTCGCCGCGGCTCCGGCGGCGGCTTGCCCTGCACCCTCTTCCTTCTTCTCTTTGAGGACTTCGGGCTCGGCCAGCGGAGTCGTCGCCGCTTCGAGCGCCGCCGCTTCCTGCGCCTCGGTAATCGGGGCCGCGACAGAAATCACGGGAATTTTCTTGTCGCCGATCGCTTCCACGCCGGGCGGCAACGGGATTTCGCCGAGGTGAATTGACTGCCCGATTTCCAACCTGGTTACGTCAACCGTGATGACTTCAGGCAACTCCCCGGGCAACGCGCGCACTTTGATTTTGAACAGAACGTGTTCCAGCACGCCGCCTGCGGTCTTGACGCCCGCCGCTTCGCCGGTGGTCTCCACCGGGACGGTGACGGTCACCTTTTCGTTTTCCGCGACCTCATGAAAATCGACGTGCAGAACCTTTCGGCTTAATGGATGATGCTGCACCTCCTGCACCAGTGCCAGCCGACGCGACTTCGCTTCCCCTTCGACCGTCAGGTCAACGAGGATGGTCTCGGACACCGAGTGGTGAATCAGATCCTCAATGTCCGTGAGCGTGACTTCGAGGTTCTGTGGCTGTGTTTTGCGGCCGTAAATGACGGCCGGGACGCGTCCGGTAACGCGCAACTTTTTGACACCGCTTCGTCTGGCCAGGGAGCGCGGAAATGCTTTCAATGATAATGATTTCATTGTGCAACCATCAACATCGGCGGCGCAAATCGTTCAACTTGTGCGTCCGCCCTTAAACTCAAAAAGCGAAGTCACCGAGGAATTACTGTGGATCCGCTTGATCGCTTCGCCCAACAACCCCGCCACCGAGAGCGTGATAACTTTTACGCCGTCAATCGCAGGGCGCAGAACAGTATCAGTCGTTATCAGTTCGTCAATATTTGATTTTTTCAGCCGCTGAATGCCCAAATCATTCAGGATCGCATGAGAAACGCAGGCATAAACGCTCTTGGCGCCCTTTTTCCTGAGCAACGCCGCCGCCGTGGACAACGTGCCGGCGGTCTCGGTCAAATCATCCACCATCAACGCGTTTTTACCCCGGATTTCACCGATGATCGCCATCGACTCGACTTGTTCGGCGCTCTTCCGCCGCTTGGCTACAATGGCTAATCCTGCTTCCAGCACCTGGGAGTAGGCGTGGGCCATCTTCAACCCGCCCACGTCCGGACTCACCACCACCAAATCCGGCAAATTCTTCTTCTTCAAAAAATCATACATCACCGGCGCCGCGTACAGATGGTCCACCGGTATATCGAAGAACCCCTGAATCTGCTGCGCGTGCAGGTCCATCGTAAGAACGCGGTTCGCGCCGGCCGCCACGAGCAGGTTGGCCACCAATTTCGCCGTGATCGGCACCCGCGGCTGGTCTTTGCGATCCTGTCGGGCATAGCCGTAGAACGGCAGCACCGCGGTGATGCGCGAGGCGCTTGCCCGCCGCAACGCGTCCATCATAATGAACATCTCCATCAAGTGATGGTTGGTCGGCGGACTGGTGGACTGAACGACGAAGACGTCCTCGCCCCGGACGTTCTCCTCGATTTTCACGAACGTCTCGCCGTCCGGGAAGGCTGTGACCGCGCATTTGCCCAGTTCGATGCCGATGTAATCGCAAATGGCCTTCGCCAAAGGCGGGTTTGAGGTGCCGCTGAAAACTTTCACGCTGCGTTTGGTGTTTCGATTTCGCTAAAACAAAAAACCACCGCCGCCGGTGGATTTCTGTTTCGGGACTCTAACAGTGAGCCTCCTTCGCGCAAGATGAATTTTAAGTTTGGAGTTCCTCCTTGCTGCCAACTAAACCAGGTTCAGTTCAAACCGTGAAACCTTCACCAGGTCAGGGTTTCCTTGTTGGTGTCTCCGACAGTTTCAAGACGCGGTCTGACAGCACTTTCGCAGTCTGCTTCCTGCGAAAATCGCCGTAAGCTTTGCGGTATTCCGGGTATTTCGCGCCGAGAATGGACACCGCCAGCAATGCCGCGTTGATGGCGCCCGGTTTGCCAATCGCCAGTGTCCCTACGGGAACGCCGCCTGGCATTTGAACGATCGACAGAAGCGAATCCAGTCCTTTGAGCGACGGCGATTCCATGGGCACCCCCAGCACGGGCAACGTTGTTTTCGCGGCGCAGACGCCCGGCAAATGCGCCGCCCCGCCCGCGGCCGCTATGATGACTTCCAGCCCGCGGTCCACCGCCGTCGAAAGATATTCGATCAGCGCGTCCGGGGCGCGATGGGCGGAAATGGCCTGCGCCTCCCACGGCACGCGCAGTTCCTCCAACTGCGCGGCGCAATGTTGCATGACTTCCCAGTCCGACTTGCTGCCCATGAGGATCCCGACGAGTGGTTTCGTGTTGGTTGACGCCATAGATTTGCCCGCATGCATTACCGTCAGGGCTGCGTGCAGTCGAGTTCCGATTTCTCTAGATTCGTTCAAAAATTCTACAGCTTCGCTGCGGCGTCCAGCGCCTTCATCGCCATGCCCTGGGTCAACACTTCAAACGGCATAGGTGCGCCGGCAGGATTCTTCTGGTAAATCACGATGAACGGCAGAGCGTATTGACCGAATCCTTCCAGCTCCAGCCCGATCGCCTCGTCTCGTTTCGACCAGTCCGCCCGCAACGTGACAGCCTTGATTTCGCGCAGCTTGGCCCGCACAGGCGCGGTATCCAACACCAACTTTCTCGATCGCGTGACAATTAGGGCACCAGTTGGCCGTAAAATCGACCAGTACCGGTTTGCCCGTCGCCCTTGCTTGCGCCACCGCCGCCGCCGCGCTCCACGGCTGCCAATTAATCGACGCTGCCGTGTCCGGTTGAACTGCAGGGGCGGCCGAACCGGTTTTGTCCGCCGCGCCTTTGGACGCTGCTTTGTTGAGCGCGTCCAGGACAATTCTCGGTGTCAACACCTCCGGCAAAACAATTGGCTCCGCCTTCGTATCTCCCGGATACACCAGCACCAGTGGCACGCCGGCGCGGCCAAAGCGCTGTAGTTCGGCGGTGATCGCGTCATCCTCGCGCGTGTAATCGCCGACCAACGCCACTGCATTGATTTCTTTCAACTTTGCTTGAACTGATGAGATCTCGATGCTGGTCTTTTTGTTGGCCTGACAAGTCACGCACCAATCGGCCGTAAAATCTACAAACACAGGCCGGCCTTCCGCGCGCGCCTTGGCAACCGCTTCCGGGCTCCACGGCTGCCAGTCAATCCCGCCGGGTTCATTGGCCAGTGAACCTCGTCCATTCTTCTCCGTCACCGGCGAGCGCCAGTTGAGTTGGCGCTCCAGCACCCCGAAATACGCCAGAGCCGCAACCGCAAGGCTCGCTGCTGTCGCCAGAGCGCGCCGTTTGGCGCCGCGCTGGACGAATTCACCCCAGACCCAAACCGTCAGCGCGAGCAGCACGAGAAAGATTCCCAGCCAGAACGGCGCGCTTTTCCCAAAGTGCGCCGTCGTCAGCGTGAACAGCCAAACCGCCGTCGCCAGCATCGGGAAGCCCATCGCTATTTTGAACTTTTCCATCCAGGCGCCAGGCCGGGGCAAAAATCTCGCGAGACCGGGAACGAAGCTCAGCAGAACGTAGGGCGCAGCCAGTCCAACGCCGATCATGAGGAACATCAGAACCACCACCGGCGCCGATTGCGCGAACGCAAAGCCCAGTGCCACACCAAGAAACGGCGCGGTGCAGGGGGTGGCCAACGCCGTGGCCAGCACGCCGTTGAAAAACGCGCCAACATTACCTTCTTTCGACGCCAGTTGCGCGGCGGCGCCCATCGCGCGCCCGCTCAACGTCACCTCAAACACGCCGAACAGGTTCAGCGCCACCAGTGTGATCAGTACCGTCATCACGACCAGAAACTGCGGGTTCTGAAATTGCATTCCCCAACTGGCTGAGCGGCCAGCGTGTTGCACGGCGATGACGATCCCGGCCAAAACCAAAAACGAAACCAAAATCCCAAGCGCGTACAGTAATCCGTGCTTCCGGACCCGCATCGGCGATTCCTTGCTCTGATTAACGAAGCCAAGCACCTTCAGAGCAATTACCGGCAAAACGCAGGGCATGATGTTCAGAATCAATCCGCCCAAAAACGCGAACAACAACATCAGCGGCAGCGGGCGTTTTGGCCCGAGGTAGTTTTTTTCCCCGGCGACGGGCTTCACTTCAGGGGCTGAGTCCGTCGCTAAAGTTGAGGCGAATTTTGACGTTGTTTCCGACTTGACGGCCACGTTCACTTCGAACGCCGTCGCTGAAGCACCTGCTCTGGCAACGAAGATCCCGCGGAGCTGCGCTGGCCAGTCGCCTTCGAACTTTGTCACCATCTTGCGCAAACGCGTTTGTCCGCTGGTCGCGGGAAGTTTTTCAGTCGCGGCCTGCACCTCAAACCCTTTCGTCGGATACGGAAAGAAATCATCCGCGCCCTTCTGCGCCGCTTCCAAAACCACCGGACGCGAGTCGCCGTCGGCCTCCTTCTCCCACCACGCGCTGACCTCGAAGCCTGCGTCGGTTCGCGGGAGTTTTTTCTTCCAGGCGTCGAACAGAAAAATCTCCGCCGATGGTTTCGATTTTGGTCCCGCTTCCAGGGTTGCTTTGACTTCGGCTTTGCCGGGAATGCAAACACGTTCGCATTCGAGCCACGAGACCTGTGCTTTCAGTTCCTTCGACCCTGCGGTCAGGGTGTCCGCCAGGGTTAGCGGCACTTGGAGCATCACGTCGTCGTGGTAAACGTAAGTGGACAGTCCCTCGGTGGTGAATTTTTCGGGAGCCGGCCATAGGATTTCTGCCGCTTTTATGCCCTCGGGAAGCTGCCAGTCGATTTTGGTGGGCGCGCCGGAATCGCCGGAATTCTGCCAGTAAGTGTGCCAGCCCGGCGTCATTTTCAGCACTACGCCGGCCATCACTGTTTCACCCGGACGCGCCGCCTCCGCTGAAAGGATCAACCGCGCCTGCGTCTTCGCCGCCGCCTGGATCGACCAGGCCGCAAAAGGCAGGAAAATCAGGAGCATGAGGGTTCGCGCAACTCGCATACCTGTATAGATGCACAATATTGAGAAGCATTGCAATAGTTCAGCCGGAACAATTCAAGACCGCAACCCAACGGGTTTCGCTCTGCCACATTATGCTCTGCTCAGCCATGTTGACATTCTTCAACGGTAGTCCTGAACGGTTTTGCGACGGCATGTCGCGCCGCAGTTTTCTCAGGGCCGGAGGGCTGGCGCTGGGCGGGTTGGCGCTGTCGGACTACTTGCGCCTCCAGGCAGAGCGCGCAGTGGCGCCGGAGGGTCGAGGGAAATCGGTCATCATGATCTGCCTCGGCGGCGGACCCAGCCATGCGGACACGTATGACATGAAACCGGAGGCGCCGGCAGAGATCCGTGGGGAATTCCGGCCGATCGCGACCAAGGTGCCGGGCAACGCCAGCGGCGAGTACCCGATCACCCGCGCGTACGGCCCGCAGAACATCCTGGCGACGCTCTAACACGTCCTTGGGATAGATCCTTCAACAACCATTTCCGACCACAACGGCCGCCCCCAGTACCTGCTGGACGCTCGCGATCCCGTCAAGGAACTGATCTGACGCCGTTCCCACGAACGGCCGCTTCGTCCTCCTCCTCGTTCTTGTCCTCGTCCTCGATTCGTCCTCATGGTTTCGAGGATGAGCACGAGAGCCATTGGGTTCATGGTCCTGAGGCGCAATTCTGGAATCGTCGAGCCTTTCCATGAACCATCCCCTCACCCCTTCCCTCTCCCCATCCGATGGGGAGAGGGTGGCTGGAGGGCGGGTGAGGGGCGGTTCATGGTCCCAAAGCATGCGGAAAAACGAAAGGGGGCTTCCCACGAACCTCAAAATGGTTTGCCTGCCTCCACCAAAGTAACCCACTGCCGGAGTGTCCGCTGAATTGCAATTTGCGCCTCGACCAAATACTCTTCCGAGAATGCCATCGTCCGACGCCATTGGGTTTCGCTGGTTGCGCACCGGTGACGACACCTTCGCCGCGATGTTGCCGGCGATCGACACCGCCAGGACCTCCATCGAATTTGAAAGTTACATTTACACTCCCGGCCCGATCGGGGAGCGGTTCCGCGCCGCTCTGATGCGGGCCTCCCGGCGCGGCGTTCGCGTGCAGGTGCTTATTGATTCGTTCGGCTCGATCACGCTCTCAGACGGTTTCTGGGAACCTTTGCGAAAAGCCGGCGGTGAAATGCGCTGGTTCAACCGGCTGACCCTTCGGCGCTTCAACATCCGCAACCACCGCAAACTGCTGATCTGCGATCAAACACTCGCGTTCATCGGCGGGTTCAACGTCGCAGCCGACTGGGAAGGCGACGGTGTCACGCGCGGGTGGCGCGACCTCGGCCTGCAAATCAACGGCCCGCTGGCGCGGGAATTGTCCGCCTCGTTCGACGAGATGTTCGCGCGCGCCGACTTCAAGCACAAACGGTTCATCCGCCTGCGCAAGCGCGCTGCGAACCATCCGGAGTCAGTCCATGCCGGGGAGTTATTGTTGAGCGGGCCCGGTCGCGGACGCAGCCCCATCAAACTTGCGCTGCGCAAAGATTTGCTCCAGGCCCGAAGCGCGCAGATCATCGCAGCCTATTTTCTTCCGCCGCTGCGATTGCGGCGCGCCCTGATGGAGGTGGCCCGCCGCGGCGGCCGCGTGCAATTGATCCTGCCGGGCAAATCGGACGTGCCTTTGATACAACTCGCCGCGCACAGTCTTTACCAGCGGTTGCTGCGGGCGGGTGTGGAAATTTACGAATACCAGCCGCAGATCCTCCACACCAAGCTGGTCATCGCGGGTGACGTTGCCTATGCCGGCTCGTCCAACCTCGACACGCGCAGCCTCAACATCAATTACGAACTGCTCGTGCGTTTGACGGACGAACGAGTGGTCGCCGAAGCGCGCGAAATTTTCGCCGAACATCTCTCCCGCTCCAGGCAGGTGCACCGCATGCTCTGGCGCAAATCGCGCACGTTTTGGAACAAACTCAGGGAGCGCCTGGCTTATCTCTTCTTTGCCAAACTCGACCCTTACGTGGCGTGGAGGCAATTGAAAGCAATGGAATGATCCCGCCTTCCTCCTCCTGTGTGTCGTCCTCGTCCTCGGCTCGGCCCGATTTGGACAACGAGAACGAGAACGAAGACGCGATCCCTTACGCGCGGAACAACTGCCCCATTTTCTTTCCCAGGATTTTTCCCGCAACCAGCAGGCTGGCGGTCAAAATGACCATGCCGACCATGCCCAACGCGCACGCGACGCTCGGCGCGTTGGGATCGATGCGCCCCATGATTTGCCAGATCATTTTTGTAATCGGGAAATACTTTTCGCGCATGGCGAGGATCAAACCGTCGCTTACTTCGAGCATGGCGAAGGAAAAGGTCAGGATCGTTCCCGCAATCAAGTTGGCCATCACGAGCGGCAAGGTGATTTTGCGCAGCGTCCGCAACGGCGTCGCGCCCAGGTTCGCCGACGCTTCTTCGAGAGTCACGCTGGCCTGCTGAAAACCGGCGTACGCGGAGCGAACGATGTACGGCAGTCGCCGGACGCTGTAACTGATGATCAGCAGCAAACTCGGATTGTCGCGCGGGTTCAGCCACTGAATCTTGAAATCGAACCCGGCCACGTAACCGAACGCGAGCACGAGTCCGGGTAACGCCAGCGGCAGCATCGCCAGCGCGTCGAGCAGGCCGGCGAACGGAATCCGTCGGCGCGTCAGCAGCCACGCAATCATGACGCCGAGCACGAGGTCGAGCAGGGCGCTGAGGGTGGAATAACACAGACTGTTTCGAATGCTGGACGCCGTCAGACCATGGCCAAAAATTTCGGAATAGTTCGCCGTGGTCCAGTTAGCAGGCAGAATGGAGAAGAACCAGTTCTCCGAAAAAGACTCAATGATGACCGTGAAATGCGGCAGCAGCGCGAAACCGATGACCACCAGCATCACTCCCCAAATACCGGTGGTCTGCCGCAGCGTCGCCTGCGCTTCTGCTCCGCCGGTGTGGCCTCGTGCCAGCATCTCGTAACGCCGCCCGGCCAGCGCGCGTTTGCTGATGAGAAAAAGCGCCAACGTCAACATGAGCACGAAGACGACCAGCGCGTAGCCCATCGGGTTGGTGTTGATTTCGTTGATCGCGTCGAAAATCTGCACGGGCACGACGCGGGAAAAGCCAAAGATCAGCGGCGTGCCCAAATCAGTGAAAGCCCAGATGAACACGATGACCGCGCCGGCAAAGTAACCCGGCAAAATCAGCGGTAAGGTAATTGTGCGAAACAGCCGCCACCCACTCGCGCCGAGATTCTGCGCCGATTCGCGCAGGGACGGGTCGATGTTCGCCATCGCCGCCGCGACGTTAAGGAACATGACCGGATAGAGGTTCATCACCTGCAAAATCACGATGCCCCAGAAGCCGCTCTGCCCCAGCCAATCGATCGGCTTGTCCGGCGGGAG
>Ga0134067_10000032_pt1 | contig 13699 bp, 11 predicted proteins | sample 15_taG_4_FD_94460 | JGI IMG/M metagenome (GOLD analysis project Ga0134067, IMG submission 94460) | Grasslands soil microbial communities from the Angelo Coastal Reserve, California, USA - 15_D_Rain_20cm_5_09212015 | ecosystem: Environmental > Terrestrial > Soil > Grasslands ...
CCTCGGTTGGCGAAGCGACGACCTTGCGGGAGGACTTTGCGAGCGCCCCCGCGGCGAACGGCTGGCGGGTGTTTGGCGACACCAATCTGTTTCACTGGAACCCAGTGAACGAAAATCTGGAAGTGACCTGGGATTCGTCTCAGACCAACAGCTATTTCCATCGCCCGCTCGGCACCGTGCTGACCAAGAGTGACGACTTCGGTCTCGCGTTTGATTTGCGGCCGAGCGAAATCGCCGTCGGCGTCAATCCGAACAAGCGTTCGACCTTCGAACTCGCTGTCGGCTTCCTGAATTTCATTGACGCCCCCAGCACGAACTTTGAGCGTGGTATCGGCGTCAATTCGAGTTACGGCCCGCGAAACCTGGCGGAATTCGATTATTTTCCGGACTCCGGCCTTGGCGCGACGATTTCGCCCACGATGATTTCGAGCAACAATCAGTTCGCAGCGGGCTTTGATTTTCCGTTGCCAGCGGTGTGGCCACGAACGGCGGGGACATCTACTGGTTCGGCTGGCTGGCGCGCGGCAGCGAAGGGAAACGCGCCTTTGACCCGTCGCGCGGCGCGTTGTTCCCTTATCTTGGCGGACGTTGGGCGACTGAGGCCGGAAATTTTGACGGTGCCTTGAATCGCCATTCGCGCAGACGCGGACCTCAGGAGGCGGACGATCCAACCCGGCGGCTGCGGACAAGGTGCGGTTCGCGGGGCAGAATCAAACCCCCACCTGCTTCCTGATCGCCTCGGCGATTTTCTGCGACCATTTTCCCAAAACAGTCGCGTCACGGCCCTCGATGAGCAATCGCGCCTTGGATTCCGTGCCGGAATAGCGAAGCAACACGCGGCCGCCGGTGGGTTTAAGTTCCGCCTCCGCTTCGGACAGGCAGCTCGTCACGCCATCAAGCTGGTCGAACGGCACCTTTTCGCGGACGCGAATGCTGGTCACGAGCTGGGGGAAACGCGTCCAGCATTTAGCCAGTTGCGAGAGGGGCTTGTCTTTCACCCTCATGATGCGCAGAATCTGCAACGCGCAGACCAGCCCGTCGCCGGTGGTGCTGTAGTCGCGGAAAATCAAGTGCCCGCTCTGCTCGCCGCCGAAGTTGAAACCGGAGCGGAGCATTTCATCGATCACGTTCTTGTCGCCCACGCCCGCGCGCGCGACGTGCCCGCCCGCCTGTTTGATCACCGCGTCCAGACCGGCGTTGCTCATGACGGTGGCGACCAGGGTTTTCTCTCGCAGCGTACCTTCGGCGAGCATCTCCAGACCGCAAATCGCCATCACATCGTCGCCGTCAATCAGCTTGCCGGTCTCGTCGCAGAATAACACGCGGTCCGCGTCGCCGTCGTGAGAGATGCCGAGGTGGGCGCGATGTTCCCAAACCTTCTGGCACATCTGCTGGGGGTGCATGGAGCCGCAGTCTTTGTTGATGTTCATGCCGTCGGGCTGGTTGTCGTAAACGAAAATCTCCGCGCCGAGTTCGCGAAGCACGCAGGGCGTCGATTTGTACGCGGCGCCGTGCGCGCAATCCACGACGATGCGCATCCCTTCCAGCGTCATGCCGCGCGGGAAGGAGCTTTTGGCATATTCGATGTAACGGCCAAGCGCGTCTTCAATGCGGACGGCCTTGCCGATTGCGTCAGCCGTGGGACGGATGTTTTCGATATCGCCGCTGAAAACCAGGTGCTCAATCTGGTCCTCGATGTTGTCGTCGAGCTTGTAACCGTCGGGCCGGAAAAATTTGATGCCGTTGTCATCATACGGATTGTGGGAGGCGGTGATCACAATGCCGGCGTCGGCGCGCAGGCTGCGTGTGACGTAGGCGACGCCGGGCGTGGGCAGCGGGCCAATGAACAGAACGTCCACCCCCATCGAAAGGATGCCGGACGAGATGGCATTTTCGAGCATGTAACCGGACAAACGCGTGTCTTTGCCGAGAACGATCTTGTGCCGCTCGCGGTCGCGCGATTGCGGCGCAATGTTCTTGAAGACGTGGCCGGCCGCGCGGCCCAGCTTGAGCGCGGTCTCGGCGGTCACCGGCTCGATGTTGGCCGTGCCGCGCACTCCGTCGGTGCCGAAAATTTTCTTCGGTTGGCTCATGTTCAATTCGGATTCTTGTGATCGTTGGTTGACTCGGCCGGCGAAACCCGTTCCACGGCGACTTCTTCGGGCTCCACTTTCGTCACCGCCACATTCGGCGGCGCGCGCACGATGACTTTTTTGCGAAAACTTCTGGCTTCCGTCACATCGGTGAGATTAACAGATACGTCCACGTCGGACATCTTTAAATTATCGAGGACGCGTTCCTCGGCCCGAATCGTCACCTCCGCTTCCGCCGGCGTGAGGACGAAGCCACGAACATCCCAGGGCGCCTTTTTAACCATGACCGGCAAGTGGCGGCTCAGGGTGCTGGAGGAATGGGTCTCCGGGTTTTCAAGGTTCGAGTTGATGGTCATCCAGATCAGGATAGCGACGACCACGGACGCCAACTTCCAGCCGAAATTGTTCAGGACGTAATCGCGCGCTGCCATGGTCACTTCGCTTCCGGCCGGGGCGCGGTCTGCACAGCGGATTTGGCCGTTCGGTTCGGCCGCGCGAAACCCGGCAAACGAAACCAATCGGACAGCCGGTGCGCCTTGGGCGCGCGCACCAACACCGACGTTAGAAACGCGCGCAATTCCTCCAGACTTACCCCGCGCGTCAACTGGCCCTTGTAGGCGTAGGAAATCGCCCCGGTCTCCTCCGACACGGCCACCACAACCGCGTCGGTCTCCTCGGTCAATCCAATCGCCGCTCGATGCCGCGTGCCCAGCGACGGATTGAGGTCCTGGCGGCGCGTCAGCGGAAAGATACAGGCCGCCTTCGCGATGCGGTCGCCACGGATGTTGACGCCGCCATCGTGAATCGCGTTGTTCGGGAAGAAAATCGTTTCCAACATCTCCGGCGTCGCCTCGCAATCGACGACCACGCCTGACTCGACGGCATCGTCGAGTTGAATCGTTTGCTCGAGGGCGATGAGCGCGCCGATCTTCACTTCGGACAATCGTTCCGCCGTTTGGATGATGACTTCGATGTTCTCCCGCGCATCGCGGGCCGAAGCGAACAGCGGCAGGTTCCCCACTTCCGCCAGCATCCGGCGCAGTTCCGGCTGGAAAATCACCAGAACGGCAATGGCGAGTCCGGCCAAAAATTTTGCCAGCAACCAGAGCAGCACTCGCAACTCCAGCGCCGTGGTGACCACCCCAAGCACCAGCAGCAAAGATAGAAAACCCAGAACCACCGGCCAGCCGCGCGTGCCCCGCACAAACATCAGAGCGTAGTAAATCCCCACCGCGAGGATGGTGATTTCCAGCGCGGGCGCGGGCTGCCAGATTTTTTGCAGGTTTTCCAGGACGGTCATTTTCTTCGGGCGAGAACGGCCTCGGCCATCCTCACCGCTTGGAGCGTTTCGGCGACATCGTGCGTGCGGATCAGCCGCACGCCCGCCTTGACTGCCAGGCACGCGCAGGCCACCGCCGCGGGCAAACGCGCGTTCACCTCCGCTCCCAGCAATTTTCCGATGAACGACTTGCGCGAAACTCCGAGGAGCACCGGGCGTCGCAATTTTGTAAATCGCTCCACCCCCGCGAGCAACTGCAAATTGTGCTCCACCGTCTTGCCGAAGCCGAGGCCCGGGTCCAACACTACTTGGACAGCGCCCACGCCCGCGCGTTGCAGACGCTCCAGTCGCTCAACGAAAAAGCCGCGCACTTCCTGAACCACATCCTGGTAAACGGGATTCACCTGCATCGTCTGCGGCGTTCCCTGCATGTGCATGCAGATGTAGCCGGCTTGCGCCTCGGCCACGACGCCCCACATTTCATCATCGGCGCGGTTCGCCGCAATGTCGTTCACGATGCTGGCGCCGGCTCGCAACGCGGCGCGGGCCACAGACGGTTTTCGCGTGTCGATGGAAACGGGCACCTTCACCCGGGACACCAGCTTCTCGATCACCGGCAGCACACGGCGCAGTTCCTCGGCGTGGCTCACCGGCTCAGCACCGGGCCGCGTCGATTCGCCGCCGATGTCAATGATCTCCGCTCCCTGCCCGATCATTTCCAGGCCACGCGCTACCGCGGCCGCCGGATCAAGAAACCGGCCGCCGTCCGAAAACGAATCGGGCGTCACGTTCACCACACCCATAATCATCGTCGGACGCGGGAACGTGAACTCAAACTGGGCGGCGCGAAAAATCATGATGCTGGCCGCGAAAAAGCGCAAAAGTCACAAAACATAATTAACTCCGCGCGCTGCCGATCCCTGCATCCGTCGGAGACATGAAGAAGACCGATTTCGCATTCCGGGCCTTTTTGCGGCCCCGATCAGCGCTTAATCATCTGGCTCACGCCTTCGACCAGCCGACGCGCGATGGCGCTCACCAGTTCGTTGGGCACGCCCATCTGCGGATTGGCGCTTTGGCTGAGCATGTGGCACTGGTCGTTGACGTAATCAATCAGCACAAATTCACCGGAATCGGTCAGCGCGACCTCGCTCGAGAAAAACTTCATGCCGGTCAGCTCAGCCACACGGCCAACAATATCGCGCAACGGCGTGAGAGCCAGTTGTTCCTCTTCGGCCTTGGTCGGCAGTCGGTAACGGTCCGTGAAACAATTCCACCAACAGCACCAGACCGAGCCGAATACGTAAAACACGCGGAAGTAAATCGGCTCGCCGTTGGCCGCGCGGGGCACGATCCGCTTCTGGAGAAGATAATGGCGGTCCGGCCAGGCGGCCACTGAACGGGTCAGATCCCGTTCGCTGGTGGCGTCCAGGATGACGCCGCGCCGGCCGTAACCCATGCCCGGCTTGACGACGAAAGGCGTGCCCAACGCGGCGCGGTCCGCTTCCGACAGGACAAAGCTGTTGACCTGCTCGCGCGGGACAATCACCGTAAAAGGGACATTGAATCCGGCAGCCACCAGTCGCGCGTGCAAGCGGGCTTTGTCGAATGTCCCGATGGCCAGGTCCGGCGGGTCGATGATTTGGGTTTTTCGATCGTGGGCCAGCCAGATCAACCGATGGTAAATGTCGTCCGGCAGATGATGCTCGCTGTGCATGTTGAGCAATGCCCGCGCCCAGATTTTGCCTTTGGCGAACTGGTCGCAGAACGGCTCCACCCAGAGCGGTTCGACCAGGAAGAAGTTGAGACCCAGCTCGGCGCAATGCTGCTGCACGCGATGGATGAACAAATCATCCGCGTCCAGCTTGTGCGTCATCACCAGGTCATAAATCCGCGTCACGCTCGCCAGTATCTTGCGGAAAAGCACAGGCTGTCAATGGCTTCCCCCGTTGAATCAATTCAATCTCGTAACCTTCCGGCGCGTCGATGAAGGCGAAGGCGGTGCCGGTGGAGGTCGTGGTCGGGCCGTCGGAGTATTTCAAACCGAGCTTCGCGAGGTGTTTGCCGAATGCTTCGAGGCTGTCCACCTCGAAGGCCAGATGCGTCAGGTCCGGCTGCACCTGCACCGGGCCGCTCGACGGAAAGCTGCAGAGTTCAATCTGTTCCTCGCTCTCCGGCGCTTTGAGGAAGACCAGTTCCGAGCCGCGCGGCGATTTGTGGCGGCGCATTTCCTCTAGGCCGAGCACGTCTTTGTAGAATTTCACGGTCTTCTCCAGATCGTTCACGCGATAGCGGGTGTGCAACAGTTTTCTCGCTTTCATGCCGGGCGAAGCATAGCGAGGCCTGGCCGCGGCTTCAACCTCGGCGCGCGAATTTTTGCCCGCGAATTGCGCGAATATTCGCTGGTAAAAATTTGCGTAATTCGCAGATGAGAAAGCGGTTCCATCGCCGTGCGCGGTTCCAGTCACGCTCATTTAAGCCGGGTCGGACATGGAAGTCAGCCCTCCCGCCACCGCGGCGGCGCGGACAAATCGGCTTGCCGCGCGGGAATGGATTGCGATACGACATCGCCTGTGGATTGGCGACCGCAATGGAGCTGGTTCCTGCTTCTGATCTATCTGGGCGCGTCGGCGACCACCCGGGCGCAGATCGATCCGGAAAAGCGCCGGCTCTTTCAACTCGGTTACAATCAGCCGTTGCAGGGCCGTGGGCCGCTCTCCGGCTACGCTTTTTATTATTTCAACCAGCCTGGCTTTATCCAAACGAACCTGACGCTGCGGCTGGCCATCGCGCCCGTTTACGTCGATTCCGAACTCGGCATTCGCGAGGCGCTCAGTCCGCACACGGACCTCGCCGTCGGTCTGGCGGGCGGCGGTTTCGCGGACAGCTACACCGAAATCCGGGGCGGAAAGTATTGGCGTGAAGAGTCCTTCACCGGGAACGGAGCCGAAGCGGGCGCGAGTGTTTACCATCGCTTCAATCCGGACCAACTCGTTCCGCTCACCGCCATCCTGCGCGCGACGGGGCACTACACGTTCTACGAACGGGACGACGTCACCGCGCCAGGCTTCAGACTGCCGCCGGACCACGCGACGTTGCACGTGCGGTCCGGCCTGCGGTGGGGCGGACGCGAGCCGCTCATGCTGCCATCGCTGGCGATGGAATTATCCGCGTGGTACGACGGCCAGTTCCGCACCGACGCCGAGCCGTACGGGTTCAACGGCGATCGCGAGTTGCGGGACCATTCGCACCTGTTCTGGGGACGCGCGCTCATCGCCTATACACTGCCGGAGTTGAAACACAATTTTTCCGTCAGCCTGACCGCCGGCACCAGCATGAACGCCGACCGATTCAGCGGATACCGCATTGGCGGCGCGCTGCCGCTCGTGTCGGAGTTCACTGACGTTGCCCGGCTACTATTTTCAGGAGCTGAGCGCCCGGCGGTTTACCTTGCTTGGTGGACAATACGCGCTGCCGCTGGACCGCGGGAAGCGCTGGGGCCTGATGTTTTCCGCGGCGACGGCGCTGGTGGATTATCTGCCCGGCCTCGAGCAGCCGAGCCGATGGAATTCGGGCGTTGGAGCCGGCGTCGTGTTCCGGTCGAAATCCGAGGCGTGGCACATCGTCCTCGGCTACGCCTACGGCATCGACGCTATTCGCGACAGCGGTCGAGGCGCGCACAGCGTCGGCATACTGATCCAGTATGATTTGGAGGCCGACCGGCGCGGCAAGCGACCGTTCTGGGATCCGTGGCTCAACCCGAACAAATGGCGCGGGTTTGACCGGTTGTTTGGACGTTAATCATCGCGCGTCGGCTTTCTATATTAGAGCGGGCCGGTTGCCTGGAGCCGTTGGAGGTTGCGGTCCTGTGATGAAGTTTGCAGCGGAGGCGATCGTCCGTTTGGATCGGCATGGGTCGGCGGATGCGCCCGTCTCCGACGCCAGGACCTTTAAGTGCTCGCCTCTCCCTCCTTTTTTCGGTTAGATCGGCCGTATTCAATGCTCGTGAAAAACGCCGTTGAAATCCTCCGCCATTTCGCCAGCGACAATTACGCCGGCATTTGCCCCGAGGCCTGGGCCGCGCTTGCCGAGGCCAACCAGGGCCACGCGGTCAGCTATGGCGACGATTCCTGGACGGCCCGCGCCGCGGACCTGATTCGTGAAGTGTTTGAGACCCCGTGCGAAGTGTTCTTCGTCTTCAACGGCACCGCCGCAAACTCCCTCTCGCTGGCGTCAACCGGCCAGTCGTATCACAGCGTCCTTTGCCATGAATTCGCGCACGTGGAAACCGACGAATGCGGCGCGCCCGAGTTTTTCTCTAACGGCATGAAAGTCCTGCAAGTCCCCGGCGCGAACGGCAAGATCGATCCCGCCGGCATCGAGCGGATGGTGAAAAAACGTTCCGACATCCATTATCCCAAGCCGCGCGCGGTCAGCCTCACGCAAGCCACCGAAGTTGGCACCGTCTATTCCGTTGAGGAGCTCAAAGCGATCCGGGCGAAATCCAGGTCGCTCGGTCTGACCTTGCACATGGACGGCGCGCGATTTGCCAACGCCGTCGCGTCGCTCGGCGTGAAGCCCAAGGCAATCACCTGGCAGGCGGGCGTGGACGTGCTCTGCTTCGGCGGCACGAAAAACGGCACGCCGGTCGGCGACGCCGTGGTCTTCTTCAACCGTGATCTCGCTGACGAGTTCGATTACCGCTGCAAACAAGCCGGCCAGCTCTGCTCGAAGATGCGCTTCCTCTCCGCGCCCTGGGTTGGCCTCTTGCAGGACGGCGCCTGGCTGCGCAATGCGACCCGCGCAAACGCCATGGCGCAACGGCTGCGTGACGCGCTGCAGGAAATTTCCGAAGTAAGAATCCTCTTCCCAACGCAGGCCAACGCCGTGTTCGCCGATTTGCCGCCTTACGTGATCGTCGCACTGCGGCAGGCGGGCTGGAAATTTTACACGTTCATCGGTCAGGGCGGCTGCCGTTTGATGTGCGCGTGGGACACGACGGAGGAAGATGTGGACCGGTTTGTCACTGATCTGAAACGGCTGCTCCGGGAAGCGCCGAAGGAAATTTCGCTGCGAGCGGCCGACCATCGGAAACTCTGAGTGCCTGTTGAAACGTGAAAGCAAGCCCCTCACCCCGGCCCTCTCCCCTGGGGAGAGGGAAAATCCTCCGCCGTCTTCGGGCCATGCTCGCGGCGCAGTTTGCCAATCCAGTGTGCGCAATACGCGCCCCTGGCGGCGGCGGTCGCCTCCCCCCTGAACCTCGTAGCAGCCGACGTGAGTCCCCATGAAGCAATTCCACACCAAAGGGCGTGAAAATTCCGGGAACTGTGCGTGCTTCCCCCTCTCCTGGGGGAGAGGGCCGGGGTGAGGGCGAGCGTTTCCTCCAATCCCCTTCTCGGAGTAGGAGGCTCGTTTTTCAAAATCCGAAATCCGAAATTGATCGGAGCCTCCTCACGTCGGCTGCTACGGTTCAGGGGTTCAATGCGCGAAATCTGCGTGAGGGGAGCAACAGCGATTCAATCTCCCCGTAAGTTCTGACGACCTTCGTCGCTCTCGCGAGCTTTTCCATCGGGAGCGAATTGGTAATCGCGATGACGGTCATCCCGGCCGCTAGTCCCGCTTCCACGCCGGCGGCTGAATCTTCAATCACGCAGCAAACGTTCGGAGCGACGGAGAGCAGCTCCGCCGCGCGCAAAAAAATGTCCGGCGCGGGCTTGCCGTGCTCAACATCCTCCGAACTGACCACCGCGCGAAAGAACCGTCGCAGTCCGCGCAAGTCCAGGACGGCATTGATGGTCGGATGCCGCGAACCGGAGGCCAGCGCCAGCGGGTATCCGGGCGACAGCTTCTCCAACAGCTCCGGCAACCCTTTGAAAATCGGTTCCTCACCCTGGAGCAAGGCGGCGAACTTCTCCTCTTTTCTCGCGAGCAATTCGGCGAGCGACTGAGGCGGACGATGCCTGGCAATGAAGTCGCGCCAGACGACCAGATCGGATTTGCCGTAGTAAGCGGCGAAATCAATCCCGTGGCTCCGGGCGTAACCGGTCTCCTCAAGAACTTCACGGAAGGCGCGCTCGTGCAGCGGCTCGCTGTCCACCACGACGCCGTCCATGTCGAAAATGACGGCCTGAAATTGTTTCAGCACAGTCTGGCATTACGATTTACAGCCTGGTGTCGCCCAGCTCAAGCAGGCGCCGGGCATGCGCCTGCGTCAGCGGCACGACCGAAAGGCGGGATTGGCGGACAAGGGGCATTTCCTTGAGGACGTTGTCCGCCTTGATCGTCTCAAGACTCACAGTTTGCTTCAGCGCTTTGACTGGAACCAGATCAACGCACACCCAGTCGCCTTCCTTCGCCGTTGGATCGGGGTAAGCCTCCCTTTTGACGCGGGCGAGGCCGACGACCTGTTTTTCGCTGACGCTGTGATAGAAGAAGACCAGATCTCCCTTCTTCATTGAGCGAAGATTGTTGCGAGCTTGAAAATTGCGGACGCCCGTCCAAGCGGCCTTGCCTGCCTTGACGAACGTGTCCCACGAGTATGCCTCGGGTTCCTGCTTCACCAGCCAATCATTTCTCGGCATGAGAAACTTGTAAGTCTAAAGGCGATTCGGGAAAAGCGCGAAAATGACGGGCTAACAAAGCGGGACTTGCAATTTCGTCCCGCTCGTGGGACGGAGTGTTCCCACAAGCGGTCAGTCCGTTGGAAGCAGTCCCTTCCCCAAAGCGCGCCAGGGATTGATTTCCAGAAGGATAGCGCCAGGTCCGGGCGTGGCACGCCTGCTGCGAAAGACGGTGGATTAGTCATGAACGACCTCAAATTCGCCTTCCGCCAATTGCGGAAGAACCCCGGCTTTAGCGCCATCGCCGTGTTGACCCTCACGCTCGGCATCGGGGCGAACACGGCAACCGGCCGAGGCGTTCAGAATTGGCCGCGCTTTCGTGGGCCGAATGGTTCGGGCGTAGCCGAGTCGCAGGACCTGCCGGTCGAATTCGGACCCATGAAGAATCTAGCCTGGCGGACTGCGACCCCAGCAGGACGTTCCTCACCTGTGGTTTGGGAGAATCGCGTCTTTCTGACAGGATACCAGGAGACCCGGTGCACCGTAGTGTGCCTCGATCGAGAAAGCGGCAAACGTTTATGGGAGCGAAGCGTCGAGGCGACGCGGGTGGAGCGGAAATCCAAACCGAATGACGCCGCCTCGTCCACACCCGTGGTGGATGAGACGGGCATCTACGCTCTGTTCTCCGGGTTCGGACTCGTTGCGTTTTCTCCCGATGGTCAAGAGCGTTGGCGCCGGCCTCTTGATCCGTTCACGCCCCCTCACGGGATGGCGAGTTCTCCGGTGCTGGCCGCGGGCGCGGTGATCGTCGTAGCCGATCAAGTGAGCGATTCTTACATCGCCGCGTTCGAGGCGGCGTCCGGGAAACTGAAATGGAAGACGCCACGACCGAACCTGGTCGGCGGCTACGCCACACCCGTCCTCCACGGCGCAGACATTCTGACCGGTGGACCGATGGAGATGGTAGCCTATGCGGTTGACAGCGGTGCGCGCCGTTGGTCGATCCCGCGAATGGGGGTAATGCCGGTGGCGAGTCCCATTTGCGTCGGCGATCGCATTTACGCTTACAACGATGCCGTGCCGCCTTACGAGCAACTGACGGTGCAACTGAAGGCGGATCGAAATGGCGATGGCAAAATCTCCCCGGATGAGTTTCCTGACCCGTCGTTTAAAGAAGCAGTTCGCGCAATCGACCGAGTTTATGGAAATGGCGACGGCGCGGTGGACCAGGAGGAATGGGACGGCGCGCTGAAGTTGATGCGAACCTTGAATTCCCTTGTCGCCGTTGACCTCGGCGGGCAGCAATCCAAAGAGCGTTGGCGGACGACCAGGATGCTTACCGATGCCGCTTCTCCTTTATCGTATCACGGTTTGCTCTACCTGGTGAAGAACGGAGGACTCCTGGCCACGGTGGATCCCGAGAGTGGCGAAATTCTGCGGCAAGACCGCATCCCCGGGGCCGAAGGAAACTTCTTTGCCTCTCCGGTGGCGGGCGACGGAAGGCTTTTTCTGCTTAACGAATCGGGCAAGCTGGCGGTGCTCCAGGCCGGTCGTGACTGGCACGTTCTGGCGGTCAACGACCTGGCCGAGAACTGTTACGCCACCCCGGCCATCGCCGATGGCGTCATCGTGGTGCGAAGCGAGCGTCACCTGTGGGCTTTCCAAAACAATGACCCGCCGCGCGCCGCGCGCGTCGATCCCATGGAGGCGCTGCGTTATGAATAAAATGAACATCGAACATCCAACATCGAACGCTGAACATCGAACGTGTGAGCCGCTGAGATACGATGAAAACTCCAAATCCCAAAACCCAAATCCCAAATAAGCTCCAAATCTCAAGCTCCAACGGGGAGCCTCCGCAGCGTGGTTTGGAACTTGATGCTTGGGATTTCTTTGGCGCTTGGGGTTTGGGCTTTGGGAATTTGGCCTGCGACCGACAAGGGACGACTGACAACGGGCCACTGACTACTGACCAAATCGTAAATCGTAAATCGTAAATCTGAATGACTTGAAATTCGCCTTCCGCCAACTGCTGAAGAACCCCGGCTTCAGCGCCGTCGCCGTGCTCACGCTCGCGCTCGGCATCGGGGCGAACACGGCGCTGTTCAGCTTGGTCAATGGCGTTCTACTGCGGCCACTGCCGTTTCACGAACACGATCGTTTGGTGACGTTGTGGGAAAGCAGTCCCGCGCAAGGCGTCGATCAACAGAATGTTTCGCCGCCGACCTTCGCGGACTGGCAGGCGCAGGGCAGTGCCTTCGAAGAGATGGCGTTTTGGACGGGGCCGAACGACTTCAATCTCGTGACGCCGGGCGGCCCGGAAAAAGTGCGGGAGAGTTACGCCTCCTCGAGCTTGTTCCGCGTGTTGCGTGTCGAGCCGCAACTCGGTCGCGGGTTTCTCGCCGGGGAAGATCGGGAGAAAGGGCCGCAGACCGCCGTGATTTCACACCGTCTCTGGCAGGAACGTTTCGGCGGCAACCCGCAGGTGGTCGGCCAATCGCTGACCGTCGATACGTATTACCGGCGCACCTACACCATCGTGGGCGTGATGCCGACGGGCTTTCAGTTTCCCGACGACACTGAGCTTTGGCTGCCGGCAGGTTGGAATGGTTTGCCGCTGAACCGGCGCGGCGGTCATTGGTTGAACGTGCTCGCGCGCCTCAAATCCGGGGTGACGCTTGCCCAGACGAAGGCCGAGATGAACGCAATCCAGGCGCGGGTGGCGCAGCAGAATCCCGGCGCAGGCGTGGCTTCCCAAGTCTCCGTTGTTCCACTGCTGCAACAAACTGTCGGTCGGAATATCCGCACCGCACTGCTGGTCTTGTGGGGCGTCGTGGCGGGTGTCCTTTTAATCGCCTGCGCGAACGTCGCCAATCTCATGCTCGCCCGCGCCGCGTCGCGACAAAAGGAAATCGCGCTGCGACTCGCGCTGGGCGCCGGCCGCTGGCGCGTGATGCGACAGTTGCTGACGGAAAGTATTCTGCTGGCGCTGCTCGGCGGCGGCGTGGGAACGCTTTTAAGTTATTGGGGCGTGAAGGTCTTCGTCGCGGCAAGTCCCGCCAATATTCCCCGGCTCGCGGAAGTGTCGCTCGACGGTGCGGCGCTGTGTTTCACCGTGGTGACGGCGGTGTTGACCGGCATTATCTTCGGACTTGCGCCGGCCTGGCAATTCTCGCGAGCCGACTTGAACGAGACGCTGAAAGAGGGCGCACGCAGCGCCTCCGGTGGAACCGCCGCGGGACGCACACGCAGTTTATTGGTCGTTGCGGAAGTGGCCTTGGCGACGGTGCTGCTCGTGGGCGCCGGGTTGATGCTGCAGAGCTTCGCGAAATTGCTGACGACTGACCGCGGCTTTCGCGCAGAGCAGTTGTTGACGGTGGAACTCGATTTCTCCGTCGCGGGATTTACCTCCTGGGTCGATCCGACCGAGACGCGGCCGCAGGTGCGGTTGCGAGAACTCATGGATCGGGTCCGGCAACTTCCCGGCGTGGAATCGGCCGGCGCGGCGTATCGTTTCCTGCGCAAGGACAATCGTGCGCCGGTCAATTGGCCGTTCGTGATCTTTGGCCGTCCACCGCTGGCGGAAGGAGAACGACCCACCGCCGAGCACGGCGCAATCACACCGGGGTACATCCGCACACTCGGGATGCGGCTGTTGCGCGGGCGGGATTTCACCGAGGCCGACCTATTGGGGGCGCCGGGCGTGGCGCTTGTGAATGAAAGCTTCGTGCGGCGTTTCTTTCCGAACGAAGAACCTCTGGGTCAAC
>Ga0134067_10000035_pt1 | contig 13244 bp, 9 predicted proteins | sample 15_taG_4_FD_94460 | JGI IMG/M metagenome (GOLD analysis project Ga0134067, IMG submission 94460) | Grasslands soil microbial communities from the Angelo Coastal Reserve, California, USA - 15_D_Rain_20cm_5_09212015 | ecosystem: Environmental > Terrestrial > Soil > Grasslands ...
GTTTTGAGCTGGTCATCGACACCAGCCTCGCGTCGCAACGTTTCATCACTGATTGCGAAGTTTGCTGCCGCCCGTTTGAAGTGATCGCGGAATGTGAGCCAGGTGAAATTTTGAGCCTCAAGGTGTCCGGCGATTGATCGCCGCGAGCGTGCAACACGCGAAGGCGTTGACTTTTCATTTGTGCATTTTGCGCCTCTTTGTGGCTTAATCCCGGCGACGAATTTCAAAGCTATGAATCCAACAACTGTTCTCTGGGCTTACATCGTGTTGCTGGCCGCCGGCGGCCTGGTCGGCTTTCTCAAGGCCGGCAGCAAAGCGTCGCTCATCGCCTCGGTCTCCTTCGCGGCGGCGCTGGTTCTCTGTGCTATCGGCGTCATTTCCCAACCGCGCGCCGCGGACATCCTTCTGGCCGTGCTGCTCGTTTTCTTCGCGCTGCGCCTGACGAAGACCAAAAAATTCATGCCCAACGGCCTGATGCTGGCGCTGACCATTGCGGCGCTGGCGTTGCGGCATCTGAGATTCTGAGCAACCTTTTGGCGGTCTCTGTTGCCCCGTTTCACGCGCTTGACGATGAATTCTTCCCTGCCCATCTGGCAAATCCATCCGCAGATCGTCGAAGCGTTGTGTTCGGGCAACCGGCTTGTGCTCGTCGCGCCGACCGGCTCCGGCAAGACGACACAGGTGCCGCAGATGCTGCTCGACGCCGGCCTGGCGAAGGACAAAAAGATCGCCGTGTTGCAGCCCCGCCGCGTCGCCGCCCGCACGGTTGCCGCGCGCGTGGCGTGAGAGCGCGGGTGCAGGTCCGGCGAGGAAGTCGGCTACCAGATTCGTTTTGATGACCGAACCTCCCTCGGCACGCGCATTTGCTACGTGACCGAAGGCATCCTGCTCCGTTGGCTGCAGGATGACCGGACGCTTTCCGACGTCGGTGTTGTTTTGTTCGACGAGTTCCATGAACGCAATTTGTTGAGCGACGTGGCGCTGGCGCTGGTGAAACAACTTCAACGAACCCGGCGCCCGGATTTGAAAATGGCCGTGATGTCCGCCACCCTCGACCCCGGGCCAGTGGCGGAATATCTGGGAGGAATCTCTTCCACGCCGTCCGCCACCCGCCCGACAAAGAATGACGAAGCCGGGTTGCAACCCGGCCCTCCCGGCGACTGCCCGGTGCTCATCTCCGAAGGCCAAAGTTTCCCGGTCGAAGTTCGCTTCCTCGACCACAAGGACGAACGCCCCGTGACGGAGCAAGCGGCTGACGCCGTGGAACGGATCGTCAACGCGGGTGAGTCGGGCCATATTCTCGTGTTCATGCCTGGGATGGCGGAGATCAATGCGACCATCGGCTGCATTCGCGCCGCGCGATTGAACGAGCGCGTGGCGGTGCTGCCGCTTCACGGAGACCTGCCATCCGAAGACCAGGATTTGGCTTTTGAACCGAACGCGCTGCGCAAAGTCGTCGTCGCGACCAATGTGGCTGAGACGTCCGTGACCATCGACGGGATTCGGCACGTCGTGGACAGCGGCGTGGCGCGGGTCGCGCGTTACGACGCCGAGCGCGGCATCAGCACGTTGTTCATCGAAGAAATCAGCCGAGCCTCAGCGGAGCAACGCAAAGGGCGCGCCGGCCGGACCGCGCCCGGGACCTGCTATCGGCTGTGGACGCAAGGCGGACATTTGAACCGACCGGAACGGAACACGCCGGAAATCCAGCGCAGCGACCTGGCGGAAGTCGTGTTGTTGCTGCACTCGCTCGGCATCAAACGGGCGGCGGAATTCGATTGGCTCGACAGACCGGACCCGCAAGCAGTCGAACGCGCGGAGAAGTTGTTGCAAACCTTGGGCGCGTTGGCGGATTTACGATCTACCAATGACGATTCGCGCGTCGGAGAAACCGACACGCCCGCAAATCGCAAATCGCAAACCGCAAATACCGGGAATGACCTCACCGCTATCGGCCGGCAAATGCTCCGTCTGCCCATGCACCCGCGTTACTCGCGCATGCTCGTCGAAGCGGCGAAACGCGGCTGCGTGCCGGCGGCGGCCTTGTGCGCGGCGCTGGTGAGCGGCCGCGATCTGCTCGTGCGGTTGGGCCGCGACGACAAACACATCGCCGAGGCGCGCGAATTGTTTGAAGCGAGTCAGGAGTCCGATTTTTTTACACTCATGCGGGCGCATCAATTCGCGAGGAACTGCAACTTCAGCGTCGAACAATGCCGGCGCTACGGTATTCACGCCCAGACCGCCAGCCAGGTGGAGCAGACGTATCAGCAGATTTTAGAAATCGCGGACAAACAAGGGTTGCTCGAGAGACGAGCGTCCAGCGCCGCAGGCGAAAATCCGAAATCCGAAATCCGAAATCCGAAAACGACCGATGACGCCCTCCTGAAATGCATCATGGCCGGGTTCATCGACCAGCTCTGCGTGCGGCGCAGTCTGGGAACGCTCGAATGCGATTTGACCGAGGGCCGCCACGGCGCGTTGATGCGCGAGAGCGTGGTGCAGAACGCGCCGCTGTTTGTCGCGGCGACGATTCGCGAAGTCCAGTCCCGCGCTTCCGAAAACCTTACTTTACTCGGCCTCGCCACCGCGGTGAAACGCGAGTGGATCGAGGAAATGTTTCCCGACCAGCTCGCCATCGCGGTTGAGCACCTCTTTGACCGGACCCACAAACGCGTCGCCGCGGTGAAGCTCGTGCGGTTGCAGGACCTGGTCGTTCATCACGAGCACCAGCGCGAGGTTGATCCGGCCGCCTCTGGCCGCTGTCTGGCGGAGGCGCATCGCAAAGGCTATTTCGAGCTGCCGCTGATCAACCACGACGTGAAACAATTCATCGCGCGCGTGAACCTCGTTGGCGCAGCGTTGCCGGAATTGGATTTCCCGCCGTTCGACGACGCGGCTGTTACCGAATGCCTGGCCCGATCGTTTCGAGGCCTGACGCTGGTGAAAGAAGCGCAGGCGACGCATGTGCGCGACGAATTCCTGAGACATCTGGCGAAAGAACAGATCGATTGGCTCGACGAACTCGCGCCGCAAACCGTCGCCTGGCCGGACGGACGGAAACTCAAGTTGCTCTACGCGGAAAACGCGCGTGACGAGGACGGCGAACCGAATTCACCGGAGTTGCAGGTTAAACTGCACGAATGTTTCGCGCTGAAGGAACACCCGCATATCTGCGAAGGAAAACTGTCGGTGAAGCTCTGGCTGTGCGCGCCGGACGGCAAACGACTCGAAGCAACGTTCAACTGGCCCGCCTTCAAGGCAACCAGTTATCCGAAGCTAAAAACAATGTTGCAGAAGAAATATCCGGGCGTGGGGTGGCTCTGAAGAGATCGAGATTGCTCACTGCTCCACGCCTTTGCTCAGGACTCTATTAGCGTACAAACTGCCTTTGCAGGTGAACAACGATCGACAAGCCGCTCGCGGTTAGTGTAGTTGCCAGAATGCATTTCTTCTTCCGACGTTGAAGCGGGCTGAAGCCCGCGCTCCGGAGCGCGGCGTTTACGCCGCTTCATCGCGCAACTTCGCTGGAGCTTCCACTCCTGCGGCGAGAAACCACTCGCACCACTGGAACAGTAATGACTGCCATGCCGCCGAACAAAACCGCAGCCAGAACAGCGTGATGACGAAAAGTGGTGGCTCGCTCTGCGTCCAACGCCGCTCGTGTCTCAGTCGTTGGATTATCGCGCCAAGCACGAAAAGCGTTCCTCTCGTCGCGGCGAAGAATGCAAACCGACGCGCTGATGCCAGCGGACAACAGGAACTCGATGAACAACAAGGTGAGAAGCACAGTTTTCACACGGCGTGCGAACCGGCGTAACTTCAATTCCCGCTCAAAACCCCATGTGAGTCAGGATGAACGTCCGGAACTTTTCGATGTTCTCCCGCTTGAACTCGCGGTGAATCGTGCGTTGGCTCCCGGCGATATCGACTTTGACTTCCTTCGCCTTGGCGATTTTTCGGAGATCGTCCACCGTGGCCTGGTAGATGGCATGTTCGACCAAAGTACCGCCCGTTTCTTTGCGCTCGTTCAGGCTGCCCACACCGCCGAATTTCATCGTCTGACCGTCCAGCGTCAGCGTCAGCGTTTCGCCCGGCGCGATGTCCAGATAGCCCGTCTGCGCCAGGGCTTCGTAGCGGACTTCGAGATAATACTTGGCGTCCCAGGGTCCCTGCCGGATGCGCGACGCGTTCAGCCAGATGAGCTCGGTCGGCTTGTCGCCGCTGTCGAGTTCGTTATCGACAATCAGGTCGATGCCGGGGCCGCCGATGTCATTGCGGTAAGTGTAAATGTCGCTCTTCGGCGCGCTGGCGCAACCGGCCAGCAGCACGCCGACCACCAGCGGAAGAAACAATTTTGCGTTCATAGCTTGTCTTTTTTCGTCCAAAGGCAGCTCGTTCAGCGACCTGCTATCTCTGGCACGGGCTTTTAGCACAACTCACCCGCCCTTGAACACACAAAAGCGCGTGGCGTGATTTCCGTCACGCGAACTTGTCGAATCATCTGGCAAGACGTCGGCGTCCTGGTTTGGATCGGGGTGGGTGCGGCGCAGCCCCTTGGCCACCAGACCAGGAGGCTAACGGCGAGAGGCTTTTAAGCAGGAAATCATGCAACCCTGGATGCCACCGAATCCCTGGCTCGAGACCGTCGGTGTGGTGCTCCTGGGCGTCGTCGGTGTCGCGTTAGGCCGTTGGTTTTCACGGTTGGAAAGGCCCTACTGGACACTCGGCTATTTCGTTCCTCTCGTCCTGATCATCCTCATCGGGCTGGCCTACCGGATTCGTGCTTTGGAGTTCATTCCACCGTTTTCGTGGCTCATGGCAGGGCGGACCGAGTTCGCTTTGACGGCGCTGATCGGCACGATGGTATTGACGACGCCGCTGTCGCGCCTGCCGCTGCGGCGTGATCGCGCGGCCATCGGTGTGCTGATGGTTTTGATCGTTTTTCAGGTTGCGGCCTGGCCGTTCCTTGCCCCGGCGTTCGATCGCCAACAACTCGCGGCGTTGATAACGCGGATCGATTCTGACGGTATCTGCCTGCAGAACACCGAATACACCTGCGGACCCGCCGCGGCAGTCACCGCGCTGCGAAGACTCGGTCTGCCTGCCGACGAAAGCGAAATCGCGCTGCTGTGCGGCACCAGCACGGCGATGGGCACGCCGCCGGACATTCTTTGCCGCAAGTTGCAAAAACGCTACGGTCCGAACGGGCTGGTCTGCGAATATCGCTCGTTCAAATCAGTCGCCGACCTGAAACAACCGGGCTACACGCTCGCGCTGATGAAATTCGCGTTCTTGCTCGACCACTACGTCACCGTGCTCGACGTCGGCGAGCGCACCATCACCGTGGGTGATCCGTTGAACGGCAAACAAACGCTCACGCACGACGAGTTTGCGCAGAAGTGGCGGCGGGTTGGAGTGGCGTTGACACGGAAACACGATTCGTAGAACCGGGAGCATCCGACGGATGGGGCGGGCGAACCCGCGAGCGGCGCAAACGCCGGCGATTCACTCCCAAACCGCGCAGTTTCACGTTTCTCTTTGCACTTCTCGCGTTTGCCTCCATCTTGTCACCCATGAATTCGTTGCCGTTTGATGCTTTGCCGGCTCACAAACCGCGCCGGTTCGTGCCGGAAAAAATTGACCTCGGCGACTGGAAGCCGCTGGCGCCGCTCTTTGATCGACTCGAATCGCTCGCGGCGCAGTGTCATTCTGCCGCCGATCTCGAACGCTGGCTGCTCGACTGGAGCGAACTCAGCGCTGCGCTCGACGAAGAATCGTCACGCCGCTACATCGCGATGACCTGCCACACCGACAACACGGAAGCGGAGAAAGCCTACCTTCATTTCGTCGAACAGATCGGGCCGCGGCTCAAGCCGCGCCAGTTCAAGCTGGAACAGTTGTACCTGCAACATCCGCTGCGCTGCCAGTTGCCGAAGCCGCGTTACGAAGTGTTCGACCGCGCGACAAAGGTGCGGGTTGAACTGTATCGCGACGAAAACGTGCCGCTGGAAACGGAGGAAGCGAAACTCAGTCAGCAGTATCAGAAGCTGAGCGGCTCACTGACGGTTAATTTTCGCGGCGAAGAGAAAACCCTTGCGCAGATGGCCCGCTATCTGGAGGAGCCCGACCGCGCGCTGCGACGGGAGGCGTGGGAGTTGGTCGCCAACCGGCGTTTGCAGGAAGCCGAGAAGTTTGAGGACACCTTCGATCAGCTCACAAAACTGCGCGAACAGATTGCAAACAACGCCGGCTTTGCGAACTACCGCGACTACGCCTTTCGTTTGAATCTGCGGTTTGATTACACCCCGGACGACTGCGTCCGTTTCCACCACGCCATTGAGGGTGAAATCATGCCGGTTCTGCGTGAACTGCAGACGGAGCGGCGTCACCAACTGAAGTTGGAAAAGCTGCGTCCGTGGGACCTGGCGGTGGACCCGCTGAATCGCCCGCCGCTGCGGCCGTTCGATCAGGTCGAGAAAATGGTTTCGGCGGCGCAGACAGTTTTCGGCCGCCTGGACAAAGAACTGGCGGACGGTTTCAAAACGATGCGCGACTTGCGCCTGCTCGACCTGGACAATCGCAAAGGCAAAGCGCCGGGCGGTTATCAGTCCACGCTCGCGGAGGCGCGGCTGCCGTTCATTTTTATGAATGCGGTCGGCCTGCAGCGCGATGTGGAGACGATCCTGCACGAGGCCGGTCACGCCTTTCACGCGCTGGCGACGCGCGATGAGGACCTTTACGCCTATCGCAGCGCGCCGATTGAGTTTTGCGAAGTGGCATCCATGAGCATGGAACTGCTCGGCAATGAGTTCATCGAGGCGTTTTACTCCCCGCTGGACGCGAGACGCGCCCGCCGGGACCACCTCGAGGGGATCGTCGAGATTTTTCCGTGGATTGCGACGGTGGACGCTTTCCAGCATTGGATTTACACGCATCCCAGCCACACGCGCGCCGAACGGACGGCGGCGTGGCTCAGCCTGATGGACCGCTTCGCCGGCGACGTGGACTGGAGCGGCCATGAGAGGGCACGGGCGCACCTCTGGCATCGTCAGCTTCACGTTTTCATCCACCCCTTTTACTACATCGAATACGGCATCGCCCAGCTCGGCGCCTTGCAGGTCTGGGCCCACTCAAAGCGCGGCAAAGCCAAAGCGCTGGCCGACTATAAACGCGCGCTGGCGCTGGGCGGCTCGCGGCCGTTGCCGGACCTGTTCTCCGCTGCCGGCTGCCGGTTCGACTTCAGCGCAAAGACCGTGAAACCGCTGGTCGCGCTCGTGCGTCAAGAACTGGCGAAGCTGAGTTGAAGGGTCGTTGTCTGTTCGTGGTTGTTTGCAGGTTGTTGGGAGCACTCGACGGCACCGCGCCAGACGTGAACAACCAGCAACCAACAACCCGCCACCTGCGAAAATAAAATGGCCGTTGAAAAAAGCCCCACCCGCTGCCTAAAGTAGTCCAACGATGTTGGCTGATCGTCATTACATGCGGGACACGTACAACCCGGCGCGTTACACGCCGATACTTATCGGCGTGCTGATCGGTGCCTTCGTGATCCAAAGCATCTTTTTCTTTTACACCGGATTCAACAGTTATCGGGTCTTCGGCTTGACAGTTTCCGGCTTGCATCAAGGCCGGATCTGGCAGTTGCTGACGTTCCAGTTCCTGCATTCCTGTCCCTGGCCATGGCACGTGCTGTTGAACTGTTTGGCCTTGTATTTCTTTGGACGCAGCGTCGAGGAAACCCTCGGTTCCAGGCGTTTCCTTACGCTGTATCTTTTATCCGGCGTTGTTGGAGGGCTGCTGCAGGTCATCAGCGTTCTGTTTCTGCCGGGACATCCGGATATTCCCGTGGTGGGCGCCTCCGCCGGTGTTTGCGGGATACTCGCGATTTTTTGTTCACTCTATCCGATGCGAGAAGTGACGACGTGGATATACTTCTTCCCGGTCAATATTCGCGCAAAGTATTTACTTTGGTTCGTGGGAGGATTGTCCCTGTTCGGGACGGTTGTGCCGTTTGACAACGTGGCTCACAGCGCGCACCTGGGCGGGGTTTTGTTCGGCATATCTTATGTTCGATGGTTTCACGAATCCGACCGCTGGGTCGGTCTTTGGTCCCGGTTGCGAAACTCACGCGGCTCCCAGGCGCCCGCCAAAGTGCGCAATCCGGGGCGATCGTTCCTGAGGAGAGGGCAGAATGTCTCGTCTGAGGTGACGGCTGGCCCCGATTTTATCAGCAAGGAAGTCGATCCGATCCTCGACAAAATCTCCGCGCATGGCATCCAAAGCCTGACCGAGCGCGAGCGCAGAATCCTCGAAGCCGCCCGCGCGAAGATGTCGAAGCGCTGATCTCTGATGGTCGCCGCCGACGTGAGTCCCCATGAAGCAATTCCACACCAAAGGGCGTGAAATTCCGGAACTGTGCGTGCTTCCCCCTGCCCATGACCTCCTCCTTTCCCGCCCTTCGGGCACCCCTCTCCCCTGCGGAGCACTGCCATTGAATTAAGGCGGAATGGTTTCTTCCTAATCTTAATCGTAATCTTACTCTTAATCTCCAAGATCCTAAGCCGAGCAAGATTACGATTACGATTAAGATTAAGAGCCTGCCAGTGCGGTCCTGCTGCCGGGCTTAATTCAATGGCAGTGGGGACGGGGTGAGGGGGCGGTGGGTTGGTTCAAGGGCGCAAGGCGCGCACAAAGTTCGGGGCGTTCTCTCCTGGGGGAGAGGGTCCGGGGTGAGGGCGAGCGTTTCCTCCAATCCCATTTTCGGAGTAGGAGGCGGATGGCGTGTCATTGGAGGATGTTCTCCGCCTCGTCACCTTGGCGGCCGCACTTCGCATTCGACTCTCGACTCTGGTCTCCCGACCTCATACCCTCGGGCCATGATTCAGAGGTATTCGCGTCCGGCCATGCGCGCCATCTGGACCGACGAAAACAAGCTCCGGATCTGGTTGCAGATCGAACTCCTCGTCACCGAGGCGCTCGTCGACGAAGGCATCGTGCCCCAGGCCGACTTCGAGCGGATCAAATCCGGCGCGGACTACTTTCACAGCCATCCAACGGAGTTGGTCGAACGCCAGAAGGAACTCGAAAAGACCCTCAACCATGACGTCGTCGGCTTCACCACCGCCGTCGCCGAAAGGATCAACCACCCGGCGAGCCGATGGCTCCACTTCGGCCTCACCAGCAGCGACATCGTCGATACCGCCTTCGCCGTGCAGCTGGTCCAGAGCGCGGACCTCCTCATCCCCGAGGTGAAGGAACTGCGCAAGGTCATCGCCCGCCGGGCGAAGGAGCACATGCTGACGCCCTGCATTGGTCGCAGCCATGGAATCCACGCCGAACCGACGACCTTTGGCCTCAAACTCGCGCTGATGTATGACGAATTCGGTCGCGCGCACGAACGGCTCGAACGCATCCGCGACGTTGCTGCCGTCGGCAAACTCAGCGGCGCCGTGGGGACGAGCGCCCACTTGTCTCCCGCCGTGGAGGCCGCCGTGTGCAGACACCTCGGCCTGCGCCCCGCGCCCATCGCCACACAAATCGTCCAGCGCGACATCCACGCCGAGTTCATGAACGCGCTCGCCCTCGTTGGCGCAAGTATCGAACGCTGGGCCGTCGAATTCCGTCACCTCCAGCGCACCGAAGTCCTCGAAGCTGAGGAACCGTTCACCCAGGGCCAGAAAGGCAGCAGCGCCATGCCGCACAAGCGCAACCCGGTCAGCTGGGAACGCCTCACCGGCCTCGCGCGCGTGCTCCGCGGCAACGCCATCGCCGCGCTGGAGAACGTCGCGCTCTGGCATGAGCGCGATATCAGTCACAGCTCGGTCGAGCGCATCATCTTTCCCGACTCCTGCACGCTGCTCGATTACATGCTCGCCCTGCTCGTGCGGCTCATGGACGGCCTCGCGGTTTATCCGGAGAACATGAAGAAAAATCTCGGCCTGAGCCTGGGGATGTGGAATTCGCAAACTGTTCTGCTTGCCCTCATTCGCAAAGGGTTGACGCGCGAGGAGGCTTATGAACTGGTTCAACGCAACGCGATGAAGACCTGGGAAGTCAAACATGCCGGCCGCGATCCCGCCGATGGCGGGACCGACTTCGTGAAGCAACTCCAGTCCGATCCTGAAGTGGGCAAATATTTCAAACCCGGCGAACTCGAAAAACTCTGCTCGCTCGATTTCCACTTCAAGGAAGTGAAGAACCGGTTCAGGAAACTCGGCCTGTAGCCGCCGACGTGAAGGAGGCGGAATTGTTTAACCACGAATGAACACGGATGGAATGAACTGCTATGATCTCCGGGGATATGCCTGCGCCATTGCCACACGCAATTCACGTTCAAGCCGTCCGGGATGACGTGAGTTACACGCTGCCCGCCCGGCCGTTGGGAAAACTGCGCTGGTTGGCATTGTTCCTCGTCGCGTTTGGCGTTGTGTTCGCCTCGATCCCGGCAACCGGTTTGTTCCGGTCTTTGAAAAGCATCCCCGCCGGCAAGGCCGCTGCCGGCGACTTTGGCTTCGCCGTGTTCCTCGTCCCGTTCGTGGTGACCGGTCTGGTTCCACTCGGCTTGGGTCTGCTCGTGCTATTCGGCCGCTGCCGCGTGGAATGGCATCAGAAGCGTCTGTCGGTTCTCGATTATGTGGGTCCTGTCCGCTGGCGTCGGCGCCTGCAGAAGAGTCGCATCCTCAAGCTCACGGTCAGCTCGGGCGGAGCGAAGATCAACGGCCAGCCTGTGACCACGGGTCCACTGGCCGAGCTCGGCGCGCTGGCCGCTGAATTCGAAGAAGGCAGACCGCGGCTGGTGGCGATTGGCTATCCGCGCGACTGGCTCGAGGCGCTCGCCGAAGATTTGTCCGCGCGTGTTCACGCAACGGCGTCAACAATCGCCGCGCCTGTGGTGGAAGCTGTGAACCTGGACCAGAGCCGGCCCGAGCCTGTCGAGGTCGTGCCGAAGCCGGCGGACAGCCGGGTGCGTGTGGAGCCTCGTCCCGACGGCGTCCTGCTCGTGGTTCCTCCCGCCGGGTTGCGCAAAGGCAGCAAGGGACTGTTTGGGTTCGCCATCCTGTGGTGTTTGATCGTCGCCGTGATCACGACAGCGATTGCCGCGGCAAGCGCGAAAAACGTTCGCGGAAAACCATTCGTCGGATGGGCGCTGATCGGCGTCTTCTGGCTGGTCGGCTTGAGCATGTTGGCAGGTGCCGTCAACATGGCCCGACGGCGGGCGATGCTGTTGGTCGAGAACGGTCGGTTGAAGGTGGCGCAAATCGGGATCTTTGGCGCGAAGAGGTGGGATTGGAACCGCGAGAACATCGCAGCCATCCGCGCCGACACCAGCGGCCTGGAGGTCAACAACGCGCCGGTCATCGAACTTCAGATTCATCCCGTCAACGGCAAAAAGACCGGCTTCTTCGCCGGTCGCGACCAGGAGGAGCTGCGCTGGATGGCGTCGGAACTACGGCGTGCGCTGAAGGTTCCGGCCACAACGAAATGAAATCTTCAGCCTGTAGCCACCGACGTGAGGAAGGGGAATTGTTTAAGCACGGATGAACACGGATGGACACGGATTCAACCCAGCCGCGAAAGAACACAGAGAACGCAAATGAGCAGCGCAGGCGAGGGTGAAGAATCAGCGTCAATTCGCGTTCATGAGCGGCTAAAAGCTCAGCCGCCTCTTTGGGGTTTGGGAACTCTTCGAAACGATTTGCCCAGGGCGTCGCTGGCAAACTCTCGTTGCTCTGGCTATTGTCTTCTGTGCTTCAGTCCGTTAATCCGTGTCCATCCGTGTTCATCCGTGGTTCAACTTCTTTGCGGCTTTGCTTCTTGGCGTCTCTGCGTTGAAAAGAATCAGCGATTGGAAGAATGCTAGACACCTCACCCGAAACCCTCACTCCCAGCCCCTCTCCCATCCGATGGGCGAGGGTAGCACCGGATTCTCCCCGGTCGAGGCGGAGAGGGTGAAGCATCAGCGTCAATCAGAACCCGTCAGCGGTTGAGATTCTTTTGCCCCGCCCGTGATAAGCGATGAGGAAGTAGATCAACACCATGGCCACCGCAGCGGCCAGGCCGCCCCAAAAGAGCGGCCAGCGCACGCCATTCGACTGTTCGCACGCACGAAACCACCAGCCGGTGCCAAGATAGCCGATCAGATTGCCGGCGCCGCTCATCATCAGGGTGAGCAGCGCCTGCGCCCGCGCCCGCCAGGCGCGGTCCATTCGTTCGTCCACGTAGATCTGGGCGGTGATGAACATCAGCGTGAAGGAGCACCCGTGCAGGGTGACGCCGAAGAGAATCCACCCCTTCTCATCGAGCGCGCACAGTGCGTAGCGCAGCACGCCGAAGCTGAGGCCGGTGATGAAGATCCACTTGAGCCGCCAGCTCGTCAGGAGCCGCGCCAGGGCGAACATGGCGACGATCTCGGTGACCTGGCCAAGCGTCATCCACGCGCTGGTATGTTTGAAGCCGAGTTCCCGCAGGTGCGGTGGTGTGTAGGGATAAAAGGCCGCCAGCGGAATACTGAACAACGCCGCAGTCATGAACACGACGCGATGATCGTGGTTCTTGAGCAGCGATAGCGCGTCCAGCCCGAGTCGTTGGCGCAGCGTGAGGTGTTCGGCGGATTTGGGCGGCGTCACGCTCGGCAGCAAGCAAGTGAAAGCGGCCACCACCAGCCAGACCACGGCGCCGCTATAACCGGCGCGCGGCGAGCTGTCGGCCTCGAGCGCACTGACCAGCCAGCAGCCCGCCACCCAGCCGAGCGTGGCCGTCGCGCGGATGGGACCGAACTCGCGTCTGGAATCGCGCAGCCGGGCGAAGACAATCGTGGACGAGATGCTCCACGTGGGTGAAGAACACAGGGCGTGCAGTTGGATCAGCGCCAGCACCAGCCATCGATTCCAACCCAGTTTGATGCCGCTGGCGGCCAAGGCCATGGCGGCGGCGGTGGCCACCGCCAGCCCGCGCAGCACCTTCACCGGCGAGGCATGGCGATCGGCCATCGCGCCGAAGATCAGCGGTGAAACAAACGCCGCGAGCGCCGACGTCGCGAACGCGTAGGGCTTGATCGTGTGTAAACCGTGCGCGTCGAGCACGCCGCTCAACGGCACAAACCAAATGCCCAGCGCCGCTCCCTGAACGAAGAAGAGTGCCGCCAGTTCGGTATATTCCGTCCACCGTATTGCCCGTCGCACGCGCACAGGACACACGGGCGGCTGAAAAACTCAAGCTTACTCGAAGCGATACAAAAGGTTAAA
>Ga0134067_10000041_pt1 | contig 13036 bp, 9 predicted proteins | sample 15_taG_4_FD_94460 | JGI IMG/M metagenome (GOLD analysis project Ga0134067, IMG submission 94460) | Grasslands soil microbial communities from the Angelo Coastal Reserve, California, USA - 15_D_Rain_20cm_5_09212015 | ecosystem: Environmental > Terrestrial > Soil > Grasslands ...
CCCCTCTCCCCAGCCCTCTCCCCGCTCGTGCCTCGCAGGGAGAGGGAGCGGGAGGCTTCCACGATGGTGGTGGTATCCAGATGGGCCCGGCGTACGCGCCGGGTCAAATCCAGTATTGCCCTATTCGAGAGTGAGGCTCAGCATGCTCCGTTGTCCAATCAACCGTTATGACAAGGCTGAAACGCCGCATCTTGATTTCCGTCCTTGCTTTGGCCGGGCTGGCAGCGCTGCTCATCCCTCTCCACAACTTTCGAGCCAGGCAGGCATTGGCGGCCCGCAAAGCGGAGCTGGTTGCCCAAGGCGAAAAACTGACTGTTGAAGAACTGATGCCGCCATCTTCGCCTGACGCGCGGCGCGCAGCCAACGATTTGATGCAGGCCGCCTGGCAGCTTCGGCAAGGATCGGTTGTGCCGAATAATTTGCCCAAGGCGATGGTGTTTGTTTCGCCGGGCAAGGCAAGCGTCGGATGGAGGCAATCCGGGATCCGCGACGACAAGAAAACCAACACCTGGGACGAATTGGCGGAAGAGGTGAACTTGAATGCAGTGGCGCTGGAACAAATCCGCGAGGCGCTCAAAAGTCCGCAGCTCGACATGAACCTGAACTATAAAATGGGCTTCAACCTCCTGTTGCCGCATTTGGCAAAGCTTAAAAGTCTCGCCCAATGGTTGTCGGCGGCGACGGAGAACGATTTGCACGCGGGGCGGCTGAACGAAGCAGCGGCCAATTTGAACACCTTGCTTTCATTGGCCAAGGCCTTCCGTGACGAGAGGCTGATTATCTCTCAACTCGTGCGGATGGCCATCACTGCCATCGCGATCTCGCCCGCCTGGGAATCGTTGCAGGCCGACGGCTGGACCGACGCGCAACTCGCCGAGTTGCAGAAGAACTGGGAGTCGCTGGAATTTCTGCAGCCCATGGAACACGCTTTGGAGATGGAACGTGCGATGGGCATTGAAGCGTTCGATCGTTTGCGAAATTCAGATGCCGAACGCAGACAATTTTTCAACGGAAACCTTGCGGGCGGCGGCAGTGGTTCGCCGCTGGCGACGCCCGCCAGCATCGCCGAAGTACCCGAGTTCGCTCTGGAATGGTCCAAGGAACACCTGTCGTCGCTGAGTACATTCGCCGGCGAAACTGCCTGGCTGCGGCTTTGGTCCTACGACGACGAGTTGCGATACGTGCAGACGCTCCAACTCATGCTGGAAGTCCCGCGCCGAGCGCGCCGCGCCCAATCCTTCATCTCCGCTCAAGCCTGGGGCGCCAAAGAATATCAGCGCATCTGGGAGCATGACGATTCCGGCTCCCCCAGGTATTGGTTATCGAGACTACTTGGGCCGGCCTTGGAAAGGGCGTGTGCCAAAGCAGCGCGCATCGAGACTCAGCGCGATCTTGTCGTCACGGCGATTGCCTTGAAACGTTTTCAACTCCGCCACGGCAGACTGCCGCCCGATCTGAAGTCGATGGTCCCGGAATATCTTTCGCAAACACCGAAGGATTTCATGGACGGACGGGAGCTTCGCTATCGCCCCAACGCGGACAGTGGCTTTCTGCTCTATTCCGTCAATGAGGACGGCCAAGATGATGACGGCGATGCGACAATGCCAAAAGACCGGCAGGGCCGACCCAACCTGATCAACGGGCGCGACATGGTGTGGCCGATGCCGGCAACGGCACAAGAAGCGGCTGAGGCGGAAGCGAAAGGCCCAAAGGGTGACTCGAACAGACTGATGCTCGAAAGATACGGGTTGAAGCCGAAGTGATTCGGGGCCTTGACCAGTAGCCGCCGACGTGAGGAGGCGGAGGCGCTGGCGAAAGAGGCAAAGAACGATCACTATTTCTTTCGCTACGGGGTAGTGCCGAAACGAAATTAGACCAATTGCCAAGAAGAAAATCTCGGAAATGAAACCGATCGTGTGGAGAAAGCCCAAAAAGACAAGAGGCCGCAAATGGACGAAATACAACTCCCGACCAGCAGACGGAAGTCACTGTTAGGTATAGGAACTCGTGCGGATTTCATGGCCGCATTGTCCGAATCCCAGGCGATCCCAGCTACTGTAAAAACATCGGTGTTTTGTAGCCGGTCGACTGTTGAACCCTTAAACGCATGGTTGGCCTACCCAGAGCCAACGTCAGAAGTATTTTTCTTCGCGTGCGATTCCAGCGCGGCGGCGAACAATTCGTGACTGAGCACCGCTTCGTCCGGCGTGACGCAACCGAACCGATTTCCAAGTTGTCCAGCGCGTTCAGCCCCAAACGCCGCCCACATCTGGAGAAAGCAATCGGGAAAGCCGGGCTCAAAAACGCTGCCCGTGATGGTCAGGAAGATCATTTGGTAGCCGAGATCAATGCGCTGCCAGACCTGTTCCTGGCCGCGCTCGAACAACCAGAGCGTTTTCGGTTCCTTCGTGCTGAAACGCGCGCCGCCTTCGGTGCCGAGCACTTCAATGAACCACGTGTTGGTTTCTCCGGGCGCGAGCCGTTTCATCTCCAATCGCATCGGCACTTCCTCGCCGTTGATGAGCGCTTCGGTGTGCAGCATCGCGTTGTCCCACGTGTCGCACGGAGCGATGCCGCCTTTGCCGTCGGGGCGTTGCGTGTAAATTTTCTGCAATTGCGCGTAAACGCGGAGCGGCTTCCAGCCGAGGCGAAACGGCACGTGGACGACGTGCATGCCCAGGTCGCCCATCACGCCGATTTCGCCGCAGGTTTTCGTCTGCCGCTTCCAATTGACCGGCTTATTAGGGTCGAGATCGCTCGAATGCCAGAAACCGCACCGGATCTCCAGAATGCGACCGAACTGGCCTGACTGCGCCGCCTGAATCACGCGCTGCCCGCCCGGCAGAAACGGAAATTCCGAACTGCACCGCACGAACCTGCCCGATTTTATCGCGGCATCGCGGATGTTGCGCGCCGCCTTTAAGTCGATGCCAAACGGCTTTTCCGCCAGCAAATCTTTGCCCGCTTCGAGCACGTCGAGGTACATCTTCTCGTGCAGGTTGTGCGGCACGGCGACATAGACGACATCCACGTCCGGTGAGCGGAGCAGTTCCTCATGCTCTTTGGTGACCAGCCTGACCGTCGGCACCTGGCGAAACCAGTCGAGCAGTTTCTCCTGCAAATCGCAGACGGCGACCAGCTCGGCCCGCACCGGAAAATCGTCCAACACGAACCAGCGTCCGAACGCGCTGGCCGCCTCGCGCCCCATCAACCCGCCGCCGATGATTCCGACCCGCATGGTTTGTTTTGCGTTACTCATGTTGCAGGCGGTGAGATTAACGGAACGGCTTTGGCAAGCAACTACCCACGAGCGCCTGGCATCAGGCCTTAATGAGTTTGGCCGCCTGTTTCGCGCTCGCTCCCTCGTGCACGATGGCCATGAGCGCGCGGGTCATGCCGGCGGGGTCGCCATGTTGAATGATGTTGCGGCCATAAACAATGCCGGCGGCGCCTTGCTGGATCAGCTTTTCGGTGCGTTCCAGAATTTCTTTGTCGGGCGCTTTGCCGCCGCCGCGCACCAGCACAGGGACACGACCCGCGATTTCGACGACCTTGTGATAGCCGCTCACGTCGTCGGTCGGATCGGCCTTGATGATGTCCGCGCCGAGTTCGACCGCCTGGCGCACGAGCGGCAGAATTTTGTCGAGGTCGCCGTCCACCATATAACCGCCGGCTTTCCGGTTGGGCTGAAAAACGAGCGGCTCGATCATCAGCGGCATGGCGAAGCGGTCGCAGTCCGGTTTGATCCGCAGAATGTTTTGGATGCACTGGTCGGCGACTTCGGGTTGGTCGGGGATGCGGAAGAGATTCACGACCACGCAGGCGGCGTCAAGACGCAGCGCCTGTTCGACCGGCGCTTCGATCATGCGACTGAAGAGCGCGCGGGGCAGGGTGGCGCCATAAACGTTGGCCACATCGGTGCGTAGGACCAGAGCCGGTCTTTGCTTGCCGGGCAGCGACTGGAGATAGTGCGCCTGGCCGACGGTCAATTGAATGGCGTCCGGAGCGGCGGCAACGACCGTCTTCACGGCTTTCTCCAGATTTTCGATGCCCTGCAGAAAACCGCGTTCGTTGAAAAAGCCGTGGTCGATGGCGACGTCGAAGCAACGGTTGGATCGGGCGTTGAACAGGCGGTTGGCGCGGTACGTTTTCATAAAATCGTTTCAGCAAGCGCTTCTTCCCGCTGTTCACACGGAGATTGCAGCCGTCCGGCTATCGCGCCGCGCGACCGTCCCGCCGTTCGGCCACCCGGCGCAGCGTCTCTTGCAATTCGGTGATTCTGGGGGGCTTGTTCAAGACGCCGTCCACGTGCAGAGGCAAGTCCTCCTCTCCTTTCATCAGCGTGGCCCAGCCGGTCATCATGATGATCGGCGTGGAGGGAGATTCCTTTTTGAGGATCTGGGCCAGTTGACGACCATCGAGATGCGGCATGCCCAAATCAGTAATGACAGCGTCAAATGGTTTGCCGTCTTTTTTGGCGGCCCGGAACGCGTCCAGTCCGCTCTGGCCGCTATCGGCGACGTGGACCTGGTGGCCGTCGCATTCCAGAATTTCCTTGAGCAATTCGCGCAACAGCGGTTCGTCGTCGATGAACAGAATTCGCATCGACGGCACGGTCACGGCAGCGGCCGGGCCTTCGATGAAGGGGGTCTCGGTGGCTTCGCGCACCGGGAAGATCAGGCGCATGGTGGTGCCTTTACCGGGCGCGCTGTCGATTTCGATGGCGCCGTCGTGGCGTTGCACGACGCCATAGACCATCGCCAGACCAAGGCCGGTGCCGAGCTGGCCTTTGGTCGAGAAGAACGGTTCCAGGCAATGTTTGCGCGTCTCTTCGTCCATACCGACGCCGCTGTCAATGACTTCAAGGACAACGTGGCTGGGGGTTTTGGAGCCGCCGCGCGCATAAGCCCAGGCGCCGACGCGCGTGCGCAGGGTGATGATGCCGCCCCTGGGCATGGCGTCCACGGCATTGAAAATGAGGTTGGTCAGCCCCTCGCGCAGTTCGCTTTCCGTGCCGATGATTTCCGGCAGGTTCGGATCGAAATCATTTTTCACTTCCACCGAGATGCCGCGTTGCTGAGAGATGTCACGCCAGCGCGGGCGGGTGAGTTCGATGACCTGCTGGGTCAATTGATTGAGGTTGACCGGCAGCAGCGGCTGGTGCTCCTCGCGTTTCCGGTAGAAGTCGCGCATCCGCGTGACGATGTGGGCGACGTCGTCGCTGGCGGTTTTGATGTGGTTCAAGTACCTGTGGGCGGCCTCACTGAGGTTCTTCTCGTTCCTGAGGAGTAGTTCCGCGAACCCCGACACGGGGGAGAGGGCGTTGTTGATGTCGTGGGCAATGCCGCTGGCCATTTGTCCCAGGGCACGAAGACGCTCGTGCTGCATGACGGCCTGCTGGGTCTGGCGGAGTTCGTCGTAAGCGCTTTGCAGTTGCGTGTGCAGTCGGGCCTGATGCGCGGCCAGCGCGACGTGTTCGCAGAGCGTGCGCAGAAATTCGCATTCGCCGATGCTGAAGCCGTTGGCCTTGGCGCGGGCGGCGATGAAGACCCCGAAAAGATTCTTCTCCACCATCATCGGCACCACGACGGCTGAACCCATTTGTGTCTGAACCAGTTTCTTGAGAAGCGATGCCTCGGTTTTCACGACCTCAGGCTCGTAAAGGAGCTCACCCTTCAGGCACGCCTCCAAGCCTGTTTCCGCGATGGGCACCGCCAATTCGTCGAACGAGATCATGTGGGCGGTGGGCGACTGGCTTTTGAGTCGCGAGGCGGCCTGGCCCAGCGTGCCCGCTTGCAGGTTGAAGAGGTACACGGTTCCGTACTCGATGGGGAGATGGAGTTCCAACTGGCCGAGCACGACGTTGAGCACGTTTTCCAGATCCATGCGCTCGGAAATGGCGTGCGTGATCTGGTTCAACAGGCTGATGCGCGTGAGTTGCTGGTGCAGATCGCGCTCGGCCCGTTTGCGCAGGATGGAGTGGCGAATGGAGCGCTCGAGCTGTTGGGAGTCGAACTGGCCCTTGACGAGATAATCGGCGGCGCCGGAGCGCATGGCTTCGCTGTCCACCTGGTGATCGCCCAGGCCGGTGAGCAGGATGATGGGGGCCTGACAACCATGGGTGATGGCAGCGCGCAGCAACTCGAGACCGTTGCCTTTGCCGAGGCGGTAATCAACCAGATAAACGTCGTGCCGGTCCTGGTAAATGGCCTCCAGGCCCGTGTCGTAGTCTTCCACCCACTCCAGCTCGAAATTGTCGCCGCGGATTTCGGCGAGGAATTCCCGCGTCAGGACGTAATCGTCCTCGTCATCCTCGACCAGCAGCACTTTCAGACGCGGATCATCCATGGCGGTCGGCGTGCCGGGGGCCCGGCAGTTCAACGATTTCAAACCAGTATTTGCCGAGGGCCTTCATGACTTCGACGAGCGCTGAAAATTTGACCGGCTTGGTGATGTAGGAATTGACCCCCAGGTTGTAGGACCGGGCGATGTCTTCCTCTGCCTTGGAGGTGGTTAACACGACCACCGGAATGTCCCGCAGTTTCGGATCGCTCTTGATTTCGCGGAGCGCCTCGCGTCCGTCCTTGCGCGGCATGTTCAAATCGAGCAGGACCAGGCCGGGCCGCGGCGATTCCTTCGGGTCGGCGTATTTGCCGCGGCGGCGCAGATAATCGAGCAGCTCTTCGCCGTCCTCCACGCAGCGGAGGTCGTTGGCCAGCCGGCTTTTTTCCAGCGCCTGCCTGGCCAGCAGGCGGTCGTCCGGGTCATCGTCAGCGAGCAGGAGGGTGATGGGTTTGTTTTTCATGCGAGGACTTCCTTCGCCTGTTTGAGCGGCAAAGTGACGACGAAAGTGGAGCCTTCGCCCGGCGTGCTTTTCGCGGTGATGCTGCCGCCGTGACGATCGGCGATCTTGCGGCAGATGGCCAGGCCGATGCCGGTCCCTTCATAGGCGCTGCGACCGTGCAAACGCTGGAAAAGAATGAAGATGCGGTCGAGATACTTTTCGTTGAATCCGATGCCGTTGTCCTCGACGGTGATCTGGCAAAATTCTTCCACCTGTCCATTGGCCGCGGACTCCCGCGCAGGCTGGTTCACAGCCTGGCCGCGGACTTTGACGACCGGCAGCCTGCCTTCCTGATGAAACTTGAGCGCGTTGCCGAGGAGGTTCTGAAACAACTGGCGCATTTGGAGCGGGTCGGCATCAATCGCCGGCAATTCGCCCAGCTCCACCTGTCCGCCGCTCTGCTGAATCCGCACCTCCAGGTCGGACAAAACCTCCTGCGCGATTCTGTTGAGGTCAACCGGCTCGAAGGGATTGGCCTTGGTTGTCACGCGGGAAAAGGCCAGCAGGTCGTCAATGAGGGTTTGCATCCGCTTGGCGGCGGCCTGCATTCGGTCAAGGTAATCGCTGCCTTCGGCGCCGAGCGCCTTCGAGCAGGCGGCCTTCAAGCGGTCACCGAAGGCCTGCACTTTGCGCAACGGCTCCTGCAAGTCGTGGGACGCCACGTAGGCAAAGTCCTGCAACTCACGGTTGCTGCGCTCCAACCGCAAGGCGGTGGCTTTTAGTCTTTCCTCGGTCTGCTTGCGTTCGGCGATTTCCAACTGCAGCTCTTTGGTGCGTTCCTGGACGCGGTGCTCCAGATATTGCCGGCCTTGCTCCAACTCGGCGTCGCGCGCCTGGATCTGCGCCAGCATCTCATTTAAGCCGTCGATGAGTTCGCCCAGTTCGTCATTGCCCTGCTTGACGGCCCGCAGCGAATAATTTTTTTCCGCCGAGACGACCCGCGTTGTTTTGGCCAGGTCCAAAATCGGCTGCGAAACGACCCGTTGCAGGCGGAAAGAAAGCAGCCACGACACGCCGAGGGAGATCAGTAACACGACGGCGACGATCTTGGCGTATTGCTCGAGACGCGCGTTCAATTCCAGCAGGTCGGACTTCAAGTAAACCGTTCCCAGGTCGCGGCGATCCGGCGGATTAATGACCTCGTGAAACAGTTCAACATAATCGTCTTTGAACGACTGGGTGTTATACAGCGCGGTGGGCGGCGGGAAATCCTCCTTGACGTCCGGGCGCAGGTATTTCGCCAGCACTTTGCCGTCGTGGCTGTAGATGCAGGCGGCGACGATGTGTTTTTGGGTCTTGAGTTTGTCGAGGATTTCGGTCGCGGACTTTGGCTCCTTGAAAAGCAGGGCTGCGGTGCTTTGCGAACCGATCATTTCGGCTTTGTCCGTGAGGTCGTCCACCATATCCTTGCGGAACTCGCCCACTTCGCGAATGACAAACGCGGCGCAGGCCAGCAGCAAAGCGGCGGTGCTGGTCAGCATGATGATGGCCATCAGCTTCTGTTTGAGGGAGACGTCTCGGAGGAAACGCATGTTATCTTTTCTCGTCCGGATGTTCGATCTTAATAATCTTAGCAAGGCTCAACAATTTCGAGCTGATCTTCAACCGCGCCTGTTCAGCGGCGTCCAGATTGATTTCAAGTTGCAAGCTGTTTCCATTGTCGAGGAAATTGATGATTCCGCCTTCGCGCACAAACGCTTCAGTCTCGCTCACCGTCAAGACACTCGCGCCTTTGAGCGGTTTGAGAATCAGTGGAAGATAATTCTTTTCTGACGAACTGATGAAAAGAATATGGCAGGATCTCAGTTCGGCAAGCTTTCTGGCTTGCTTCCCGGTGAGGTTGTCCTGGCGCCGGCCGGGAGTTTCCTCGCCGCGGAATTCCAGGGCGCCCTTGAACCGTTTGATTTCCAGCTTGCGTCCGTTCACCGTTTTGCCTTGGAGCTTGTCCAGCTCCGCGCCGAACGGGTCTTTGCCCATAACGCCGATCACGAGGGGTGACGTCGGGCCGGGAAAGGCTGCGGAAGGCCACTCGACGAACTCCACGAAGTTGAGCAGATAGCCGGCCTTGGTTTCATAATCGCCAACCGGGGTAGCAGGAACGCGGCTCGAATGCGCGAGAAACGCCACTAGGACAACCCAGGCTGAGGATTTACGACTCATAATTGAATTGGCAATGCCAGATGAAGAACCGGAAAGAACGGTCGCGCTCGTTGCCTTCGGGCTCCGGCGCAGTCAATCGGCCTGGTGGGAATGACAGCAACGGACACGACATGAGAAGCTAAAGAAATGCGCCCCGGTCGAAGACATTGCGACGTTAGATGTTCCGCTTCACTGGTTTCATGCAGGCACCTTAGTGGATGGACTTCTGCTCTGCAAGGTGATTTGCCGGTCAGAATCGGTTTTCTAAAGCGGCACTTATGGCGCGAAATTACCTGATCGCCGGGGCAGATCAAGCCTTGTTCGATTCAGGACGAAAATTTCCACGATTTCGGCGCGCCGATCAAACAGGTCATTGCGAAAAGTACAGGCGGGGCGGCGATGGGGGGTGGTGGCGATCGACAGCCTGACGATATTGACTTTGCAAGAGCTTCATGAAAAAATTCAAACAAGACCCGCCGGGCAGGTGATAGGTGATTACACTCGAGGTCGCCCGCGAGGGCTCGCCGGTGCGCAATTCGAGTTCAGGCCGGAGAAAGACCCCGAAATCAGAACAACCGCGTCACGCAACATTATGAACCTCCAAACTCTCAGGACCAAAATTAACGACGGAGGAATCGACACCGTCATCGTGGCGTTTCCGGACGTGTTCGGGCGGCTCGTCGGCAAACGGTTCACCGGGAAATTTTTCCTCGACCACGTGGTGAAACATGGCACGCATGCGTGCAATTATCTGCTCGCAGTGAACATCGAGATGGACCCACAGGACGGCTTCAAGCTGGCCAACTGGGAGAAGGGTTTTGGCGACTTTGAAATGCGGCCCGATTTTTCGACCGTTCGTTTCGTGCCCTGGCAATCCGGCACGGCGTCGGTGCTTTGTGATTATCTGCATCACGACGGAAAGTTTGTCGTTGAAGCGCCGCGGTCGGTTCTGCGAAGGCAGGTCGATGCGCTGGCGAAAAAAAAGTTGACCTGCCGTATCGCGAGCGAACTGGAATTCTTCCTCTTCAACGAGAGCTTTCACGACGCGTTTGCGGCGGAGTATCGCCAGCTCACGCCGTCGAGCGATTATCGGATCGATTATCACACGATGCAACCGGCACGCGCCGAGTTCACGCTGCGCGCGGTGCGCAACTGGATGACCGAGGCCCGCGTGCCGGTCGAATCCAGCAAAGGCGAGTGGGGCCGCGGCCAGCACGAGGTGAATTTCGTTTATGACGAACCGCTGCCAATGGCGGACAGGCACGTTTTCTTCAAACAGGGCATCAAAGAAATCGCGGCGCAGCATGTAAAGTCCATCACGTTCATGGCGAAACCACGGGCCAACGAGGTGGGCAGCAGTTGTCACATCCACATCAGCCTCTGGCGCGACGGCGCGAACCTTTTCCGGGACGCTGCCAAACGCGGAACGCCTCCGAAATCCGAAAAGGGGTCGAAGTTTTTCCGGCAGTTTCTCGGCGGCCTGATGAAGTATTCGCCGGAACTGTGCTACTTCTTCGCGCCGACAATCAATTCCTACAAACGCTATCAAGCGGCCAGCTGGGCGCCGACGAAGATGGCCTGGTCGCACGACAATCGCACGGTCGGATTCCGCGTCGTGGGGCACGATGATTCGTTCCGCATCGAGAACCGAATGCCCGGAGCGGATGCAAATCCGTATCTGGCGTTCGCGGCGATGATTGCCGCCGGGATGGCGGGCGTGGAAGAAGGACTCGATTGCGGCAGCGCCTATCACGGCAACGCCTACGTCGATCCCCAATTGCGCGCCTTGCCGAGCTCACTGCGCGAGGCGGCGGATTTGCTCGATCAAAGCAAGCTTGCCCGCGAAACTTTTGGCGAGCCGGTCGTGGATTTTTATGCGCACACGGCCCGTTTGGAAGTCGAAGCGTTCGACCAGGCAGTCACGGACTGGGAACGGCAACGATACTTCGAGCGGATTTAATTCAGCGGTGATGGTGTGCGTCCGCATCGTGCGAAGGACAAAGAAATTTCTAATCGTTCGTTTTGCTCGTGAACGCCAGGACGCGCATTTTCTCCGGTTGACTTGTAATAAGAGGCATCGCACTGTGCTTGCGAATCCGACTTGCCGTGCTTCGGCAAATGTCAGGATAGGACCGCATGAGAATGATGACAGTATTGAGAACGGCGAACCTGATTGCCTCCGAGCACCTTCGTAAGGCTTTCACGTTGATCGAGCTTTTGGTCGTCATCGCCATCATCGCCATACTCGCGGCCTTGCTTCTGCCCGCCCTTGCGAAAGCCAAAAGCGGAGCGCAGGAGACATACTGTCTGAACAACATGAAACAAATCGGCCTGGGAGTTTCGATGTATGGGAGCGATTACGGCGAGCGCTTCCCTCTTTGCCGAAGCTGGGGGAAAGCCTGGGGCGATGACCATCGGCTGGGCGCCGACTACCTGCCGCGGCTCCTCGAACCTCTGATCGGCAGGAACACGGGCACAAACCGCCTCGGCGGCAGTACGTCCAAACCGACGGCGCCGACGACGGGCATCTATGTTTGTCCCTCCGGCATCCAGGGAAAAGACCCCCAAGTCCCCGGGTTCCGGGACCTTCTCAGAGACAACGACTACGTCACCTACGTTTGGAATCACATCTATTTGAAGAAGGATAACGCCTCGTATGAAGAGAAACGACCGGTCAGCGGACGCAAGACCACCGACGTCGTTAATCCGACCTCGGCGGTTCTGGTGTGGGAAATGCCTTATTGGACGCCGCTAACCTCTCCGCATCACTTCGGTCTCAATCTTGTCTTCGCTGATACCCACGCCGGCTTTGAGAAACGCAACCCTAAAGAAATCGACTGGTGGCGGTACCACAGCCGTCGTGGCTGGGAGGACAACGATCCAACGGGTATCGGACGCTGACTCTCAAGCCGGCCGAGCCTCAGGCGAGAATTCTTTTGCGGTTCGGGTCATAGGGCGCCTGGAGATGTGCCGCGGCCGGAATCCTTTCGCCGTTGACATTGATTTCGTATCGACCCGAACGAACAAAATCGGCGTCCACCCCAGCCGGGTTGTTGACGTAACCCATCGCGATGGCGCCCCCGACAGTGTGACCGTAGGAACCGGAGGTGGTGTAGCCGAGCGGTTCGCTGTCGCGATAGATCGGTTCACCTCCCCAGAGCATCGGTTCCGGATCCGCCAGGATGAAGATCGCAAGGCGCCGGTTCACGCCCGCTTTTTTCTGCTTCAGTAAAGCCTCGCGTCCCATGAACGGCTTGCTCCAATCAATGGCGAACGCGAGTCCCGCTTCGAGCGGAGTGTCGTCCGGCGAAAGTTCCGCGCCCCAGGCGCGGTAACCCTTTTCCAGTCGCAGTGAATTGATCGCGTAGTGACCGGCGTCCGCGAGTCCGAGGTCCGCGCCGGCTTCCGTCAACGTTTCGTAAACCAGCGAAAGCTGCTCCATCGGCACGTGCAGTTCCCAGCCAAGTTCACCGACGTAAGTGATGCGCACGGCGCGCACTGTCGCAAAACCGATGCTGATCTGCTGCGCGGTGCCGAAGGGGAACGATCGGTTCGAGAGGCCGGCGTCGGTCACGCGACTGAGGAGCGAGCGCGCGTTCGGGCCCATGACACCCAGCACGCCGAAGCTGCCGGTCACCTCGAGCAGGCCGGCGTGCTCGTCGCGGTGAATGTTACGCGCGATCCAGTCAAAGTCGCGGACGGACTGCGCCGTGCCGGAGACGATGTAGAATTCATCGCGGGCCAGGCGAACGAGCGTCAGGTCGCTCTCAAAGCCGCCGCGTTCGTTGAACAGACCCGTGTAAACGGTCTTGCCAACCGCGACGTCAACCTGGTTGCCGCAAAGCCGCTGCAAAACGTTCATGGCATCGCGGCCTTGGAAGAGGAATTTGGAGAAGCCGGTTTGATCGAAGATCGCGACTTTCTCCCGCGCGGCGCGATGTTCGGCGGCGTGGTTGGCAAACCAGTTTTGGCGGCCGAACGAGTATTCCGTCAGTGGTTTGTCGGCGAAAAGCGCGGCGTCCAGGGGCTTGCGGGTTGGGCGCTCCGCGGTCG
>Ga0134067_10000044_pt1 | contig 13011 bp, 10 predicted proteins | sample 15_taG_4_FD_94460 | JGI IMG/M metagenome (GOLD analysis project Ga0134067, IMG submission 94460) | Grasslands soil microbial communities from the Angelo Coastal Reserve, California, USA - 15_D_Rain_20cm_5_09212015 | ecosystem: Environmental > Terrestrial > Soil > Grasslands ...
CTACATGGACCGGCTCGACTACGTGTCGATGCTGTCGAACGAGCACGCCTACTGCCTGGCGGTCGAGCGCCTCCTCGGAGTCGACGTGCCGGTCCGCGCCCAGTACATCCGCGTGATGTTCGACGAGATCACGCGCATCCTGAACCACCTGCTCTGGCTCGGGGCTCACGGCCTGGACATCGGGGCGATGACGGTTTTCCTCTACTGCTTCCGGGAGCGCGAGGACCTGATGGACTGTTACGAGGCGGTGTCGGGGGCGCGCCTGCACGCCGCCTACTACCGGCCCGGGGGGGTATACCGGGACTTGCCGGACACGATGCCGCAGTACCAGGCCTCGATGTACAAGAGCGCCGGCGCGCTGAATAAGCTGAACGAGAACCGTCAGGGCTCGCTGCTCGACTTCATCGAGGACTTCACCCGCCGCTTCCCGAAGTACGTCGACGAGTACGAGACGCTGCTCACCGATAACCGCATCTGGAAGCAGAGGACGGTCAATATCGGCGTCGTGCCGCCGGAGCGGGCGCTCGCGCTCGGCTTCACGGGGCCCATGCTGCGCGGCTCGGGCGTCGAATGGGACCTGAGGAAGAAGCAGCCCTACGCGGTGTACGACAAGATGGAATTCGATATTCCCGTGGGAGTAAACGGCGACTGCTACGACCGCTATCTGGTGCGCATCGAGGAGATGCGGCAGTCGAACCGCATCATCAGGCAGTGCATCGAGTGGCTGCGCAAGAATCCGGGACCGGTGATCACCGACAACCACAAGGTGGCGCCGCCTTCTCGCGTCGAGATGAAGAGCAACATGGAAGAGCTGATCCACCATTTCAAGCTCTTCACCGAAGGCATCCACGTTCCTCCGGGCGAGGCCTATGCGGCGGTCGAGCACCCGAAGGGGGAATTCGGGATCTACATCCTGTCCGACGGCGCGAACAAGCCTTATCGCATGAAGATCCGCGCGGCCGGCTTTCCGCATCTTGCCGCGCTGAACGAGATGACCCGGGGCCACATGCTGGCCGACGTCGTGGCGATCATCGGCACCCAGGACATCGTCTTCGGCGAGATCGACAGGTGAGCTGACGTGTTGAGCGCCGAGGCATTGAAGAAAATCGACCAGGCGATCGCCAAATATCCGCCCGGGCAGAAGCAGTCGGCGGTGATGGCTGCGCTCACCGTCGCGCAGGACGAAAAAGGCCACCTTTCGCCGCAAGTCATGGACTTCGTCGCCGGCTACCTCGGGATGGCGCCGATCGCCGTCTACGAGGTGGCGAGCTTCTACGCGATGTACGACCTCAAGCCGGTCGGAAAGCACAAGCTGTGCATCTGCACCAACCTGCCGTGCGCGCTCTCCGGCGCGGAAGACGCCGCCCGGCACCTCAAGAAGAAGCTCGGCATCGACTGGAACGAGACGACCGCCGACGGGCGCTTCACGCTGAAGGAGGGCGAGTGCTTCGGCGCCTGCGGCGATGCGCCGGTGATGCTGCTCAACAACAAGAAAATGCTCTCGTTCATGACGCCGGAGAAGATCGACCGGTGGCTGGCTGAGGCGAAGTAGCGCGATGCTCGATTACGGCCCTGACGCGATCATTCTCGCCGGCCTCGACGGGGAGAACTGGAGGCTGCCCGATTACGTCGGTCGCGGCGGCTATTCGGCGTTGAAGAAAATCCTCGCCGAGAAGACGCCGCCGGAGACTCTCATCGCCGAAGTGAAAAAATCGGCGCTGCGCGGGCGCGGCGGAGCGGGCTTTCCGACGGGCCTCAAGTGGAGCTTCATGCCGCGCCAGTTTCCGGGCGCGAAATTCCTGGTGTGCAATTCGGACGAGGGCGAGCCCGGGACTTTCAAGGACCGCGACATCCTGCGCTACAACCCCCACGCCGTCATCGAGGGCATGGCGATCGCCGCCTACGCGATGGGGGCCGGCGCGGGCTACAACTACATCCACGGGGAGATCTGGGACATCTACGAGCGCTGCGAGGAAGCCCTCGCCGAGGCGCGCACCGCCGGATTCATCGGGAAGAACATCCTCGGAAGCGATTTCTCGTTCGAGCTCCACAATCACCACGGCTACGGCGCCTACATCTGCGGCGAGGAGACCGCGCTGCTCGAGTCCCTCGAAGGCAAGAAGGGCCTGCCGCGATTCAAGCCGCCGTTCCCCGCGAGCTTCGGTCTCTACGGCAAGCCGACGACGATCAACAACACCGAGACTTTCGCCGCCGTGCCCTGGATCGTCAACCACGGCGCGGACGCGTTCCTCGCGCTCGGCCGGCCGAACAACGGCGGCACCAAGATCTTTTCGGTGACGGGCCATGTCGCGCGGCCCGGAAACTACGAAGTGAAGCTCGGCACGCCGTTCGCGAAGCTGCCCGAGATGGCGGGCGGCGTGCGCGACGGACGCCAGCTCAAGGCCGTGATCCCCGGAGGATCCTCGATGCCGGTCCTGCCCGCGGAGGTCATGATGCGCACCGACATGGACTACGACTCGATCGCCAAGGCCGGCTCGATGCTGGGCTCCGGCGCCGTGATCGTCATGGATGAAACCACCTGCATGGTCAAAGCCCTCGAACGGCTGTCGTATTTCTACTTCGAGGAATCCTGCGGCCAGTGCACGCCCTGCCGCGAAGGCACGGGATGGCTGTACCGGATGGTGAACAGGATCGAGCACGGCAAGGGAAAAAACGAGGACCTCGACCTTCTCACGAACGTCGCCGATAACATCGCCGGGCGCACCATCTGCGCGCTGGGCGATGCGGCGGCGCTGCCGGTGAAGAGCTTCATCGGGCACTTTCGCAGCGAATTCCAGCATCACATCGACCACAAGCGCTGCCTGGTGACGCTTCCCGGATATTCCACTGCGCCCAGCATTGCCGTGCGGCAGGCGGCATAGTGAATAACTTCGCTGATATAGGGGAGCACGAGGGGATGTATCCCCTCGTGTCGTAAACAGGCCTATGCCCAAGCTCACGGTCGACGGCAGGGAAACCGAAGTCCGCCACGGCGCCACCGTGATGGAGGCGGCGAACGGCCTGGGGATCTACATCCCGCATTTCTGCTATCACAAGAAGCTCTCGATCGCCGCCAACTGCCGGATGTGCCTGGTGCAGATCGAGAAGGCTCCGAAACCCCAGCCTGCCTGCGCCACGCCGGTCACCGACGGCATGAAAGTGTTCACGCGCTCGGATTATGCGAGGCAGGCGCAGGACGGCGTGATGGAATTCCTGCTCATCAACCATCCGCTCGACTGCCCGATCTGCGATCAAGGCGGGGAATGCCAGCTCCAGGACCTCGCGGTCGGCTACGGCAAGAGCGCCTCGCGCTACACCGAGGAGAAACGCGTGGTGCTGAACAAGAATCTGGGCCCGCTCATCTCGACCGACATGACGCGCTGCATCCACTGCACCCGCTGCGTGCGCTTCGGACAGGAGCTCGCCGGCGTCATGGAGCTCGGCATGATCGGCAGGGGCGAGCACGCCGAGATTCTCGCCTTCGTCGGGAAAACGGTGGATTCGGAGCTCTCCGGCAACATGATCGATCTGTGCCCGGTGGGCGCGCTCACCTCGAAGCCGTTTCGCTACACGGCGCGCAACTGGGAGCTCTCGGGGCGCAAGTCCGTCAGTCCGCACGACAGCCTCGGCACGAACCTGATCGTGCAGGTCAAGCAGAACCGCGTGATGCGGGTGCTGCCCCTCGAGAGCGAGGAGTTGAACGAGTGCTGGATCTCCGATCGCGACCGTTTTTCGTACGAGGGCCTCAACTCCGAGGAACGGCTCCAGCGGCCGATGCTGAAGGAGGGTGGGCGCTGGCGCGAGGTCGACTGGCAGGCGGCCCTCGAGCACGTCGCTCGAAACCTCTCGGAAATCCGCTTCAAGTACGATCCGCGGGAGATCGGCGCGCTCGCCAGCCCCCATTCCACTTTCGAGGAGATGGCGCTGCTCGCGAAGCTCATGCGAGCGATGGGGAGCGACAATGTCGACTTCCGCCTGCGCCAATCGGACTTTTCCGCGGACGGCAAGCGCGCCGGAGCTCCCTGGCTCGGGATGAAGGTCGCGGAGCTCGGCGCATTGGACCGCGTGCTCGTGGTCGGCTCGTTCCTGCGCAAGGACCATCCGCTGGTCGCTTCCCGCCTGCGGCAGATCGCCAAACGCAAATCCCAGATCAATGTCCTGCATTGCGCCGACGACGATCTCCTGATGCCGGTCGCCAACAAGGCGATCGTGCGCCCGAGCGAATTGGCGGGGACGCTCGCCCAAGTGGTGAAAGCCGTTGCCGAGGCGAGGCAGAAGCCCTCGCCCGCGGAGCTCGCGGCTTTCAGCGTCGGCGGCGAGGCGAGGGCGATCGCCGCCAGCCTCGCTTCGGGCCACAGCGTCGCGGTGCTGCTCGGCAACCTCGCCGCGCAGCATCCTCAAGCGACGCAGCTCCAGCGGCTCGCGCAGGAGCTCGCCGGCCTCACCGGCGGCCGGTTCGGCTTTTTGGGCGAGGCCGCCAACAGCGTCGGGGGCTATCTCGCCGGGTGCGTTCCCTCGGAGGGCGGCTTGAACGCGAGGACCCTGCTCGAGCAGCCGCGAAAAGCCTACTTCCTCCTCAACGCCGAGCCTGATTTCGACTGCCATGACCCGCGCACGGCGATCAAGGCGATGGGCGCTGCGGACCTCGTGGTCGCGATGGCCGCCTACCGCAGCTTTGCCGCGGACTACGCCAACGTGCTTCTCCCCATCGTGCCCTTTGCCGAGACATCGGGCACCTACGTCAATTGCGAGGGGCGGATGCAGAGCTTCAACGCAGCCGTGAAGCCCTTGGGCGAGGCGCGGCCGGCGTGGAAGGTGCTCCGCGTGCTCGGCAATCTGATGAGCCTTCCCGGTTTCGAATACGAATCGACCGAAGCGGTACGCGACGAGGTTTGCAGGGCCGAAGATGTCGCGGGCAGACTGGCCAACCGCCTCGACGGTATCAACCTGGAACTCGATTCGCCCCCCGCCTACGGCGAGGAACTGCAGCGAATCGCCGACGTCCCGATCTACTTCGGCGATCCGATCGTGCGCCGCGCCGCATCGCTGCAGAGGACGCGCGACGCGCTGCCGCCGCGCGCCTGGGTGGCGCCGACTCTGGCGCAAAAGCTGGGCGTCAAGGCGGGCGAGCGGGTGCGCGTGCGCCAGGGCGAGGGGGAAGCGATCGTCGAGCTCGGCATCGACGAGCGCCTGCCGGCCGGCTGCGTGAGGCTCGCCGCAGCGCACCGGCACACCGCGGCGCTCGGCCCGATGTTCGGCCCGGTTTCGGTGGAGCGTACATGACGACGCTGTTCGACGTCTGGGCGAATCTCTGGACCGCCTGGCTCGGTCCGCAGTGGGGACCGCCCGCCTGGACGCTCGTGAAAAACACGATCCTGATCCTTTGCATCGTGCTGCCCCTGTTCGCCTGCGTCGCGTATCTCACCTTGTGGGAGAGAAAGCTCATCGGCTGGATGCAGATCCGTCTCGGTCCCAACCGAGTGGGTCCGATCGGGCTGTTGCAGCCGATCGCCGACGCCATCAAGCTCATGTTCAAGGAGCTGATCGTTCCGACGGGGGCGAACAAGTTCCTGTTCATCTTCGCGCCGATGCTGACCCTCATGCCGGCGCTGGCCGCATGGGCGGTGATCCCCTTCGGTCCTGAGGCGGTGCTCGCGGACATCAACGCGGGGCTCCTCTACGTGATGGCGATCACCTCGATGGGCGTCTACGGCATCATCATCGCCGGCTGGGCCTCCAACTCGAAGTACGCGTTTCTCGGCGCCATGCGCTCGGCGGCCCAGATCGTCGCCTACGAGATCGCGATGGGCTTCGCGCTGGTGTGCGTGCTGATGGTTTCCAGGAGCCTCAACCTCACCGACATCGTCGCAGCTCAAATGCGCGGCACCTTCGCCCACATGGGAATCAATTTCCTCTCCTGGAACTGGCTGCCGCTCGCGCCCATGTTCCTGGTTTACTTCATCTCGGGTGTGGCCGAGACCAACCGCGCGCCGTTCGACGTCGCGGAGGGCGAGTCCGAAATCGTCGCCGGGTTCCACGTCGAATACTCCGGAATGCCTTTCGCGCTGTTTTTCCTGGGCGAATACGCCAACATGATCCTCGTGTCGGCGCTCGCCACGGTCATGTTCCTCGGCGGTTGGGCGGCGCCGGTCGACGCGCCGCTCCTCGGCGCGATCCCGCCGTTCGCCTGGCTGTTCGCCAAGATATTCTTCATGGTGTCGCTGCTCCTGTGGTTCAGGGCGACGTTTCCGCGCTACCGCTACGACCAGATCATGCGGCTTGGCTGGAAGGTGTTCATACCGCTCACGATCGTGTGGCTGGTCGTGATCGCGGTGTGGATGCAGACGCCGTGGAATATTTGGTGATTTCGTGATCGATAAAATTCGCGAGTTCTTCAAGACTTTCCTGCTGGTGGAGCTGGTAAAGGGGATGGCGCTCACCGGACGCCATCTCTTCAGGCGCAAGATCACGGTGCAGTTCCCGGAGGAGAAAACCCCGATGAGCCCGCGCTTCCGCGGGCTGCACGCCCTGCGCCGCTACCCGAACGGCGAGGAACGCTGCATCGCGTGCAAGCTGTGCGAGGCCGTTTGCCCGGCGCTTGCGATCACGATCGAGTCCGAGCAGCGCTCGGACGGCACCCGCCGCACCACGCGCTACGACATCGATCTCACCAAGTGCATCTTCTGCGGACTGTGCGAGGAGTCCTGCCCCGTGGATTCGATCGTCGAGACGCGCATCCTCGAGTATCACGGGGAGAAACGCGGCGACCTGTACTACACCAAGGAAATGCTGCTCGCAGTGGGCGACCGCTACGAGGAGCAGATCGCCAAGGACCGCGCCGCAGACGCGGCGTACCGATGAATCCGGATCATGTTTGAGCTCGCGGTTTTCTGGATTTTCGCCGCGATCCTGGTGATTGCAGCCCTGTGCGTGATCATGGTGCGCAACCCGGTGCACTCGGCGCTGTTCCTGGTGCTCGCCTTCTTCACCGCAGCGGCGCTGTGGATGCTGCTGCGCGCGGAGTTTCTCGCCATTGCGCTCGTGCTCGTCTACGTCGGCGCCGTGATGGTGCTGTTCCTCTTCGTGGTGATGATGCTCGACATCAACCTCGAGCGCCTGCGCGAGGGATTCTGGAGCTACCTTCCGCTGGGAGCCACGGTGGGGATCCTCATGGTGGTCGAGATGGTGCTCGTCCTGGGCGGCCGCTATTTTGGAATCGAAGCGCTTCCCCCCGCGAGGGATCCCGGGCCGGGCGCGAGCAACACCAAGGAACTCGGACGGGTGCTCTATACCGACTACGCCTATCCGCTCGAGCTCGCTGCGGTGCTGCTGCTGGTCGCGATCGTCGTCGCGATCGCGCTGACGCTCAGAAAGCGCAAGGACACCAAGTACCAGGACCCGGCCAGGCAGGCCGCGGTGAAGCGCGGCGACCGGGTGCGGCTGGTCTCGATGCCGTCGGAGAAAAACGACTAGCTGCAGCTGAAAATGGGAGGCGTTGTTTGCTGTCACTGTCGCATTTCCTGATCCTCGGCGCGGTGCTGTTCGCGATCAGCGTCGTCGGGATCTTTCTCAACCGCAAGAACGTCATCATCCTCTTGATGGCGATCGAGCTGATGCTGCTCGCCGTCAACATGAACTTCATCGCCTTTTCGCATTACCTCGGCGACATCGCCGGCCAGGTGTTCGTGTTCTTCATCCTCACGGTGGCGGCCGCGGAATCGGCGATCGGCCTGGCGATCCTCGTCGTTCTGTTCCGCAATCTGCAGACGATCAACGTCGACGATCTGGACAACCTGAAGGGGTGACATGACGGAGCTGGAGCTCTACCTGCTCGTGCCGCTCGCCCCGCTCGCCGGGGCCATCGTCGCGGGCCTCGGAGGCGGGAGAGTCGGGCGCTCGGGGGCTCACTGGGTCACGATCGCGGGCGTCGCGGTGTCCTTCATCGCCTCGTGCGCAGTCTTCCTCGACGTTCTCGACGGCGCGACATTCAACGGGCCGGTCTACACCTGGCTCGTGTCGGGCGGGACCCGGTTCGAGATCGGCTTCCTGATCGACCGCCTGTCAGCGCTCATGATGGTCGTGGTGACGTTCGTGTCCCTGATGGTCCACGTCTACACCGTCGGGTACATGGCCGACGATCCGGGCTACCAGCGATTCTTCGCCTACATCGCGCTCTTCACCTTCTCGATGCTGATGCTGGTGATGGCGAACAATTTCCTGCAGCTCTTCTTCGGCTGGGAGGCGGTGGGCCTGGTTTCGTATCTTCTCATCGGCTTCTGGTATACGCGGCCGAGCGCGATCTACGCGAACTTGAAGGCTTTCCTCGTCAACCGGGTCGGCGATTTCGGGTTCCTCCTCGCGGTGGCCCTCGTGCTCGCGACCTTCGGCACGCTCGACTACGCGGCGGTTTTCTCCCGGGCCCCGGCCATGGCGGGAGCCACGATCGAGGTCATTCCCGGGGTGCCGTGGCTGCTCGTCTCGGCGATCTGCATCGGGCTGTTCGTCGGCGCGATGGGCAAGTCGGCGCAATTTCCACTGCACGTGTGGCTGCCCGACTCGATGGAAGGGCCCACGCCGATTTCCGCCCTGATCCACGCCGCCACCATGGTGACGGCGGGCATCTTCATGGTGGCGCGGATGTCGCCGCTTTTCGAGCTCTCCGACCCCGCGCGCTCGATGGTGTTGATCGTAGGCGGCATCACCGCCTTCTTCATGGCGCTGATCGCGATGGTCCAGTACGACATCAAGCGCGTGGTCGCCTACTCGACGCTGTCGCAGCTGGGCTACATGACCGTGGCGCTCGGCGCCTCCGCGTATTCCGTCGCGATCTTCCACTTGATGACCCATGCTTTTTTCAAGGCGCTGCTGTTCCTCGGCGCGGGCTCCGTGATCATCGCCCTTCACCACGAGCAGGACATGCGCAACATGGGCGGCCTGTGGAAGCACATGCCGGTCACCTACGTCTGCGTCTTCATAGGTGCACTCGCCAACGCGGGCTTACCGCCGTTCGCGGGCTTCTTTTCCAAGGACTCGATCATCGAGGCGGCACATCTGTCGAATGCCTTCGGCGCTGGCTTCGCCTGGTTGATGGTTCTCGCCGGCGTGTTCGTCGGCGGCTTCTACTCGTTCCGGCTGTTGTTCTACGCCTTTCACGGGAAGGCCAGGTTCGACGCGCACGGTCACCCGCCGCACGAGTCTCCGGCGGTGGTCACCGTGCCTCTGATCCTCCTCGCGGTACCGTCGGTCGTCTCGGGCTGGGTGATCGGGGACGTTTTGTTCGGCGGCTACTTCGGCGGTTCGATCTTCATCGCGGACTCCCATCCGGGCGTGAAGGAGATGGCGGCGGAGTTCCACGGCATCGTTCCCATGACGCTGCACGCGGTCGGCACGGCCCCGTTCTGGCTTGCGCTCGCGGGAGCGGCGCTCGCCGGGTACCTGTACCTCGTGCGGCCGGAGATGGCGGACGTGGTGCGCAGCAAGGCGGGCGTCCTGGTCAGGATCCTCGAGGACAAGTACGGCTTCGACCGCTTCTACGACTGGTTCTTCGCCGGGGGCGTGCGCAGGTTCGGCAACGGCCTGTGGCGCTTCGGCGACGTGACCGTGATCGACGGGCTGATGGTGAACGGCTCGGCGAAGCTCATCGGGTGGTTCGCCGGGATGGTGCGCCTGGTCCAGTCCGGATTCATCTACCACTACGCGTTCTCCATGATCATCGGCGTTTCCATGCTGCTCACCTACTTCATCTTTTTCAGAGGGACGCTCGTCCCGTAAGAAGAAATGCCTTCTCACTGGCTCAGCCTCGCCGTCTGGGTCCCGATCGTTGCGGGCCTCGTCGTGCTCGCCGTCGGCGACAGGAACCTGCGCGAGGCAAGGGCGATCTCGCTTCTCGGAGCGATCGTCGGCTTTCTCGTGACGATTCCGCTCGTCTCCGGTTTCCAGACGGGAACAAGCGCCATGCAGTTCGTGGAGCTCGCGCCCTGGATCCCGCGCTTCAACGTCAACTACCACCTCGGCGTCGACGGCATTTCGGTCCTGTTCATCCTCCTGAACAGCTTCGTCACCGTGCTGGTCGTGCTTGCCGGCTGGGAGGTGATACAAAAAAAAGTGGCCCAGTATATGGCTGCGTTCCTGGTCATGTCGGGCCTTCTGAACGGCACCTTCGCGGCCCTCGACGCCGTGCTCTTCTACGTTTTCTTCGAGGCGACGCTGATCCCGATGTATCTGGTCATCGGGGTCTGGGGCGGGCCCAACCGCGTCTACGCCGCGGTGAAATTCTTCTTGTACACCCTGTTAGGGTCGCTCCTGATGCTGATCGCCTTTCTCTACCTCTACCAGAAATCGGGGGGCAGCTTTTCGGTCCTCGATTACCACAAGCTGCCGCTGCCCTTGAACGCGCAGATCCTGCTCTTCATTGCGTTTCTCATGGCGTTCGCGGTGAAGGTGCCGATGTGGCCCGTGCACACCTGGCTCCCGGACGCCCACGTCGAGGCACCGACCGGGGGTTCGGCGGTGCTGGCGGCGATCCTGCTGAAGCTCGGCGCATACGGCTTCGTGCGCTTTTCGCTCCCCATCCTGCCGGATGCGAGCCATTACCTCGCGGGCTTCATGATCACGCTGTCGCTCATCGCCATCATCTACATCGGCCTCGTGGCCCTCGTGCAGACCGACATGAAGAAGCTGATCGCGTACTCGTCGATCTCGCACGTGGGCTTCGTGACCCTGGGCTTCTTCATCTTCAACGCCTATGGCATGGAAGGGGGCCTCGTGCAGATGATCTCGCACGGATTCGTCTCCGCGGCCCTGTTCCTGTGCGTGGGCGTGCTGTACGACCGGATGCATTCGCGCAATATCGCCGACTACGGCGGCGTCGTGAACACCATGCCGCGGTTCGCCGCGCTGATGATGCTGTTCGCGATGGCGAACTGCGGGCTGCCCGCGACGAGCGGCTTCGTCGGCGAGTTCATGGTGATCATGGGCGCGATGAAGTTCAATTTCTGGATCGCGTTCCTCGCCGGAACGACGCTCGTCTTCGGCGCCGCCTACACGCTGTGGATGTACAAGCGCGTGATCTTCGGCGAGGTGGCCAACCGGCACGTTGCGGAACTCACCGATGCCCATGCGCGCGAGCTCCTGGTCCTCGGCCTGCTCGCGATCGCCGTGCTGTGGCTGGGCCTGTATCCCGCGCCGTTCACCGAGATCATGCACGCCTCGGTAAACGAGCTGCTCAAGCACGTTGCGGTGAGCAAGCTGTGAAGGGCATGGAAGAATGCTGACGCGTCTCCCCATCATGCTCCTCGCGTATCCGGAGATCTTCCTGCTCGCGGCCGCGTGCGCGATCCTCGTGATCGACCTTTATCTGAAGGAGGCGACGCGCTGGATCACCTACGCGCTGTCGCTCGCCGCGCTGCTCGGCTGCGCGGTCCTCACGACGATCGTCACCGGGATGACCGGCGGGCAGCTCGCCACCACCTTCAACGGCATGTTCGTCTCCGACATGATGGCCAGCACGCTCAAGATGTTCACGTACATCGCGGTGGCGCTGTGTCTGGTGTATTCGCGCGTCTACATGGCCGAGCGCGGCCTGTACCGCGGCGAATACTTCGCGCTGGCGCTGTTCGCCACGCTGGGGATGATGGTGATGATCTCCGCCAACCACTTCCTCACGCTCTACCTGGGCCTGGAGCTCATGTCGCTGTGCCTGTATTCCCTGGTCGCCCTCAACCGCGATTCCGCGGTCTCGAGCGAAGCGGCGATGAAGTACTTCGTGCTGGGCGCGATCGCCTCGGGCCTGCTGCTCTACGGAATGTCGATGATCTACGGCGCCACGGGCACGCTCGAGATCACCGAGGTCGCCGCAAGGGCGGCCCGCATCCTGCAGAGCGATGATCCTTCGAATTTGAAGGGAGTGCTCGCCTTCGGGCTGGTGTTCATCGTCTCGGGGCTCGCGTTCAAAGTGGGCGTGGTGCCGTTCCACATGTGGATCCCCGACGTGTACCACGGCGCGCCCTCGGCCGTGACGCTCTTCATCAGCACGGGACCCAAGCTCGCGGCGTTCGCGATGGCGATCCGGCTGCTGGTGAACGCGCTGCAGCCGCTTTCGGGCGACACGCCGCAGTTCCCGAGCGGCTGGCAGGACATGCTCGTCGTCCTGTCGCTGCTGTCCATGGCGATCGGCAATCTCGCCGCGATCGCCCAGAGCAACATCAAGCGCATGCTCGCCTATTCGACCATCTCGCACATGGGCTTCATGCTGCTCGGCCTGCTGTCGGGAATCGTGGGCGGCAATGCGCTCTCGGCGGCGGAGGCCTGGAGCTCGGCCATGTTCTACGCCGTGGTGTACGTGCTGATGAGCCTGGGGTCGTTCGGCATGGTGGTGCTCCTCTCGCGCGCCGGCTTCGAGGCCGAGCGAATCGAGGATTTCAAGGGGCTGAACGCGCGCAGCCCCTGGTTTGCCTTCATCATGCTGCTCCTCATGTTCTCGCTCGCGGGCGTTCCGCCCACCGTCGGTTTCTACGCGAAGCTCGCGGTGCTCCAGGCGGTGCTCGGAGCCGGGCGCGTGTGGCTCGCGGTGGTCGCGGTGCTGTTCGCGCTGGTGGGGACCTTCTACTACATCCGCATCGTCAAGCTCATGTATTTCGACGAGCCGCAGGATGCGGGACGGATCGATGCGAAGCTCGACGTGGGCGTCCTCCTGTCGGCGAACGGGCTTGCGGTCCTGGTGCTGGGCATCCTGCCTCAGCCGCTCATGCAGCTGTGCTTCTACGCGATCAAGGGCCTGTGAAGGATCTCAGCGAGCGCAAGGTCTCGAGCAGGCTGGTCTACGACGGCAAGCTGCTCAAGGTACGCAGCGACACCGTGCGCCTGCCCGACGGAAACACGGCCGAACGCGAATACATCGAGCACCCCGGCGCGGTGGCGGTGATCGCGCTCACCGACGCGGGCGAGCTCGTGATGGAGCGCCAGTACCGCTATCCGCTCGGACGCGACATGATCGAAATCCCGGCGGGCAAG
>Ga0134067_10000046_pt1 | contig 12993 bp, 7 predicted proteins | sample 15_taG_4_FD_94460 | JGI IMG/M metagenome (GOLD analysis project Ga0134067, IMG submission 94460) | Grasslands soil microbial communities from the Angelo Coastal Reserve, California, USA - 15_D_Rain_20cm_5_09212015 | ecosystem: Environmental > Terrestrial > Soil > Grasslands ...
CCGGTCCTTGTGGCATATCGAGCGGACGATGGTGAGCTTGTTAGCGGCCTTGGCGAGGTTCGGCACCGCCTCGCAGAACTGCACGCCGGGCACGGACGTGGAAATCGCCTTGAACTCGCCGCGAATCTCGGAAGGGGCATCGGGCTTGGGATCGAACGTCTCGTAATGCGACGGCCCGCCGTCGAGCCAGATCATGATGCAATTGACCTGCTTGCCGGCTGACTTTGACGCCAGTGGCGAGGAGGCGGCGTTGGCGCGCAAGCAAAGGATGTCTGAGAGGCCAAGGCCGAGCACCGCGCCGATGCCGAGCTGAAGAAAATCCCGGCGCGGCATCCCGGCGCAGTTGCAGGTGAGATCGGTCATGGCTTCTGGGGGGGATACTATCGCATTTCCGTGGCGTTTGTGAAGCACGCATTTCGAGGTCTTTGCTGGAGTTGAGATGTTGAAGGTGGCTTCGACATTTAGCTTAAAGCCTGTGCCAGAGATAGACGCACTTGCGCAACGGATCGCGGCCGTGTGTCCCCATTTGCTGGCTGCTGTTTCCTTTGCCGTTGGGCAAGACGAGAATCTGCCGAACTTCGAAGCCCAGGTTTTCGGCAATCTCGGAGAGAATGATGTCCACGAAGATGCTGGCTCCAGCGTAGCGCACGTTGTCATTTACCATTATCAGCGGGGCGCCGGGTTTAAGCACACGAGCACACTCGGCAATGACACAAGCCATTTCATAAAAATAACCTCGCACCATCCGAGGGATGCCGTTGTTATTGAGCAGGTCGAGCTGTTTCTGCGAGTCCAGGTAGGACAGAATCGTCTGCAGGAGCTCCTGTCTGTCCGCTGCGGCGACCGCTGGCTTCCATTCAGGATTAAGAGCCAGAAGGTCCTTCGCTCGATTTTCGACCGTGCAACTAAGCATCTCCTGACGCAGTCTGACGAGTCCCGCTTCGTCCACTCCAAGCAGAGCGAGTTCGAGCGCGTAGGTGCGCGTGTAGTCGTATCGGTTGCAGTAAGGCGGCGAAGTGATGAGACAATCGTAAGAATTCGCCTGTAACTTGGGCAAGAGCTCGAGGCATGAACCGTTGCGGAGAACCACGTCTGCCTTGGATGGCGTGGTCGCGAACAAATCTTCGGGCGTTCCAATCCCTCGAATGTCAGTTACGATCTCGTGCAACTTGTCTTTGATGGCCTTATCAAAGGCAAGAATCACACCCTTATCGAAAACTTTCTTCCCTTGGCGTCGGCCTGACCGGTAGTCCCATCGGAGATACTGTCCATCCTTTCGGGTGAAGCTGATAGATTCGAGGATACAGAGCAGAGCAAAGAACAGCACGGTTTTGACGGGTTCATTCTCTTGCTCCAATGCCGCGAGGAACCGCCCCATTGCGTCAATAGTTTCAGCTGCGTAGGCGCCGCGAGTGATCCGAAGCTCGTTAATGGACTTTGCCTTCTTCCCGCGATGCCACGGACACGCCTCTCTCCACGACGCCAGACGCTCAACATCCATCGGCTTCAAGTCCCAGTCGATGATCTGCTTAGTCGCAATAATCGTTTGCCCGATGGGCAGTAGTTCGATGCCCTCGGCACGCATACTGAGCGCGCCTGCTGCAAACAAAGCCGTCCCGCTACCGGCAAATGGGTCCAGCAGGATTCCGCCCGAAATGCGTTGCTTGTTTAGCAGATGCTCAACAAGTCCAGCTGAGAATGCTTCCTTGTATTTGAACCACCGATAGACTGCTCGGCCCTTATTGGCTTGGAAGCTGACAAGGGAACGCGTCAGGGTGTTCTGAACCGAAAGCTTGCTCTCCCATCGAAGCTCGGCCTCGCGATTCAGCTTCTCGATTCGCTGAAGCTCGGGTGAACTCGCCTGCTCGGCGTTCTGAAGAAGCTCACCTGCATTGGCTTCGTTCGAGTCAATGGACTCGAGTGTTAGCGGTTCCACTGGGTCGAAGATTATCACGGACTCACCACGTCCGGCAACGGGGATTACTTTGACTTGTGGCTGATACTTCCCTCATCACTTCCGAAGGGAACGAAAGCGCTCCTCCCGCCAGGACCATAGCGCTCGCTCAATGATTAAACACAAACTCCGCCGAGTTGAGCAAGGCCCAGAAGACGTCCTCTGTTGCGGTTTGGCGTGTCGCGTCGGGCGCGTTGAAGGCGGCGGTCGCGACCTGCAATTCTTCTTCGGTCGGCGGGCGGCTCAACGACGCAAGGTAGAGTTCTGTCACGATCTCGGCCGGTGACTTGTCACTCGTAGCGAGTTTGCGGGCGCGACCATTCTCGTTGCTCAGCTTCGACTGTAACGCCTTCGAGTTCATCAGGTGCAGCGATTGCACCACGCTCAGGTCCTTGTCCCGTTCGCACGGAGGGTCGCTGCTCGGATTCGGACGATTGAAGGCGTCCATGAACTGCGATTCAATCTTGTAGCTCCAGACCTCCGTGGCGCGCGCGCCAACGGGCGTCGCGGCAAAAGTGTCGGGCACGCCCGTCGCGTCGTCCACCGCGTCGAGCAGCACTTCCGCGGCAAGGCGTCGGCGATATGCTCTCGAAAAATTGCGCGTGTCAGCGAGATTGGTTTCGTTCGGCGTCGAGCTGAGTTGATACAGGCGCGACTCCATAATCGTTCGCATCAAATGCTTCAGGTCGTAACCGTGTTTGACGAAGTCCTCGGCGAGCGCGTCGAGCAACGGCGGGTTCACGCACGGATTAGAGATGCGGAAGTCGTCCACAGGTTCGACCAGGCCGCGTCCGAAGAAGTTCGCCCAGACCCGATTGACCGCGGCGCGGGCGAAGAACGGATTGTCCGGCGCGACGAGCCAATCGACCAGGGCACGACGCGGGTCCGTGCCATCGGCGAGGCGCGCCGTCGGGGCGTCCGGCGCGCGCGGCGACATCACGGCCCCCGTGACGGGATGTTTCACTGTTCCGCCGGATGCGAAATAGAACGTTTCGGTGCCCGCGGAAATCGGCGGCGAAAGGCCGGCGCCTTTTTGCTTGACCGAACCGAAGAAGGCCGCGAACTGATAGAAGTCGTCCTGGCTCCATTTCTCGTTCGGGTGATGGTGACAGCGGGCGCATTCGAGCCGCGTGCCAAGGAAGAGCTGGCTGAACATCGTCGTGAGGTCCGCCGGTTCGCGCCGGTCGCGGTAAATCACCGCGGGACCGTCGCGATGGTTCGTACCCTCGACGAGGAGAATCTCCCGCACGAATTGATCGTAAGGCTTGTTATGACGGAAACTGTCGCGCAGCCACTGGTCGAGCGTGAACACGCTTTTTACGCCCACACGGTCGGGATTCGGACGGAGCAGGTCGCCCCACTTGTTGGCCCAATAGTCGGCGTAGGCAGGATCGTCCAGCACGTGTGCGATGAACTTGCGCCGTTTGTCCGACGAATCCGTAGCAGCCGAGGTAACGAGGCTCTCATCGATTTCGGATTTCGGATTTCGGATTTCGGATTTGGAGTAATGAGCCTCGTTACCTCGGCTGCTACGCGGAGTGAGGAACTCCCGCACTTCCTTTGGGGTCGGCAACAGACCGATGGCGTCGAGTTTCGCGCGACGCAGAAATTCCGTATCGGCGCACAGTTCCGACGGAAGAAGTCCGAGCCGCTGGAACTGGGTGTAAGCCAACTCGTCGATGAAATTATTCTTAGGCAGCGCGGCGTATTGCGCCTCGGGCAGAAGCCGGTCGGCGGGCACCAGGATGTGCGCATCCGCCACAAGGCCCGCGTAGCGCGCGACCACCACGCCTTGTCCGGTCAGCGTGCCGACAGTGACGACACCGTGCTCGTTCACTGCAGCGATCTCTTTGTCGTTCGAGGCGAAGGCCGCGAGGCGGGTGACGTCGCGAATGCTGCCGTCGGAGTAATGCGCCGCCACCAACAAACGTTGCGTGGCGCCCTTGTGATAGCGGCGCTCCTTCGGAAAGACAACGAGGCGCTGTAGCGCGGGCTCATTGGTGACGCTGTAAGCCATGCCTTCGCGCAGCCATCGGACGAGGAGTTGGTGCGTTTCGGAACCGCGCTCGAAGCGGAGGCCGCCTTCGTGCGGGATGACCGTCGTGGGCTTCTTGATGATGAGGCTTTCGTCCGGCGCAGCGGGAAACACCCGTCGTCCGCGCGCGTCTTTGACGATATGCGCGTAGTCGGACCTGGGATCGTAGGAGAACACAGACAGTTTGAACCCATTCTGGCCCTCCGCTTTTGCATGACACGCGCCGGCGTTGCAGCCGGCTTTGCTCAGGGCCGGCAGGACGTCGCGGACGAAGCTGACCGGAGGCGGGGTCAACAGCGGCTGCGTTCCGACTCGCCCCTCACCCCGGCCCTCTCCCCGTTCGGACGGGGAGAGGGTGGTCGAGGATCGGGTGAGGGGTCCGGACCGTGCACCGCTATCGATCGCGTCTTCTTGTTGTTCGACCTTCATCGGAATTTCAACGCGCTGGCGTCCGAACGACGCGATCAGCGTTCCTTCGCCGGGCCGCAACGCGCGCACGTCGCTGTGCTCGACCAACTCGAAAGGCGCGCGACGGCTCGTCGAGAACTTGACGCGATCTGTGACGTCCGCCTCAAAGCCATCCGCCGTGTGTGCGGTGATCAGCACGCCGTGACGCGGCGCGTCCGCGGTGAGGTGAATTTCCTCCGGCTCGGCAGTGAGGGAAACAGCCGCTGAAGATTCAAGGGTGACGGCGTTCACAGCCAGTCTATCGCGGCGTTGCTTGACCACAGGGTAGGGCGCGATGTCCCTATCGCGCCGCGACGCCGGGCTGAGGACAGCCCGCCCTACCTGGCTTGTAACGCCGTCGCCCTTCCCACTGACCCGAGCCTCGTCCGTCGGCGGAGCAAGCTTTGCGAGCAGCTTCCGCTCGCTGTTCCAGACGTGGACGACACCGTCATGACTTCCCGCGAAGATTGTGTTGGCGTCCGGGGCCGTCGCCAGGGACAACACCGTCTCACTCGCGTCTCCAATTTTTTTCTCATCGCCGCCGCTCGAACTTTGCTCTCCGGTGTGCGCTTTGAGATTGGAGTAGGAGAACACGTTGCCGGCATCGGTGGCCGCGAAGATAACCTTTCCGTCGCCCGACCACGCGACGGTCGTCACGCGGGCTGAGTGACTGCCGAGGCTGATGATTTTCTCGCGGGTTTTGATGTCCCAGACCTTGATCTCCTTGTCCGCGCCGCCGCTGACGACCTGTGTTGCGTTGGTGTTGAACGCGACGCCCAGCACCTGTGCCGTGTGACCTTCGATCCTCGCCAGTTCCTTCCTCGAAGCGAGTTCCCACACCTTGATCAATTTGTCGCCGCCGGCCGTCACGAGCTGCGTCCCGTCGCGGCTGAAATCCAGATCAAAGATCGTGTCACCATGCGCGCGCCACGACGCAGTGATTTTGTTTTCATGGGTGTCGATTAGCCGAAGGTAGCCGCTCCGTCCCGTGACGCCATCGGCTAACGCCAGGGTCCTGCCGCCGGGCGCGAATCTGATCGCGGTAACGCGTCCCGCCAGACCATTGGTCCATTCGCGCTCCAATTTGAACGACTCCGTGTCCCAAAGGACGATCCGCCGGAAGCCGCCAGACGCCAGCCAGCGTGCGTCCGGGCTCCACGCCAGCGCCTGCACCGCGTCATGATGCGCCTCCAGTTGCGCGACCACAGGAAAATTCGTCTGCGACGCGTCGTGCACGACGATTGATCCGCCACGGCCAACTGCCAGCCGTTTGGCATCCGGCGATAGCGCAAGCGCCATGACCGGCTGATAGGACGCGGGCAGCGCGGCGAGTTTCACAGGCGCCACGTCGGCTTCATCATCTGCCAACGCCTTCTCGTCCCAGACGAGTCCGCCCTTGATCCAGTCTCGGATAACCTTGATCTGCGCGTCCTTGAGCTGCTTCTTCGGCGGCATGTGCGGATCGGCATCAGGCGACAGCGCCTTGATCAGCCGGCTCTCGTCCGGTTTGCCTGACGTGACCACTGCGCCGTCTTTATTCCCTTTAAGCAGCAATTCGCGAGAGGTCAGAATCAATCCGCCCTTTTTCTTTTCCTCGTTATGGCAGACAAAACACTCAACCTTCAGAATCTCCATCGCCTTGCGAGACGCATTGATTCCGGCGGGCTTTCGCGTTTCAGCGCGAGGCGGTGCGGCGATGCACCCGCCGACGACACAAAGCAGCACGAGGGAAATTGACCAATGACGATTCAAGCAAAGTGCTATCACAGGTTCGGCGCCAACGAGCGCATCCCGGCCGGACGAATCCGAGGGACGTGGTTACGGCAGTGAACCATACAGGGTTTCCAGACGGCTGTCAGCACAGGAGAATTCACTCAGGCGCTTCTTGATTTTGCCACCATAAGTGCGCCGGAAATATTTCCCTCTCCCCGCGACGAAGGAGGGCTCAGGGAGAGGGAAATCCGAGGACGCGCTCCTGGGCCAAGGAGTAAACATGCGCATCATTCCGCGGGGAAGCGCACCCAGGCGGCCAATTCGCCTGGGTTACTGCCCCCAAAATCATTGGCGGCATTCCGCCATGTCATGTCAAAATGCCGTGAAATTCGTTGGCGATTTTGGCTCGTACCTGGCACGAATTTAGCGTTAGAACGGAGCATTCATTCATTGCAAAACCTGTGCCCTCGTCGTCGTACCAATCCGAGACCTCCGCGAGTCAAGCCGGACGATTTGGAACAACACATTGGAGCATGGTGTTGAAAGCGGGCCAGGGAGCGGACGAGGCCCTGGTACGGCTCTGCCGGATTTATTGGCCTCCGCTATACTGGTATATTCGCCGGCGCGGCCACGCGATTCACGAAGCGCAGGACCTGACCCAGGCGTTCTTCGCGCATCTTCTGGAAAACCGCGCTTTGGGAGGCGTCGCGCCATCCAAAGGACGTTTCCGCTCGTTCCTGCTCGTGTCGCTGAAGCACTTTTTGGATAACGAATGGCACAAGACGCGGACCTTGAAGCGCGGCGGGCAGCACGCGTTTATTTCCTGGGACCATTTGAAACCCGAAGACCGGGAATCGCTCGAACCCTGCGATCACTTGACGCCCGAAAGGATATTTAATCGCCGTTGGGCGCTGGCGCTTCTGGAGCGCGTGATGAACCAGCTTCATATCGAATGCATGGCTGCGCGAAAAGGCGAGCGGTTTGAGAAACTGAAGGATCATCTCACTGGAGGCGCTGCGGAAAAATCCTATCAGGAAATCGCGGCCGAACTGAACATGAGCGAGGGAGCCGTGAAAGTAACGGTATATCGCTTGCGCCGCCGTTTTGGCGAATTGGTGCGGGCGCAGATTGCCAGGACGGTGGACAGCCCGGAAGAGATTGACGACGAAATTCGCCAGTTGTTTGCGGCGCTGAGTTGATTGCGGTTGGCGCCCGGGACAAGCGCCGCCGGCCGGCTGCCCGCAGTCGGTAGTCGCGATGGCGGCCGTCTGTAACCGCGGGAGTGAGTTCCTGTTGTACCCATCATGAACACGTGAGTTCGCAAGGCGCCATGACCGAAAAAATGAAATGTTCCTCCTGCGGCAACGAAATCGAGCGAGACGTCTCTTTTCACCAGTGCCCCCGGTGTTTGTTGAACCTCGGGCTCTGGCGCGGGACTGAGGGTAGCGCCGACGGCGCGCTTTGGGACGCAGGTTCCGAAGGTGAGAGGAAGTTGGGGTTAGTGGATTACGAAATCCTGGAACGAATCGGACGCGGAGGCATGGGCGTTGTCTATAAGGCCCGCCAACTCTCCCTGGACCGGGTCGTGGCCCTCAAAATGATTGGCCTGGGCGAGTTGGCTTCTCCGGCAGCGTTGGCGCGTTTTCGTCGAGAGGCAGAAGCCGCGGCCAAACTGGATCATCCGAACATTGTGCCGATCTACGAGGTTGGCGAGCACGGGGCCAATCCGTTTTTGGTCATGAGGTTGGTCGAGGGTGCGAATCTCGCTCAGAAACTTCGCGAATTTGCCTCGTCCGTCTGGTACGACCCGACTCAAAGAGAGCGGGCGCCCAGGGAGAGGAGCCGCCAACTCAAGATCGCCCGGCTCCTGGCGGTTGTCGCCAGGGCGGTCCATTACGCGCATGAACGAGGGGTGCTGCACCGTGATCTGAAGCCGAGTAACATTCTATTGGACCGGGATGAGAATCCGCACGTGACGGATTTTGGCGTAGCCAAACTGTTGGACGAGGAGATGGCATTGACCCAAACGACCGAATTATTGGGGACGCCGAGCTACATGGCGCCCGAACAGGCGGCCGGGAAACCCGTTGCCCGGGCGGCGGATGTTTACAGTCTGGGCGCAATGCTCTATGAGTTGTTAACGGGTCGTCCCGCGTTCGAAGGGAAGAGGCCGCTCGAAATATTGCGTCGCGTGATGGAACAGGAACCGACGCATCCAGGTTTGTTAAATGAGTTGGTTGATCGCGACCTAGCCACGATCTGCTTGAAGTGCCTCGATAAGGATCCCGAACGGCGTTACGGTTCCGCATTGGAATTCGCCGAGGACCTTGAGCGTTGGCAGCGCCGCGAACCCATTCTCGCCAGGCCAGCCGGCCCTATTCTTCGCCTGCAGCGTTGGACGGTTCGAAATCCGGCGCTGGCGAGCTTGATTGCGGGTTTGGTGGCTGGGATGGCCCTGACGCTCATCCTTCTGGCCAAGGCCAGTGAAGAGAAAGCGCGGAAGTCCATCGCCCTGGCTATCCTGCGCACCGAGACGGCGCGGCAACTTCAGGAGATTTGGACCTCGCCAAGCCCTTTTTTCACCATCAAATCCGAGACCCTCTCAGCCATGGCCGGCAAGGAACCCGCGCGATTGCGAGGCGGTGAGGAACGATTCTCTGTCGCGTTCGCGGCGGAAGGGAACCCTTTGGATCGGGCGATGCGCGCAGCGAGTCTGCTGGAGCATGTCGAGCACGGTCTGAGCGCTCTCGCTCAAAAGCCGACGCGGATCGATCTGCGGCTGTACAAAAGCCAAAGGCAAGCAGTGCTGGATTTGATTCGTGGCGAAGTGGATTTCATGCAAATGAACGCCAGGGAGTACGTGCGCGCCAAAATGCAGGACCCGGACGTTCAACCTCTGGTAAGAGTCGTTCGCTCGCATGGGGCAACCGCGCTGCGCGGAGAACCCGCAGTCATCTTCACGCGCAAAGGGACAGGTATCGAAACTGTCTCCGATATTCGCGGGAAATCCTTTCTCTTCGGCGCGGCGGATTCGACGCTCACTCTTTGGACAAAGGCTTGTCTGGTGGAAGCAGGCATCCGCGCCAGGGATTTGGACAAGTATCGCTACGTCGATGACCAGCAGGAACTTTCCACGAACCGCCCCCTCATTCCTCTCTCTCCCCCAACGAGGGAGGGGGTGGCCGGAGGTTGGGTGAGGGGGCGGTTCATGGTCCCAATGGCTGCGAAAAACGAATTCGGGCTCTCCAACAGCCACCCTTCGGACCTGGCGCGGCGTGAGGGGCCCGTCCTGGGGAACCCGTTCAGCGAGATGACGCCCGTGGAGGCGGTGGTCCGTGGAACGTATGACGCCGGCGTGGCCACGGAGCGGCGTTTCCGCCAGGTCGCAGCCAGAGAACAGCTTGTTTTGCTCCAGCGATTTCACTACACGGGTTATCTATTGGTCGCTCGGGGCGGACTACCACCGCATGCCACCGACAGATTTCAGCAAACGATGACGAAGCTGAAGGACCCTGAAATCCTTCAGCCGTTTGCGGGTAATCCGAGCGCGTTCGAGGCATGTGCCGATGAGAATTTCGCGGAGACCCGCAGCAAACTGGCTGCGGAATCGCTGTTTGACGGCGGCCCGGCACGGGACGGCTCCGGGTCGAATTCGCCGACGAACTCCTACTGAACTGGGGATTTTATGAAACGCTCCGCGTTTACGCTGCTGGAATTGCTCGTTGTCGCGGCCATCGTGGCGCTCCTGTCCGCCCTGGTGGCCAGCGGTGTGGCGCACGGCAAAATGGCAGCTCAACGGGTCGCGTGCATGAATAACCTCAAACAATGGGGTTACGCGACGCACCTCTATGCCGATGAACAGGAAGACATCTTGCCTCGTGAATCGGCGGTCGATGGCATCAACGCCTGGGAAATGACCGGCTCTTCCACTAGCCGGGATGTTTGGTACAACGCGCTGGCAGAGACGCTGGGAGTCACGACCATGGCCCGCTACTCCCAAACGCCATCCTCGCAACACGAGTTCTACTCTCGAGGAAACACGTTTCATTGTCCGGCAGCCCGCTTCTCGCCTGTGGCCGCCACCTACCCGAATTTTTCGTTGGCGATCAACTCGAAGCTCATGTTCGACTACGAAAAAGGGCCGCCCGGTGCCGTGGATGATGGCAGCGGCTGCAGGAGCCTCAAGCTCCACGAAATCCAGGCGCCGGAAAGGACCGCGTTGTTTCTCGATGGCGGCGTTCCGGGCGAAGCAATGCTTTGTCCTTTTCAGGCTGCCTACACCGGGCAGCCCAAGGCTTATGCCAGTCAATTCCCCGGTCGTCACAAAAACGCGGGCAACATCCTGTTCGTTGCCGGTCACGTCATGACGCTGCCGGGTAAAGAGGTCGTGGACATGGACCCCGACAGCGTTTATCGCGGCGGGGCCATTTACCCGCCGACAAAAGTAATTTGGCGCCATGACCCAACCCTGGTTCCGTGACCGGCCGTTAAGAAACCTGGCTCCCTGCTGTAGCAGCCGAGGTAAGGAGACTCCGCAACCGTTGCCTTATTTTAGCAGTCGGTGTGTAACCTTTCGGACGGTTTCTTTTTGTACTTGATGAGCGCCGTTGGACGCTCAATCAATGGACAAAGCCGACGTAGAATGGATTTGGAATCAAATTCTATCGATCCTTCTCGTTACCTTGACAGCATTTGAAAATCGCATGTTTTCTAACAAACGCTCCGGGGCCAAACGCCCGCTCCGTTTTTCGGAAGGCTGTATGAATGCATCTGCTTCTTATGTCCTCCACCGTGGTCTCGCAAGTCTCCTAGGCGCGGGTGCGCTCCTCCTTTCGCCCGGGGACGCGGGGGTCCTCAACGCCCAGACTCATGTGGCATTGGAGTTGGTGGGGCGCTGGACCAACACTGCCGGGACCTACCCGGCAACGATCAAAGTGTTCGAAGGGATCGCTTACTTGGGCTACGACGACCTGAAGGTTCTCGATGTCCGGAATCCCTCCCAGCCGACCTGGCTCACGAGCTATCAGCCCGTCGAGGGTGGAGCCGCTCAACGGATCGAGTTGGCCGGAAGCGTCGGGTTTGTCGCTCTCTACGGGGGCGACACGACGCGGGGTGGTTTGCACGTGCTGGATCTCAGCGATCCGTCTCAGCCGCGGCGGTTGGGACATTCGAGCGCGCCGAAGGATGCGAGAGACGTCAAAATCCTGGGCGACTATGTTCTGGTCGCGGATTTCTATTCGGGTCTGCACGTCATCGACATCCGGAATCCCGCGGCGCCTGTACCCGTGGCCCGCTATCAGACCGCCGGTAATCCGATGGCTCTCGCCGTTGCAAACGGACGGGCGTACCTCGCTGAATGGTCGTCGCTGCGAATTTTCGACCTGGCGACCGTTACCAACCCGCAACTGCTGGGGACCTATGATCAGTACGAGACGATCCTCCGGGACGTTAAGGTCCGTAGCTCGCATGCCTTCCTGGCTGCCGGTGGTTCAGGGCTGACCGTCATCGACGCCACCCGCCCGGAGCAACCGGTGCGAGTCGCGCAAGTGCCCACGGGCGGCCACGCTTATCAATTGCAAATTGTCGGCGAACGGATTTTCCTTGCGGCGGGTGAGGAAGGGTTGGAGGTGTTCGACATAAGCAACCCGGTTCGGCCGCAACGAGTGGGAGGCGCCTTCACATTCGGGCCAGCTCAAGCCTTGGATATCAATGGCGATTATGCGTACGTTGTGGCAGACGCCGGCCTCGAAATCTTCCAGTTGACAGAGAAGCCGATCGGCATCGCTCGCCAGCCGCGGAGTCAAATCTTTGTCAACGACGGCCAGCCGATCGTGCTGGAGGGTTTGGGTGTCAGCATCAGTCCGTTCACCTACCAATGGCGCAAGGACGGCACGCCGCTGACAAATGACGCTCGCATCGGCGGCGCGACCGGTTCGATTCTGACCGTCAGCAACACATCTACGAACGACCAGGGATTCTACAGCCTCACCGTGAGTAATGAGCACGGGACGGCCACCAGTGCCAGCGCCTTCGTAGAATATCGCCCCGGTTTACGCGAAGCCCTCGATGATCCTGGCCTCGTGTTTCAGAGCCGGAACGGTGACTGGGAATGGCAGACCAACGCCACGCACGACGGCGTGGACGCGGCGCAATCCAGGCCGGTGCAGAGCGGTATTGTGGCGGATGGCACTGCCGTGACCACGAAAGTCGTTGGCCCTGGAACGCTGAGCTTTTGGTGGCGTGTAACTGTAATCTCAGACTTATCGACGAATCCCGACGTCGTCCTGGCCCTGTCTGTCGATGGCGGCTCGCGCGTCGCTGTGTCCGAAGAAGGTTTCCGTGATACCGAGCGTTGGGACCAGGTCGTGGCGGACATTGCGCCAGGCCAACATACGATCACATGGTCGCTGGGGACGCTGGGGGGCTGCACGGATCCAGCACGAGGCATAGCCTGGCTCGACCAGGTCGAATTCAGGACCACGCGTCCGATTATCACCCGCTTCGCGCCGCGGACGGGCGATGGCGGTTGCCATCTGGAATACCAGGGTCCGCCAGGCGCGCGCTTGACCCCGCAAAGCTCGACTGATCTTGTTTCCTGGAAGAGTCTGGGTGGCTCAGTCGTGGTCGTGCCGCCCAGCGGCCGCGCCGAGATGGACCTGCCCGACTCAGCGATGCAACGGGCCTTTTACCGCCTGTAGGTTCTCGATCCATGAACCGCCCTGGAAAGACGGTTGGGCTCCTGCTCGGGATAATGATTGGAATAAACATTGGTCACATTGGTTTATGACAACGCTTTACCGGCTGCTTCTCCTCGCTTCACTGGCCTTGGTTCTCGCAACCCGCG
>Ga0134067_10000049_pt1 | contig 12721 bp, 5 predicted proteins | sample 15_taG_4_FD_94460 | JGI IMG/M metagenome (GOLD analysis project Ga0134067, IMG submission 94460) | Grasslands soil microbial communities from the Angelo Coastal Reserve, California, USA - 15_D_Rain_20cm_5_09212015 | ecosystem: Environmental > Terrestrial > Soil > Grasslands ...
CGTGATCCATGCGTGGAGTGCCCGCGCCTCCGGTCCGCTGGTCAAGGTCAATTGCGCGGCCATCCCGGAAACGCTATTGGAGAGCGAGCTTTTCGGTCATCAAAAAGGCGCGTTCACCGGCGCCGTTGCCCAGCGTATCGGCCGTTTTGAACTGGCGAACGGCGGCACCATCTTTCTCGATGAAATCTCCGAGATGTCTCCGCAACTCCAGGCCAAACTGCTGCGAGTCACGCAGGACGGACGCTTTCAGCGGGTCGGCTCGAATACAGAGATTCACACGAACGCCCGGATTCTAGCGGCGACCAATCGCAACATGGAAGAGGAGGTAAAAAAGGGCCGGTTTCGCGAGGATTTGTTCTATCGCTTGAACGTTGTGGAGCTTAACATCCCGCCTCTGCGCGAGCGGCCCGAAGACATTCTGCCGCTGGGCAGCTCGTTCATCGCGGAATTTACGCAAGGACGCGCGCGCTTTTCCTCGTCGGTGGCTGATCTTCTGGTTCGATACTCCTGGCCGGGAAACGTGCGTGAACTCCGCAACGCTATGGAGCGAGCGACGCTGCTTTCACGGGGTGAAATGATTTTGCCGGAACACTTGCCCTCGCGCGCGCAAGCGGCGACACATCCATCCACGGTCGCCGAACCGATGGACCCACAGCGTCTGGAGGAAATCGAACGCCAGGCCATCATCCAAGCGTTGCTCAAGCACAGCTTCAATCGGACGGAGACCGCGAAAGCTCTCGGTATAAGTCGTCGGGCCTTGATTTACAAACTGCAACGACTTCGCGAACTCGGTTACGAAATCGGCCCCGTCCCCGGCCGGCCTGAGGACGCGGAACCTTAAGGCTCCGAAAGTCGCGCAAGGTTTGCGGCAGGCGTAGTGGCACGGGCGTCTCGCCCGTGTGTTCTAGCAAGATTCCATGGCGCCAAAACCGGAAACTCACGGGCGAGACGCTGCGAGACGCCCGTGCCACTACGTTGGTTGCGGCGCCGGCCACGCTGCGACATGTTCGAGCTAAAGGCCCGCTTCCTGGTTCTCGCTGTTTTCGGGACGGCCCACCGGCCAAAGCACGTTTTTCACGGGCTCTAAAATCTTTTGGACTTCCGTCAGTAGTTCGAGGTCGAGTGGTTCTTCAATCCATTTCAAAATGTTCGCCATGTTTATCGGATTGGCCGTGCCTGCGACAGTGGTCGTGATGTCCGGGTTCTCCACACAAAAACGAATCGCCAGCGAGGCAATGTCCACGCCCCTGCGGTCGCAATGTTCGACAGCTTTGCGGCAATACTCGCGCAAGGGGGGCCGCGCGTGGTGCCAATCGGGCAGGGCCTGCCGCGTCAGCAATCGTTCGGAGAACGGCGACGCGTTCATGATGCCGACGCCATTGCTCTTCAGGTACGGAATCAAACCGAGCAGCGACGTGTTGTTGAGCGAGTAATGGCAATAAGAAAGCATGCAATCAAGTCTTGTGCGGTCGAGGATGTATTTGAAAATCTTCAGTGGAAAACCGGTCACCCCCACGAAGCGGACCTTGCCGTGCTTTTGCAGCTTGCGTAACGCGGGCAACGCTTCGTTCGCGACCTGTTCGAGGTCCGCGAACTCGATATCGTGGCACTGGATGATGTCGAGATAATCGACGCCCATCCGTTGCAGGCTTTCGTCCACGCTGCGGGTGACGCGTTCGGCGGAGAAGTCGAATTTGTCCACATCGTAGCGTCCGCATTTGGTGCCGAGGAGGTAACGGTCCCGACGAATCTCCTTGAACGCCTTGCCGAGGACCTTTTCCGACAGCGTGCGGCCATAGTAAGGCGAGGTGTCGATGAAGTTGACGCCGCCATCGAGCGCGACGTGCAACGAACGGATGCCCTGCGCCTCGTCGAGATTGCCATATTCATTGCCGATGGACGCCGCGCCGTAGCTGACGACGGAAAGATTGAGTCCGGTTTTGCCCAGTGGACGGGTTTGCATGACACCGATTTCACAGGAAACTGCCTTCTACGCAAGGTTGAAGAAGTGATCCGCGAGCCACGTGGTGCTTCTTGGCACTGGCCTCGCTCGTAGCGTCAGGCGGCCCGCCTGCCGCCCGGAAGGAAAGCGTGAACGTTTCTGCGAATGTTGGGTGTTTCAGCGACTGTTGCGTCGCACCATCTTGTCCTCCAGGCAGGATGCCCCCCCGCTCTACGGCAGGCCGGAGGCCCGCCGCTACGGTGCTACGGTCTGGAAGATGCGTCCCGAGCAACGGGCTGGCCTGAAAAATGAGAAAGGAAGAATTGGATTATGAAAATGAAAATACATTGGGTATCGCCTTGGAGTGCGACGACACAAGCAGACGGAGCCAACCGGAACTCGTAACCTTCCGTCTGGTTGCTTGCGGCGACGGCTCCGGCCGCTGGTAAGATTGCGGGTAGGACTACACCCCCGGCATAAAGCAGGGTAACACCCCATTTTTGGATTTGCCCGGGGTGACTGAGATTCAGGGTAGGTTGGCTACAATCCCGTGGCAGCTTGAAAGGAAGACAATGATTGAGGAAAGAGGTTTCGGTTTCTCACGGACGATGGCCGAAAAATCTCCGATATCGCTGGTGGCGGCGTTGTGCTCTGCCGTTCTGCTGATCGTTCTGTTTCACCACCAAGCAGCCGTGGCGCAGACGCCCAGTCTGCGGGTGCTGCATAATTTTACCGGCCAGGCATGGCCAACAGCCCCGCTCGTTGAAGGGGCGGACGGTAATTACTACGGCGTGACACCGTGTGGTCCCGGCACAAGCTGGCGCGGGCAAGTGTTCAAGGTCACGCCGGATGGCGTGTTCGCCACGCTGGTTGCCTTCAATGGGGACAACGGCCAATCCCCGAACGGTTTGGTGCTGGGCAACGATGGTAATTTCTATGGCACGACAGACTCGGGCGGCAGCGGCGGCGTTGGAACGGTGTTCAGGATGACGCCCGACGGCAGGTTGACCACGCTGGCTGTTTTCAACGACGCCAACGGGCTGCATCCGGCGGGACCGCTGGTTCAATATCGCGACGGTGAATTCTATGGCACGACTGTCACCGGCACAAACTATCACGGGACCGTATTCAAAGTAACCATGGAAGGCGTGCTCACCACACTTCTTAATTTCACCGCGAGTTACGGGTCATTTCCCGCAGGCCTGACGCTCAGCCGCGATGGCAGATTCTACGGCACGACATACAACGGCAACAGCGGCCAGGGCACCGTGTTTCGCGTGACACGACGGGGTGAATTAACCACATTGGCGGCCTTGGACGGCATGGACAACGGGTATGCAACGGGTTTGACGCAGGGCCATGACGGCAATTTCTACGGCACGACATTCAAGGGTGGAGAGAGCCGTGCCGGGACGGTGTTTAGAGTGACCCGCCATGGCAAACTGAAAACGTTGGTCAACTTCAACTGGACCAACGGCGCGCTTCCAGCGGGGCGACTGACACTGGGGCCCGACAGAAATTTTTACGGGACAACAATATATGGCGGCATCTTTGAAGGAACCGTGTTCAAGATGACGCCCGACGGCACGTTGACCACATTAGCGCAGTTTGTTTCGCGATCGTCCGGGGTTCGTCCGTATGGAGGAGTAACGTTCGGCGCGAATGGCAGTCTCTACGGCACTGCGATCACCGGCGGCAGCGGAGACAGCGGAATAATTTTCCGAGTGGATTTGCCGCCGTGCATCATTTCGCAATCGGGTCGCCGGTACCGTGGCGGGAGCTCGACAGCCACCTTCACCGTCGCCGCCGCGGGCACAAAACCGTTCAGTTATCAGTGGCTCAAGAATGGGAGGAAGATGGTTGATGGCGGCAATGTCTCGGGCGCAAACTCCGAAACGCTCGTTCTTGCGAATGTCAAAACCAATGACGCGGGGGCTTTCGCGGTGATCGTGACCAACCCATGGGGCAGCGTGACCAGTGACGCGGCCTCGCTTACCCTCTTGGAACGCGGCCACAGCGCGGTGGCGTCGTTGCACGTGGAAATTTCCGGTCCCTCCTTCAAAGCGGGTGATTCCTTTGCGTCATCGCCGACACGGACTCCCGGCTCGCAGGTAAGACTCGCCTTTGAGGGGGTCCCAAACTCCCAATACGTCGTGCAATACGCCACGAATCTGGCGAACAGTCCTTGGTTCGCCTTGTCCACGAACTCTGCGAGCGCCGACGGTACCTGGATGATGATGGATCCCGTCGGTGACGGCCAGCAGAGGTTTTATCGTGTCGTATCGCTCCCTGCTCCCTGATCATCCAGCCTGCACAACTCGTGCCCCGGCGGGGACGACGCCAGCTTCTTCGGCACACTCATCATCGTTTCTCTTCGGGCGGAGGAAAAGACGCAATCAACTTTCCGTCCGTGCCGTCCCAGACACGCAGTAAACTGTCCTGCCCGCCGGCGATGACGATTTTCCCATCGGGCGTCGCGGCGGCGGACTCGATGAAATCGTTCGCCCCGCTGAATGAGCGAACCTCGTTGCCGTCCTCGCGAACCAGCCGCACCTTGCCGTCACCGGAAGCGGCCAGCGCCTGGTCGGTGTAGCCGACAAAACTGATGGCGCTCACTTCCTTGTCGAAACCGGTGATACTCTTTTTCTTTTCACCGTTCACGAAGTCCCAGATTTTGACCACGTCGTCCGCGCCCGCGCTGGCCAGTGTCCGCTCGTTCCGGTTCCAACTGACGCCCAGCACGTGGTGCGTATGCCCTTCGAACTGCCTGACGACTCTCCCCGTCGCCAACTCCACGACCTTGACGAACTTGTCCGCCGCGCCCGAGGCGAGATATTTCCCGTCCGGCGAAAAGTCGAGGCCGAACACGGCGTCGCTGTGTACGTTGGTGAAGGATCGCATCAATTTACCCGTGGCGACCTGCCAGAGTTTGATTTCGCCCCCACCCGTCGGCGCGCCGCCGCCGGTCCCCAGCAGTTTGCCATCCGGACTGAACTTCACCACGTTGACGCGGTCGTCGAGCGTAGAGTTGACGTCGCCGGACCCGATCACCCGCTCCAACTTCCATTCCCGTTGCAAGTTCCAAACCATGACTGCGCGGTCCGCCGTACCGCAAACGAGATTGCCGTCGCTGGCAAACGCGACCGCGAGCACAGCACCTTTGTGAGGCCTGCAGGTCTCAAACGCGGCCCCGTTGTCCGCGCTCCAGGTGTGAATCAATCCGTCGTCGCCTGCGGTCGCCAGCGCCGAATTGTCCGCTGAGAAAGCGAGAGCGCGAATGGGTTGTTCGGACTCCACCGCTGCCTTTTTGGCGGCCTCCAATTCCAACTCGGTTTGTTTTCGTTCGTCCTCGGCCATTTGGATTGCGGTTTTCACGGTGGTCACGGCTTTGGTCGACTCGCCCGCCGCCTTGTTCGCGAGACGAAGTTCGGTCTGGGCGTTCGACCCGGCCAGTTCCGCCTTTTTCAATTCCTTTTCGGAATCTTCGAGCGTTTTGGCGGCCGACTTCAATTTCTCATTCGCCTTTTTTTCTCTTTCCGCCGTGTTCAGCTTGTCAAGGTCCGTCCTGGCGCTGGTGGCGGCTTTTGACTTTGCGGCGGCTTCGGCGCTCAATCGCTCAATCGTCTCCTTGTTTTGTCCGGGAGTTTCCCGCGCCGACTTCGCTTCGGTCTCGGCGTCTTTGGCGGCTTTGTCAGCGTCGGCAAACGCGTCAGCCGCCTCTTTGAGCTCTGCTTTCAAATCGTCCACTGCTTTCTCAGCGGCAGCCCGCGCTTCGGTCGCCTCCAGAAAGCGCCTTTGCTTTTCTTCGAGAGTTTTTTCCGCAGCTTCACTGGTTTCCGCGGCCTTTTTGACTCGTTGGAGCTGCGCAGCTTGATTCGTCTCCGCCGACTTCAACGCGGCTTTGTGAAAATCAACCTCCGCTTTGGCGAACAGCAGGGCGCGTTCACGGTCGTCGGCAAATTCCCGCGTGTAACGGTCGCCTTTCAGTTCGGCAATCTGCCTGCCATCACTCGCGTCCCAAAGTTTCGCGATTTTGTCCGCGCCTGCTGAAGCGAAACGCCTGGCGTCGTTGCGGACGGCCACTGCCGCAACCGGACCGCCGTGCTTCATCTCGCGAATCACTTTGCCCGTCTCGACGTCCCACAAACGGAGCGACCCGTCACTGCTTCCAGAGATAAGCTGTCCGCGTGCCGAAGGGACGACGTCCAACGCCGTGACCGTCTGGTCGTGTCCCTGGAGTTCTTTGACCGGTGTCAACTTGCGTTTGGCTGCGTTGAAATGCCAGAGGTGAATCACCTTGTCCGCGCCACCGGAGGCGATTTGGTCGTCAGCCAGCCACGCGACAGCATTTATCCCGGTGCCAAGTTGAGTTTGAGCGACGAGGTTGCCGCCCGGCACTTCGCAAACGTGAAGTGTCTTGTCAGCGGAAGCGGAGCAAAGCTTTGAGCCGTCCGGCGAGAATTTGAGACAGAGAATCTTGCCTTGATGAGCGGGAAGGCTTTTCGCCAGCTTGCCCTTCGTCAAATCCCATAGTTTCACCCGTCCATCATCGCCGCCGGTAGCCAGGCGTTTGCCGTCGGGACCGAGCGCAAGGGCAAGCGCCGCAACGGACGCGAGTTTGAATTCGATTGCTTCCTTCGGCCGTCGCCAGAGTTTCACCTCACGATAGGAGCCCGAGGCGAGGAGGTTGGCGTCGGGGCTGAAGGCGAGCGCGTCCACGATGGCGCGGTGCGCCACACCGGTTTTGTTGTAGAGGCCGGACTTGACCAAGTGCGGATCGGTGAGCTGGCCAACGAGCTGTTGGGATGGCAGATGGTAAATGAAAATCTGGTTGGCGCGGGCGCAGGCGGCGAATTGGCCGTCGGGCGTAATCGCTACGGCGTAAATCGGATTCAACCCCTGGGGCAGCGGCTGCCATTCGATGGGCCGGGCGATGCTGGTGGAGCCTTTCGCGCCCTGGTCAATCCAGAGTTTGATCAGGCCGAGTTCCTCCGGCGACAGGTCGGACGCCAGAACTTTGTTTTCGGGCGGCGGCATGACGGTGTCTTCAAGCTGATGCGACGCGGCCTTGAGCAGCAGGCTGGCGTGGCCGCGCTTTGGCACGATGGCCGGACCGGAATCACCGCCCTTGAGCATGGCCTGAGGTGTTTCCAGAATCAGCCTGGCCTTGGCCGTGGTTTTATTGTGGCAGGCGAGGCAATTGTTCTTCAAAATCGGCAAAATTTCCCTCTCGAAATCCACTGGCGCCGGGTGTTTGATTCTGGCGACAGGAATTGGCCTAGAGCGATTCTCCTCGGACTTCTTTTCGTCCGCGTGAATTGGAACGAAGGATAAAAATGCGAGGACGAGCAAAGTCGCCGCGCATTGCGAATGGAACGGCGCGGTTTTCCCCAGGCGTTGCACGAGGAGGAAAACAAGGCGGACGTTCAAGTCAGTCCTCCCGCCATTGTGGCTCCATGCAACTCTCGAAATCATTTCTTCTCTGCCGCTTCCACCTGAATCGTAATGGGCGTTGAATAAACTGTGATGGTGACCTCGCGCGGCTTGGCCCTCTCTTCCAATTCCTTCGCGCGCTTCTGCAACGCCGACTTTTTCTCCTCGGCCTCCTTGGCTTTGGCGGTTGCCTCCCCGGCGGTCCTTTCAGCGGCAGCTTTGGCATCCGCGGCGGCCCTGGCTTTGCCTTCTGCGTCGGATTTTTCGTCTTCCGAAACTGACTTGGCCTGGGCCGCGGTTTCGTCGGCGGTTTTGGCGGCGACAGCGACTGCCTCAGCCGCTTGCTTCGCTTCGGCCGCCGACTCGGCAGCCAATTTCTCCGCCTGTTTGGCGGCTTCGTCCGCTGCCTTTGCCGCGTCGGGATTGTTTCGGTATTTCCCTTTGGTCTGTGTCTGCAAATAAACCGTGAAGGCGCCCGGCGATAACTTGTGCTGCGCGAAGTCAATTTCCAACGTGGCCGCGTTGGTCTTTCCTTCAACGTCCAATTCCTTTAATCCGTCGAGTCCGGCGACACCGCTTGCTTTTAGTTTCAAACTTTCGTTGAACTCGCCGTGGCGCGTAAGCTTGAGCGGTATTTGGAGTTTGCCGCTGGCTTTTGCTTCCCAGACTTTGTTCTCCGCCGGCTCGATAGTGATGGGCGTGGATTCAACACCGCTGACCGCCAGAAAGAAGTCATGGGTCAATCGCGATTGAACGGCCTCGTTGTTATAGTCGGGAACATTCCACGTGACCGAACCGCTCCGTGCCAGGCGCGCGACTTCCTTGTCACCCACCTTCGCCTTGCCGACAACTTTGATTGGGCCGAACCAACTGTCGGCATTTTCCGCTGCCGTCAGGAAAATCGACGCGGACGTTTTGTTGGTTTCAATTTTGGCGAACGGACACGCGATGCCCGGCGGCAAACCTTCGACGCTGAGATCGATTTGACCGTCGAAACTGTTGCGCCGAAACGCGAACACCTTGATGGGTGTCGTTTCGCCGCGCCGAAGAAACGCAGTCCAAAGCGGGGCCTCTTTCGCGTCCTTGTTCACCGGCGGCGGCGCCTGGGGCAGGGCGACGAGCCGGAAGTCAGGCGTTTCTCTGCTCAGCGACAAGCGATAAACAAAACGCGGATTGCTTTCGTAGCGATTGAACAGGTCGCGGACTTCCAGCCGGTAAGCCCCGTCCTCCTTCACTTCAAATCGCCAGGCCCAGTCGCGGCTTGTCGTGTTGAATTCCGGCCCGCCGAGGTTGGTGTCCGCAGCGTAAAACTCGTGCGCGTCCGAAACGTTTTCTTCGCCTTTGTCGTTTTTGGTCACGCGCTGAAGCAGCGCGAAGGGCGCGGTCGGCAAATCGAGCCGTTGCGAAAATATTTCAATCCAATAAACCTCGCCTTTCCTGGCGTCGAAGGTAAGGCAGTCCTTGTCGCCCGCCGGATAAAATTGGCCGACAACTTCGCACGGCAGTGGGATCTTCTGCGCCTGCTGCGGTTTGTCGTTCGGCTCCCGTTCGGCCACGACCGGCGCGGTCGCGAAGCTCAGCAACACCGGGTTTGAAACGCCTTGCGGCGTCCGGAGCCGGTATTGAATTCCATCGAGCGCAGCCGCCGCCGGCTTGAGCGCGACGCTCCCTGGCAGCCTTTGCTGCGCCGCCGCCTCGCCGGGCAATTCGATTTCCACCGAGAGTTGCTCGAGCGGCTTGCCATCGATGAACTGTCCCCTGGCGAGTTTGCCGCCGGGCAAATTGCGACCGTAGAGCGTGTAATTGCCTTTCGCGCCCGGGAGACCCGACGGCGGGAAAATGTAATCCAGGCGCGGACCCGCACCGACGGTGAGCCGGTAAAAATATTCCCTGCCGCCGCGATAAATGAAATCGCTCAAGGCAAGGACAAACTGGCCGTCTGCCGGCGCGATGAAGTCGAGCAAGCCGCCGCGCCGTTGACGTTCGAGTTCGTGGCCGCCGGCGTCATACAAAATCAGCGTGTCATCCATCCGTGAATCGATCTCTTTCGCGAGGCATTCGATGAGCACGCGTTGGCCTTTCCTGGCGGCGAACTTGAAGTAATCCACGGCGTTGGCTTCGGCGCGACCGTTCACCACGGTCCCGAGCGCAACCTCGACTGCGGACGTAACGGCATGGCTGGTGGCGGGCGAAGGGATTTCCGGCAGATTGCCGACCACATACGCGCGCGGATTAGAAACGCCAAAGCGGCCGATGACGCGCGCTTCGTAAACGTCCGGCGGCACATCCGCGCCAATCGTCACGAGGAACTTGTTCGCTTCCGGCTCGCCGGTTTTGTCGGCGACCTTTTGCCTGGCGGTAATGTTCGCGTGCGAGAAGTGGAGCTGGGTGTCGTCGTCGAGGTCAGAACCGGTCACGGTGACTTCGAAGGTCGTTCCCGCTTTGCCGCCGGGCGGGAAGATCGTGGACAAACGGGCGGCGGGAAGTTGGGCAAAGGAAAGCTGCGTTCCGCACAGCAGCGCCGCCAACAACGGACAATAGCGCGCGATGTTCAAGCTGACGGACGGCATTACGGCTTTCGTTAGTGATTAAAGAGAAACTCCTTCGTGTTGAGCAACGCCCAGATGATGTCCTCGTAGGCGTGGCGTTTGCCTGTGAGCGTTTCTTTGTCGTTTTTGTTCCGCGTTTCTTTGGCGATGTACTCCTCGGCCAAAGCGATTTCCTTTTCGTTTGGTTCGCGCGCAAAGGCAGAGAGGTAAAGCTCGCGGATTTTGTCTTCGTCTCCGCGTTTGGTGTCGCTGGTCAGCGTCGCGGCCATGCCCTGGTCGTTGGCCAGCTTGTCCTGAATTTCCTGCGCGTTCAACAGATGCAGGCTTTGCGCCAGGCTGGCATCCTGCGATCGTTCGCATTCGCAAGCACTCGATGAATCGGGGCGGCCGAACACGGTGAGGAAATACGAACTGGCATTGAAACTGTTGTCGGGCAGACAAACGGCGCGCGTGCCGGCCGGCAGGCCGTCGAACTTGCTCTCGGTCCTGGTCACCTGGTTCACGGCGTCGAACAGCACCTCGGCGGTCAGGCGTTTCGGGTAATAGCGGGAGAAATACTGCTTGTCCACTTTGTTGTATTGATTCGGAATCGCGCTGAGCTGATAGACCTGCGAGCGGCAGATGGTGCGCACCAGGGTTTTCAAATCGCAGCCGCTCTCGAAGAAATATTTCGCGAGCGCGTCGAGCAGTTCGGGGTTCGTCGGCGGGTTGGTCTCCCGCATGTCGTCCTCCGCTTCGACGATGCCGCGGTTGAAGAAATGTTTCCAATACCGGTTCACCAGCGACCGGGCGAAGAAGGGATTGTCCTTGCTGGTCAGCCAATCGGCCAACGCCTGCCGCGCGTCATCATCGGGCGTGAGGTCCAGCGGTTTTGAACCCAGTCCGGCGGGTTTAACGGATTGTTTGGTCTTTTTGTTCGTGGCCGTTGGCATCGCGCGGCGGGCGAAGACCATTTCTTCACCCGGTTCCGGGCCATTTTTGCGGTTCACCTGACTGAAGAAAGCGGCGAAGCTGTAGTAATCCTGCTGGCTCCATTTCTCGAACGGGTGGTGATGGCACTGCGCGCACTGCAACCTCATGCCCAGGAAAAGCTGCGCGGTGTCCTCCAGTTCCGCCTGCGGCTCGCGCACGTGATGGTACCAGGCGACGGCCGGATTGTCCTCAACGTCACCCGAAGCGCTCAGCAGCTCGCGCACGAACCGGTCGTATGGTTTGTTCTCCAGCAGGCTGTCGCGCACCCAGGCGTGAAAGGCGTAAGTGCTCCGGGTCTGTTTCGCATCCGTTCGTTTGTTGCGCAGCAGCGCGGTCCATTTGTTCGCGAAGTAATCAGCGTAGTCCGCGCTGTCGAGCAGCGTGTCAATCCACTGGTCGCGCCGGGCCGGGTTTTTGTCCGCGAGAAATTTTCGCGCTTCAGCCGTGGTTGGCAGACGACCGGCAATATCCAGGCACGCCCGGCGAAGGAAGGTGGCGTCGTCGCAAATCTCCGAGGGCGGAACGCCGACGCTCTTCAGCTTTTTGAACACGAGTTCATCAATCAGGTTTTTTGGCTTCGGCAAATGCGCGACCGGGGCGCCGAGCGGAATCGTGGCCCGAAAGACCGCAACCCTGGCCTGATAACGCACCATCACCGCGACGTCGCCCGGCTGCTCGAACAATTTCACGTAGCCGGTTTCATCCGTCTTCGCCATTTCCTTGTCATTCGGTTCGTAAAGCGCGCTGCGGGTGACGTCTTCGGTCGAGCCGTCCGTGTAGTGCGCAATCACGGCGAGCTGCTGCTCGCCGCCCAGCGGCAGGATGCGCTGCTTCGGGAGCACCTCGATGCCGGTCACGGTCGGATCGCTGGTTTTGCCGTAGGGCATTCCCTCGGAGATCCAGCGAACCAGGAGTTTGTAGTCGTCGGAGTCCCGGTCGAGGCGCTTGCCGCCGCCGTGGGGCAGCGTTGCGGTGGCTTTGAGCAGCAGCAGACTGTTTTCCGGCGACGCCGGAAAGAGCCGGCGACCCCGCGCTTCCTTGACGAGGTGCTCGTAGTCCTCCGCCGGCTCGAAGCCGAGCAGCGAAAGTCGAAACCCGTTCTGGCCGCTCGATTTTCCGTGGCACCCGCCGCCATTGCACCCGGTCTTGGTGAAAACGGGAACGATTTGATTCGGAAAATTGACCGGCGCGACTTCGTTGAAATGCTCGACGACGACGGGCAACGTGGCGCTCAAACCGTCCGGGCCTTGCGCCGTGATGATAGCCGAACCATCACTCAGCGGTGTCACTCTGCCTGCTTTGTCGATTTTGACGACGTTGGCCGGTGAAACTGAATAGCCGACCCGGCGGGTTAAGTCACCGAGCGCGCCGTCGTCGAATTTTGCCGTGACCAACAGTTGTTGACGCGCGTCCTGTCCACGCAAGCGAAGCGTTGGATCGGAAACCTTCGCATCAGCTGAAGGGAGTTGAAATTCGAGGCTCAGCAGGTTTCCGGGTGACTCTTTGGCTGCAGCTTTGACGAAAGTTGAAACGCTCAGCAAAAGAACAACGGCGAACAGGGTGCCGAGCGGAGAAGCACTTCTTAAATGACGAATGACGAATGACGAATGACGAATGAATGACGAATGAATGACGAAATCCGAATGTCCAAAAGCTACTTATGAACGATGGTTACACTTGGGAGAACCGGTGCAGAATCTATTTTGACCGAGCGCTATCGTCGCATTGGCCTGTCGGATTTCGTCATTGATCGGAATGCTTACCACAAACAGATAGCCAAAATTTTCCTTCTCGCCGACCCCGGTCTGTTTCTGTCAAAAAAAAC
>Ga0134067_10000050_pt1 | contig 12716 bp, 9 predicted proteins | sample 15_taG_4_FD_94460 | JGI IMG/M metagenome (GOLD analysis project Ga0134067, IMG submission 94460) | Grasslands soil microbial communities from the Angelo Coastal Reserve, California, USA - 15_D_Rain_20cm_5_09212015 | ecosystem: Environmental > Terrestrial > Soil > Grasslands ...
CTTCTTCGTTGAACGCCCAGAGGTCCTCGAGACTGCCGCCGCCGCGCGTCACGAGAACCAAATCGAGATTCGTTGAATCGTTGAATCGTTGAATCGTTGAACCGTCTTCCGATTCAACGATTAAACGATTCAACGGTTTAACGGATTGTGCAAACTCATTCAACCGCCGGATCGCCGAGGCAATCTCCGCGGCCGCGCCGTCGCCCTGCACGCGGCAGGGAACGAAAATGATTTCGAGATTCGGATTGCGCCGCTGAATCACGTGCAACACATCGCGAATCGCCGCTCCGGTGGGCGAGGTCACCAGTCCGATGCGTTGCGGATATTTCGGCAACGGCCGCTTGCGTTCCGGCGCGAACAAGCCTTCGGCCTGAAGTTTCCGTTTGAGTCGTTCAAACGCCAATTGCAACGCGCCGGCACCTTGCAATTCGACAGCGCGCACGATCAGTTGATATTGCCCGCGCGGTTCGTAAACCGTGAGGTCGCCCTGGACGAGGAGTTTCTGTCCATCCTGCAAGACCTCGCGGTTCACCGCCGCTTCACCGCGAAAGAGCACGCAGTTCAGTTGAGCGTTCGGGTCCTTGAGCGTGAAGTAAATGTGGCCGGAACTCTGGACGCGCAAGTTCGTCACTTCGCCCGTCACCCAGACCAGGCCAAGCTCCTTTTCGAGCAGGCGCTTCACCTGCGTCGTCAGTTCGCTGACGGTCAGAACGCGCCGCGTCGTTTCGCTCGGAAACAACTCGCCGAAGTCCCATTGGGATTTGGATTGATTGCTCATTTAATTCGAAATGAATTAAGCCACTGATTGAACACGGAGCAAACAAAGAAGCGCGCTCTTGTCAAACCGGCATTGGTAAGCCAGACTTCCCTCATGAAGAAAGAGTTCGTCTTTCAGATCGAGCAGGACGACGACATGCTAGTGGCGACCTGTCACGATCCGGAGATGGCGACCCAAGGGGAAAGCCTTGACGAGTTGATCGCCATGATCCGCGATTTGGTTCGCTGCCGGTTCGGCGAAAAAGACGAACGTTTGAGCTGGCCGATTCGCCTTCACTTCCTGGATGACCCGGTTCTGTCGCCGCAGGCGGCATGAAACTGCCTCGCGACCTCTCTGGCGAGGAAGTATGCCGCGCCTTGAAGCGGCTCGGTTTTGGGTTCGTCCGGCAGACCGGTTCGCATCGCCATTACGCAAAAGGCGCGCTTCATCCCTGTGTGCCGATGCACCGCGTCATCAAGCCGAAGACGCTGCAATCCATTTTGAAGCAAGCCAACATTTCGCTCGAAGAATTGCTGGACAATCTTTGACCTGCGTCCTCGGCTCGCCAACCGACGGCACGCACCGCGTTGTTTTGAGCGGAAACAACTCGCCGAAATCCGATTGAGATTCAGTTGTTTTCGCCACAATAACCTTTCTTCAAGTTTGGTGATTTTATCCAATGCGCACCTTAGCTCGATTGAACCATACGTCTCCCTGTTTGACTCTATCAACTCCTCAAGTGCAGTTTTACCCTCTGAAACTCTCCCGAGTCGAGCCAACGTGAAGGCAGACACCAATTTCGGATCAGGATGATGCCGAAACACCTGCCAAAGGTGATTAACATGGACCGTGGCCCCATTGAGAATTCCGGCGAGGTTCGAAGTCTTCTGGACCAAAATAACGGCGGAGTAGAGGATCGAAAGGCATTGAATTTTAACTTTCGTTCGCTACCAAAGCTTCTGACACTCGCTCAACGTTCACCGCCTGACCGGTGGCTTCATCAATTTCTACAACCACGCCCTGCAACAGCACCCGCTGCTTTGCCACCTCAAAGCGCTGCGGCTGGCTGGTCAGAAAGCGTTTGATGACCGGCTCGATCTCGCGCCCAAGCACGCTCTCGTGCGGGCCAGTGAAACCGGCGTCGCTTAAATACGCCGTGCCGCCGGGGAAAATCTGCTCGTCCGCCGTCTGCACATGAGTATGAGTCCCCACGACGGCGCTTACTTGGCCGGACAGCATCCGCGCCAGCGCGATTTTTTCCGAGGTCGCCTCGGCGTGCATGTCCACGAAGATCATCTTCGTCGTCTGGCGCAGTCGCCCGACTTCGGCTTGGGCGAGCAGGAACGGATTTTCCAGAAGGGGCATGAAAGTGCGGCCTTGCAGATTCAGCACCGCGATTGAATTCCGAATTCCGAATTCCGAATTCCGAATTGCAAAAACGCCGCTCCCCTGCCCCGGCGTGCCCGGCGGGTAGTTCAGTGGACGCAGAAATCGCTTCTCGTTTTCCAACAGCGTGATGACTTCCTTCTGGTCCCAGAGATGGTCGCCGCTGGTAATCACGTCCACCCCCGCGGAGAAGATTTCCTCAGCGGTCTTGGGCGTGATGCCGGAACCACCGGCGGAATTCTCGCCGTTGGCAATCACCACGTCCAGGTCGTGCCGCTGGCGGAGTCGCGGAACAACGTGTTTGACGGCGCGACGACCCGGTTCACCCACAATGTCGGCGATGAAAAGAAGCTTCACGAGCGCCACGGTAGTCAAACGCCGGAAATTTGAAATTTGAAATTTCGCATGGGGTAGCCGCACAGAGACACAAAACAAGTCGCGTTCAACAAACCAAACGCGGCGTGCTTCATTGCCGGACCAAATGAATCGGACCACCGTCGGTCCATGTGATGGTCACTTTCTTGCGCCTTTTGCGCCTTTTTGCGGCCATCCAACCGACGGCGCCTCATTTTCGGTTTGCGTTTCTTCGCCGCTTGCCTTGACTTGGTGACATGAACAACACCCGAAGCCTCCTGATCCTCGTTCTTTCCGCGCAACTGGCCGGTCTTTCGGCCCGGGCGCACCCCGCTGATGATACCCGCGCCGTCGCGGAGGAAATGGCCGCGGCCGCGAACAATCTTCTGGCGACGCTGACGCCGGAACAGGCCGCCCAGGCCACGTATCCGCTGAACGACAACGAACGGTTCAACTGGCACTTCATTCCGCGCGAGCGCAAAGGGCTTTCCTTCAAGGAAATGGCCCCGGAGCAAAAGCATCTCGCCCACGCGCTGTTGAGCACCGCGCTGAGCCATCGCGGTTATTTGAAGGCTTCGACCATCATGAGCCTGGAGCAGGTGCTCCGCGACCTCGAACAGGGCAAAGGCCCGCCACGCGACCCGGAGCGTTATTTCGTGACGATTTTCGGCAAACCCGACGCGAAAGCGACGTGGGGCTGGCGCGTGGAAGGCCATCACCTCTCGCTGAACTTCATGCTCATCGAGGGCAAAGAGATTTCCGTCACGCCCTCATTCTTCGGCTCGAATCCGGGCGAAGTCCGCGAAGGGCCGCGCAAAGGGTTGCGCGTGCTCGGCGCCGAAGAGGATTTGGCGCGCCAACTGGTCAAGTCGTTGAATGACGAGCAGAAGAAGGCCGCCATTTACACGAACACCGCGCCGCGCGAGATCATCACCGGCAACGACCGCAAAGCCAGAGCGCTGTCACCGACGGGCATTTCCGCGGCGAAATTGAATGCGGCGCAAACCGAACTGGTTTGGCAGCTCATCAAGGAATACGTTTACCGGTATCGCCCGGAAATCGCGGACCATGACTTGAAGAAAATCGAGCAGGCCGGAACGAAGAACCTCTATTTCGCCTGGGCCGGAAGCATCGAACCAAAGGAGGGCCATTACTACCGGGTGCAAGGTCCGACGTTCCTGATGGAATACGACAACACCCAGAACGACGCGAACCACGTTCACGCCGTCTGGCGCGATTTTGAACACGATTTTGGCGAAGATTTGCTGCGGGAGCATTACGATCAAACGCCGCACCGGAAATAGCCTCGATTTTCGCCACACAATCCGGATGGCCGATAGTCCTGCCAATAGATCGCACCATGGCGGATTCAGAAAACAATACTTGCGCTTTAGCTGTCGGCCGCAAGCTCGTCGCCACTATTCACGACATCGCATTCGGAGGCGAAGGCGTCGCGCGAGTGGACGGTTTGGTTCTGTTTGTCCCATTCGTGCTGATCGGCGAGGAAGTAGAAGTCGAAATCACCGACACGAAGAAGAAGTTTGCGCGGGCGCGGTTGTTGAGAGTTTTGAAGGCGTCGCCCGAGCGCGTCATTCCGCAGTGCCGGTACTTCGGAGGCTGCGGCGGCTGCCAGTATCAGCACATCGACTATGCGGCGCAGCTCCGACTCAAACACAAACAGATCACCGATTTACTTCAGCGGATCGGCGGTTTTGCGGGGAGCGTCATCGAGCCGGTGGTTCCCTGCCCGCAACAGTACGGCTATCGCAATCGCATCATGATTCGCAGCCAATGGGACAAGCTCAAAAAGGGATTGAACATCGGTTTCATCCGCTACGACAGCCGGCTCGTGTTGGACGTCGAAGAATGTAAAATCGCAGAGCCGGGGCTCAACCAACAACTTGGACGGGTGCGCGGCAATCCGCCCGCCAAGGGCGGACTCAAAGTGGTGCTGCGCGTTGGGGTGGAAGGCTGGGACGTGCCGCGCGATTCGTTCTTTCAAAATAATCTTTTTCTCCTCCCGAAACTGGTCGAGGCCGTGCGCGAACGCGTGCGTGACAGCGGCGTACGGCATTTGGTGGACGCTTATTGCGGCGTGGGCTTCTTCGCCATTGAGCTGGGCGATCTCGTGGAATCGTTTGCAGGAATCGAAATGGATCAGATCGCCATCAAAGCCGCGCGACGCAACGCCGCGAACCGCCAGCGTACCAACGGCGAATTTCGGGCTGGCGACGTTTCGGACATTCTGCCCGCGTTACTCGACCGTTTTTCAGCGAACACCACGGCCGTTGTGCTGGATCCGCCGCGAGTTGGCTGTTCGCCCGTGAGCCTCGGACTGCTTCGACAGATGCGTCCGGCACAGATCATTTACATCTCCTGCCATCCGGCGACGCTGGCGCGGGACTTGAACGTTTTGTGCGACGAAAAAGTCTATGAGTTGGTGAACGTTATTCCGTTGGACATGTTTCCCCAGACGCAACACGTCGAGTGCGTGGCGGATTTGCGGGCCAGACCGGCGTTGTGAGGCGCAAAGCAGCCTTGCCAACTGGCGTCGCTTGGTTTCAACTCTGGCCGGCTCAATTCTATGGAAAATCAGGACAAGTCCGGTTTTGTGCGATCGCGTCTGCCATGGTTGATGACTGCGTCGGCACTGGTGGTTTATCTGCTGACATTGAACCGGTGGGTCTCGCTGTCGAGCCTGTCGCTCGTTTCCACGATTGCCAGCAAGGATTTCACACCGCTGTTGAGCGCACCGTTGCATTTCCTGTTGACCTTCCCGGTTCGCTGGCTGCCGGTCGGCTGGCAGCCGGTCGCTCTGAACGCGTTCGCCGCGGCTTGCGCCTCGTTGACCCTGGGTTTGCTCGCACGGTCCGTTGCGCTCCTGCCCCACGACCGCACGCGTGAACAGCGGCAGCGTGAACGGAATGAGTTTGCCCTGTTGAGCATTCCGTCCGCGTGGGCTCCGCCATTATTCGCTGTGATCGCATGCGGGCTGCAATTGACTTTTTGGGAACACGCCACCGCGGCAACCGGTGAAATGCTCGATCTGCTGCTCTTCGCGTATGTCATCCGGTGCCTGCTGGAGTATCGCATCTTCCAGCGTGAAAGCTGGCTGACGCGCTCGGCGCTGGTTTATGGCATCGCTGCCGCCAACAACTACGCGATGCTTGGGTTCTTCCCGGCCTACCTTGTCGCGCTCATCTGGATCAAGGGATCGGACTTCTTCGAATTTCGCTTCGTGACCAGAATGTTTGGTTGCGGAACCGCCGGGCTGACGCTTTACCTGCTGCTGCCGCTGCTGAACGCGCTGAATGATCCGGCCGGTTTCGGCTTTGGGCAGGTGCTGCGGTCGTTAAAGTGGGAGATATGGAATGGACAGATAAAGGCCCTGCTCGGTTTTCCGAGATACCTCACTTTAATCGCCGGGTTGACGTCTTTGTTGCCTTTGTTGCTGATTGGCATCCGCTGGCCATCCACGTTCGGTGAAACCAGCCCGGCAGGCGCGGTGATCACGACGCTGTTATTCCGAGTAGTGCATGGCGTGCTCCTTGCCGCCGGCGTCTGGGTCGCCTTTGACGCACCTTTCGGACCTCGCATGTTGGTGGACAAATTGCTTCAACAAATGGACGAACCCGTTGCCGGCGTATCCTTCCTCTCATTTTACTACCTGGGCGCGGTATGCCTGGGTTACTTCGTCGGATATTTCCTGTTGATCTTCAGGCTGGAGGCCGCGAAAACCTGGCAGAGAATATCGGCCGGCTCTCGACTCCTGAACCGCGCCGTCACGGGCTCGATCTGGATCGCCGTGATCGGCTTGCCCGTTGGTCTCTGGTCCAGGAACGCTTCGGTAGTTCGGGCGAGCGACGGTTCATTGCTCCATGAATTTGCGCGCCTGATGACGCGCGCATTACCTGTGAGTCGTGCCATTGCGCTTTCCGATGATCCGCTTATCCTGTCACTCGCGGCAAAAGAGCTGCAGAAAAGCGAGGCGGAAGACGATCACATTCTGGCCGATACGCGTCTGTTGCCGTACGCTGTCTATCAGGAGTCGTTGCACAAACGTTTCCCCCAACGTTGGCCGGCGCTGCCGGCGTCCGAGGCGCCTGTGGCGGCCGTTGACCCTCTCTATTTAATGTATGAGGTAAGCGGCCTGGCTCACAGCAACGTGGTCTATTATCTGCATCCGAGCTTTGGCTACTATTTTGAGACGCTTTATCTGCAGCCGCACGGCCTGGTTTATCACCTCGCGCCTTACGCGACAAACCAGATCACGCCTCCGGCACTGGCAGACGCGACCGTCCGGGAAAACCAGAAATTCTGGCGCGACGCGCGTCCCGCTCTCGACCGGTTGGCCATTCTAATCAGCAAGGGGATTAACGATGCCCGCATGATCGGACGGTGGTATTCGCGCGCCCTAGATTGGTGGGGCGTGGAATTGCAAAAGCTGGGACACCTCGACGATGCCGAGCAGGCTTTCGCGTTGGCGCGGAAGTTGAATCCGGGAAACGTGGCGGTCGAACTCAATTCGAGTTTCAATCAGGTGCTCCGCACCAAGGCGTCAAAGCCGGCGGAAACGAAAAAATCGCTTGAGGAAAAATTTGGCCGGTATCGGACTTGGAACGCATTGCTGGCCGTAAATGGACCGATCGATGAGCCGGACATTTGTTTTCGCCTCGGCCAGACACTCGCGTCGCAAAGCCTTTTCCGCCAGGCGGCGTTGCAGTTCACGCGCGTCCTTCAACTCGAACCGGACAACCTCGACGCCCGCTTCTGGCTGGCCAATGTCTTTCTGGCTGGTCAGACCCCGGACGAGGCGCTCGAGGTCATCAAGGAAATACGCAACCGCGCCGCGTCGCGTCCGCTCACCTCCACCAACCAGGTCGAACTGACGCACATCGAGGCGATGGCGCAGCTCAGCAAGGGCGAAACCAACGCCGCCGAGGCGCTGCTGCTCAAGGCGCGGCAACAGTATCCTCAAAACGAGACCCTCCTGAGCGCCCTGGCCCAATTTTATGTCCAGACCCAACGCCCAACCAACGCGCTTGCGGATATTGAAGAGCAATTGAAGGTCAGACCGGACGATGCCGCCGCGTTGCTCAACAAGGCGTATCTCTGCATGAAACTGGAGGCCTACGCGCAAGCCAAAGCCGCTATCGCAGCCGTGCTCCAGAAAGAACCGGACAACGCCCGGGCCCTGCTCGACCAGAGCGCCATTTGCATTCAAACCAAAGCCTACAAGGAGGCGATTGATCCCATCAACAAACTGCTCAAGCTGCAGCCCGCTAATCAGGCCGCGCTCATGAATCGGGCCATTGCCTATCTCCAGAGCGGTCAGCTCGACGCCGCCAAGAATGACTATGAGGCGATTCAGAAAGCGCTGCCGACCGCGCACGCAGTTTACTATGGGCTGGGCGAAATCGCCTTCCAGCGAAAGGACGTCCTCTCCGCCATCAAACACTACGAAGCCTATTTGAAATACGCGCCGCCTGATACGAAGGAGGCAAAGCAAATCGCGGAACGGCTTAAACAACTGAAAATGCCGACGGGCCGCTGAGCCACAGGAATGCGCGTCACGCATGTCATCACGCGGCTCATCGTCGGCGGCGCGCAGGAAAACACGGTGGGGTCGGTTCTGGGGCTGCGTCTCAATCCCGACGTGCAAGTCAACCTGATTTCCGGCCCGGCCACGGGACCCGAAGGATCGCTCGAACCAGAGGTCGCCGGCGTGCCGAACCTGCTCACTATCCTGCCTGAACTGGTCCGTCCGGTTCACCCCTGGAAAGACGTTCTGGCCTTCCGCCGGCTTACCGCCCTCTTCCACGAACAGCGGCCCGAAATCGTCCATTCCCACAGCGGCAAAGCCGGGATTCTGGGCCGGCTCGCAGCGCACCGCGCCCGCGTGCCGATCATCGTGCACACGATCCACGGCCCTTCTTTTGGCCGGTTCCAGAATGCCCTCGCCAACGCGTTGTTTGTCCGCGCGGAACGCTACGCCGGGAAGTTCACGACGCACTTCGTTACGGTGGCCCGCGCGATGACCGACCGTTATCTGGCCGCCGGGATCGGTCGGCCGGCACAGTACACGCGCATATTCAGCGGTTTTCCATTGGAACCATTTTTGTCCGCCACGGACGATCCCGAGTTTCGTCAACGCCTTGGCATTTTTCCCGGCGATTTTGTGGTCGGCAAAATCGCCCGGCTGTTCGAGCTCAAAGGTCACGATGATTTGTTTGCGGTCGCGCCGCAACTGGTGAAACGCTGTTCGCAAATAAAATTCCTGCTCGTGGGCGACGGTCCCTGGCGCGGGCGTTTTGAAAACAGGGCCCGCGCGATCGGGTTGGCCAGGCATTTTATTTTCGCCGGACTCGTTCCCCCCGCCGAAGTGCCGCGCTACGTCGGCATGATGAACGTCCTTGTCCATTTATCGCGGCGCGAAGGCCTGCCGCGCGCCCTGGCACAGGCGCTGGCTGCGGCGCGTCCGATCGTTGCCTATGAGTGCGATGGCGCCGGAGAGATTTGCCGGGAAGATGAAACTGGTTTTCTGCTCCAGCCTGGAGATTTGAGTGGACTGACCGAGCGGCTCGTGCAACTGGTGCACGACGGCGCGCTGCGGGAGCGGCTCGGTCGCCGCGGCCAGCAACTGGTCAAGCAATGGTTTCCCGTTGAACGAATGGTGGACGAGTTGTATGCGCTTTATTTAAGATTGATGAAGAAGAAACAGTGAACAAAGCCGGCACAAGGGGTAAAGGAATGATGGATTGAGGAACTGCTTCAGTGTTCCCCATCTCTCCAATACTCCACCTCCCCATGCCTTTTCCCTTCAACGCCTACCTGCCAGCCTTCCTCGGTTCGTTCTTCGCCACGTTGATCGCGCTGCCACTGTGGCGAAAATGGTGTTTGCGCGTCGGCCTGGTGGATGACCCTGGTCACCGGAAAATTCACGATGCGCCAGTGCCGCTGGCGGGCGGCCTGGCCGTGTTAACGGGTCTGGCGGCCCCATTGGTGGCCGGAGCGGTCGCCGTGAAATTTGGTTTCCTGGGCATCAACACGACCGCTTTTTTGAGTTACGGCCTGAGCCGTCGCGCCGTGGAATTGATCGCCATCCTGTTTGGAGCTCTGGGCATGGTGACGCTCGGCTGTTGGGACGACCGACACGAACTCCGGCCCGCGGCGAAATTCAGCGGTCAATGTCTCATCGCCCTGCTGGTTGCCGCGGCGGGCGTGCGGATTACGTTGTTTGTTCACAGCACCCTTTTCAGCTATGCCATCACAGTCCTCTGGATCCTCGCCGTGACGAATGCGTTCAATTTCATGGATAACATGAACGGTCTGTGCGCGGGTCTCGGAGCCATTGCCGCATCCTGCTTCGCCTTGATTGCCGCCGCGGCAGGACAGTATCTCGTGGCTCTGATTGCGCTGTTGGGCGCCGGCGCACTGCTCGGTTTTCTTCCTTACAATTTTCCAGGGGCCTGTGCTTTCCTCGGCGACGCCGGCAGTCATTTGATCGGCTACCTGCTCGCCATACTGGCGATTCTCCCGCACTTTTACTCGCGCCGAAACCCGGAGGTTCTGTCCGTTTTGAAACCGTTACTCGTCCTGATGGTGCCGCTCGTTGATTTGGTCTGGGTCGTGATGCTTCGTTGGAAATTAGGCCGGCCGTTTTACATCGGCGACAACAACCATCTTTCGCACCGTCTGGTTCGCCGCGGCTGGAGCCGCACCAGCGCCGTGCTGTTGATCTGGTTGTTGGCAGCGGTCACAGGCGCTTTGGCGCTGTTGTGAAAAGTCGGCGTTTCTGCGACCGGTAGGAGTACTGTTCGATCGCTGGCTCCAACCATTCTGTCCGCCAGGCAGGATGCCCGGCGCTAAGGCAGGCCGGAGGCCCGCCACCACAGGAACGCCGCCCCGGCTAAGCCCGGTGCGCCGATTTGCCGCCGCAGTTGCCAACCGGCCCTTCGTCCGCCAAAGTAGCCCGCGCATGCGCAAACGCTTCTACCTGACGACCGCGATTGACTACGTGAACGGCGAGCCGCACCTCGGCCACGCCTACGAGAAAATCGTCGCAGACGTGATCGCCCGCGCTCGCCGCAGCCTGGGCGAGGAGGTTTTTTTTCTGACCGGCCTCGATGAACACGGCCAGAAAGTCCAGCAGGCCGCCCTGGACAGCGGGAAAAAGCCGCAGGCTTACTGCGACGACCTGGCCGCTGTCTGGAAAGGATTCGCCAAAAAACTGAATCTTTCCAACGACGACTTTGTCCGTACTTCGGAACCGCGCCACCAGAGAGCCGTGCAGGCCATTCTCTCAATGCTCAATGCCGCCGGCCACTTTTACAAAGCGCAATACCGCGGTTTTTATTCACTCAAAGAGGAAACCTTTCTGACCGAAAAGGACCGGCGCGCGGACGGGACTTTCGATGCAAGCTACGGCCAGGTCATGGAGTTGGTTGAGGACAATTATTACTTTCGCCTGCGAGAACATCAGCAGTGGCTGATCGAGCACATCGAGTCCCACTCCAAAATCGATCCCCAGGGCAGGGAGTTTATCGAACCGATTTGCCGCCGCAACGAAGTGCTCGCCTTCCTGAAGAACAACGCACTCGAAGACCTTTGCATCAGCCGCCCGCTGGCCCGGTTGAACTGGGGCGTCCCGCTGCCTTTCGACGGGCAATTTGTTACTTACGTCTGGTTCGATGCGCTGGTGAACTATATCAGCGTCCCCGCTGATCAGGGTGATCCCGCCGTGCTCGCCGCTCTCAAATCAGAAATCAGAAATCCGAAATCCGAAATCCTACTCTGGCCCGCCGACGTGCACGTCATCGGCAAGGACATTCTGAAGTTTCATGCGGTTTACTGGCCGATCATGCTGAAAGCGATGGGGCTGCCATTGCCAAAACAAATCCTCGTGCACGGCTGGTGGCAAAAGGATGGACAAAAGATGAGCAAAAGCACGGGTAACGCCGTGGATCCGGTCGCCATCGTTGACGAATGGGGAGTGGACGCGTTCCGCTATTACGTCGTCCGCGAATTGGACATCGGCCCGGACGGCAACTGGACCGACGCCGGGTTCGCCGCGCGCTACAAGGCTGAACTTGCGGATGGCATAGGCAATCTGCTCAATCGTTCGTTGAAGATGCTTCAGAGTTATCGCGCCGGCGTCGTGCCGCCGCGCCACGATGAACTCGCGCTCGAAGCGGATCAGGTCGTCAACGATACCATCGCGCACCTGCGCGGCAACCAACTGCAAGCCGCCCTTCAGCGCATCTGGACGCTGGTGACTCGCGGCAATCAATACGTCGAACGGTCCGTCCCTTTCAAGCTTGCTAAGGACCCATCGAAAGCGGCGCGTCTGGATCAGGTCCTTTATAACCTCACCGAGACCTGCCGTCTTCTGGCGGTATTGCTCTGGCCATTCATTCCAACGACCGCGGAGAAAATCTACGCGCAGCTCGGACTCGACGTTTCGCCCGACAAAATGAGCGAAGCGGTCTGGGGCCGCTTGAATGGCGGCCACACCATTGGCGAACCCGCTCCGTTGTTCCCGCGCAAGGACCAACCGGCGAAGTGACGACGATTCAAGAACACTGGTTAGCCAGAATCGGTTCGACAATAAACGCTCGGCACGATAAATTGTCAGCGAGGCCGGCGCGATGGTTATGCACAACCTTGTATTAACGGGTCTGACTCATCCGGGAGCATTCGAGCTGGAGCCGGGATTCAACACCTTGGGACGAAACCCAACCAATGATTTTCGCGTCCATGATGTGACCGTATCCAGTTTTCATTGCGAGATTGTTGTGTCCGAAGATTCAGTTTTGGTTCGAGACCTTGGTTCAACCAACGGCACCTACATCGACGGGCAACCGGTTCAGGAAGCTCAGCTCACCTCCGGACAGATACTGCGATTGGGCAGCGCGGAACTGCGACTCGAATCGAGGCCGGTCACCGAACCCGCTCACATCGCCATTCCCGAACTGAAGTTCGAACGACCGCCGTCGTCCGAGACTTTGGCGGACGGCTCCCTGTCTTGTCTCAACCATCGGGAAGTCCGGGCCATTGTGAGGTGCGTCAAATGTCAGAAGGTCTTTTGCGAGGACTGCGTTCATGTGCTGCGACTTGCTGGAGGAAAGAGCAGGGTCTTTTGTCCGTCCTGCTCCGGACCGTGTGAACCGCTGCCGGGAACTCCCCTGCCCACCGCCCCTCTGAAGCCGAAAAAGCAATC
>Ga0134067_10000060_pt1 | contig 12292 bp, 7 predicted proteins | sample 15_taG_4_FD_94460 | JGI IMG/M metagenome (GOLD analysis project Ga0134067, IMG submission 94460) | Grasslands soil microbial communities from the Angelo Coastal Reserve, California, USA - 15_D_Rain_20cm_5_09212015 | ecosystem: Environmental > Terrestrial > Soil > Grasslands ...
AACCTGCCGCCGAGCAACAACTTGCAGCAGCGCTTCGCCTCGCGAACGAAGCTGGTCTCGCAGTGATTCCCCGTGGCGGTGGCACCAAACTCGCCTGGGGCAATCCTCTTTCGCGCGCCGACCTTATCCTCTCGACCGTGCGCCTCAACAAAATTCTCGAACACGCCTGGGCCGACCTCACCGTTACCGTCGAAGCTGGATGCAGCATTCAAACTTTGCAGGAAACCCTGGCCCAGCACGGCCAGCGTCTCGCGCTCGATCCGTTGTGGCCGGAAAAAGCTACTGTCGGTGGAATTCTCTCGACCAATGACAGCGGCGCTCTTCGTCTTCGCTTCGGCGCTTTACGCGACCTCATCATCGGCGTCACCATCGCGCTCGCAGATAGCACGCTCGCCCGTAGCGGAGGCAAAGTCGTCAAGAACGTCGCTGGCTACGACCTGCCTAAGCTAATCACTGGCGCCTTCGGCACTCTCGGTGTGATCACGCGCGCAGTCTTCCGCCTTCATCCTCTTCCCCGCCGGACGCGTTCATTTTCCATTCCCGCAGTGAATCCTGATGAAGTACAAAAACTCATTCTCGGTATCCAAGACTCCCAGCTCGCCCACGTCGCGATTCAAACGCACTCCTCCGCAGAAACGCCCCCGTCCATCGACATCCTCTTTGAAGGCACCGAAGCTGGCCTCGACGCGCAGGCTATTCATTTGCGCGCGCTCTGCCACTCTCAGCAAATCTCCGAAGTCTCGTTCTCTATTTGGAGCGCGCGTCAAGACCTTTGGTCGTTTGCTAACCCCGAAGAAACGGCCATCGCCAAAATCAACGCGCTTCCCACCGACCTGGCGCGCACCATCGAACTCTTCCGCCACGCCGCCGAGTCTGCTCATCTCCGTTGGAAATCCTTGATGTACGCCACCGGCCTCGGCTGGCTCCGACTTGAAGGCCGCCCAGACAATTTGCATCGCGCACTAATCACTTTGCGGGCCGACCTCGAAAAAATGTGCGGCTCTCTGGTCCTTCTTCATCGCCCCGCTACACTCCCGCCCTTCGACGCCTGGGGCGCTCCGGGCGATTCCCTGCCCCTTATGAAAGCGGTCAAGCATCAACTTGATCCTCGCAGCACGCTCAACCTCGGCCGCTTCCTCGGGGGCATTTGAATTTCCCGCCTATCCCCTTTGATTGACTTGCCATCCGGCGCCGCATACCATGACAGTTTCACCAAGTTCATCGCATGATTGGCACCCTTGTATCGAACTACCGGATCGTTGAAAAACTGGGCGGCGGCGGAATGGGTGTCGTTTATAAGGCCGAAGACACGCGGCTGGGCCGTTTCGTTGCCCTGAAATTCCTTCCCGAAGAATTGGCCAAGGATCCCATGGCTTTGGAGCGCTTTCAGCGCGAAGCCCGCGCCGCTTCTTCGCTCAATCACCCGAGCATCTGCACCATCCACGATATCGGCGAATCCTCAGGACGCAGCTTCCTGGTCATGGAATTTCTTGAGGGGCACACGCTTCGCGACCGCATTGCCGGCCGCCCTCTGCCCCTCGATTTGCTTCTCGATCTGGGTATCCAGATCGCCGATGCCCTTGATGCCGCTCACGCCAAGGGCATCGTCCACCGCGACATCAAGCCCGCCAATATTTTCGTCACCGCCCGCAACCAAGCCAAGATTCTCGACTTTGGTCTTGCCAAGATCGGCCCGCGTGCCGCTTCTCCCGCCACTGTCGCCGCGACCGTTTCGGGCGCAACCGTCCTCGACGATAACCTCACAAGCCCCGGCACCGCCCTCGGCACCATCGCCTACATGTCCCCGGAACAGGTGCGCGGCGAGGAGCTTGATGCCCGCACTGATTTGTTTTCATTCGGCGTTGTTCTTTATGAAATGGCCACGGGTAACCAGGCTTTTCCCGGCCGCACATCTGGCGTGGTTTTCGACGGAATCCTCAATCGTCAGCCCGTCGAGCCCGTTCGGCTCAATCCCATTCTCCCGCTCGAACTCGATCGCATCTTGAACAAAGCCCTGGAAAAAGACCGCGCCCTTCGTTATCAGACCGCCTCGGACTTGCGCGCCGATCTTCAGCGCCAGCAACGCGACTCGACATCAGGAAAAGTCAAAGCCTGGCAGGCCGCCTCCGCTGGCACTGCCGGCGCCCAACAAACAGAAACTGCTTGGGAGGGACTCTCACCGCGAGCCGGCAACGTAAAAAAACTGACGCGCTCCGCATCTGACAAAAAGATTGCGGGCATCTGCGGCGGCATGGCCAGTTACTTTCACGTGGATGCCACGCTAGTACGAGTGCTCTGGCTTATTGCCGCCCTTGGTTTAGGGTTCCCTTTTCTCGCTTATGTAGTTCTTTGGATTTTTCTGCCGCTGTCATCAGGTGAAGTGACTCCAGCATCGGCAAGCACCTTGGAAGCCGTTCAATCAGGAAGTGCCACAAGCTCAACGCCGCCGCGCACAAAAACGTTTATCGTCATCACCGTGATGGTTATTCTCGCCGTCACTACTGTTGCTGCAGGCTTTTATTTCCTGTCTCGCAATCGGCGCAGCGACGATTTTTCCTCTATTCGCATGCAACGAATCACCACTACCGGCCAGGCCTATTGCGCCGCCCTCTCCCCCGACGGCCGCTATGTCGCCTACACCGAGGACAACAATGGAAAGAAAAGCCTCTGGCTTCGCCAACTGGCGGCCGCGAATAGCGTGCCGCTCCTGTTGCCGGCCCAGCGTGCGGTTCTCATTCCGGTCTTCACTCCAGATGGAAATTCCATTGATTATTTGGAGAGAGTGAATCTGACCGACAGGTTTGGGACTCTTTACCAAATTCCTGTCCTCGGCGGAACCCCGCGCAAGCTCGCGGAGCAGGTCGACAGTCGCGTAACCTTTTCGCCCGACGGCAAGCAAATGGCCTTTGTTCGCAACGACGTTCTCAAAGCCGAGTCTTTCCTGATCGTCTCCGATCCTTCCGGCGCTCACGAAACCATTCTGGCCACCCGCCACGTCGACAAGGACACAGGCTCGTTTTATCACGTCTCCTGGTCACCCGACGGCAAGACTATTGCCACCGACGTTTCCGATCCCGCCGCTGACGGCCTCTACTACCATCTTCTAAACGTTTCTGTGAGCGATGGCTCCATCCAGCCTTTCTCCTCTGTCCGCTGGCGCACCGTGAACGACATTCGCTGGCTTCCTGATCAAAGCGGCATACTGCTCGCCGCCCAGGAGAAAACCGGCGCCCCACAGCAAATCTATTGGAATGCGGAAGGCAGCAACGCGGCGCGCAAGCTCACTGCGGACGTGAACAGCTATATTGCTCTCGGCGTGGGTTCGGACTCACGCTCCTTCCTGGCCGTTCAAAGCGATGCGAACATCAATCTTTGGGTCGGTCCTGCCAATGATCCCGACACCGCCGTCCAAATCACCTCGGGCCGAATGGACGGCATGGGCGGTCTCGCCTGGACCGCCGGCGGCCGGATCGTCTATCAAGGAAACGTTGGCGACACTTATCAAATCTGGATGGTCAACGCCGATGGCTCCAACGCCCATCAGGTGACCAGCGACCGTTATTTCCACACCCAGCCCGCCGTCTGCGAGTCAGGGCGTTCTATTGTCTTTGTGTCCGACCCCGCGGGCACCCATCATCTTTTCAAGACGGATCTGGACGGCAACAATGTCGTCCAAATCACGAACGGCGCGGGCGAAGGCAGCCCGAGCTGCCGCATTCAATCCAACGAAATGGTCTTTTCCGGCACGAGCCCCGATGGCCGCACGCTGCTGTACAGGATGGACCTGGGCGGAGGTCCTCCCGCGCCCGTTTCCGACCTCTTGCTCCTTGGCGATGCGGCTTATTCCCCGGATGGAAGCAGGATTATGGCAGCCTTTATGGACCCGAAGACCGGTAGCATCAAGGGCTATGTACTTCCCTCCTCGGGCGGTGCTCCGATCTTCGCGGGTGATCCCCCATCCACAATCGACGCCGTGGGAATTGTGGGGTGGACGCCCGACGGCCGCGGTATGACGATGCTGGACGACCGTAGCGGCGTCCCTAACCTGTGGATTCTGCCTTTTGACCACAGTCCAGCCAGACAGCTCACTCATTTGCTGAAATCTGAGATTCACGGCTTTGCCTGGTCTCCCGATGGCAAGCGCATCGCACTCTCCCGCGGCCCCATCGAACAAAACGTCGTGCTCATCAAAGTCGGCCCCTAGCTTTGGGCCCAACGCATTAGTAGTGGACAGTTAGGAGGGGTGTTCAGTGCGTACGAGTCACTGAACGTAGCGAAAAAACACACTTGATAATCAGGCGGGATCAGCTCCTTCAACGTTTCTCGGCTTGCGCTTCTCCCGCAAAATCTCCTCGTTTGCCTTCACTCACGAGAGTCATCCAACACGGATACATTTTCTTGAAATCCTTGATAATCGCCTCATACGGTACATCCGGATAATGCCCACGCTCTCGGACATATTCCATGTGCCTCCGGCCCTCGCGATCGAACTCATGAAAAAGCGAATCGTGCCGCCCATCAAACTCCAGCGGATGCACCCCAAACCTTTCGCACAGGCTTAGATTGAACGCTGGCGTCGCTTTCACCCACCGGCCCTCCAGATAGAGTTCCGTGAAGCTGTGCCAGATGAAGAGGTCCCCGCCCATCAACTCGAGCAGTTTCTTCGTAGACAAGTGATTGCGCACATCGGCATAAGCCACTCGCGCGAGAATGCCTATCGATCGCGCCGCCGCAGCGAGCAAAGCCGCTTTCGGAATGCAAAACCCTCGTTTAGCGCGCAGGCAATCGCTGCCACGAAAGTACCGGCGTTCATCGCCCGCGTAGTAGGGATCGTAGAGGATTTCGTCTCGCACGGCATAGTACAGCTTCACCGCCAGCGAGACATCATCGCCAGAGCCTGCTGACGCCCTCCTCGCAAACTCACACACTCCCGCGTCTGCGCTATCAATGAACTCCCCCGCCACCGTGTATCGCTCAAGTTCCATCGCACCCCTATGTTACTGCGGCCTTGAATATTTCCGGATGTTTGCCGGCGCAGGAATTGCAGGATTGCCGCGCGGATCGGGCACGGGAGTTTGCGAAATCCACTTCATCGGAATCACGCCGGTCCAGGCTCGCGCAACGTAGTCTTTGTCGTCATTTACGGCAAAGCCCATGCGCACTTTGGCAGAAACCTCCACTAATGGAACGGAAAGGACCATAGTGCCTTTTAGTTCCTGCTCGGTGGGAGGAAGCACGGTGGCCCAGCGGCCGCGAATCACGTATTCGACAAAGTCGCGCATGGCAGCGAGTTTTGCAGCTTCGCCTTCGACGATTTCCGCTTTCCCCATCACCACCACAGATCGGTAATTGACCGAGTGGCCCGTCGCGCTGGGCGAGCAAACGATGCCGTCGAGGAGCGTAACGTTCAGGCAAAAAGGCGCGCCGCTCGCCAGCGTCTTCATCAAACGGCTTGCCATCGAGCCGTGCAGAAACAATTTGTCGCCCACGCGCACATAGTTGGTTGGCACCACAATCGGCATTCCATTGTCGATGAACGCAACCTGGCAAACGAACGCCTCGTCCAGGATGCGATAAATCAATTCGCGATCGTAGCTTCCGCGGTCTGGTTTGCGGTGGACCTTGGTTCTTTCGGTGGGTGTAAAGTTGCTCATGCACGCAGACTAGCCGTTCCGTGCGCATGGCCGCAAGCACCAATCTGGACGCCTCGGGATTGACGCCGCTTCGGAATCGTGTAGGCTGTGAATCGTCGTTCCTACCTCGAAAACAGGGATTGAGACCCACATGACGAAGCCAACACCCGTTTTCACGCGCGAGACCTTTCGATTTTTCAAAGACCTTAGCCGCAATAACAGCAAAGCGTGGATGGATGTCAACCGCGAGCGCTACCAGACCAGCATCGTTCAGCCGTTTCGTCGCCTTCTGGAAGAGCTTTCTAACGACGTGCTCAAGCTGGACTCGCGCTTCGACGTTTCCGCGCGGACGGGTCCGAACTTTTCGCGCATCAACCGCGACATTCGCTTCGCGAGAGACAAGACACCCTACAAAACGCAGATATATCTGAAGTTCTCTGTTCCTGTGCCGGACAACGGAGAAACCGGTCAGCTTTACGTGGGGCTTTCCGCAGACACAGTGACGGCAGGCTTTCGCATCTACTCCGGAGGAAAACGCAAAGGATCGGTCCTCGCATTGGTCGGTCAGGTTCGCGTACAGGCGGACCCCGGTTGGGTCGGCAAGCAAAGGAAGCGCCTGAGTCAGCGCTACGAAAGCTACTGGTACACGACGGAAAAAGGCGAGTGGACGAAACATTCGGGCTGGCCGATCGCCCCCGAAAGCTGGAACAGGATTCTCGCGTGGATTGTTCGCCGCAAGCTAAGCCCGGCCGCTGCCACCCGGGCTACCTTCCCCCGCGACATTGCGAACATTTTCCGCGAACTGTACCCCCTGCTGCGTTACACTTCGCTGCCAACCTAGGGAACAAACGTAGGGAGGGAGAGTGCGGATGAACCACACGCCCGACAGGTCCCGGACCCGCAGAAAATTCCTCAAAATGCTTGGAGCCAGCCCGTTGATTGCGGGGTCTGGCGTTCTTGCAGGCTGTCTCGCAAATCTTCTCCACGCGGCGCCGAGCGAAGAGAAACAGTTTCTGGGCTGGCTCGAAAACCTCCAGCAAAGCGATGACGTCATCTCCTCTCCCGACCAGGCCCTCGATGTAATGGATTTCGAACCAGCGGCCCGAAAAGCGATTCCGCCGGCACATTTCGGGTACCTCGCCACAGGCGTGGACGACGACGGCACCGTGCGGGCCAACCGCGATGGCTATTCGCGCATCCAGATTCGCGCACGACGGCTCGTCGACGTTGAGAGGATCGACATCTCGCAGTCCATCTTTGGTGTCAAATGGAACACGCCAATCGTGCTCTCTCCTATCGGCTCGCAGAAGGCATTTCATCCCGACGGGGAGTTGGCCGTCGCCAGAGCTGCACAAAGCAAGGGCCACCTGATGCTCTTGTCCACTGCCGCCACATCCTCGATTGAAGACGCCATTGCCGCGCGGGGAGGTCCCGTGTGGCAACAGCTCTATCCGACGAATGTGTGGGAAGTCGGCCAGGCCATTATTAAACGCGCCGAAAAGGCCGGCTCGCCGGCGATTGTCCTCACCGTCGATTTGCAGGAAGGGAGCAATCGCGAAACTCTTTTCCGCTCCCAGCGACTAGACAAGCGGCAATGCTCCGCATGCCATTCCGGAGCGTACTCTCCCTTCGCGCGAGGAAAACCGGGAACCAGCGGCTCAGGAGGGTTCGCGGGCTTCGCCTCTCGGAAGCCCATGTTTGACGGACTGGATTTATCAAAAGTCACTGCCTTGCACGCAGTGAATATGGATTGGGATTTTGTGAAACGCCTCCGTGATACGGTGACCGTGAAATTGCTCATCAAAGGAATAGTTACCAGGGAAGACGCGCAACTTGCTGTCCAGCACGGCGTGGACGGGCTGATTGTTTCCAATCACGGTGGCCGCGCGGAAGAGACTCTACGGCCGACCGTCGAAAGCCTGCCCGAAGTGCTCGAAGGGGTTGGCGGCAAGGTCCCCGTGATTGTGGACGGCGGTGTGAGGCGCGGCACAGACATTTTTAAAGCGTTGGCCCTGGGCGCCACCGCGGTGGGAATTGGCAGGCCGCATTCCTGGGGGCTCGGAGCGTTTGGCCAGGCGGGCGTGGAGGCCGTCCTCGAGATCTTGCAGCGGGAACTGCGCACTATCATGCGCCAGGCGGGAACAACCTCGGTTGAAAAAATCACACACGATTATCTAGTCTCACGTCCATCCTGATTCCAGGCATCACCATGGCCTCATGGCGCCCAAAGGCGCAAACCAATCAGGTGCCACGCGGAGAAAAATAGCGTGATGATGCAGCATGCGCTCGAAACCAGCAACGCGTGAATACGCTCTGCCTTATGCATTTCCGCTTTGGGCACGCTCACTGCCAGCGCCAGTCCCACAAGCGACAGCACCATGAAAAGTATAGTCATGACCCACATCAGGAACGACCAGAAGTTGAAGGTCCCGATATTGTCTGCGACGTTGGTGAACGCAAAGAGCACCAGCACAAGACTCAGAACCGCAAACAGCGGCACCGCTCGCACGCGCGCGTGCTTCATGCGCTTCACTTTCTTGATGAATCTAGAGAGCAGCAGCCACATTCCCCAAAACAACGCATACGGCAGCGCTGAGGCCATCACTGTGGCCGATGCAGCCAGAAAGAGCAGCCGCGTGAACACCCAAATGGGAAAGACTCTTTCTCCGTAGGCCTCCCCGTCTTCTCCCGAGCGGACGTAAATCATCCGGCCGCTTGCATCCGGAAAGAAAACCGCCGTAGCTTCGGGCTCCTTTGCCCCGCGAAAAAGATTCTTGCCAACGGGCAGCAACGGTTCATGCCCTTTTCCGAAAAGCGTCGAGCATTCCAACTTGCCGCCCGCCACGCGAACCCACGTGCCTCCGGCCAACTCGCCAAGGAATGCAAGCAGCTGGCTCCTTGGGGCGCGCGGCGCGTAATACCCGGAGAACTTTTTCAGTTCATTCGCAGTGAGAGAAATCAATGGCTGCTGCGGTTTCGGAAAATCTTTGGAAAGAAACTCGATGGTCAGATGGTTCATGTCATCGAGAGCTTTTCCCGACACGGTACTGTTCAACAGAACCACGTAACCCCAGTTCTGTTCCGGCATGTACCTGTAACTGGAAATGAAACCGTCGATTCCTCCGTCATGGCCGTGCGTTATGACTCCGCCTTCGCTTTCCGTGTAATTTGCCAGGCCATAGCCCAGGCGCAGGCCATTTTTCGCGGACGAAATGGTCTCGGGATATTCCATACGCGCGATGCTCTCCGGTTTCACCAATTGAAGATCGCCCGTCCTGCCTCGCCTCAAGAAAAATTGCACCAGCTTCGCCAATTCGCCGGGTGAAGCCTTCATATCACCGGCAGGGCGCAAATAAATGCCTTTGTAGGGAACCGCTCGAGGCGGGTTGCCGTCATATCCCTGCGCGAGGGCCGCGCGATTTGCATCCGTGATTCGAAAGTCGCCGACAGTAATTTCCAGGGGTGCAAGAAGGTTTTGCCGGATGTAAGCATCGAAGGGTTGGCCGGTGACCTTTTCGATCAAGTAGCCCGCAATGCCGTAGCCGGGGTTCGAATAGGAAAAGCGCGTGCCTGGCGGCCAGCGCACATCTTGCGGTTCCTGAAAGCGCTTGAACACGTCAAGCACGGGATAATCCGCACGATCACGGCGATTGTAGATCTCGCTCGGCTGCATATCGTCAAATCCAGCAGAATGTTCCAGCAAATTCACGACGCGTACCGGGTTCGTGCCTCCCCAGCGGTTTTTCATCGGGATTTCGGGAGCGACATCCTGCAAGCGCGAATACAGGTTGATTCTTCCGTCTTCCTGCAATTTCAAGAGCGCCAGCGCCACAAATGTCTTGCTGATCGAACCGACGCGGAATTCCGTGTCGCACGTAACATCGCGGTTCGCTGATAGGTCGGCCTTGCCGATTCCGCCGCACCACAACAATTGGCCATTCGAAACCAGCGCCACGCCGGCCCCCGTGACATGCTCTTTCTCCACAACACCCTTCATGGCCCTTTGCAGTTCTTCGAGCGTTTTGGGATGGGGCAGCTCTTCCTTCTTTTGCTCCGCCTGAGGAAAAGCCAGGGTGGCTGGCCCGGCAATTAATAAAGACAAAGTGATAGCTGGCAACAAGATTCGCCGCATGAAACGCTCCTGGGTGAGTTCTTTGTAAGTGGCATTCTATCCATGACCCATCTGTTTCGCCAATTGACGTTGTCTCGACTCTCGCTTACGATGCCGCACGTTGCTGTTATGCATTTGCCGTGGCTCGTTTGGGGAGATTTGGTGCCTATGAAACATTCGCTTTGCTGCTTTGGCTTCGCTGCGCTGCTCTTCGCAGCCAGCACCTGCCTGGCCCAGCAGCCGCAATCGCAGACGCAACCGGAAAAAGCCGGAGAGAAGCCAGCGGAAAAACCAAAAGACGAAAAAAAGCCTCCTATCCCCGAAGAAAAGAACGTGGTAACCAAACACTCTCTCAAGATTGACGGCAAGGAAATCAAGTACACCGCGACCGCAGGCACGATTCTCCTCAAACTCGAAGACGGCACGCCCAAAGCCAGCATTTTTTATGTGGCTTACACCAAGGATGATGTCGCCGACCTGAGCCAGCGCCCAATCACTTTCAGCTTCAACGGCGGGCCCGGCTCTTCTTCTGTGTGGCTGCATCTGGGGCTGCTTGGGCCACGCCGCGTGCAGATGGGAGACGCAGGTTCGCTGCTCCCGCCACCGTACAAGCTCGTGGACAACGACACTTCGCTTCTCGACGCCAGCGATCTCGTTTTCATTGATCCCGTTTCAACCGGTTACAGCCGCGCGGTTCCCGGCGAGGCGCCGAAACAGTTTCACGGCGTGGAAGAAGACGTGGAGTCTGTGGCGGAGTTCATCCGGGTCTATGCTACGCGCAACAAGCGCTGGTCCTCGCCAAAATTCCTGGCCGGCGAAAGTTACGGAACCACGCGCGCTGCCGGGCTTTCCGGCTATCTTCAGCAGCGCTTCGGAATGTATCTGAACGGCATCGTCTTGATTTCCGCGATTTTGAATTTTGAAACTGCGGAATTCGACACTGGGAACGATCTGCCGTACGTCCTCTATCTGCCGACCTATACCGCAATCGCCTGGTATCACAAAAAGCTTCCGGCTGATTTGCAGGGCGACTTGCAGAAAGCGCTCGATGAGTCGCGCAAGTTTGCCATGGGGGAATACACCGACGCTCTTGCGGCTGGAGACGCGCTGCCGGCAGCCCGCCGCGCGGAAACCGCTCAGAAGCTCGCGCGCCTCACGGGACTCTCGCCCGACTACATAGATCGGACTAATCTGCGCATCGAGATCATGCGCTTCACAAAGGAGCTGCTTCGCGGTCAGCGCCGCACCATCGGACGCATTGATGCGCGGTTCCTTGGGATCGACCGCGACGCCGCTGGTGAAAATCCCGAGTTCGATCCCAGCATCGCCGCCATAACCGGGCCGTATTCCGGCATGCTAAACGATTACGTGCGCAGCGATCTCAAATTCGACAGCGATTTGCCTTACGAGATTCTCACCGGACGCGTACAACCGTGGAATTATGCGCCTTTTGAAAACCGCTACGTCAATGTGGCGGAGACACTCCGCAGGGCCATGACACAAAATCCGTTCTTGCACGTTTTTGTCGCCAAAGGGTACTACGATCTGGCTACGCCCTTTTTTGCCGCCGACTACACTTTCGATCACCTTGGACTGGATCCCACACTGCGCGCCCACTTGGGCGGCGCTTATTACGAGGCCGGGCACATGATGTACGTTCACACGCCTTCGCGCGTGAAGCTGGAAAAGGACATCGCGCAGTTCCTGAAATCCAGCGTGGCGCCGGGACCTGCACAATGAAGCGGATTTTCAGCATTGTGGTTTGGCTTGCCGTCGCGCTTCTGGGAGCGGGCGCCCTGGGCGCGATTGCCATTCACCGCGGCGAACCGCTCAACGCTATATGGTTTGTCATCGCCGCGCTTTGTTGTTACCTTGTCGCCTTCCGCCTATATTCGGCTTTTGTTGCGGCGAAAGTGCTTGCGCTCGATGATACGCGCGCCACCCCCGCGGAACGGCACGACGACGGCCGCGATTTTGTGCCGACCAACAAATGGGTCCTCTTCGGCCACCATTTCGCGGCTATTGCCGGTCCTGGGCCGCTCGTCGGCCCCACACTGGCCGCGCAATTCGGCTATCTCCCCGGCACGTTGTGGCTGATAGTCGGCGCAGCGTTTGGCGGCTGCGTCCAGGACTTTGTGATCCTGTTTTGCTCAATCCGCCGCGACGGAAAATCCCTCGGCCAGATGGCGCGCGAAGAAGTCAGCGAGCGCGGCGGATTCATCGCACAGCTTGCGGTTCTGGCAATCATGGTCATTCTCTTGGCCGTGATCGCTCTGGTTGTGGTGAACGCGTTGAAATCATCCCCTTGGGCAACTTTCACGTTGGCCATGACGATCCCCATTGCTCTGCTACTAGGGGTGTATCTTCGCTTTGTGCGGCCGGGGCGCGTTCTCGAAGCGTCCATCATGGGCGTTGCGCTGGTGATTTTTGTGGTGATCGCAGGCCAGTGGGTGGCGGATTCGCCATATTGGTCCAACGTCTTCACGCTGAGCGGCCTTTCGCTGACCGCCGCCATTATCATTTATGGGTTCTCCGCATCCGCACTGCC
>Ga0134067_10000062_pt1 | contig 12089 bp, 9 predicted proteins | sample 15_taG_4_FD_94460 | JGI IMG/M metagenome (GOLD analysis project Ga0134067, IMG submission 94460) | Grasslands soil microbial communities from the Angelo Coastal Reserve, California, USA - 15_D_Rain_20cm_5_09212015 | ecosystem: Environmental > Terrestrial > Soil > Grasslands ...
CATGTCGACCGTCAGTTTCTACATAAAGTAGCGTTCCACCCTTCTGGTCTTTGTAAACCTGCGGACCCCGAAAATCAGTGAGATACCTGCCGATGTAAGTCCTGCGTTCTTGTGCCGCGCTGAGACACAGCATGGATAGGAAGAAGATTAGGAGCCAGCGTGCCGCTCTCATTGGGTGCTCCTCCGAGGTATCTTTATTATGCATTGCAATCCGCAACCTTGGACTGCTGGAAGGGAGTAACAATTCCGGCTAGTCAACTTCTAAGGACATGCCCGAGGGCCTGCGTCGATGATCTGGCTTATACTCTGCAGTGCATTTGGCTTCCGAAGGTTCTTACCGAGGATAAACATGCGCCGAGCTACGGAGATCGCTTCCCGGGCGTTGATTCTGGCGGTGGCGGTGTGTTGCGCGACGGCTGGCAATGCTGCGGTGCGCGTGGAGAAGACGGAATACAAAGGCTGGAAGAACTGCTATCGCATCACGAATGGAGAAATCGAAGCGATTGTGACCGGGGACGTGGGGCCGAGGATCATTCGATTCGCGTTCGTGGGCGGCCAGAATTTGTTCAAGGAGTTTGCGGACCAGCTGGGGAAGAGCGGAGAGGAGAAATTTCAATTGCGCGGCGGCGACAGGGTTTGGAAGGCGCCGGAAGATCCTGTGGCCACGTGGGCGCCGGATAACGTGCCGGTGGAGATTCAGATTACAACGACCGGCCTGATCGCGCGCGAACCGGTGGAGCCGCTGACCAAGCTGCAAAAGGAGATTGAAGTTCGCATGGCGGAGTCGGACGTGGGGATGACGGTGATCCACCGGATCACGAATCGCGGGCTGTTTCCTTTGAGGTTTTCCGCGTGGGCGCTGACGATGATGGCGCCGGGAGGCGTGGCGGTCAGCGGATTTCCACCGCGCGGCAAGCACCCCATCAATCTTGAAGCTACAAATCCGCTGGTTATGTGGGCGTACACAAACCTCGCGGACCCGCGCTGGAAATTCACCAAAAAATATTTGACGCTTCGGCAGGATCCCAATAACGCGGACGCGCAAAAGCTCGGCATGTTCAACGCGGACACGTGGGCCGCTTATCTGCTCAACGGCGAAGCTTTTCTGAAGCGCACGAAGGCGGACGCGGCCAAGACGTATCCTGATTTCGGGTGCTCGTTTGAGACGTTTACGAACAATGAGTTTCTGGAAATCGAAACGCTGGGACCGATGACGGATGTGCAGCCTGGGCAAACCGTGGGGAACACCGAGCATTGGGCGCTGTTTCGCGATGTGAAACCGAATGCGCTGACGGAGGAAGAGTTGGATCGCGTGCTGGCGCCGTTATTATTGAAGACGAGTGGGACGGAGTAGTGAGACGCTAGGACTTACTCTACCGATAACCGCGTTTACCAGGCACTTACTGTGGAATTTGCTTCCGACGTGCCGTCCGGTTGCCGCCGCCACCGAAGAAGCATGCCAAGCCGAAAAGGTAGCCGAGGTTGTACCAAGCTCCATTGTTGTGGACCTCGTAGATATTAAGATTGTTTTTGAACAGCGAGACTACAAAGACGAATGGCGCAATAAAACCCTGCCAGAGCCCAAGCCAAAAGCCCGCGACCGCGTTGTGTTCGCTCGCCGTTCCTTTGGACACGCTAGGTCCCGGAGCACATCCAGCCAGAATGTTCACCAAGAGCACGACAATCACAAATAAGGCTATAGAGGATTTCATCGGAACTCCTCGTTACCTATGGATACGAAGCAGGGGCATGAAAAGTCTCAGAATTACCGTCCGATAGCCGATTGCCTTGCGAAAATTTGCCTCCACTTAAGGCCCAGAGCCTAGTACGAACTTCTCCGGTAACCGCGTTAATCAGGACTTTGGCCCACTCTGCGTCGGTTCGCATAAGAAACAAAGGTGGCCGTTGACGCCTCGTTTGGATACATAATTGTGTGGACTGCCTACCTGACAGGAGGGCAACGTGAAGCCTGTTCTTCTTTTCTTGGCCGTTTCGGTCATTCTTCTTTCGGTATCCCTTAGCTCAGTCCTCGCCAAGTGTGCGACGCTTGGAATATATGGAATCGTAGAACAGGTAACGTTCGAGCCAAACGGGAGCGAGCCGAACTGTGTCCGTATAGCAGGCGTGTTCGTTGTTCCGTTTCGTATGTCGAGCGGCGGTTACCAGAAACCCCACAGAGGCTACCTCTACCTTAAAATCGCGCCCGGCGCTGAAGAGGCAACTCGACGGGATTGGAACGAACTCAAGACTATTGCCGGGTCAGGCAAGGTGGTCGCATTTGGCCAGTATTGGGTGCCGAATCCGCACGACCCGCAGGGCAATCCACACCATTCGCTGGAAGTAACAGTGCATGCAGAGGGCGAGAGTAGCCCAACACCTGATGTCTATCCGATTCCTCTACTAGGAGTCATGAAAGCTGAAGCCATTGTCCACAACCCAGAAATCGCAGAAACCGACTGTAATGCCGATAAAATTGTCGAGCAGCTTCAGGAAGCCCAGCGTCACTAATTTGCGAAGCGCAGTTGTTTCTGAAAGCGCGCTATCAGCCGCTAACTCCCGGTAAGTTGGGTTACCGGACAAGTTCCTTTTAGGACAAAACACAGGCGCCCGCCTGAAAGGCGGCCGCTACGTAACCAGCGATAGGGCAACCACTTTTTCGGGAGAACTGGCCGAAAAAGTTTCTCAACTCGCGAGCGGAGGAGTTTCTCCAGAGGGGGCGCCTCTGGAGAAACTTTTCCTTTGCCGCGGATCATGACGGCTCGAAGGAGGATAGGGCACGATGTATCGCGGCCCTGCAATGCGCTGCGAGCGATTTTAGGCTTTCGCCGGGATGGTGGCGGCTTTGGAGAGTTTAAAGGTTAACCGCGTCCTGGCGGAGAGAACGGAATTGTCTTTCTGCTTACGGCGGATGTTTTTCTTGCTCTTGTGTTTAGGCTGGTCTTTGTCGGAAGGGCGGCGCGCGTTGGTGGTCAAGTCGCAGTAGATCCCGTCCACAACGACGGACGCGAGAACCACCTTCAATTCGTGGTTCTTCGCCTCGAGGACGCGGCCAGTGACCTCGGTGCCTTGAGGAAGCACGGTCTTTCCGTCCACCTTAACAGGCCGGGCGAGGCTGGCGGCGAAGGCATCACCCCAGTGATTCCTGCCGGTGGCGAGGGTTTGATCGACGGTGGCGGTGATCTCTGTGCCCTTGGGCAAAGTGACGAGGTGGCGCTGTCGCGCCGCATCGGCGGAATCACCGGCGGGATTGACCATAGCGGCCCGGGAGGCAGCGCCGCCGGCAGAATGGCGGCCGGCTACCGTGCCGGGCTGGTTGGAGCACGCCGCTGCGGTCAAGAAGCTGAGCACCGCGGCCGTAAGCGATAGTTTTCGAAAAAGCTGAGAGTCGAACATTTCACACCCCCTTGTGCATTTGTCAAGAATGGAGGAAGGAACTGGGTAAACCTCTTCAACGCACCAAATTGGGAAGTATTCTCTGGAACGGAGCGTGGGCGAATGGAGTCCTGTGTTGGTGGACGAAATTGAGCGTCTCCCCAAATTTTCGAAACCTCCCCCTGAAACCTGGAACAGGCTGGGGAAGTCCGTCCAAAAGAATGTAGTGATTTGCAGGCGGCAAGTCAATCTTCAGACGAGCCGGCCTGGAGGAGCTTTGGGAATTATCCGGTTAACCAGCAGCTATGGACGGGAATTCGCAAAGCGAGATGCACAGAAAGCGGTTTTAGGGTTGTTGTTGCGCTGCGTGGAGTGAAGCGAGCAACGCGCGGACGCTCTGGCCCTCAGGGCTGTCCGGCTTCTCTATCAAAAATAGCTGAAACTGGACAATCGCGGCTTCGGGATGATTTTGCATTCGGAGCACCTTGCCGGCCATGGCGTGCACTTCGGCAAATTGTTCGTGCCTGGGCAGCGCATGGGTACGCTGAACGTCGGCAAGAGCCTGGTCATATTCCTTGTTGGCGAACTCCGTGGTGGCGAGCAGGGCCACAGCGTCGGGCATGAATGGATTCGTGGCAATCACTTTCGCCAGCAGGGACTCCGATGCGGCGTAATCCTGGTCCTGAAGATCCATGCGCGCCAGATCGAGGTATGCAGGCAGGAATGCGCCGTCCGCCTGAATGGACTTGGAGAACAACTCCCTGGCTTTGGTGCGGTTGGAGCCCTTGATGGCAATCGCGCCCAGCATGTCAAAGGCGCGCGCATAGCGCGGATACTCGGCGATGGCTTTTTCGAAGTGTGTGGCGGCCTTCTCGACGTCGCCCTTGGAGTACGCGGCCATCCCTTTATTCAATTCCGTGCTGGCCTTCCTGGGAGCATTCAATTCGATGACGGAAATGGTGGGGGATCCTGGAGTGGAATCTCCGTCCGGATTCTGGCTCGCAGGTTTTACATGAACGGTTTCTGTGTGTACTTGTTCGAGGGCGTTGATCCCGAAATATGCGGAGGTCATGGTCTCAATGCCGTTGCCGGACACCCTCAGACGGTAAGTCCTTCCATTGTTTACGCGAAATTGGGCAGGCTCGGCTCCGACAATGTGAACTGTGGCGATGGCCACTCCTTGAGGGGAAAGGACTTCAACCTGGATTTGCGTCTCAATGCTGCGCTCGTCGCTGGAGCGAACGCTCACCGATAAATCACAGTTGCCACCCGACTCTGTCTGCGCTACGAGGCAGGGCGAGAACACCAGGAGAAGCAAAAGGGACGCGAGGGATCGAGCGATAAATCCTCCCCTGTTCAGCAGCTACTTACGCAATCTATCAAATTTTGAGAAGGCGGGAGAAAAGGAGAGAGGCGCTCGGCGTAGATCACAAGCGCCTCCTCTACTGCGTCAACGTAAACCGTACCTCACTGGATCACCTCCTTCTCGGCGAAAGCGCCGATATCGACGAGTTGTCGAATAAATTGAGTATAACTCCTGAGGAGAAGGAAGGATGACGAATTTAAGCAACACAATTTTACCAAGATCGCGTTACCCAGGCCCGAATGACGAAAATGAGACATTCTCGTGACCCGGCTATGCTCCAGTGTTGCCGGATCCCTCACCGCCGTTCGCAAACGACGCGAGTGGGTTCGGGATGGCCGACAAAGGCCGCGTCCAGCGTTTACTCATCGGTGCGAGGCGGCTTTCGTTTCTGGAAGGGATTGATTGTCAGTGCTAGGATTAGGCACTCACCCAGCAATTTCTGCGCGCCAGAGGCGTGTCCTCAATGAACTCTATACGGAAAGACCACAATGTTTCAACACGTTGACGTTGTGATTGCTTTTGTTGTGCTGATGCTGGTCGCCAGCCTGTTTATCACGGCGGCCACGCAGGGTGTGATTGGCTTGCTAGGCTTGCGCGGGGCCAATTTGCGGCGCAGCCTGGCCGACTTGTTGGAAACCGCTTATCCGGATCAGGAAACCAGGCACTGGTCAAAGGAAATTGCGGGCAGAGTCCTGCGCCACCCGACGGTTTCTGACTCGATCTTCTCGCACTTTCGCGTTCGTGCGGAGCGGTTGCCGTTCCTTCCGCCGGAGACCGCGGGGAAGCTGCAAGGCATCAGCGCGTCCATTCCGCTGTTGCCATGGATTATGGGCGGAGTTGGAGGCTTTTTTCTCACTCCCATCGCCGTGGCGATTGCCAAGGGCCTGTTCGGCGCAGTTCTTTGCCAATACACGGACGTTCTGGCCGGCTACGTTTCGGCGATTAATTTTTGCGACCACCCCTGGCGCACCGGGCTGGTTGTGGGAGCGATTCTTGGCGGGCTCCTCAGCCGCTGGCGCGTGGCCACTTCCATTCGTGTTGAAGAGTTGCCCGCCGCTCTCGAAAAGCTCGCTGAACCGCTTCCCGGAACCTTGCCCGATCCTGCGCAGCGCGCAATGCTTAGGATCGCGTGGAGCGAGAAGGAGCCGGGAGGCAGGGCGAGAGCGGGAGAGGTGGGTGAGCCCATCCACTCAAAGCCCTATTTCGATGAGGGCATCGCCGGGCGCAGCTCGAAGGTATCGTTGCAGAATCAAAACCTCTTCGCGGGGGCTGCGGATTTCGATGAAGGCATCGTTCGTCACGCCGAGCCGATGGAACCGGAGGGGGGCGTCGCGGTGGAAGTGGAAAACGCGGCGGCACAAGGGAAGGAACCTGAGCCGGAATGCATTCCTGCCACGGGGGAATTGACTACGGATGCCACTTCGCCCGAGCCGCAACAGGAAGGCCTGCGGGCCGGGTTCGATCTCATGATGGACAAAGCGTCGCAGCGCTTTACCGTGGAAGCCCGCCTGGTAACGGTCGTGCTTTCTTGTATTTTTGCTTTTGGCGCGCACTTTGACGCCGTACGGCTGTTGCAGTCGATGTCGCAAGGCGCGGAATTGCGCGCACAATTGGCGGCTACGGCGGCGGGAATTGATAAGCAGGCGGAGCAATTGCCACGTTCCAAGCAAAGCGCCCGCACCGTTGTGCCGGAGGTGTATCGCCAGGCGATGGTTCCGATCTTGCGCACCGGCTCCGTGGAAACTTCCGGAAATAACGGGGGTAGCGATGCCAAGCCTCTATCTGCTAAGCGGAAAGGACGAACAAAGGAGCGAGAAAAGGCGGGCGCCACAGCAACTCCAACGGAAGACAGAGTCACCGCTGGAGCGAAGTCCAAAGCGATGCACGACCTCGAAACTGTGCCGGGATTTGCCAGCCGTGAGGATGCAGACTCCTGGCTGCGCATGACGCTAGTTGGGAATCCCGCGCGAGAGAGCCTGGCTGCCGCCTACCAGCAAGAGGTGAACGTGGAGCTCGTGAGCGATTCGGACAAGCTGATTGACCAGTCCGCTTCGCTGAAGAGTGAACTCGCGCGCTACCAATTCAAGCTGTTTCAGGACGAGCGAGGCTGGCCGCAGTCCTCGAACACATTGCCGAGCCTTTTGATCACGATAGCCATGCTCAGCCTTGGCGCGGCGTTTTGGTACAACACGCTGCGGAACCTGGCGAGCCTTCGGCCGCAATTGGCAATGAAGCAAGATCGCGAGCGCAGTAGCCGCGACAATGTTTGAGTGAAAATCGGCGTTTGAGTGAAGCCCGCGCCAATCGAGAACGGAAAATCGAAATCCGAAATTCGGAAAAGGACCAAGAGTTGCCGGCTAGAATAGTGCTGCATTGGAGCGTCATACCCGATATTTGAGTACCAATGGACATGAGTCGTAGCCCCTCGTCATGAGTCTCCCGGTAGAGCGACGCTATGAAAAAAGCAAGGGCACGACGGTGTCGTGCCCTCGGGCCGCCTCAGAAGGCGGGGCCCTACAAGAGGCTGAGAGGGTCCATGTCCAGGAGGACGGCGGTTTGCGGGATTTCTTTGGCGTCGCAGTAGGCAAGCGCGCCGCTGAGGAGTTTGGTCAGCACGGAGCGCTTCGGGGACTTGAGGAGAAATTGGAAGCGGTGTTCCTTTTTCAGGCGCGCAAGGGGGGCGGTCGCTGGGCCGAGAATGCGGACTTTCTCGCCGTCATGCGGAGAAAAGTATTGGGAGAGCTGGCGCGACCAGAGGATCGCTCTTTCGAGGCTGGTGTCGCGCACAATCACGTTGGCGAGGGAAGTGAACGGCGGGTAGGCCATCATGCGGCGAAAGTGCAGTTCGCGCTCGAAGAAGGAGAGGTAATTCTGTTTGACGGCGTCCTGAATCGCGTAGTGGTCCGGATAAAACGTTTGGATGAGCACGCGGCCGGGAAGTTCTCCGCGGCCGGCGCGGCCAGCGACTTGCGTGAGCAACTGAAAGGTGCGCTCAGCGGCGCGGAAATCGGGCAGGCTGAGAGATGAGTCCGCGCTGATGACGCCGACCAGCGTGACGCGCTGAAAATCGTGGCCTTTGGCGAGCATTTGGGTGCCGACGAGAATATCGAGCGCGCCGCCGGCAAACGCGCCCAGGGTTTCCTGATATTGGCGCTTGGTGCGCACCGTGTCGCGGTCGAGCCGCGCGATGCGCGCGCCGGGAAATTCCTTGTGCAGGCGTTCTTCGAGGTGCTCGGAGCCTTCACCGAAAAAATAAACATATTGGGACTGGCACTTGGGACAAAGCTGCGGGATTGGCTGGACAGAGCCGCAGTAATGGCATTCAAGGCGGTTGCGGTGCTTATGATGCGTCATGGAAATACTGCAATTGACACATTGCACAGAAGCGCCACAACTGCGGCAGAGAACCGACCAAGAATAGCCGCGACGGTTGATGAGCACGAGGGCCTGCGTTCCATTTGAAAGACATTCCTGAATGCCGGCGTGGAGCTTCGAGGAGATCGGGCTGGTCTGATGCGTCTGCTGAAATTCGTCGCGCAAGTCGACGATTTCGACGCCGGCGAGAGGGCGATCGGCGACGCGGGAAGACAGGGTGAGCAGTTCATATTTTCCGTTGCGCGCGTGATGGCAGGTTTCCATGGACGGCGTGGCTGAGCCGAGAAGGGCTACGGCGTTTTCCATCTTCGCGCGCACGATGGCCACGTCGCGGCCGTGGTAGCGAGGCGTTTCTTCCTGCTTGTAACTGCTCTCCTGTTCTTCATCCACGATGATGAGGCCGACATTTTCGAGCGGCGCGAAAATGGCGGAGCGCGTGCCGACCACCACGCGGGCTTCGCCGTTGCGAACGCGCCACCATTCGCGCGCGCGTTCGACGTCACTCAGCGCGGAGTGAAGAACGGCCACGCCCTCGAACCGCGCGCCGAACCAGGAACGGCACTGGCGGCCAATCCAGAGCGTGAGAGCGATTTCCGGGACGAGGATGATGGCGGTTTTTCCGCGGGCCAGCGTGTCTTGGACAGCGCGTAGGTACACTTCCGTTTTGCCGCTGCCGGTGACGCCGTGGAGCAATTGCACGCCGAAGTCGCCCAATTCGAAGCGCGCGCGGATGCCTGTAAGCGCGGCGTCCTGCTCGGCGTTGAGTTCGTGAGCGGGCGGCGTGTAACCCGTATCAAAGGGATCCTCGGCGGGATCGAGCGGTTCCTCCCAGCTTTCGAGCAAGCCGTCGCGCAGCATGCGATCGATGAGAGAACGAGTGACATTGGCGAGCCGCAAGAGCTGCGGAAGAGGAAGCGGACCGCGCTCAGTTTCGAGCAGGGCGCGAATTTTTTCTTCTTTTTCGGCAAGCGGTGCGGCGCCTCCCTCGGAGGAAGATGCGGCCTTCCAAGCGACCACGCGCAGCGTTTTTCGTTTTTGGGTCTGAAGGCTCTCGTGGATTTGAATCAGGCCGAGGCGCTGGAGTTTTTGGAGGGACTGAAGATCGAGCCCCAGCTTCGCTTGAGGCCCGAGAAGAATGGAGCCTTTTTTCCCTTTCAGCGTCGCGAGAAACGCGGCCTCCGCACTTGTCAGGCCGTGCGAGAGTTCGCCGCCGCTTAAACTTTCTGAGGCTTCGCGGCCGGAGGGTGTCAAGACGATTTGGCGCTGCGATTTCAGCTCGGTCAAAGGAGGAAGCATAGCGCGGAAGACTTCGCCGATGGGCGCGAGGTAGTAGTTTGCGATCCAACTTGCGAGTTCGAGGAGTTTTGGCGTTAGTGTAGGAACAAAATCAAGCACGCGGGCGATGTCGCGGACTTTTGTGCCTTCGGGCGCGGCATTCACAAAGTCAACGACGACGCCGACGAAAGACTTCTTGCGAAAAGGCACGAGAACGCGGCTGCCTGGCTGCACGGCGCCGCGCATTGGCTCCGGCACAGCGTAGGTGAACGTCGTTCGCAAGGGCACGGGCAACGCTACATTGCAGAAGGAACAATTCATCGCGGCGAGTAGTGTATCAGCAGGGCAAAGAGCCAAAAGTCATAAGTCCAAAGTCGTAAGTTTTGAGCAAGAAAGCGGATTTTGGACTCGGACTTGGTGTGGCTCAAAGCTGCCTGCACCGTCATTCCCGCTATCAGGTATTTGAGTCTCGCAATGCTTACATACTAATCATAAGAATTCCGCCGAAGATGGTTGCGATTCCGGTCCATTGCCAGCGGGAAATATGTTCGCGCAGAAAAATCGCGGCGAGGCCCACGGTGACGGCTCCATAGAGCGAGCCGAGAACGCTGATAACGGCGACCTGCTCCATTTGCATTCCGCGATTGCTCAAGACAAACGCGAGCGTATCAAACGCGCCCATGCCGAGAGCCATCCAACGGACGCCGCCGTGGGGGAGGCGCATGGGTTGCGCCGCGGAAAAAATGATCAACGCGGTCAGGGAGGCACTGGTCAAGCGAATCATCCACACGGCTTGAATCGCCCCGACACGAGGCACAACGCGAATGCCAAGGAGCCAGAACAAGACGCCAAATGCGATCGCAGCGATGGTGGCCCAGCCAATGCCCCGTGTATTGGCTTTTGTTGGTTGCGCGGAGTTCTCCGAAGGCTCGTGCTCTCCCCCAGCAACGACAGCCACTCCAAGCAAAATGAAAAGGATGCCAGCCACTCGCGCGGTGGAAAGATGGTCTCCGCTCAGCCAAGAGAGAATAAGCGTCAATGCGGGATAACTCGCGGAAAGCGGAGCGACGACGGCCATCTTGCCGATTTCAAAGGAGCGGTACAAAGAAAGCGTGCCGCAGGCGTTGAGAAGACCTGCGAAAAATCCCCAGGCCCAAGGCTGCCAGCCCGAGCCGTCGGCTAGATGCCCCCAGCCACCGAGCCAGCGCATGGAAATTGTTAGAAGAAGAAATCCGACGAACTGCATGTAAAACATGGTGCGGAGGGTGCCGATACGATGGGTGGAGAAGCGAGCCGTGAAGTCCGCACCGCCCCAGGTCAGCGCCGTCAGCAAGCCAATGAAGATTCCCATGATGGGCTAGGCGGGCTTGCCTTTTTTCGGTTGGAGACCGAGGACGGCCATCACTTTTTGGAGATCTTTCCAGACTTCCGGTTTCGCGTTGGGATTGCGCAGGAGATAAGCCGGGTGATAGGTGGCCATGAGTTTGCTAGAGCGAAAGTCGAGCCATTGTCCGCGGAACTGGGAAATGCCGCGATTGGTTTTCAGCAGCATTTTTGCGGCGACCGCGCCGAGGCAAACAATCACTTTGGGAGAGATGACTTCGAGCTGGCGGAGAAGAAACGGCGAGCAGGCGCCGACCTCGTCTTCTTCGGGCGTGCGATTTTCCGGTGGACGGCATTTCACGACGTTGCAAATGTAGACGTCTTTGCGCTGCAAGCCCATGGCTTCGATCATTTGCGTGAGAAGTTTCCCAGCACGGCCGACAAACGGAAGGCCCTGGGCATCTTCGTCCGCGCCCGGACCTTCTCCGACAAAAACGAGCTGGGCCTGGGGATTTCCGTCGCCGAAAACGATGGTGTGGCGATGTTTATGAAGTTTGCAGCGCGTGCATTCGCCCAGGTCCTCGCGAATCCGCAAGAGCGTGTCGTCTGCGATTCTGTCGTCCGCATCGAAGAGAGAAGGTGCGGGCGGAGCCGGAAGCGGCAAAGGCGCTGTTTTTGGAAGCGCCGCGGGCACAGGCTTTTGGAGATTAGGCTTCGGAAGAGGCTTGGGCAAAGTAGGTTCCTCGTGGGAAATTTGCGTCGAGCGCACTGCGCTTTGTGCTGATTGCACCGGCTGTTCTTGAAAAACACTTTCGTCGTGGCGATCGCGGTAGAAGGGCGCAATGCCGAGGTCCTGGTAAAAGGCCAACCGGTCTGCGACTTTTTTCTGAAGACTCTCTGGAATTGGCGCGGGCATCGAGGATCAGACGTTCGAGTGCCTTGGAGCTGGAGCGTGAAGCACCGAGCGCATGCGGAGGACTTCGTCAAGAATGCGCTGGGCTACTTCGCTTTTGGGCATTTTGGGCAGGGCGAGGTCGCGGCCGTCGCGGGAGAAAAGCGTGACGACGTTCGTGTCGCGGTCGAAGCCTGCACCCTCGGCGGTAACGTCGTTTGCCACAATCAGGTCCGCGTTCTTGGAAGCGAGTTTCTTCCGCGCGTTTTCCGCGACGTGATCGGTTTCCGCGGCGAAACCTACGACAATCCTGCTGCCTTTGTTTTTCGCCACTTCCGCGAGAATGTCGGTCGTCGGCTCAAGGGACACCGCCAGCGGCGCGCTGCCCTTTTTGATTTTTTCGGCGCGAGGCTGAGCGGGCCGATAATCCGCCACAGCTGCAGCAAGGATGGCGATCGAAGCATCCGCAAAGCGTTGCACGATTGC
>Ga0134067_10000065_pt1 | contig 11970 bp, 8 predicted proteins | sample 15_taG_4_FD_94460 | JGI IMG/M metagenome (GOLD analysis project Ga0134067, IMG submission 94460) | Grasslands soil microbial communities from the Angelo Coastal Reserve, California, USA - 15_D_Rain_20cm_5_09212015 | ecosystem: Environmental > Terrestrial > Soil > Grasslands ...
CCCATGAAGAACGGCGGCAGACTCTCGACGGCAAAACGAATGCCCAGGTAGGTTGAACCCCAGATCAAGTAGATCGCGATGAACGCGGCGATGACCAGACCGCGTGGCGCTTTGCTCGGACCGTCAGTGGACGCGCTCATGTCAGTTCATTCGGCTTTGTCAGATAGGAAGCGAACCGATGCGCGAGGGTGGAAACGAAAAACCCACCGGCTTCGCAGCGGTGGGTGTTCAAATTCGACGAGGTGTTTAACGTGTCTTTGAAGCCCATCCGCCGTGGCGGCGCTTGTCAATCAGCGCCGGCCGCCAGCAAACGACGCGCAGCGCGCGCACGTGCGCGGCGGCGACTCGTTTCGATTGGGCCTTCATAATCATACGACCGGCAGACAGCTACCGTCTGCCCGCCGAAGTGTCAATAGTCGAGTTCTTCTTTGATTATTTCGTTGCCTTGACCCTTCGCAGTGCGAGTGGTGACATGGCGCAACACTATGCCCGAACTGCAAAAACTCGTTCGCATCCCCACGCTGAAAACGGCGGCGGACTTCCGCGATCGCGTCGCATCACTGGGAGTCAATTTGCCGTGCGAAGACCAGATCGTCGCGGGCGCAGCCTCACCGCTCGCTCAGCCTGTTGCCGGTGTCAAGATCAACGGCAAGCGCATCGGCAATCGCTGGGCCATCCAGCCGATGGAAGGCTGGGACGGCACAACCACAGGCGGCGCGACCGACGACGTGCGTCGGCGCTGGCAGCGGTTTGGCCAGAGCGGCGCGAAGCTGATTTACGGCGGCGAAGCGATGGCGGTGCGACCGGATGGACGGGCCAACCCGAATCAGCTCATCATTAGCGAGGAAAACAAAAACGATCTGGCTGAATTGCGCGAAATCCTCCTCCGCGCGCACATGGAACGCTGCGACAACACCGACGATCTGGTCATTGGTTTTCAGCTCACGCATTCGGGTCGCTTCTGCAAACCGAACGACAGGTTCCGCATGGAGCCGCGCGTGGCGTACCGGCATCCAATCCTTGACAGAAAATTCAACGTCATAAGCGACGCGCAGGTTTGGACGGATGGTGAGATCGAGCTATTGATTCAGGACTACATCAGCGCGGCAAAGATTGCGGCGGATGTCGGCGCAGACTTCGTCGATATCAAGCACTGCCACGGCTATTTGCTGCACGAGTTTCTCAGCGCGCACACGCGTCCTGGCAAGTACGGCGGCAGTTTCGAGAACCGAACTCGTGTCCTCCGCGAAATCATCGGGGGAATCCGGGCGAGCGGGAACAATATTGAGATCGGCGTGCGGCTCAGTGCTTTCGATTTCGTGCCCTTCACGCCCGATCCGGCGCTGTCGCAGTCTGGCAAGCTCGGGCCGGGCATTGCCGAAGATTTTTCACACTGCCTGCCGTACCGCTATGCCTTCGGTGTGAACCACAACAATCCGGTCGAATACGATTTGACCGAGACATTTCAGTTTGCGGAACTCTGCGCGCGACTCGGCGTGAAAATCCTCAATCTCAGCGCCGGTTCGCCCTACTACAATCCCCACATTCAGCGCCCAGCGGCTTACCCGCCGAGTGATGGTTACCAGCCGCCGGAAGACCCGCTGGTCGGCGTCGCCCGGCAGATCAACGTGGTGCGGCAACTCAAGGCGCACGTTGAATCGTTGAACCGTTCCACCGTTGAACCGGGAACGCAAACGGCCGATTCAACGTTTCAACGATTCAACGTTTCAACTCACCGCAATCTGATAATCGTGGGCTCCGCCTACAGTTACTTGCAGGAATACCTGCCGCACGTCGCGCAATATGTCGTTCGCAACGGGTGGAGCGACATGATTGGCTTGGGCCGAATGACACTCGCGTATCCGAACATTCTTGCGGACGCGGTCGCAAAGGGAGCTGTCGAAAAGAAATCCATCTGCCGCACGTTCAGCGATTGCACCACCGCGCCTCGCAACGGCCTCATCAGCGGCTGCTACCCGCTCGACAAGTATTACACGAGCAAACCGGAGTTCCAGAAGTTGCGGGAAATCAAGAAGGCGGTCGGAACGTAGCCTGGATTCTTTGTAAGCTCCGTAGCCACCGTCGTGAGGAGGTGGACCGTCGTGATCGCCATTTAACTATCCGCCTCCTTACGTCGGCGGCGACGCGGGCTATATCACTATCTGTCGAAATCGTTGCATGTCGTGCAAAGTTTGCGGCAGGCGTAGTGGCACGGGCGTCTCGCCCGTGTGTTCCAGCAAGATTCCGTGCCGCCAAAACCAGAACTCACGGGCGAGACGCCCGTGCCACTACTTTGGTTGCGGCGCCAGCCGCGCTGCGAAATATCCACGTCAGGTGCACCTCCTCACGTCGGTGGCTACAATATTTCGGTGGGCTGGAGCTGGTGGCCGAGATTTTTTGTAGTGTCCGAATCTCAAACTTTGAATTGTAGCGGCGGTCTATGACCGCCGAAACGGCGCTCACAGAGCGCCGCTAAAGCCCAATCAGGACACCACCAGATTTTGGCTGAAATTACCTCAAAGTCATTTAAGCTGTCCGAACCGATGCAGCCGTTTCAGTTCCATCCCCTCGTGGCGCAGTGGTTCGAGGAGAAATTCGGATCACCGACCGAGCCCCAGGCGCGCGGGTGGCCGGCGATCCAATCGGGCGGACACACCTTGATCGGCGCGCCGACCGGTTCGGGCAAAACCCTGGCCGCGTTTTTGGCGTCGCTGGACGGACTCTTCCGCGAGGGGCTGGCCGGCACGCTCGCGAACGAGACACGCGTCGTTTACGTGTCGCCTCTCAAGGCCCTCAGCAACGACATTCACAAAAATCTGGAGGAACCATTGTCCGGGATTCGCGCGGCGCTGCGCGCGGGCGAGGGGCGCGACATTGAAGTGCGCGCGGAGGTCCGCACCGGCGACACGCCCGCGGCGAAACGACAGGCAATCGCAAAAAGGCCGCCGCACATTCTGGTAACCACGCCGGAGTCGTTCTACCTGCTGCTCACTTCGCAATCGGGCCGCAAGATGCTGGCCGCCGTGCAGACGCTGATTGTCGATGAAATTCACGCGGTGGTCGGCAACCGGCGCGGTTCACACCTGGCGTTGAGCATGGAGCGACTTCAAGCCCTCGTGAATGGGCCGTTGCAACGCATCGGTTTGTCCGCGACGCAGAAGCCGATTGAGGAGGTGGCGCGGTTTTTGGTCGGCACACGCGGTCTGGACCAAGGGGGCAATCCGCGTTGCGCCGTTATTGATACGGGACATTCCCGCAAAATGGACGTGGCGATTGAACTGCCGGGTTCGCCGCTCGAAGCCGTGATGTCGAATGAGGTGTGGGCCGAGGTTTATGGCCGGCTGGCCGATTTGATCGAGGCGCACCGGACGACACTGGTCTTTGTGAACACGCGTCGGCTGGCCGAACGCGCCACACGCCACCTCTGCGAGCGCCTCGGCGTGGACAAGGTCACTTCGCACCACGGAAGTCTTTCGGCCAAGTTGCGGCTCGACGCGGAAAACCGTCTGAAACGCGGCGAACTCAAAGCGCTGGTCGCCACGGCGTCGCTGGAACTGGGCATAGACATCGGGTCGGTTGATCTGGTCTGCCAACTGGGATCAACTCGTTCGATTGCCGCTCTTCTGCAGCGCGTTGGCCGCGCCGAGCACAAGCGCGGCGGATTGCCGAAAGGCCGGCTGTTTCCGCTGAGTCGCGATGAACTGGTCGAGTGCCTCGCCGCGCTCCGTTGCGCGCGCAACGGCGAACTGGACTGCCTGCGGATGCCGGAGAAACCGCTTGACCTGCTGGCTCAACAAATCGTCGCCTGCGCGGCCTGCGAAGATTGGCAGGAACAAAAGCTCTTCGACCTGGTGCGGTCCGCGTATCCGTACCGCAATCTGACGCGGCAGGAGTTTGACGACGTGCTCAGGATGCTGGCGGAAGGATTCAGCACGAAGCGCGGCCGGCGCGGCGCATTGATTCATCACGACGCGGTGAACCAGCGCGTGCGCGGGCGGCGTGGCGCGCGGCTGGTCGCGCTGACCTCCGGCGGCGCGATCCCGGACAACGCGGATTATCGTGTAGTGCTTGAGCCGAGTGAGACATTCCTCGGAACCGTAAACTAAGACTTTGCCATCGAAAGCATGGCCGGCGATGTTTTCCAGCTCGGCAACGCGTCGTGGAGGATTCTGGGAATCAACTCCGGCACGGTTCGCGTTGAGGACGCTCACGGCCAGCCGCCCGGCATTCCGTTCTGGCTGGGCGAAGCGCCGGGGCGAACGCGGGAGCTTTCGCAAGCGGTGTCTGAACTTCGTGTGGAGATAGAAACGAAGATCGGGCAGGCGGGGGCCGCAGGCGCTTGCCATGAACCGACGTCGTCTCCATTGGGACAAGTTTGTGTTGCACCTGCAACACAAACTTGTCCAGAGGGGTTCATGGACTGGCTACGAGCGGAGACCGGTCTTTCAGAATCTGGCGCGCGCCAGCTCGCCGTTTATTTCACCGCGACCTGTCGGACGCTCGGGGTCATTCCTTCGCAAAAGAAAATCGTGATGGAACGCTTCTTCGACGAGTCCGGCGGAATGCAACTGGTCATCCACGCCCCGTTCGGCATTCGGATGAACCGAGGATGGGGACTGGCATTGCGCAAACGGTTTTGCCGCTCGTTTAATTTCGAATTACAGGCAGCGGCGACGGACGACGCAATTGTTCTCTCGCTCGGCACGCAACATTCCTTTCCGCTCGAGGAGGTCTTTCGTTATCTCAACAGCCAGACGGTCCGCGACCTTCTGGTGCAGGCGCTGTTGGACGCGCCGATGTTTCCTATCCGCTGGCGCTGGAACGCGGCGCGCGCTCTGGCCCTCCCGCGCCAACGGGGCGGACGCAAAATACCCGCGCCGCTGCAACGCATGGAAGCAGAGGACCTCATCGCGAGTGTGTTTCCCGATCAACCCGCCTGTCTTGAAAACATCGCAGGCGACCGCGAAATTCCGGACCATCCACTCGTTCGGCAGACGATTGAAGATTGCCTGACGGAGGCGATGGACATTGACGGGTTGGTTGGGCTGTTGAAGCGGATTGAAGGGGGCGCGATTGAATGCATCGCGCGTGATTTGCCGGAGCCATCGCCGCTGGCGCACGAGATCCTTAACGCGAAGCCCTATGCGTTTCTGGACAACGCGCCGCTGGAAGAACGGCGGACACAAGCGGTTTACACCCGACGCGCGAGCAGCTCCTCCGCGGAACGAGAACTTGGCATTCTCGACGCGACGGCCATCGAACGGGTGGGTGAAGAAGCGTGGCCGCGGGCCGGGAATGCCGATGAACTGCACGAAGCGCTGTTGCTCCTGGGAGTGATGACGGAAGCGGAAGTGCAGCGCAGTGTGGCGCCGGCATCCTTGCCTGCGAGTTCAGACCACATCCCTGCCCTCAGTCCCGAAAGCGGGCAGAGAAGCCCGCCCAACCCGCAGACTGAAAGCCCGCGCCACGCCGGCGGTCCGCTGCTTGAATCGCTCATGGCGGAGAAACGGGCCGGACGTTTGACGGCCGAACGTGGCCGCCGAGGTGAGGAGGCGGACTCTGTTTCGGAAAATTCAATCGCACCGTCACGTCGGCGGCCAGGGGAATTCTGGGTTGCTGCGGAGCGGCTGCCAATGCTCCAAGCTGTTTATCAGGATTCGTCCGTTGAGCCGCCGATTGTTCCGCCAGAGCCGGAGTTGAAACGGCCATGGGAACGCCACGAAGCGATCCGCGAATTGGTCCGCGGGCGAATGGAGGTTGTCGGGCCCGCCACCGCGCGTGCCCTGGCCGGGTTCTTCCTGTTGTCGCAAACGGATATCGACGCCGCGTTGTTGGCTTTGGAAGCAGAGGGCTTCGTTCTACGCGGACGTTTTCATCCGGGCGCAACAGAACTCGAATGGTGTGACCGCCGGCTGCTGGCCCGGATTCATCGGCTGACGATCAACCGCCTGCGCGCGGAGATTCAGCCGGTATCCCCGGTGGATTTTCAACGCTTCCTGCTCGCGTGGCAGCGCGTTGATGCCGGGCATCGCGCCGAAGGACCGGAGGGAGTTGAGGCGGTGCTCGAATTGCTCGACGGCTATGAGTTGCCCGCCGCGGCGTGGGAGCCGGAGGTGATCGCCCTCCGGGTGAAAGAATACGCACCACAATGGCTCGATCGCCTTTGCTTCACCGGGAGAATCGGTTGGGGACGTTTGGTGCCTCCGCAAAACCAGAAGGCTCGAGCGTTCACGCCGCTGCGGTCAAGCCCTGTATCCCTCTTCGCGCGCGAAAACCTGGTGGCTTGGCGTGAATTGTCCGCCGCGAAAGGGCCGCCGGAACTGTTGCCCGACACGGAGCACGTGCTCAAAACGTTGTCGCAAGCTGGCGCTTTGTTTTTCAAAGAAATCGTTCGGCAGACCGGTCTGCTGCCCTCGCGGGTCGAGCAGGCGCTGGGTGAACTGGCGGCGCAGGGGTGGGTGACCGCCGACAGTTTTGAAGGTTTGCGAGCGTTGCTGATTCCTTCGGAAAAACGGGAACGGTTCGCTGATGTCGAGCGCAAACGGCGGCACAGGACCGTGACGAGCGTTGAATTTGCCGGGCGATGGTCGTTGCTGCGAACCATGGAATCCAACCCCCGCCAGACCGGATTAACGCGGAAGGCGGAACGCGGAACGCGGGATGAAGATGCGAGCCTCCTCACGTCGTCCGCTACGAGGGAGCAGGCCATCGAAACTTACGCGCGCGTTTTGCTGCGTCGTTACGGGATCGTATTCCGCCGGTTGCTGGAAAGGGAATCGTTGAGGGTTTCGTGGTTCGAGTTGGGACGCGTTTATCGTCGGCTTGAAGCGCGGGGGGAAATTCGGGGCGGACATTTTGCGAGCAGCGTAAGCGGCGAACAGTTCGCTTTGCCTGAAGCCGTCGGCCTGTTGCGTTCCATTCGGAAAACAAAACCGGCCGGAGAGTTGATTGCGCTGAGCGCGGCTGACCCGTTGAATCTGGTCGGTATCCTCACGCCCGGTCCGCGGATAACTGCCATCGCCGCGAACCGCATTCTCCTGCATGACGGAGTGCCGATTGCCGCGCTGGAGGCCGGCGAGATTATGAAACTGGAAAACAACCCCGGGCTCGAGGAGCGGTTGATTGAACAAATGTTGAAGACAGGGAAACTACCACCCTCGCTGCGGCCTTATTACGGATAAAGCGAGTTTGCCTTTGCGCGATGATTGCCGGGATGCCGGGCAGGAAATGAAATAATAGGGCTTGCACAATGACAGGGTGAGGCCATTATTAAGGCGTTGCCTGGATCGCGGGGTGGAGCAGCCCGGTAGCTCGTCAGGCTCATAACCTGAAGGCCGCAGGTTCAAATCCTGCCCCCGCAACCAATTTCCAACCCTGCCCGCCGATTTTCGGCGGGCTTTTTTGTGCCCACAGAAAATTCGTTTGCCCACCCGGTGGAAAAAGCTCATAGATCGAAGGAGGACTATGGAAGCATTCCAGGCCAGCCGGTGGACAAAAGGCAATTTTCTCTTTCCCACGGTCATCGAAGTCAGCGAAAAGGCCGTGGTGCGGCGCAAACGCTCCTGGTTCAGTCGGGACGAAATCAGCATCAGCGTTCAAAAGATCGCCTCGGTTCATGTAAAAACCGGACTGATCTGGGCGGACATTTTGATCGAGTCTTCGGGCGGGACGGACCCATTGACCAGTCACGGCCACCACAAAGCGGACGCCCGCCGCATCAAGGAACTCATCGAAGAGTATCAGGCCAGGCCATTGGCCGAAGAAGAACGCGGGCAGAAATAAACCTACGGGGAGTTGATTCGTTGCTTCACTCCGGTGTTCCTGCAACGTGCGGCTGGGCCTTCTGCGGTGGGCGAAAGAATACGGCCAGCACAATGGCCGCCAGCACGGCGGCGGCGCACGGCATGAGGAACAGGCTCTTGAAATCCACAACGCCGTTATTGTTGAATGTTTCCCCGATCAGCTTCGGGCCGGCGATATTGGCTGCCAGCGGGCCCAAGCCGAGAATCATCAAATTAAAGAGACCCTGCGCGCTGGCACGCGCGTCTTTTGGAAAGAACTCGTCGACAAAAATATAAACCGTGGCGAAGAAGAATGCGTAACAGATTCCATGCAGGACATTGACAAGGACCACAATTTCTTTGTGTTGGGGCAACAATGCGAACACAGCGAAACGCGCCGCGTGGCCGAGAATGCCGATGATCATGGTCATTCGCCAGCCGAGCGCTTTCAATGTGGCGCCCAGGATCAGCATTGTGAGGATTTCGGCAATCTGGCCAATGCTCATCACCGGCATGATCCAGTTGCCGGGAATGCCCACGCCGCCGGCAGCTACGGCGCTCCCGAGAAAACGTCCGGTCCAGTTAAAAAACAGATTGTGCACTGTTGCATCGACGAAGGTCACCATCCACAGCACCAGAATGAAAGGCAGGCCGAGCAGTTTCATCGCTTCGAGCCACGCCAGCTTGGCCACACCCTCTTCTGCCGGTTTCGGCGGTGTGTGTGGCAGCGTCAAGCTGAACACGGCCAACGCCAGTGAGGCGACGCCCGCCACGATAAACGTCCACTTGGTGCCTTGCTGAAGCGCTTCACCGGTGAGACCTGAGCCCAATACCGTCCCCAGCCAATTGATAAGACCCTGAGGATTCGACGCCCTCACTTTGTCCCAGTCCACCAGAATGAACGTGAACGGCCACGCGGCCAGAATCCATCCGATCGTGCCTCCCATGCGGACAATGCCGAATTCCTTCTGCGCGTCCTTCATTTGAGTAAAGGCGATCGAATTGGTGATCGAGATCGTTGGCACATAGAGCAGGCAGTGCACGAGCATGAGGAAAAAAAACGGCCAGAACGCCTGGACCCAAACCAACGATAGCATCGAGGCACCCCCAATCAGATGACTAGCGGCAAGGAATTTCTCCGCGGCAAAGTTGCGGTCGGCAAATTGATTGCTGAAAAACATCCCCACAATCGCGGCGGCCGGAAACGCATTGAGAATCAGGGATTGTTCTGAGAAGAAAAAGGATACGGCTTTGGGAATTAGTGGTGCGAGAATCTGAGGCGGCTCGGAAGCCGAAAATCCGAGGCTTGGCAGGTAGCCGAAAATCAGGGGAAACCACGCTCCCCAGATGAAAAACTCCAGGACCATCATGAGGAATAGTTTGAAGCGGATTGCTTTGTTCATAGGCGTGATTTCAGGCGGAGGTTACGGGAAGGACACGTCGGTGGCAAGCAAAGAGCGCGTTGGCGCGTTGTTGGGGCGCACCTTCTTGATACACCCACCATCGCTGAAGTCCTCTGCTTCCTCTCCCTGCGAGGCACGAGGGGGGAGAGGGATGGGGAGAGGGGCTCGTTTCATCGCATGTCGCGCTCCTTTGAAATCCCCTCTCCCTCACCCTCTCCCCACTCCTCCGTCGTGGGGAGAGGGAATCGACCGTGGGCGTGGTAGTGGTATCCAGATGCGCCGCGTTGTGGGTTGTCCGTGGTCCGTTGTGTTCGAGCGTGTGAGCGCCCAGCGCAGTCTCAACGTCCCACAACGGACAACCTGCAACTGACCACTGACCACACCCACTCGACAGATTGCCAAACGAGTTTTGCGCGTTTAATCTCTGGCCATGCGGATTGCGTTCAAAGAATGGGCCATCGTGGTGGATGCGCTGGGGCGCGGCGAGCAGATCGTCATCCTGCGCAAGGGCGGCATCAGCGAAGGGCCCGGCGGGTTCCAGGTCGAGCATCCGCAGTTTCTGCTTTTTCCAACGCTCTATCATCAGCAGCGGGAGAGTGTCGTCCCGTCGGCCCAGGCGCGGTTCGATAAGATCGCCCCGAAATTTCCGGGCAAGGACAGGGTGCTCTTCGAATTCTTCTGCGAAGTCGCCGCCTCGCGACAGCTCGATTCACTGGCGGCGGCCGAGCGGTTGCGCGGCCAGCATATCTGGCGCGACGAAGTAATCGCTCAACGCTTCGATTGGGGAAGGGAAAGAAACATTCATGCGCTGGCTGTGCGCGTGTTTCGTCTGCCGCGCGTGGCCGAGTTGGCTGTGCTCGAAAGCTACGGTGGCTGCAAATCGTGGATTGAACTGGAGAAGGACATCGACACGAGCGGCGCCGCGCCGGTGTTGTCGGACGAACAATTCGCGCAAAAGTTGAATGCGTTTGGAGAGGCTCTGGACCTCGCGCAAGCCGCGCGAGTGCAGAAACGGAGTGTTGGAGCAGCGGGCTCAGGGAGCCATGGAAATTGACGTTGCCAATGCCGGTCTCAAGAATCCAATACTCCGACCGCTGCCGGTCAACGGTTCACGGAGACGCGCCCCCGGCCGATGATTGAATGAACCTGCCACGCCTGATCCTTGCTTCGAGTTCTCCCCGCCGCGCGGAAATACTGCGTGAGATGGGACTGAAGTTTCGTGTTGTGCCGAGCGATGTCCCGGAGGTGCATCGCGAACAACTGACCGCGCGCGAGCTTTGTCAGCTCAACGCCTATCGCAAGGCGCGCGCGGTTGCGAAACAGATTCCTGATGCCCTCGTGCTTGGCGCAGACACACTCGTTTACGCGGGCACACAATCGTTTGGCAAACCGACCAGTCTGTCGCAGGCGGAGCAAATGCTTGAACAACTGCAGGGCCGCACGCATCAGGTCGTCACGGGCGTGTGTCTGATTCACTTGCGCTGCTTTCGCCAGAAAATTCTCGCCGAGACCACACAGGTGACGTTTCGTCCGCTGGACGCGAAGCAAATCCGCTATTACCTCAGCGCCGTCGATCCGCTCGACAAAGCCGGCGGCTACGCGATTCAGGAGAAGGGCGACCTGATCGTCCAGGAAGTCGCAGGTTCCTATTCCAACGTTGTCGGTCTGCCGATGGAGCGGCTGAAAGCGGAGCTGGCGGCGTGGTGATTGGGAGCGCCGAACTCCGCTTCGGCGCAAAGGGAAGCAACGCGCAGTCTCGTTTCAGCACCGAAACGGAGTTCGCCGCTCCGTTTCGCGGGCTTCGATAAAATCAGTTTTTGACCCGGCGCGCCAAAAAATCTACCTTCCCGCCGTGGAAAGCAGCAGCGCCAATCTGCCGGACGTGGAGCACGCTCCGCCTGTGCCGTTGCCGTTTCGGTCTCTTGACGACATCGGTCGCACCATCATTCGCTTCCTCCAGACCGCGCAAGGGTTGATTGCCTTCACGTTGATTACGCTCGGCGTGGCGGTCACAAAATTCAACGCGTCCTCCCGCCTCATTCATCCGCTGATCCGCTCGCAAATTTACCGGGCCGGTTTGCATCTGCTGCCGATGATCAGTTTTCTGGCGTGCGCGCTCGGATTGATGATTATCGGACAAACGGTGGCGCTGCTCACGCGGGTGGGCGCGCAGAATCTGGCTGGCACCGTGATGGTCACGGTGGTGGTGCGCGAACTCGGCCCGCTCGCCGCGGCGCTGCTCGTGCTGGCGCGGGCCGGCGCCGCGTACGTCATCGAACTGGGCACTGCCCGCGCGCTCGGCGAAGTGGAAGCGTTGGAAGCGCTCTGCATCGACCCGATCCATTACCTCGTCATTCCTCGCATGGTCGGTCTGGCTCTGGCGATCTTTTCGCTCACGGTTTATTTCATCATCGTCACCCTCGTCAGCGGCTATTTATTCGCGTTCGTGCAGGACGTGCCGCTGTTGCCGGGCGATTACTTCAAACAACTGGCGGCGGCGCTGACGTGGGAGGACTTCGCGTTGCTGGCGCTGAAAACCTGCGGCTTCGGCGTCATCATCACCGTGGTGACCTGCTACCAGGGACTGGCGCAACCGTTGCGGCTCGAGCAGGTCTCGGGCGCGACGACGCGGGCCGTCATCCAGAGCGTCGTGGCCTGCGTATTGCTGGATGTCCTCTTCATCATCATTTACCTCGTGATGTGAATGCCGCTTCGCCTGCGGGAGAAATGACCGTGGCCGGGACTGCAGCGGCTATTGAAATGATTGACGTGACCATCGGCACGAC
>Ga0134067_10000071_pt1 | contig 11792 bp, 9 predicted proteins | sample 15_taG_4_FD_94460 | JGI IMG/M metagenome (GOLD analysis project Ga0134067, IMG submission 94460) | Grasslands soil microbial communities from the Angelo Coastal Reserve, California, USA - 15_D_Rain_20cm_5_09212015 | ecosystem: Environmental > Terrestrial > Soil > Grasslands ...
TCACGCATCCACTTGTAGGTCTTCGGGCCCATCTCGACGCCCGGCCTGCCGCGGTAGGACTCGAAGCCGGCGACGACTTTCCTGGCAAGATCACCGGTCATCCCCTCGATTCCAAAGCTGGTCGCAGCGACCGCTTCGGCCAACGACCCCTTGGTATTGATGTACCAGAGCCAGTCGGTCAGCGACTGCACGTCCCTCAGCACGGGCTTGTTGCCTTCTGCGAGGTCGAGCATCTCTTCCCTCTTCAGGCCGAAGCCCATTCCCATCCAGATCCAATGCTCGGCGTGGGCCTTTTCGACGCGGATATTGTCGATGAGGAACGCACGCGAATAATCGTCCTCGACCTTGATCAGTGCCTCGGCAAGGAACTTGGGAAAAGCGTGGATGAAAGGATAAGTCTGCAGTATCCATCCCTGCATCTCAGGCACCGTGAGCTGTGCCGATGCCACACCGTTCGCAAAGTCTCCGTTCAAGAGCCCATCCCAATAGGGCTTGACGTAACCGTGCAGCGAATCCACCCAGGTGGGGTTAGGGGATAACTCGTACATCGCACCCATTTCACATCTCCTTAATGTTGTGAACACCGAATATGACTGCGGCATAGTATTGACCACGCGATTGCCGGTCCATCGGTGTTTTACCGGTGCGGACTAGGGGATTTCCCTATCCCCTCGCTTTTTCGCCGTGATGCGGGGGCTCGAGCCTCCGCCCTGCGCGAGCGGAACGAGCCCGGTGAACGCGTTGCGCGTCAGCCCGTCGCCGCCGCCATCTGCAGGCGTCGCCCGAACGGCTTTGGCTTGGCCACGCCGTAGCCTTGAGCAAAGTCCACGCCGATCTCGCGCAGCAGCGCGATGACGCGTTCGCCGTCGACGAATTCTGCGATCGTTTGCTTGCCGGTGATATGGCCGACGCTGTTGATCGCCTCGACCATCGCGCGGTCGATCGGATCGTCGGCCATGTTTTTGACGAACCCGCCGTCGATCTTGAGGAAATCCACGGGCAGGTGCTTCAGATAGGCAAACGAGGACATGCCTGCGCCGAAGTCGTCCAGAGAGAAGCGGCAGCCGAGCGACTTCATCTCGTTTATGAAGCGGGTCGCTTGGTCGAGTCTGGCTATGGCAGCGGTCTCGGTAATCTCGAAGCAGATGGACTGAGGCAGCACCGCCGGGAAGTGGGTGAACTGTTCGCGCACGTAATCGAGGAAGCCCTCGTCGCCGATCGAGCCTCCGGAGAGATTGATGGAGCATATCTCGAAAACGGCACCGCCTTCGGCTTGTTCCCTGGAAATGGTGGCGAATGCGGTGCGAATGACCCAGCGATCGATCGCAGGCATCAGGTTGTACCGTTCCGCCGCCGGGATGAACGCCATGGGCGGCACCAGCTCGCCGCGTTCATCGAGCAGGCGGATCAGGATCTCGCAGTGCGTGCCGTGCTCGCGCCCGGCGTCCAGGGCTTTGATGTCTTGCGTATAGAGCACGAATCGATCTTCCTTGAGCGCCTTCTGCAGCCGGCTGATCCATTCCATCTCGCCCTGGCGCACCGACATCTCGCTGTCTTCGGAGTGATACACCTGCACCCGGTTGCGGCCCTTCTCCTTGGCCATGTAGCAGGCCGCATCGGCTGCGCTCATCACGTCACCCAGCGTGAACGGGCGGTCTTTCAGGTTCACCAGCCCGACGCTGACACCGGTTCCGAAGGAACGGGTCTCCCAGGTGAAATGAATGTCCGTAACGGTCTGTCGCAACTGGTCGGCAATGCGCACCGCATGATCCGGCGGGCAGTTCTCGAGGAGCACGCCGAACTCGTCACCCCCCAGGCGGGCGAGCGTGTCGCCCTCGCGCAGGCGCTTGAGCAGCACGGCGCTGACCTGGCGCATGAGCTGGTCGCCGGCGGCGTGACCGCAGGTGTCATTGACGACCTTGAACTGGTCCAGGTCGAGATACATCACCGCGTGGTGCCGGCTCTGTTCCGCCGCGCTTTTGAGCGCGAGGCCGAGGCGGCGCTCGAACTCGGTGCGATTTATCAAGCCGGTCAAGGCGTCGTGACTCGCCTGGTAGGAGAGCTTGGCGACGTACTGGCGTTCGCGGCTGACGTCGTGCATGATCAGGACCACGCCGATGATCTTGCCGGTGCGGGCGCGTATCGGGGCGGCGGATTGCACGATCGGAATTTCCGAGGCGTCGTTGCGCACCAGCAGCATGGGGGCCGAGACGTCGATGGTGCGCTCCTCGCGCAGCACCATTTCGATCGGGTTGGACGTGACCTTGCGCGTGGTTTCGTCAAACGTACGGAGGATGGCCTGCAGCGGCAATCCTCGCGCCGAAACCGTGGTCCAGCCGGTCAACGCCTCCGCCACGGGATTGAGGTATTCCACCCAGCCACCGGTGTCGGTCGTGATCACGCCGTCGGCGATGGACGCCAGGGTGACCTGTGCCCGCTCCTTCTCGGCAAACAGCTCCGCTGCAGTCAGCCGGCGGTCGGTCGTGTCGGTCATTGCACCGGCCATGCGCATCGCCCGTCCTGCGCTGGTGCGCACCGACTGCCCGCGGAAATGGAACCAGCGGTATTCCCCGGTCTTGGTCTGCAGCCGCACTTCGATGTCGAACGGCGCGCCGCGCCGCAGATGCCCGTCGATGGCTTGCTCGTGGGCCGGCTTGTCCTCCGGATGCAAGCGCGAGGTCAAGGCCTCCGCCGTGTCTTCCATTTCCCCCTCGTTGAAATTCAGCAGCTGCTTGAAGCGCGGCGAGTAGTAGACTTCGCCGGTATCGAGATTCCAATCCCAGAGCCCGTCGTTGCTGCCGGTCACGGCAAGATTGAACCGCTCCTCGCTCAGCTTGAGCGCCCGCTCCGCCTCCTCTCTGCGCCGGATCATCCGATGCGACAGGAAGATGCCGATGGGAATCAGAGTAGTCGCAACCGCCAGATTGGCGATCAGCAGCAGCAACTGCGCGGTGCGCCCGGCATCGCCCAGCCTCTTGGTAAATCTGCCTTCGAGCGGCGTGAGTCGCGCATCGATGTCGAGAATTTGATGAAGAATCGGCCGCAGGCTCTGTTCCGTCGCGTTGAGGGATGATGCGCGCTCGTGCAATTGGTCGGCCGCCAGGATCAGCTCGTCGACCATCCGGTCCGCCTCGTCCCAAATCGCAATGACTTCCGCCATGAAGCTGACCTGGCGGAAACGGCGGTACAACTTGATCACATGGGGGATGTCATCGGGATGCGTGCGTCCCTCGATCAGGCCCTGCCAGACCAGGGTGTAATCGGGATCCGGTCTTTCAAGCTCGATACGAGCTTTACGGTCTCCGCGCGGCACCAGAATGGCGTCGCGGTATTTCTGGTAGTCGGCTTCGGAGCGGGTTTCCGCGTAGCGCATCAAATGGAACACCGCCTCCTTCTGGCCTTTCGACCAGAGGCTCTCGCCTTCCGAAAACGAGCGCACGGCGACCAGGACGCTCATGCTCTCGCTCGACAGCCACAACAAGACGGCGACAATCACCAGAAACGGCCAGATGATCAGTATCAGCCGCCGGGCTCCGGGGAAAAAGTCGAAAAAAATTTGAAGCCCACTTTTCCCGCGGCGAGTGCCGTATTTTGCTATCGGGTCGATGACCAGCCTCCCTGTCGCATTGGGACGCGTTTCAAAGCGCGAAACCCTGAATTTCGAGCGCCGTGCCCAAGCCACGGCTCCCGCGGGGCCCCTCTTGCGCGAAGCATAACCCGTTCGGCCGGGAGGGAGGACACCGCTGCCGGGAATGTCAGTCAAACCCTACAATACGCGTCAGGTAATCCCCTCCCAGAACGCAGGGTCCGGGCGTGGAACGGCGCAAATCGGAGAGCGCTACGGAATGCCCGCGATATTCACACGGATCTTGTAGACGCTGGTGCGCGCGGCGATGTACAGGGTCTTGTGGTCGGGGTCGCCGAACTCGACGTTGGCGACGAGCTCGGGTGTCAGTATCGTACCGAGATGCTTGCCTTCGGGCGAGACGATCCAAACCCCGCCCGCCGCCGATTCCCAGACGTTGCCCCTGACGTCCACCTTCAGGCCGTCGGTGATCCCGGGAGTCGGATCGCCGCTGATGTCGATGAACATCTGGCTGTCGGTCACCGTGTCGTCGGGCAGGACGCGATAGCGCCGCACGTACTTGTCGCGGCTGCCGTTCGCGTAGAGAATTTTTTCGTCGGGCGACAAGGCGAGGCCGTTCGGGTTGGGGATGTCGTCGATGATCCGGCTCACGCTTCCGCCCTTGATCATGTAGACGCCCTGGAAGTCCAGGCCCTTGCGCGGGTCCTTCTCGCGAAGGCGCAGCCCGCCGTAGGTGTCGGTGAAGTAGATCGTGCCGTTTTTCTTGACGATGACGTCGTTCGGCCCGTTGAACTGCTTGCCTTCGAAACGGTCGGCGAGGACGGTGCGCTTGCCGTTCTTCTCGATCCGGTCGATCGACCTTCCCGCCCAGGTCGCGATGACGAGCCGCCCCTCGCGGTCGAGGGCGAGCCCGTTCGAGCCGATCATGTAGAACTTCTCGAACAGCGGATCGTTCGGGCTCTTGCCGTTGGTCTGCTCGAAGCCCACGCGCCAGATATCCGGCTGTGTGTAGCCGCTGCGGTGCATGTAGATAGACGCCTCGCCCCTCGGCGTGAGCTTGTAAATTACGTTCGCGGGCATGTCGCTCAAGAGCAGGTAGCGGCCTTTCTCGACCCAGATGATGCCCTCGGTGAACCCGAAGCCGCCCTTTACCAGCTCCAGCCTGGCGTCGGGGGACACCAATGCATCGAGCGCCGGATCGAGCCTCACGACGGCGCGCTTGTCGCCTTGTGCCTGCACGCTCGCTCCGCAAGCTGCAACGGCCGTGACGAGCAGGATTGCAGCGGAAATCGAGGAGTTTTTCACGAGATCCTCCCTCACATCCCCAGAATTCTTCCGATCTCCGCGATGTACTGGCCCGCCTTCAGGCCGTCCGCGACGATCGTTTCGAGCCCGTTCTCGATGGCCTGGCGCATGCCGTGCAGCCCTTCCCTCACCCAGTGCGGGCGGCGTATGGGCGAATTGAGAACGTTCTTGAGGGTCTCCACCTCGTCCCTCAACAGCTGAACGTCGCGGGACCCGCTCTGGACTTTCGCGAGATCGCGCTCCAGCGCGTCGATGAGCCGCGCCACTTTCTCCAGATCGATTGTCTTCGGCGCTTTGTCCCTTGCGTCGTTCCTGGCCATTGGCAACACCTCCGATAAGGGCGGAATCCGCCGGCTTGTCACTTCACGAGCAGCACCGGGATGGGCGAGACGTTCACTACCTTATTTGCGCAGGAACCGAGCAGCAGGCTGGCCGCCGCGCTCATCCCGCGGGTGCCCATCATGATGAGATCGCACCGGGCGAGCCGCGCCTGCCTGATGATCGTCTCGGCCACGGGCCCCACGAGGATGTGCGCGGAATACTCGATCCCTGCCGCGTCGAGCAGCTTCCTCGCCTTCGACAGAGCCGCTCTTCCCTCCCGGTCGTAGTAGCGCCGGATCTGGGTCGCGCCGACTACGGCGCTCATCCCGCGAATCCTGGGCACGGGCAGACGCACGTTGACCAGTTCGACCGCCGGCTTCTCGCGATACCAGCCGGCGTGCTCTATCAGGCATCTGACGGCCTTGAGCGAGTGCTTGGAGCCGTCCACCGCGAGCAGAATTTTCATCGAGATTTCCTAGAAGTTGGGGACCCGTGTTTGACCCTAGCTGCGTTTCAGCGAGCGCAGCCGCTTTGCGGCGTCGCGCTTGATCGCGGCGGTGCCGAATTTGAAGCGTGCCGGTGCGGCTTCTTCCTGCGCACGCGGTGCACTGCTCCTGCGGCGATCGCCCGAGGCGCCCTTCCGCCGCGGCGCGCCGCGCCTGAAAGCGGCGGTCACTTCGGCGAGCGCCGGGGCAGTCGTGCCGTCCTTGAAACCCTCGAGCCTGCGGTAGAGGTCTGCGGCGGCCAGATGAAAGCCTGCGGGCAGGCCCGCGGCCTCGAAGCTCGCCGCGATCTCCTCCATCTCGCCGATCCAGCGCCAGGCCTTGCGCGCCTGCGCGGTGACGACCTCGGAGCGCTTCGGCAGCTCGGGCTGCGAGCGTTTCCATTCCTCGAGCAGCGCCGCCTCGATCCCTTCGTGTGTCGCGAGCGCGCGGATCGCGGCGAGCAGCGCCGTCGTGCCTTTGGTCCAGGCCGCGTAGCAGGCCTTGAGCGCGGAGGCGGCGCCGGCTGCGCTATCGAGCGGGATCGCTTCGAGGTTGCTGCCGGCGAACACGGCCGCGATGTCCCTCGCGGGTCCGCCCGACAGATAGATGCGCGAGCTCACTCCTCGAATCGGCGGGGGACCGATGATGCCGCCGTCGACGAACGTCGCCTCGGCGCCTTCGACCACGCGGCCGATATCGCGTACCGTCGCGGGCGAGACCGCGTTGGCGTCGATATAGATGCCTCTGAAGCCGTGGCCGGCGACCTCGCGGGCAAGCGCAAGCGCGCCGTGCGGCGGACACACGGACAGCACGATGTCAGCCACGCCGAGCGCGCGCTCGAGCGTTCCGAGATCTTCCATCCCCGCGGCGCTCGCGCGCGAACGGGTCGCCGCGCTGCGGCCGGCCGACGCCCACACGATCCGCAGGCCGCGTCCACCGAGGCAGGCGCCGATTGCGGCGCCCATCTCGCCGGGATGAAGCAGCGCTACCGTTTTCAATGCCATCGGTCCGCAGCGAGGGTCAATGTCCGGGCGTGACGATCTGGATGTGGCGGCGGCTCACGTTGAGAAAGGGCGCGGTCATCACCTTGCGGTCCCCGAGCTCCCAGACTTCGGCCTCGGTCACTGCGATGAAGTCCTTCGCCTCGACCATGTAGTCGGTCACGCGCGCGCCCGGCATCAGCTCGATGTAACCCTTGATTCGGTACGTGCCGGTCAGGATGGTTACCTTGGTCTTGTTGGGGTCCGCCATAGTCTTGCTCCCGGGGTGGACGAGGGCGAGTCGAGCGCGTGGAGTTTAGCATGCGCGTCGCCTCGAGACGGGGCGCTATAATCCGGCGCCTGAGACTCGAACGCGTGAAAACCTATCGCCACAACGTCGCCGTTCACTGGGGCGATACCGATCCCGCGCGCATCGTCTTTTATCCGAACTATTTCGAGTGGTTCGACCAGAGCACGCGCCTTTTTTTCGACTCGGTGGGCCTGGATTGGGACTCGCTCGGGAAGAAATACGGCATCATGGGGCTGCCGATCGTCGAGGCCAAGGCGCGCTTCCTCGCGCCCTGCAAGTTCCGCGACGAGATCGTGATCGAGTCCCACGTCGACAAGTGGAACGACAAGACCTTCGAGGTCGGCCATGCGGTGCTGAACCGGGGCGTGCGCGCAGTCGAAGGCTACGAGATCCGCGTCTGGGCGCACCGTCATCCCGAAGACCCGGACCGCCTGAAGGCGATGCCGATACCGGCCGAGATCAAGGCGGCGTTCGAGTAGCCCATGCCCAAGCAGATCGTCACCTCGCAGAGCGCCCCCACCACGGGCTTCACCGACAAGGGCACGCCCTCGCCGCTCGCCCAGGCGATCCGCGCTGGAAATCTGCTTTTCGTATCGGGTCAGGGACAGCTCGATCCGAAAACGCGCGAGGTGGTGAGCGCCGACATCCGGGAACAAACGCGGCAGACGCTCACCAACATCAGGAGCGTTTTGGACGCCGCGGGATTGAATTTCACGCACGTCGTGAACATGCGCGTGGTGCTGCGGAACGCCGAAGATTTTCCGGCGTTCAACGAGACCTTCCGCGATTTCCTTCAGGGCGAGAAGGTCACGCGCACTTGCATCGGCGCGACCCCGCACAGGAAAGGCGTCAACGTCGAGATCGACTGCGTGGCCTGGTTCGAATAATCACTCCGCCTCGATGTTGGCGGCCTTTACTACCGGGCCGTACTTGGCGATCTCGCGCCGGATCCATTCCGCCATCTGCTCCTGAGTGTTGCCGAGCGGCTCCACGCCCATGGCGTCGAGCTTCTCGCGGATCTCGGGAAGGCGCACGATGCGCACGACTTCGGCGTTCAGTTTTCCGGCGACGTCGCGCGGCGTGCCTGCGGGCGCGAACACGCCGATCCACAGCGCCATTTCGTAGCCGAGCACCCCGGACTCCGCGATCGTCGGCAGCTCGGACATCGCGGAGGCGCGCTTCGCCGACGTCACCGCCAGCGCCTTGACCTTCCCGGCCCTGATTTGCGCTACGAGCGGCGGCGTGTCGACGATCGTCATCTGCACTTCGCCCGCGATCACGGCCGTGATCGAGGCGGCGCTGCCCTTGTAGGGAATGTGGCGCAAGTCGGTTCCCGTCATCTGCTTGAACATTTCGCTCGCGACCTGGAAGGCGGTCGAGCCCGAGCTGTAGTTGAGCTTTCCCGGATTCGCTTTTGCGTACGCAACGAGCTCCTGCACCGAATTAGCCGGCACCGAGGGATGTACGACGAGCACGAGCGGAAAGGAGCCCACCATGCTGATGGCGACAAAATCCCTGAGCGAATCGTAGGGAAGCTTGGCGTACAGCACCGGGTTGACAGACATGCCGCCGGTTGCGTTGACGAGCAGCGTGTAGCCATCCGGCGCGCTCTTCGCGACGAATTCCGCCGCGATGATGGAGTTCGCGCCGGGCTTGTTGTCGATGACAACGGGCTGGCCCCAGGTCTCCTGCATCTTCGCTCCGACCATGCGCGCGATGATGTCGTTGCCGCCGCCGGGCGGGAAACCGACGACGATGCGGATGGGTTTTGCGGGATAGGGTTGCGCCCAAGCCGCCGTTGCGGCGCCAAACAGAACGAGCGCCCAAATGTTTGCGCGTGCTTTTCTCATGGCGGCTCCTGCAAGCCATTCGCTGCGGTGATGTGACCGTCCACGGGATGGCTTCTTGACTCGACATTATCGCTGTGGAATGATCTTTCAACGGCGTGTGTTTACCGGTACACGTCGAACAAAAAAGGGCCTGTCGCCGGATGCTTGTCATCCGTCGCCAAGGCAAGAGGGAGGGAAGATGATCGGCCGCGCCTATTGCAGCGCACAAGCGCTGTGTGTCGCCTTTACCATGCTGCTCGCCGCCTGCGGCGGCGGAGGCGGCGGTAGCGCTTCGGACCCTTCAACTGCGCCAGGCCTCACGGTCAGTCCCGCCAGCATCTCGTTTACCGCCGTACACGACGGCGCGATTCCGCCCACGCAGAACATCCAGATCACGATATCGCGGTCAGACGCTGCCCTTGTCGGCCTGGCGGTTCCGGCGGATCCGCCCACCTGGCTCGATTATCAGAACCGAGGGCGTCTCACCGGCAGCGGCAACAACTGGACCTACACCGCAGCCATCGTCTCCACCTCCCTCGCGCCTGGCACCTACACGACTACGCTCAGCCTCGGGATCGCAGACGCCAACCGGAATATTCTCGCGTTTCGCGACGTGCAGGTGAGCTACACGATCGAGCCACTGGTCGGGATTGCCGCGAGTCCGCAGAGCCTGAGCTTCAATCAGCTCCAGGGCGCCCCGGCCCCCGTCGCACAAAACCTGGGAATTTCCGAACTGAGCGGGGCGAGCTACGCTTGGAACGCGTCGGTCGTGTATCAATCGGGAAGCGGCTGGCTCAATATCAACGGCGCGAGCTCCGCGAGCGGGGCAGCGCTGCCGACCTCGCTTTCGACCAGCGTCAACGCTTCGGGAACCCTCGGTACGCTCAATGCCGTCGTGCGCGTCACCGGTAACGGAAACACGCTCGATGTTCCGGTGAGCTACACGGTGAGCGAACCGACGCTCTCCGTGTCTCCCGCACAGCTGACCTTCAACGCTGTCCGACAAGGCCCGCTGCCGCTTTCGCAGCTCTTTACCCTGATCACGCAGACCAGCCTGCCCCTCAACTACACGACCAGCATCAGCTACGGCCCGGGCGCCACAGGCTGGCTGAACCCGCCACCCAATGGCAGTGCGCCGGGTACGAAGGGCGCCACCGTCAACACGACCAATCTCGCGCTGGGGACGTATGCCGCGACGCTCACTTTCACGACCGCGACCCAGACCGTTTCGGTCGCGGTGAGTTATGTAGTGAGCGAGCCAGTCCTCACGAGGTCGCCGGCACAGCTGACCTTCAACGCGTCGAGTACCGGGACTCTTCCCGCGACTCAGGACGTGACCCTGTCCACTCAGCAGAATGTGAGCCTGGGCTTTTCGACTTCGATCAGCTACGGCGCCGGGGCAACCGGCTGGCTGAGTGCACCGGCCAACGGTACGGCCCCCGGATCGATCGCCATCGGTGCCAACACAACCAATCTCGTGCCTGCAACCTACACGGCCACCGTCGTTCTCAGCACCGCGACTCAGACGGTGTCGACCGGGGTTACGTACGTCGTAGCGACGTCATCCTTGACGTTCAGCCCGTCGTCGCCCAGCTTCACGATCGACACCACGTCTGTCGCAGCGGCCCTCACCCAGAATGTGGGTGTCGGATCGACTGGCGTGACCTTGAGCTGGACCACGGCATCCTCGCAGCCCTGGGTCACCGTGTCGCCGACTAGCGGCTCCTCGGGCACGACGGTTACTTTGAGCCTCGACCCGACCCAATTGGATACGCTCGATCCAGGCACGCGATCGGCGACGATCACGTTCGCCTATACGCCGCCTAACCAAGCATCCACCAGTGCGCCGCTCTCGGTTTCGCTGAACCTGCAGCTTCCGAAGGTAACTTCCGTGAATCCCTACACGGCGACTACGGGGCCGGAGCTGGAAGTGATACTTCGCGGGTCGGGGTTCAATAACCCGGGCGGAGCGACCGTCAATTTCGGCAGTTCGGGAGTCGCAAGCGGAACGGTGGTAAGCGACACCGAAGTTCGGGTGACCCACCCGTCGCTCGCGGCCGGGACTCATCGGGTGAGCGTCCCGAACCAGCTGGGCAATCCCAGCATCGTGCGATCGACGGCAGACCTCGTCGTGGCCGACGCGCCAACCTATACGGCGACAACGATCGCTTACCCCCTCGCAAACCCCAATGTCACTCTGAGAGTGCCGCTGAACATCGTCTACGACGCGGAGCGGAAGGCATTGCTCGTGGGAGTCACCTATTTCGGGATCGCGCCGGTTCCCTCGCCGGAGATTTTCCGTTACACCTTCTCCGGTTCGGCGTGGTCGGCGCCTGCGAATGTCCAGGTACCCGCCCTGCGCGACCTGGTCCTCACTCTCGATGGAAAGAAACTGCTCGCCACCTCGGATCGGGCCATCATCCCGTTCAATTCTGCGACGCTGGCGGCGGGGACATCGACGAGCGCGCCACCGTTCATATCCGATTTCCTGAGCCAGCTGGCGCTGGCAAACGACCGCAACGCTGTCGTGACCACGGGACTGAGTAATGCGAGCGGCTTTACCGAAACGTTCAAGTACTCCCTTCTCGACGGTGTGTTTACCCAGTATCCATATCCTTTTGCACTCCTCTCGAACGGAACAGCCGGCGGGAGCGCCGACGGATCGCGCGCAGTGCTGGCACAGGGCGGATCATCTTCGGGGAATTTTGCTTACCTATACAACGCCTCTACCGGCATCCTATCCCAGGGCCCGGACGTGGCCTTCGGTTCGCCCAGACCCGCGCTCGACCGCAGGGCTACTCGCATACTCCTCGGTGGAGTCCGCATCTTCGACTCGAACTTCCAGGTGCTGGGAAGCATTCCGCCTGCCGCTTCGTTTCCGACAGCGTTTGCGGCTGCGCTGTCGCCAGACGGCTCGCGCGCTTACTCCTCGATCGGCACCGTGCTGCACACGTACGATCTTACCGCTGCTCCTGA
>Ga0134067_10000072_pt1 | contig 11774 bp, 7 predicted proteins | sample 15_taG_4_FD_94460 | JGI IMG/M metagenome (GOLD analysis project Ga0134067, IMG submission 94460) | Grasslands soil microbial communities from the Angelo Coastal Reserve, California, USA - 15_D_Rain_20cm_5_09212015 | ecosystem: Environmental > Terrestrial > Soil > Grasslands ...
AGCAACCCGGTCGGCGCGAAGAATGCCGCTTATGAATGCTTGTTTTGGGGCATGTTCATGTTCGCCATCGGCAACGGAACTTGCGAAGCGGTAGTAAACCCGCTTGTGGCGACTTTGTTTCCCAAAAACAAGACCCACTACCTTAACATTCTACACGCGGGTTGGCCTGGTGGCTTGGTCGCAGGCGGCCTCGTTTCCTACTTCATGGTCGGCAAGGTGAGGTGGGAGATCCAGATGTGCCTGTTTATGATTCCCGTGGTTGTATATGGTGCAATGTGTTTGGGCCCGAAGTTCCCCAAATCGGAGGCTAGCCAGCATGGGGTCAGCTACTTTGACATGCTTAAGGAGTTCGCCGCTCCAATGCTTCTGTTGCTTTTGTGCGTTCACGCGATGTTGGGTTATGTGGAATTAGGCACTGACAGCTGGATAAGCAATATCACGGGCAATATTCTCGCTAGCCGCGAGCACGGCCTTTTGTTATTCGTTTACACTTCAACCCTGATGTTCGCGTTGCGTTTCTTTGCCGGGCCAATCGTTCACAGAATTTCTCCACTTGGTTTGCTTTTTGTAGGGGCGACGTGCGGCGCGATTGGTTTAACACTACTGGGCAGTGCTACAACCGGGATGTTGGTGGTGATTTCAGCAACCATCTATGGTGTTGGAAAGACCTTCCTTTGGCCGACTATGCTGGCCGTTGTTTCGGAACGCTTTCCAAAAGGCGGCGCAATCACCATTGGTGCTATGGGCGGCGTTGGCATGTTGTCCGCCGGTTTGTTTGGCGGACCAGGCATCGGCTACAACCAGGATTATGTCGCTTCAAATGACCTGAAGCAAAAAGCTCCTGCTATGTACGACCAATACAAGTCCGAGACCAAAAACAAGTTCCTATTCTTTCCAGAAATTCAAGGGTTGAACGGAACGAAGGTGGGTAACATCCGGGCCAAGGCAGATTCCGAGCGCACGCCGGAAGAAAGACAGGTTCACGAAGCCGATCTGTACGGGGGGCGGATGGCGTTGAAAATGACTGCCGCTGTTCCGGCCACGATGGCGTTAGCCTATTTGCTGCTGATTCTGTACTTCAAAACTCAAGGCGGATATAAACAGGTCCATATCGCAGGGACCGGCCATGAAGCGAAGGAAGTTGTGACCTAGAAAGATCGAATCAGGCTTTGCAGGTTGGCCACTGCGCCACGCTTTTTGTTCGAATCCGCGAACGGCGCGAATGTTCGCTAATAAGGCATTCGTGTTAATTCGCGTCATTCGCGGATAAAAAAATCGTCAGTCCTCTACCACGGCCAATTCCGGTTTGCGTTCCCAGCGCCGTGGCGCGCGTCCGGGCGGTGTCGTGTCCACCTTGGCGTAATACGTCTCCTCACCGAACATCCCGTCCACGGCCTTTTGCAATTCGATCGAGGGCAGAACGGCGAACCGTTCATGCGTCTCGACGAAGACGATCTCGCCCGCCGGGCGCTTGAAGCAGAGGAACAGCGGGCATTTGCCGGAAAAGCCCGCAACCATTTCGTGGATCAAGTCGAGTTGGTCCGGTGTCAGGTGCGCGGTGTGCAAACGGAAGTGCACCTGCTTCGTGTATCTCCTCATCGCGTCCTCCAGCGGCATGATTTCCTGCGGAAAAATTTTCGGCTTGTCATCGCCGGTGTTGACTTCTCCGACCACCAGAATGGCTTTGTTCGGCGCGATCAGGTCGCGATACCGGTCGTAGTTCTCGTTCATCACGAGCACCTGCACCGAACCCTCGAGGTCCTCCAGCGTCACCATCGAGTAAGGTTTGTTGGTCTTTTTGGAGACGCCGTTCTGGACCGCGGCAATCAGGCCCCCGATGCGCGTCATGCTGCGATTGGGCAGTTGCGCCAGCGCCGATGTCTTGTGCAGACAATACTTCTCAATGAGCGGCGCGTAAGGCGTTAACGGATGGCCGGTGACATAGAAACCGAGCAATTCCTTTTCGTAAGCGAGCAATTCGTGCTGCGGCCACTCCGGCAGCTTCGTCATCGATTCCGGTGTTGGCGATTCTTTTTCCTGCAACAGGCCAAAGAGCGAGCCTTGTCCGCGCTGACGGTCGGCGACGACGCTCGCCGCGCGCGCAAGCGTGCGGTCGATTTGCGCGAAGAGCGTGGCGCGGGTTTCGCCGAGACAATCGCACGCGCCCGATTTGACAAGCGCTTCGAGCACTTTCCGGTTGACGGTGCGCGTATCGACGCGTTCGCACAGGTCCGAGAGCGATTTGAATTTCTCGCCTTCGCTGCGCGCTTTCAAAATGCTCTGCACGGCGATTTCGCCGACTCCCTTGATGGCGGCGAGGCCGAAGCGAATGGTTTGGCGGAGTCGCGACACGGACGTTGTGCCTGATGGTAGTGGCACGGGCGTCTCGCCCGTGTGTTCATCGTTCTGTTCGCACGGGCGAGACGCCCGTGCCACTACTCCAGCGCGCAGGCGGTATTGATCTGCCGGCAAGCGGGCTTTGATCGGATTCTCCTGAATGTAGAGAGTGACCTTCTGCAACTGCTGTTCATCGAGAACGATATGATCAAATGACTCCGCCTGCCAGAACTCGCCCGTTCGACCAAGCACCTTGTTGGCCTCCTTGGCGGTAAACGATTTCCAGGACTGCAAAATGTCCGGCAGCTTGTGCTCCATAGCCGGGCGGACGAGCACATGCACATGGTTCGGCATGACGACGTAGCTGCCCAGCAGATAGCGATCGCCATCGAAGTGGCGGAGTGCGTTTTCCACAATCGCCGATACTTCAGTGTTCCTGAGCCAGCACTCGCCGATTCCTTGATCCAGGTGGTGTTCCAGCTTTTCACGATGCTCCCGGGCGATCTTTTCCAGGTGATCCTGTCGTTCTGATTCGGACAGGTCTGTAGCCTGCGCCGTTTCGCGCAAGGCGGCATCACGCTCCTCGCGCCAGCGGTTGTAAACTTCCTTGGGCAGCGAATCCGCCAACCGGAAAGTGACGAAATAAGTGGCTCCCTCCTGTTGCCAGTGAGGCAGGCTGCGGGTGTAGATGCTGGCAGGGCGACTTTGATCGAACGGGGTGAAAGGCAGCGGCACGGGCGTGGTGCCCGATGGTAGTGGCACGGGCGTCTCGCCCTTGTGTTCATCGTTCTGTTCGCACGAGCGAGACGCCCGTGCCACTGCACTCTGCGCCGGCGTGAAATGCACGCCGCTCTCGTTCACATCGGGCGGCAACACCTCAATGCCCTGCGCGCGGGCCTCGTCGATGTATTCACTGAGCTTCGCAGTGTCGGCCATGTCGTTTGTCATCATGGCGCAGTAAAACTCGACCGGGTAATTCGCCTTCAGATAGGCCGTCTGATAGGCGACGATGGCGTAGGCCGCGGCGTGCGATTTGTTGAAGCCGTAGCCGGCGAATTTTTCGAGCAGATCGAAGATCTGGTTTGCCTTCGCTTCGGGGATGTTGTTCTTCTCCCTGCACCCCTTGACGAAAATGGCGCGCTGCGGGGCCATTTCTTCGGATTTCTTTTTGCCCATCGCCCGGCGCAGCAGGTCCGCGCCGCCCAGGGTATAGCCAGCCAACACCTGGGCGGCCTGCATCACTTGCTCCTGGTAAATCAAAATGCCGTAGGTCTCGCGCGCGATCGGTTCGAGCAAGGGATGCTCGTATTCAATTTTCACTTCGCCGTGGCGGCGTTTGATGAATTCGGGGATCAGGTCCATCGGCCCCGGCCGGTAGAGCGCCACCAGCGCGGTAATGTGCTCGACGGAACTGATTTGAAATTTACGGCAAAGGTCGCGCATCCCGCCCGATTCCAACTGGAAGATGCCGAGCGTGTTCGCCTTGTTCAGCAGGTCGTAAGTCCGGGCGTCGTCCAGCGGCAGATGGTCGATGGGAACCTCGATGCCTTTGATCTGCCGGACCATATCGCACGTGTTGCGAATGACCGTGAGCGTCTTCAGCCCGAGGAAATCCATCTTCAACAGGCCGAGGTCGCCGACGGGGCCCATCGCGTATTGGGTCACAATGGTGCCGTTGTCGTCCGCCTTTAGCGGAAGCAAATTGACCAGCGGCTGGTCGCCGATGACCACGCCGGCGGCGTGCACCGAGGCATTGCGCGTGAGGTCTTCGAGGACGAACGCGGTATCGATGATCTCGCGGGTGACCTCTTCAGATTCGTAAGCCTGCTTGAGTTCCGGCGAGACCTTGAGCGCTTTTTCGAGCGTCATCTTGAGGTCGTTGGGAATCATCTTCGCCAGCCGGTCGCATTCGCCGTAGCTCAGGCCCATCACGCGGCCCACGTCGCGGACGACCGACTTCGCGCCCATGGTGCCGAAGGTGATGATTTGAGCGACCGACTCGCGCCCATATTTCTGGCGGACGTATTCGATGACATCGGCGCGACGGTCGTCCGCGAAGTCAATGTCGATGTCCGGCGGATTGACGCGTTCGGGATTGAGGAAGCGCTCGAACAGCAGGCCGTAGCAGATGGGATCGACGTTCGCGATTTCGAGCAGATAAGTGACGATGGAACCGGCGGCGGAACCCCTGGCCACGCAAGCGATCCCTTTGCTGCGGCCGAATTGAACAAAGTCAGCGACGATTAGAAAATAACTGATAAAACCGGTCTTCTCGATGACCCTGAGTTCGAGCTCCAGGCGGTCCATGACCGCCCTGACCGCGGCGGCCACGGCGGGGTCTGCCGGTAGTGGCACGGGCGTCTCGCCCGTGCGTTTGTTCTCCTGTTCGCACGGGCGGGACGCCCGTGCCACTTCATACGTCGGCAACCGCCGCGGGTCTTCGATTCTCTCGAGCACGAACTCCTGTCCTTCCGCCCGCGCGTGGATGCCGTAGCGTTTGCGCAAGCCTTCCGTCAGCAGGTGGCGCAGGTAACCCTCGCGAGTGAAATGTTCCGGAGGGCTGAAGGCCGGATAATGCAGTCGGCCGAACTCGATCTCAAGGTTGCATTTCTCGGCGACTTCCAAGGTGTTTTGCAGCGCGGCGGGCACCTCGCCGAACAGCGCTTTCATCTCATCGGCCGAGCGCAGGTAAAACTGCTCGGGCACGTAGCGCATCCGCTTCGTGTCGCTCAGCAGGCTTTGTGTGCCGATGCAAATGAGCGCGTCGTGCGCGTGGGATTGGCCTTTCTCGACGTAATGCACGTCGTTCGTCGCAACGAGCTTCAGACCGAACTCCTTCGCCCACTGAATCAGGTGACGGTTGACTTTAGTTTGCTCGGCAATCGTGTGGTTTTGGAGTTCGAGATAGAAATTCTCAGGGCCAAAGGTTTGCTTGAACCAGTCCACGGCGGCGCGCGCCTTGTCCAACTCGTCTTTTTGAATCAGCTCCGGGATTTCACTGGCGAGACAGCCGGACAGCGCGATAAGCCCTTCCTTGTTCGTGGTCAGCAGTTCCTTGTCGATGCGCGGCTTGTAATAGTAGCCCTCCAAATGCGCCGCGGTGGCGAGCTTAATCAGGTTTTGGTAGCCGGTCTCGTCCTTGGCCAACAGCACGAGATGATGGTACACGTCTTTGCCTCCGCCGCTGGTCTTCTTCTCGAGACGACTGCCGGGGGCGACGTAGACTTCGCAGCCGACGATGGGTTTGATGCCCTTGTCTCGCGCGGTCTGGTAAAAATCGATCGCGCCATAGAGCACACCGTGGTCGGTGATGGCGAGCGCGGGAAACTTCAGTTCGCGTGCTTTATCCATTAACCGGTCGAGGCGGCACGCGCCATCGAGCAGCGAATACTCGGTGTGCAGATGGAGATGGACAAAGTCCGCATGCGACATGCGATGAATCTAACGCGGGCAGAATACGAGGCGCAAGCGAAGAGGCGGGTTGAATTACAATTTACGATTTACGATTTACGCGCCGCCTCGGAAAGCATCTGCAAACGCTGGAAAACCTGTTCGGGAGAAATCGCGGCCAGGCAATGGTTCGCGCTCTGACAAACGTCCAGGCTGCCGTCACAGCAACAGGGACTTCCGAGCAGAATCTGGTGCTGCGCGCCAATTGGCGCCCACTGAACCGCGGAAGTGGGGCCGAACAACGCGATCGTCGGCGCGCCCACACCACTGGCGAAATGCAGCGGGCCGGTGTCGCCGGAGATGAAAACTTCCGCGCGTTTGAGCACGGCGAGAAATGCCGCGAGATCGGGCACCGCCGGCAGCACGGGCGCATCCGGCGCGAGCCGTTTCAGTTCATTCACCAGCGATTGTTCATGCGCGCCGGTGCCGGTGGTGAAGACGAGTCGAAGTCCAGCCGCGGCGGCCATTTGGTACAGACGAGCCCAGTGCCCGACAGGCCATTCCTTCTTCGGCTGGCCGGCGGCGAGGTGACAAATAACTTTTCGCTCCGGCAGGAGTTGAGCGGCAAACGCGTCCAGAGCGGGGTCGGTGCGGATTTCGACTGCCAGCGAGCGCGGCGGCGTAACGCCCCAGGCCGACAGAACGTGCAACAGTCGCACAGTCTCGTGCTGGTCGAGCGGCGCGGGTGACACGCGCTGCGTGTAACAGAACCGCCGCCCGATGAAGCCGCCGGGATGAATCGGCCCGAGCCGCTGTCGCGCGCCGCAAAGCAGGCTCAAAATCGCCCCGCGATCGTTGCCGCCAAAATCGACCGAGCGATCAAAGCGTTGGCCTCGCAGTGCGGAGAGGACGGGCCAGGTTTGATTGAAGCGGGCCCGTCCACGCTGGCGCGGCATGGGCCAGACACGCGCCAGCCACGGCAGAAGGTTGAGAATCGGCAGCACCCCCTCGGGCACGAGCACGTGAAGTTCGCTGTCCGCATACTGTTCCCGGAGCGCACGCAACGCCGGAATCACGAGGACCGCGTCGCCGAAATACTTGAATTGAATCGCCAGGATTTTAAGCGGTGTGTTCAAAGGGCTGCTGGCCGACTGGGCAAGGTCGCACGGACTGCGCGGCACCGCGACAATTCCGCGATTCACACGCGCCGGAGGTACGCTCCCGGCCAATACGTGATGTTTTCGGAAAGGCCATTGCTTTCGTTAAACAACCAGCGCGGCTGCTCGGCTTTGAATTCCCGGTGCGATTTCAGAAATTCCTGAGACGCGGCGAAGGGATTGTTTTCCGTCCAATCCGGATGAGAGCGCGGTGCGCCGGCGAGGTCTTTCATGATTCCGTCGGCGACAATGAGGTAGGAGCCGGAAGTCACCAGTGGGCTGTAGGTATTCAACTCGGCGAGGACGTGCTGCCTGGTGTGGTTCGAATCGAGAATGACGAAAACCACTTCGCCCGGCTTGATAAGCGATTTGACCTGCGCCGCGGTTCCCGGCGCGATGGAACTGCCTTCGATCAGCGTGATCGCGGAGGCCAGCGGATGGGCTTCGATGGCGGCCCGGTTGTGCGGCCGAATTTCGATGTCCACGCCGATGACGCGGCCGCGGTTCATCGCCCGGCAAAGCGTGGCGTAAAAGGCCAAACCGCCGCCGTGCGCTACTCCAGTTTCGATGATGACGTCGGGCTTGACCGCATAAATGACCTCCTGCAGGCGGAGCAGGTCTTCGGGAAGTTGGATGACTGGTCGGCCCAGCCAGGTGAAGGTATAGACGTGTTTCGTGTCCCAGCCGCAGCGCAGCCACGCTTGTGAAATGATGGCAAATGCTTCGGGCGTCGCCAAGCCGTGAGTGATCGTTCCTTCGCCGTCTTCAACCGTCACCTTGCTGTTCTTCAAATCGATTTTGATCATGGAGAAGCTGCGACAGTTTCTCAACCCAGCCGCATATGCACCAGGGTGAGCGGCGAGGAAATCAGGGTCGCGTCTTCGACCCAAACAATTTTTCCGTTCTGCTCGGTTTTGCGTAGCGGGACGCGACAGTGTTCGTTGAAACCAAACTTGAGGTAAAATTGCAGCGCCGTGTTGTCAGAACGGACACGCACATTGATCCCGCTCAAGCCAAGCTGTCCTTTCGCCCAGCCGAGCAACGCACGCAGAGCTTCCGTCATCAAACCGCGCGGCGCGTCCTCACCGCGAACAATCGCATCCGCTTCTCCCGACATGTTCTCCCAGTTGATGAAGGCAAGTCCCATGTAACCGAACGTGCGCGCTTGCAAATCATCGAGCATGAACAGAATTCGCGTGTCGTCCGGACCGACGGTTTCCGTCAGCCAGCGGACGGTTTGGCTTTCGGTGGCCGTAAACTCGGTCAGAAAAGAATTCACGTGGCGGTTGCGCCACTGCGTCAATCGGGTCACGTCATCCGCCTTTATCCGCGCCTTCCGGGTGGCAACCGGGCGAAGCCAGGCCTGGAGAGGAACTCCCACCGGAATGCCTAGTGAAGGCCCGGCGGCTCCGGCAGCGGCCTTCAGACTGCGGAGCAACTCTCTCGGCGAACAACCGCTCATGGAGATTTGCGGCGCTGGAAAAAGGATTTGACCGCTTCGATGACGCGGTTCAGCGCCGTTTGACACATCATCGAATGCAATGGGAGCGAAAGGATTTCCTTGCCGACGCGTTCGGTGACCGGGAGGTCGCCCCTGCGGCAATCCTTGAACAGCGTGAACCAGTGTCCGGGCTGCCAGTGGATCCCCGTGTCAATCCCGCGCTCTGAAAGAAAGGCGCGCAGCGGTGCTCGATCCGCTTCCGGAACGCGAATGTAGTAAAGGAAAGGCGTCACCTCAGCAAAATCTGCTTTGGGGACGGTGACTTCCCCCACGTCCGACAAGTGTTCGCTGTAGTAACGGCAGGCGGCGCGGCGGGACGCGGAAATTTGGGGCATCTTCGCCAGTTGCGCAACGCCCAGAGCAGCATGAAGGTTCGCCATGTGATAGCGGAAGCCGATGCGGCTCACGTCGTAAGTCCACGCCCGCTGGTTTTGATACATCACTGCGGCTGGCTGGCTCATGCCGATCAGACGCATTTCGTGCAACGCGGCCCGCTCGGCTTCAGTGCGCACGATCAGCGCGCCGCCATCAATGCAGGTGATCGTCTTTACCGGATCAAAACTGAACATGCAGATGTCTGAAAAACTCCCCACCATTTTGCCGCGATACCGCGAGCCGAAGGAATGTGCGGCGTCATGAATCACACGCAGGCGGTGCGTTTGTGCAAACGGCGTGAGGGCGTCGTGGTCGCACAGCAGGCAGTCGTAATCCATGGCGATAATCGCCTTGGTTCTGGGACCAACCAGTTGTGCGGCTTGAGGTAGATCCAGGCATAGCGTGTCGTTATTTATGTCACAGAACACTGGCGCGGCACCGGTCGCAAGTATGGCCTGAAAGTCCGCGATGTTGTTGAACGATGGCGTAATGACTTCATCTCCGGGACCGACGCCCGCCAACAACAGGCCCAGATGCAACGCCGCGTGTCCGGTGCTCAACGCGACGACCTGGCGGTCTTCCGCGCCAAGGAACCGCTTGAGCTCCTCTTCGAACCTGCCGACGTACGCGCCCATCCCCAGCCAGCCCGCTTCCAATGCCTCTTTACAGACCGCAATTTCGTCCGGAGTGATCAGCGGTTTGAAGACAGGTATTTTTTCCATAGACACGATGTTCAACTGCGCAGCCTAGGTTCAGCGACTGCGCGTGTCAAAGTCGGGGTAGGAATTATCTTTTGGCGAGATGATTTTTTCGTTGATCGGCCAAACGATGCCGAATGCGGGATCGTTCCAGCGCACGCCTCGCGCGCAGTCAGGATGGAAAAAATCGGACATCTGGTAAAACACTTCGGTTCCGTCTTCGAGTGATTGAAAACCGTGCGCGAATCCTTCGGGAATGTAAAGCGCGCGCCGGTTGTCCGCCGTGAGTTCAACCGCGAGCCAGCGCCTGTGCGTCGGAGACGATCGCCGGAGATCGACGATAACATCGTAGATCGCGCCGCGGGTACAGCGCACGAGTTTGACTTCCTCATGAGGAGCAGCCTGAAAGTGCATTCCACGCAACGTGCCTTTCTTCTCGTTGAACGAGATGTTGCATTGGACCAGCCGCGGGTTGAGGCCCTGTTTTTCGAATTCTGTTTGGCACCAGGAACGCGCAAAAAATCCGCGCTCATCTTCGTGCCGGTCCAAATCCACGACCCAGACTCCAGTCAGTTTGGCCGGCGAAAACTTCATACGACCTTCACCTCCGGAATCGGCAGAATGAATCTGCCGCCGCGCTCGCAATAAACGCGCTGCTGGGCGAGGATTTCGTCCGCGAAGTTCCAGGTCAACAGGAGTGTGTAATCGGGCATTTGTTGCAGCAGCCGCTCGGGCGGCACGATGGGAAGATGCAAACCAGGAGTGAACCGCCCTTGTTTGAACGTGCTGCGGTCAGCCACAAATTCGATGGTCTCCCGGTTCAGTCCGCAAAAATTGAGCAGGGTGCTGCCTTTCGCGGCGGCGCCATAAGCGGCGATGCTTGTTCCCTGGCGCTTCAAGTCGGAGAGCAGTTTCGTCAGGTCGCTCTTGATCGCTTGCGCCCGATGCGCAAAACCGTGGAAGTAATCAAGCGTGGCGACGCCGCGCCGGCTCTCGTCCGAAAGGAGCGCGTCCACCGAAGGTTGAACCGGATGCGCGTCCGCATGCCCGGCAAACAGCCGCAGTGAGCCGCCGTGAATCGGGATTGTCTCTGCGTGAAAGATAGAGAGACCGTGCCGTTCAAAGAGCGGCAGGAGCGCCGTCAGCGAAAGATAGAAGACATGCTCGTGATAGACGGTGTCAAACTCGCACTTCTCGATCATGTCCACCGCGTAAGGAAACTCCAGCACGATCCGGCCCTTCGGCTTGACCAGTTCTCGCAAGCCGGCGACAAAATCGTTCGTCTCCGGGGCGTGCGCAAAGACATTGTTGCCGAGGAGCAAATCGGCGGTCTTGCCTGCGGCATTCAGTCTCCGCGCAAGCGCCTCGTCAAAAAAGTCAACCAGCGTGTCCACGCCCCTTTCGCGTGCCGCTTTGGCGACGTTGGCGGCCGGTTCGATTCCCAGGCACGGAATTTTTGCGGCCACAAAATTCCTCAGCAGATAGCCGTCGTTGCTGGCGATTTCGACGACGAAACTTTGCGGGCCGAGCGCGAATTCGCGTCGATAGCGTTCGGCTGCCTGCCGCGCGTGTTGGAGCATCGCATCGGAGAACGACGAAAAGTAGAGGTATTCGGAAAACAGTTCCACCGGTGGAACGAGGTCGGCGATTTGGAGCAGCCAACAGGCAGGGCAGATGAAGAGCCGCAGCGGAAAGCGCGGTTCGGCTTTATCCAGGTCCTCCGGACGCAAAAGATTGTTCGCCAACGGCTGCCAACCGAGGTCGAGGACCAATCGCCCTTGTTTGCCACCGCAGGAACGGCACTCGAAGCTGGCGTTCATCCGGAAACAGGCCGCGTCCAGGCGACGCGCTTCACGACGGCCGCGGCGCTGAAGGCGTCAATTTGTCCGAGGCTGAAGCCGAGCATGTCGGGATTTTTTTTTGCGTGACGCTCGTGATACCAGGCGACCGTTTGGCGGATCGCTTCCTGAAACGGCCAGACAGGAAACCATTGCAGTAACGCAGCGGCTTTATCTATGGCGAGATTCAGTTTGTGAGCCTCGTGTGGCGCTCCGGGTTGGCCAACCTGCTCCCACGAACCCGGCCAAAGGCGCAAGATCTCCCGCACCAGTTCGCTGACTGGAAGATTGGCTTGAACGTCCGGTCCAAAGTTGAAGGCGCTGGCGAGCGGGGTTTGTTTCCCGGCGCGGGCGAGACAAGCGCCCAACCAAAGATAACCACTCAGACAATCGAGCACGTGCTGCCAGGGGCGCGTGGCTGAGGGATTACGAACGGGAATGGGTTTCCCGGCCAGCAACGCGCGCATGCAATCCGGCA
>Ga0134067_10000073_pt1 | contig 11714 bp, 11 predicted proteins | sample 15_taG_4_FD_94460 | JGI IMG/M metagenome (GOLD analysis project Ga0134067, IMG submission 94460) | Grasslands soil microbial communities from the Angelo Coastal Reserve, California, USA - 15_D_Rain_20cm_5_09212015 | ecosystem: Environmental > Terrestrial > Soil > Grasslands ...
AGCACCACGTAGCCGTTCGCGGCGAAGTTCTGGAACATGTAGCTGAACCCCACGTTGTACATCGCGAACGGGCCGCCGTGGATTTCGAGGATCAGCGGATACTTCTTCGCCGCATCGAACGCCGGCGGCTTGACGACCCAGCCCTGCACGCGCGTGCCGCCGGTCGAGGTGTACCACAGCTCCTCGACGCGACCCAGCCGCTTGTTCCCCAGCACGTCGTCGTTGACGGCGGTGACGCGTGTCGGGGCTTGCCCGCGCCGCAGATCGATGCGCACCACGTCCGGACCGTGCTCGGGGTCGCTGCGCACGCCCACGCCCACGAGCGTGCGCGCCAGCGACGTGAGCGAGACCACCTGCGCCCCCTGCGTGACGTCCCGCAGGCCGCCCGCGAGATCGACGTACCGCACGTTGATCGACCCGCGGTCCGGGGCCGTGAAATAGATGCCCTTGCCGTCCGGCGCCCAGCGCAGGTTGTCCGGATCCCGGTCCAGCGTGCGGGAGAGGTCGCGCAGCCCTGAGCCGTCGAGCCCTGCGGTCCACAAGTCCGCCGTGCGGTGCGTGTGGTCCGAGGAGTCGGCCCCGGTGAACGCGACGGTGCGGCCATCCGGCGACACCGTGGGGTCGGCCCAGAAGCCGGGCCGGGAGACGAGCGGCCGGATCGCACCGCTCGCCACATCCAGCGCGTAGATGCGCGACACCTGGTACTGGCGGTCCCAAGTGCTGTCCCGCAGCCCGTCGAACACGATCGTGCGTCCGTCGGGCGTCCAATCGTAGCCCGCGCCGAACGCGAGCCCGTCGAAGCGGGCGCCCACGTGCCAGCGCCCGCTCGTCAGCGCGCGCGCGGTGCCGCCGTCGGCGGGCACGAGGAACAGGTGCGTGAAGCCCTGCTGCGTGAACCCGACCTTGTCCTGGCGGTAGTGCAGGTCATCCACCACGCGCGGCGCGGGCGTCCACTTCGCCCCCTCGGGCGCCTTGGGGAGGGAGATGCTCCAGCGCGTCGAATCGGGAACGAGCATCACGAAGGCGATCGCTTTGCCGTCGGGCGCCCACTTCGCATCGGTCGGCGTCTCGGTCAGGCGCGTCACCTGAGACGAGGCGCCCTCCGCATCCATCCAGCGCACGAAGATCTCAGTGCCTTTGGGCTCGCCCTCCGCGAAGTACAGAATGCGCGTGCCGTCCGGCGACCACCGCGCGTCCGATCCCTTCACGAGGAACCGGTGGTGCGATCCGTCGGCGCCCATGATCCACAGCGCCGACTCCCACTTGTCGTCGATCTTGTTCACCCAGCGTCGCGTGTACACGATCTGCGACCCGTCGGGGGAGATCTGCGGGTCGACGACCTGCTCCCAGTCGAGGTAGTGGTCGACCGTGAGCAGGGTGTCGGAGGTGATTTCCTGAGCGCGGACGGGCCGGCCTGCGACCGCGGCCGCGACGACGACGAACGCACAGCAAAGAAGTTTGCGCATCAGCGTGCCGCTTTCGCGCCTCCCGTTAGACTGTCCTTGACCACCTGACCGCCCTTCATCACGAACGCCACGTGCTCCAGCACCGTCACGTCCTGCAGGGGGTCGCCCACGACCCCGATCACGTCGGCGAACTTGCCGGGCTCGAGCGCGCCCACGCGGTCCGCCCAGCCGAGCAGGTCGGCAGCGTTGACGGTGGCCGCCTGGATCGCCTGCAGCGGCGTCGCCCCCCACCGGACCATGTGCGCGAACTGTTTCGCGTTCCAGCCGTGCGGGTACACGCCCGCGTCCGTGCCGAACGCGATCTTCACACCCGCCTGCACCGCCTTCTTGAAGTTCTCCCGCTGCTGGCGGCCCACCAGGCGCTCTTTCTCGATGATCTTCTGCGGAAAGCCGAGTCGCGTGTACTCGGCGATGATGTAGTCGTCGTTGTAGATGTCGGCGACGAGGTAGGTGCCGCGCTCCTTCATGAGGCGGATGCCCTCGTCGTCGATCAGGCTGCCGTGCTCGACCGAGGCGACCCCGGCGCGCACGGCGCGCTTGATCGCCTCGGCGCCGTGCGCGTGCGCGGCCACTTTCCGCCCCCACATCGCCGCCTCCTCGACCACCGCGTTGAGCTCCTCCTGCGTGTACTGCGGGGCGCCGACCGATTCTTCTTCGGACAGGACGCCGGCGCTGGCGAGGACCTTGATGAGATCCGCGCCATACTTCACCTCGAACCGGATCTTCTCGCGGATCTGGTCCACGCCGTTGGCGATCCCGGAAAATCCTTCGAACCGGAGGTAGGGAGACATGCCGTTCACGTCGCCGTGTCCCCCCGTGGCGGAGAGGGGCATGGTCGAAACCAGCATGCGTGGCCCCGGGATCGCGCCTTCGTTGATGGCGTTGCGCAGCGCCACGTCGATGAACTCGCCGGCCCCGACGTTCCGCACGGTGGTGAACCCCGCGTCGAGCGTGCGCTTCGCGAAGACGTGCGCCCGGACCGCTTCGTCGATCGCGCTCATGCGGAACAGCTGCTTGTAGTAGTCGCCGGGATCGGACGTGATGTGGGTGTGGCAGTCGATCAACCCGGGCAGCACGGTCGCACTGCGCAGGTCGATCACCCGCGCATCGCGCGGAGCGTGGGCGGCGACGGCATCCGCGGGGCCGACCTCCTTGATACGGTCGCCCTCGATCAGGATGGCCTGGTTCGTCAGCACCGTGCCCGTGCGCACCGCGATGAGCCGCCCCGCGCGCACCAGCACGCTCGCGCGCGCCACCGAGTCCGACTGGGCGGCGACGTCGCGGCCGGCGAGGAGGCCCGCGACGACGATCACCGCGACGCGCCGGATCATCGGGCGCCTCCGATCGTCTTCTCGACGCGCTGCGCGAACACGTGCGCCCCGGCCGGCGCCATGATCCTCGCGTCCCCCTTGATTTCGTAGCTGTCGGCGAGCACCGGCTTCCCGCTCGTGGCATCGAACAGCTCGGCCGTGAGCAGCCACACGAGGTTCGACAGGTTCGAGATGGTGCCCTTGGCCACCCAGCGGGCTCCGAGCCGCCGCGCCACGGCCAGGGCGCACTCGTTGCCGCAGGGGTTGCCGCCGGCCTCGGCCGCCGCGACGGCGACCGCGACCACGCTCGAATCGACCAGCGTCACCAGCTCCGATGCCCGCAGCGTCGCGAGCAGCCTGCTCGTCGCGGCCGCCACGACCGCTGTGTCGCCCGGCCCGAGCACGTTGGCGTGCTCGCCGTCGAACCGCAGGTTCACGACCACGATCGCCGGGCGGGGCCCGGCACTTTGCGCCCCAAGGCGCGGGGGGAGAGTGTCCACCAACAGCAGCAGCAAGACGAGCGCAACAGCGCTGGCGCGCACGCGAATCCTCCGGGTCGTGAGACGTGCAGAATGGGTGTAATCTAGAGGTCCCTCGACCGGGACACCAATGACCTCGACGCGCCCTTTGGCAAGCGATCAACGCGCCACCGTCGTCGCGGGCTTCCTCGGCTGGACGCTCGATGCGTTCGACTTTTTCCTGGTCGTCATGACGCTGACGGCGATCGCCAAGGAATTCGTCAAATCCGACAAGGACATCGCACTCTCGATCACGCTCACGCTCGCCTTCCGGCCCCTGGGCGCATTCATCTTCGGGCTGCTCGCGGACCGGTACGGCCGCAAGCTCCCCCTGATGATCGACCTGGTGTTCTACTCGGTGATCGAGGTCCTCACGGGGTTCGCGCCGAACTACACGACGTTTCTCGTGCTCCGGGCCCTGTTCGGGATCGGGATGGGCGCCGAGTGGGGCGTGGGCGCGTCCCTGGTCATGGAGAAGGTGCCACCCCGGTATCGGGGCGTCGTGTCGGGTTTCTTGCAACAGGGGTACGCGCTGGGCTTCCTGCTCGCCGCCCTGTGTTACCGCGCCCTGTTCCCGCACTTCGGCTGGCGGCCGCTGTTCTTCATCGGTGGCCTGCCCGCGCTGCTCGCGCTGTTCGTGCGGGCGCGCGTCCGGGAGTCGGAGGTGTGGCGGGAGACCCGCCACGAGAGCTGGGGTGGGCTCGGTCGCGCGATCCGGGGCAACCTCCCGCTGTTCGCGTACATCACGGTGCTCATGTGGATGATGAACATGGTCTCGCACGGCACGCAGGACATGTATCACGTTCCTGCAGCGGCATTGGGGCTTCACGGCACAGCAGCGTGGTGATATCACGATCATTTCCATGGTCGGGGCCCTGCTGGGCGGCGTCACGTTCGGGCTCTACTCCGACCGCTTGGGACGCCGGCGCGCGATCGGGCTCGCACTCTGCGCTGCCGTCGTCGTGATTCCCCTGTGGGCGTTCGCCCCCTCGCTCCCGTTGCTCGTGGTCGGCGCTTTCGTGATGCAGTTCTTCGTCCAGGGCGCCTGGGGCGTGATCCCGGCGCACATCAACGAGCTCTCCCCCGACCCCGTGCGCGGCTTCCTGCCGGGGTTCGCCTACCAGTGTGGCGTGGCCCTGGCGGGCGCGATCGGGTGGCTCGAAGCGCGCTTCGCCGAGCATCTGGATTACGCGTGGGCCATGGCCCTCACCGCGGCAACGGTGTTCATCCTCGGTACCATCGTGGCGCAGCTCGGCCCCGAGCGCCGGGGAGTGGCATTCGGGCGCGGCTCTCCCTAGCCTTAGGGACCATGACGACGTTCGTCAAAGCCACCCAGGCGTACCAGCAGGGCCAGCGGACGCTGCCCGGGCGCTACTACAACGCGCCCGAGATCTGGGCCGAAGAGCGGGAGCGCATCTTCACGCGGCGCTGGATCTGCGTCGGCCGCGCCGCCGAGCTCGCCCAGCCCGGGGACTACGCGGTCCGCACCGCCGGCGGCGAGAGCGTCATCGTCGTGCGCGGTCAGGACGCCACGGTGCGCGCCTTTTACAATGTGTGCCGCCACCGCGGCACCCGGCTGTGCGAGGCGGAGCGCGGACGTCTTTCCGAGACGATCCAGTGCCCCTACCACGCGTGGACCTACACGCTCGATGGCACGCTGATCGGCGCGCCGCACATGAACGAGGTCGCGGGGTTCGACAAGCGGGACTACCCGCTCCACCAGGTCGCGCTCGCCGAGTGGGAAGGGTTCCTGTTCATCACTCTGGCGGAGGAGCCGGAGCCGTTCGCGCGCGCGTTCGCTCCCCTGGAAGGTCGGTTCAGCCGCTTCAACATCGCGAGCCTGCGGTCGGCCGGTCGCATCGACTACGACGTGCACGCCAATTGGAAGCTGGTGTTTCAGAATTTCTCCGAATGCCTGCACTGCCCGATCATCCATCCGGGACTCGCCAAGCTGACGCCGTACACGAGCGGAGAGAACGACCTGTTCGACGGGCCCTATCTCGGCGGCTATATGGTGATCACCGCGCCCGGCGGCAGCCTGACCATGAGCGGCCGGGCATGCGCCCCGGCCGTGGGAGATCTACCGGCGGAAGATCAGCATCGGGTCTACTTCTACACGATCTTTCCGAACCTGCTCCTGTCGCTGCACCCGGACTATGTGATGTTCCACACGCTGTGGCCGCAGGCACCCGACCGCACCCGCATCACCTGCGAGTGGCTGTTCCACCCCGACGCCTTCGGGCAGCCGGGCTTCGATCCCGACGACGCCGTGCGCTTCTGGGACGAGACCAACCGGCAGGACTGGCATATCTGCGAGCAGAGCCACGCGGGGATCGCCTCGCGGGCCTACCAACCCGGCCCCTACTCGCCGCGCGAGGGTATTTCAGCGGCGTGGGACCGGGAGTTTCTGAGGGCGCTGGAAGGCGGGAAACGGTGAAGCGTGAGCGGTGAGTGGTAAGCGGTCGCGGATACCGCTCACCTCTCACCGCTCACCGCTTAGGCCTTAAGTAGTCGTCCGTCTTGTTGAGCCAATCCTCGCGCGGCGGGTAGAAGATGTCCACGTCGAGCGTGTCCTCGAGCGCGTGCGCCTCGTGTGGCACGTTCGCCGGCAGGTGCAGCACTTCCCCCGCGCGCACCACGATCTCCTCGGCGCCTGTCTCACCCACCAGGAACCGCAGCGCGCCCTCCAGGATGTAGGTGAACTGCTCGTTCTCGTGCGAGTGCTTCGGGACGACGCAGCCCTGCTTCAGGTACACGTGTGCCAGCATGACCTGGTCGCCGGTGATCAGGCGACGCGACAGCCGCTCGTGCAATTCCTCGCGGGGAACCTCGTCCCAGCGATACCACTTCGCCGCTCGTTTACCGCCCACTGCGACGCTCCATCATGGAGTCCACCGACAACGCTACTGCGCGGCCGATTCGGCGTCAAAACCGGATGGCGGCCGTGGCGCCATATAGATAGCTAGATCGTTCACGACGCGACGTGAGGTACCGATCCGTGGATAGGGAGCAGCTGCTGAACCGGCTCGACGAGGCGTGGACAGCACTCCAGGAGGCGTACGCCGGCCTGTCTGACCCGCAGCTCCTAGTGCCTGGGGTCACGGGCGCCTGGTCGATCAAAGACATCATCGCGCACGTCACCTGGTGGGAAGAAGAGGCACTGAAGCATCTGCCGCTGATCCTCGCGGGCGGCAGGCCGCCGCGATATTCGGTGACGTACGGCGGCATCGATGCCTTCAACGCCAAGATGACGAAACAGAGGCAGGACCTGTCGCTCGCGGCGGTGCTACGGCACCGGGATGATGTCCACCGCCGCCTGATCGCCCTCGTTCGCAGCGCGCCGGCGACCCAGCTCACCGGCGAAACGCGGTTTCGCCGCCGTCTGCGGCTCGATACCTACGGGCATTACCCGAAGCACGCACGAGCAATACGCGCATGGCGCGAACGACGCCTTGCCGGACCCGCCGTCGCCCGAGTAGCTTCGCGGCTCCCCCCGTGATGGAGGCCGCAGATGCCGCTCGCCGAGCTGCTGCTCCCCGAGTTCGATGAGGAGATGGCCGCCACGCGCCGGGTACTCGAGCGCGTGCCCGACGGCAAGGCGTCCTGGAAGCCGCATCCCAAGTCGATGACGCTCGGTCGGCTCGCGACGCTGGTCGCCGAGCTGCCGGCGTGGGTGGTGAACACCATCACGCGCGACGAGCTCGACATCATGCCGCCGGGTGGCCCACCGCTCAAGTTCGAAGCGCTCGACAGTACGGCGCGGATCCTCGAGCTGTTCGACCGCAACGCGGCCGCGGCGCGGGCCGTCCTCGCCAAGGCCCCGGATGCGGAGTTCAAGAAGCCCTGGGCGTTCAAGGTCGGCGGCCGGACCATCACCACGAACCCGAAGCTCACGGTGTACCGACGCACGGTGCTCAATCACCTCGTGCATCATCGCGGCCAGCTGACCGTGTACCTGCGGCTCACCGGCGCCGCCGTCCCCGCCGTGTACGGCCCCACGGCGGACGAGCCGAACTTCTAGGGAGCAACCCGTGCCCTCGTGGGAGCAGGCGGTCTCCGGGCTGCTGCGCGCGCTGCGGCTCGACAGCATCCGCAGCAAGATGCTGGTATTCGCGTTGCTGGCCACGCTCATCCCGTCGGTCACGACGGGCTGGATCTCCTACCTGCAAAACGAGCGCTCGCTCACGGCGAAGATCACCGGCGAGCTGCAGAGCGTCAGCGCGCAGACCGCGCGGGAGATCGACCTGTGGGTCAAGGAGCGGCTGTACGAGCTGCGCGTGTTCGCCAGCTCGTACGAAGTATCGGAGAACCTCGACCGGATCCGGCACGCCGGCGGCGAGCGGGCGCACGAGCGGCTCACCGGCTATCTCCGCTCCGTGCGCGAGCGCTTCGCGGACTACCAGGAGCTGCTGGTCGTGAACCCCGAAGGCGAAGAGCTGGCGAGCACCGCCCCGCAACCGACGGCGGTCGAGCTGCCGCCGGGCTGGACGACCACCATCCGCGCCGACAACGCCGTGGTCGGCGACGCATCCTGGGACGCCGAGCACATGAAGAGCGTCGTGGTGTTCGCGGTCCCGATCTACCAGACGGGGGGGCGGCTGCTGGGCGCCTTGACGGCCAAGCTCGATCTCGGCGCCCTGCATCGGCTGTTGCGGCGCTTCGCGGGCGGCGGGGCGCAAACGGGTCAGGTGTACCTCATCGCGGCGGACGGCCACGCCATCGTGGGGTCCCGCTCCGCTCCCGCCGAGCTGATGCGCCGCACGCTGGACACCGCCGCCGTCCGCGGGCTGCTCGAGCGGGAGGGAGCCACCCGCGAGTATCGCGGCCTCGAAGGCCAGGAGGTGGTGGGGGCCGTCAAACGTGTGCCCCGCCCGGATTGGGCGGTGCTCGCGGAGGTCCCGGCGGCCGAAGCCTACCGCCAGGTGACACGGCTCCGCAACGTGACCGCGGTCATCGTGGCCGCGTTGCTCGTGGCGGTGGGGCTGTTCGCGTACTTCCTGGGGCTGTTGATTACGCGGCCGCTCGACCGTCTGACGGGGGCGGCCACGAAGGTGGCAGGGGGCGACCTCGCCGTGCACTTGCCCGTGGTGGGCGGCGGCGAGCTCGGCTATGTCACCGAGGTATTCAACGACATGGTGGCACGGCTGCACGAGAGCCGGAAGGAGCTCGAACGGCTGTCCGTCACCGATGACCTCACCGGGTTGTACAATCGGCGATATCTGATGGACGCGGTCGCCAACGAAGTGCGGCGCTCGCGCCGCCTCGATCACCCCTGCACGCTGCTCATGGCCGACGTCGACCACTTCAAGGAGTACAACGACGACTACGGCCACCTGGCGGGCGACGAAGCGCTCAGGCGCATCGCGGGCATCCTGCGCGAGACGACGCGCGACGTGGACTGCGCCGCGCGCTACGGCGGTGAGGAGTTCGTGGTGTTGCTGCCCGAGACCAGGGCGGCCGGGGCAATCGAGACGGCCCAGCGCTTCCGTACCCGCCTCGCCACCGACGAGCTGGTGGGCGGGAAGCTCAGCGTGAGCATCGGGGTGGCCCAGTTCCCCGAGGATGGCGACGCGCCCGACGCGCTGCTCGCCCGTGCCGACGCGGCGCTGTACCGAGCGAAGCGCGAGGGCCGCGATCGCGTGCTGCGGGCGCCCCCCCCGTCCCTCCCGCCCCCGGCCTCAGCCTAACGGCCGCCCGGCTCGATCCCCCGCCGCGCCACCAGGCTCAAGAGCATCCAGCCGGCGCGACCGCCGTCATCGCCGACGCGCACCCACCGCTCGAGATAGGAATAGCCGACGAGCTCGACGCCCGGTTCCACGGTGAACAGCACTTTGTATGTCGCACCCGGCCCGTCCCGCACCCGGCCCCGCGCCGTCGCTTGCAGCCGCACCGGAACCGCGAACGACACCTCGCCCGTGCGGAGCGGCGGCCGACCGGCGGCGCCGAGACGGCTCCGGCCGACGCCGGCCAGGCTCTTCGCCTGGTTCGCCAGGTACAGCGCGCCGCCGTAGTTCTGCTTCGCGAACACGGCACTCGCCTGCTCGAGCAGCGCGCCGGTCTGCGCGGCGTCCGAGCCGCCTCCCGGCGGCGTCCCGGTCGCGGCGCGCAGCGCCTGGACCGCAATCTCCGCTTCGGCGATGGCCGACGCGGCCTCCGCTCGGCTGGCGACGGTTTGGAGCTTCGCCAGCGCGCGCACGACCTCTTGCCGCGCCTCGTCCAGTCGCGCCTGCAGGTCCTCGACCTGCGCATCCCGCTCGGCCAGCTGCAGGTCGAGACGCGCGACGCGCTGCTCCAGCATCGAATCGCGCGCCGACACGCCCCGCGGTGCCGACGGCCCGCCGGCGGCGCTGTCTTTGGCCGCCTGAGGCGTCACGGGCGTGGACTGCGGCGCACACGCCGCGAGCGCTGCCCCGAGAATCGCACTCAGGAACCGGCGAGGGACGTAACGCCCACAGGTGCGAGCGACCGGGGCTCGCCGGTGCGGGCCGCTCACCCGGCGGCCTCGTGCGAATCGGCCTGCTGCTGCATCGGCTCGTGGGCCTGGCCGCTGACCCAGACGCCAGGGTGTGGAATCGTGACCACGAAGCCGTCGCTCACCCGCAGCGGCCGTGCCTGGTAGGCGGCGAGCGCGTCGCGCCACGGCGCCGGAAGCTCGCCCGCCGAGCGCAGGGGCAGAGCGATGGCGTTGCCGACCCGCCCGATCACCGTGTTCTCCACCACATCGGTGAGCGGCCGGCCGGCGGGTTCGCGCAGCTTCGAGAGCGCCACGTGCCGCGCCGCCGGATCCCCCGCCGAAATGATGGCGGTCGAGTAATACAGCAGGTTCGCTTCGATGTGCTCGAGCAACCGGCTGGGCGGCGCGCTGGAGGGAGCCGTGCTCGGCTGGTCGCCCGAGAGCAGGCGCTCCAGGTCCGGGAGCAGACCGCGGTCGAGCAGCGTGCGGCGGAACAAGTACCCGAAGCGCCGAACCACGTCGGGCGTCGCGACGTTCGGCAGCCGGAACGGCACGAACAAGACGGGGCGGGCGCGGGGACTCCGCACCATCACCTTGAAGCGCTCGAGCGGCTCGAAGAAGTGGAAGGTGACGAGCCGGTCCCGCGTGGTGTTGCGCACGTGACGGATCGCGCCCGTTGCCGGCGTGTCGGCGGGGGCGTCCACCACACCGAGCGGCCGACGGCGCAGCGCGTGACTCATGCGCTCGGTGCGATCACGGATCATCTGGACCGTCTCCGCCGCCACGGCCTCGAGACCGGGCTCGGCCACGGTGAGCGGGTCGAGCTGCAGCTCGGGTCGGAGCGCCGTGATCAGGTCGCCGAGCATCGACGTCCCGACCATGCGGGCGAGGATCTGGAGCGGGCGCTCGCGCCCCTCCGCTTCCCGTCGCCAGCGACCGTCGAGCACGGCGAGCTTGGCCTCGTCCCCCGGCGTCAGCGTCACGCTGTAGAGCAGCTCACCCCAGAGCACGCCGAGCGACTGCCAGTACTCCTCCAACTCGATGAGCACGCCGTAGCGCATCGCCGACGGACCGTCGGTCGCGGGCGAGAAGAAGTCTAGGGCGCCGTCGCGCGCCCCTGCCGTCGAAGGACGCGTCGCCGAGGAACGCTCTGCGAACATGACGAGCCGCTGGAAATAGAGGACGTGCCCGGGTGCTTCCGGCTGTTCGGCGGCGCGGGGAGGCGGCGGTTGCGCAGCGGGCGCCTCGCGCGCCGGCCGCTCACCCGAGTGGCCGATCGATCCGATCGTGGGCGGCAGCTGCGTCGGCGCGGCGAGCGGCGTCGGTCCCTCGCCGAGCGTAGCGGTCGCGAGCTCGATCGGGTCCTCGCTGCGCAAGCCCACGCGGATGCGCAACCGGGGCGTCTCGCGGCGCGGGATCGCGACGGTCCCGTCCGCGTCGCTCACCCAGTGGCCCTCGGCGTTCCCGGCGCGGTCGAGCACCGTCACGGGCACGCCCTGCGCGGGCCTGCCCGTGTCCTGGTTCACGATCCGGAACAGCCAGACGTCGTTCGCGCCGGTGGTCATAGGGGGCCCCAATATGTGATACGACGGGAGGGGCGTACAACGGCGGATGACACGTTGCCGGGTAAGGCGTTGCCGGGTAGAGCGTTACGGAGAGTACGTTGCACCAGCCGGATTAATGCGAGCTACGAGGTGGCACGACTCGACCCGGGGCCCGCTCGTCTGCGCGGCTGAAGCCGCGGCTCGGCACTGCCGCTGAAGCGGCGCAGCGCCCGTTTACGGGCACACGCCGAGCCGCGAGTTCACTCGCGACTCGTGGGGTACGCCAATGGCAATTGCGATGGGGCCGTTCGACGAAACCCGGCTACCGCAAATCGAACTACCGCAAATCGAACATGAAGTGGTGCATGTAGTCGATGGTCGCCTGCTGCTCGCTCACCTGGAAGGCGAGCACGTCCCCGATC
>Ga0134067_10000078_pt1 | contig 11626 bp, 4 predicted proteins | sample 15_taG_4_FD_94460 | JGI IMG/M metagenome (GOLD analysis project Ga0134067, IMG submission 94460) | Grasslands soil microbial communities from the Angelo Coastal Reserve, California, USA - 15_D_Rain_20cm_5_09212015 | ecosystem: Environmental > Terrestrial > Soil > Grasslands ...
CAGCACCCGGCAAAAGCGTAAGCCTCGTCTCCCTGCACGAGCATATCGTCGGCGGGACACGGACGTTGCTGTTCGTTTTCCTAGGGGCGGTGGGATTCGTTCTGTTGATCGCGTGCGCCAATGTCACCAATCTGCTCCTGGCCCGGGCAGCGGCGCGTCAAAAGGAGATTCAAATCAGGGTTGCGCTGGGGGCAGGCCGGGCGCGAATCGTTCGGCATCTTCTCACGGAGAGCGTGTTGCTGGCGGTCGCCGGCGGTGTTCTGGGACTGCTCCTGGCGGTTTGGGGGCTCGATCTTCTGATTGCCCTCGTGCCGCCAAACCTCGTGCCGCGTATCGGAGAGGTCGGGTTGGATGTCCGCGTGCTCGGATTCAACTTCTCCTTGTCACTTCTCACCGGCATCGCCTTCGGTCTGGCGCCGGCATGGCAAGCGTCCCGGACCAACGCGAACGAAGCGTTGAAAGAAGGAGGCCGGAGCCAGTCGGCCGGCGCGCGCCAGCGTTTCCTGCGCCAGACCCTGGTGGCCGTCGAAATCGCGGTGTCCATCGTTCTTCTGATCGGTGCTGGATTGATGCTCAAAAGCTTCGCGCGCTTGCGCGACGTGAAGCTGGGCTTCAACCCGGAGCGGATGCTGACGCTGAATTTGTCCCTGCCGCTCGCGAATTATCCCGGCCCGGCTCAGATGAAGTTGTTCTACGGCGAGGTGCTCGAACGGGTTCGCGCCTTGCCCGGAGTGCGTTCGGCGGGTTTCGCCAACGCAGCGCCCCTGGGCGGCGGCAGCGTACGCGTCTACGGCGACTTTTCTATCGAAGGGCCGCCGGCGCCGGAGCATTTGTGGACCAGCAAGATCGCAGCGAGTCCGGATTATTTTCACGCCATCGGCATTCCGCTCTTGAAGGGGCGTTTCTTTGCTGAGACCGACGACGAGCGCGCGCCGGCGGTGGGGATCATCAGTGAACGGCTGGCTCGCCTGCTGTGGCCCAGCGGCGATCCGCTGGGCAAACGCATCACGCTGGGTATTGGGCCGGATTCGTGGCTGGAAATTGTGGGCGTGGTCGGGGACGTGCGGCAGGACGATCTGCGCGCGGAGCCGGCCCCCGGCCTTTACGTGCCTTATCAACAGGTTTCCCAGGCGTTCTTCATAGACGCCATGACGTTTGTGGTCCGCACGGCTGGAGAGCCGCGCCCGCTCGCCGCCTCGATCCGCAAGACGATTCAAGCCGTTGATCCTAACTTGCCGGTCTTCGACATCCACACGATGGAAGAGTGGGTGTCCTTCAAAGTGGCGCATCCGCGCTTCAACACCTGGCTGCTGGGCAGCTTTTCGGCCATCGCCCTGATGTTGGCGTTGGTGGGCATCTACGGAGTGGTCTCGTATGGCGTCACGCAACGGACGCAGGAGATCGGCATCCGGCTGGCCTTGGGCGCCCGAGGCGAGGACGTGCTGAAGATGGTGGTCGGTCAAGGGATGAGGGCGGTGCTGGTCGGTGTGCTGTGTGGCAGCGTCGTGGCCGTTGCTCTGACCCGATTTTTGGCGGCCCAGCTCTACTCAGTGACGCCAACGGATCCGATCACCTTCGCGAGCGTCGTGTTGATCTTCATCAGCGTCGCCGTCGTCGCGTGTCTCGTCCCGGCCTTGCGGGCAGCGCGGGTCGATCCGATGGAGGCGCTGCGTTATGAATAAACGAACATCGAACATCCAACATCGAACGCCGAACATCGAAGGCGGGGGGCGCTGCGATACGAATGAAAACTCCAAAAACCAAGCTCCAAACACCAAAGAAGCTCCAAATTTCAAGCTCCAAGGCAGCGAGCCTGCGTCCGGTTTTGGGATTTGAAGCTTGGGACTTCTCTGGAGCTTGGGGTTTGGTTTTGGGATTTGCCGCTGACCACGGACCACTGACTAGTGGCCAAATCGCAAATTGTTGAACCGTTGAATCGTTAAAACGTGAAACCGAATTGCCAAAGCTCTTCCGCCCCGTCCGCCGATTCAACGATTCAACCGTTTTAACGATTTAACGAACCATGAACGATTTGAAATTCGCTTTCCGCCAACTGCTGAAGCAACCCGGTTTCACCGCCGTGGCTGTGCCCACACTTGCGCTCGGCATCGGGGCGAACACGGCGATCTTCAGCGTGGTCAACTCGACGCTGTTGAATCCCGTGCCGGGGCCGGAGCCGGAACGACTCATGCAAATCGCCGAGCAAAACAGAGAACAGCAGCAGGCTGGATTCTTCAATGGCGTGGGTCCGCCTGTGCTTCAAGCTTTGAGGGAAAATCAGGACTTCTTTTCCGATCTCGTGTGGGCGGATATCGCAATTCCTTTCTCGAGGAAGACCGGCGATTTCACTGAGAGAGTACAAGGTTCAAGGGCCTCGTCTGACTTTTTCGGCTTTTGGAACGCAAGGCCGATTCTAGGCCGCACGTTTGCTCCGGATGAAGCGGTTCCCATCGGCAAGGATGGAATGCCAAGCGCGGATTCCGTTATTGTTATCACTTACGCGTTCTGGAAATCTCATTTTGGCGGAGATGCGGATGTGATCGGCAAGAGCATCGAGTTGTCCGGGCGCCGCTTTGCGGTGATCGGGGTCATGCCGTCTCATTTTGGATTCCCTTGGGGAGGAGATAAATTCTGGCTGCCGGCGGAAGAGCCGCATGTGAGGCCCGATCTCGTTGAGGGCCCAAATTACAAGGTGTTCGCCCGCCTGAAGCCAGGCGTGAGCGAACAGCAGGTTCAGGCCATGCTCGATGTGCTGACCCAACGATTGCTGAGGGAGTATCCGCGCATCGAAACGCCGACCAAGAGCGACTGGTCACGTTACGGCTATGGAACTATGTTTATTCGAAAGGAGGGTTGGAGCATTCGAATCCGGCCTCTGCGCGACATTTTCGTCGAGGGGCAATTAGGCATGAATTTGCAACGGACCCTGCTCGGTTTGGTCGGGGCGCTCGGCTTTGTGTTGCTCATCGCGTGCGCGAACGTGGCGAATTTGATCCTGGCCCGAACCGAGAATCGTCAGCAGGAACTGACGATTCGCGCCGCGCTCGGGGCGGGTCGTGTTCGATTGATGCGGCAGGTTCTCACCGAAAGCGTTCTGTTGGCATTCCTCGGCGGACTGGCCGGTCTGGTGATAACTGTATGGGGAATGATGGCGCTGGAGTCATTTATTCCTTACTGGAGACCGCACCTGAAGGAGGTCCGGATTGACGCGTACGCGCTGGGCGTCACTCTGCTGATTTCACTTGCGACAGGATTGGCGGCGGGGCTGGCTCCGGGTCTGCGCGCGAGTCGAGTTGCCCTGGCCAACGCCATGAAGCAGGCGGGGACGGGCGCGACGGTCGGCGTTGGCTGGCGTCGCTACCACGGCGCCTTGGTGGTCATTCAGGTCGCGTTGGCCCTGATCTTGTTGACCGGCGCGGGGCTGATGATTGAAAACGTTGTGCGCTTGCTTCACGTCAATCCCGGATTCGACCCGGAGAATCTCGTGCGCGTGAGCGTTCCGTTGCCGTGGGAGAAATACGATCGGAAACGGGAAAAAACGAGTCTCCTCCTCGCTGATTTGCGCGAACGATTCGCCGCGTTGCCAGGGGTCAAAGCCGTCGGCATCGAGAAAGAAAGCGGTTTCCCGGAAAAGTTCAATGTTGATGACGGGCCGCAATCGGTGGAACTTCATCGCGTTGGTTGCGGTGTGGAGGAAAGCGACCTTTTCCGGGCGATGCGCGTTCCGCTGCTGGCCGGCCGTTATTTCAACAGGGACGACATTGGTGAAGGAACCGGCACTGCGATCATCAACGAGACGATGGCCCAACTCTGTTGGCCGGAAGAGGTCGCCGTGGGCAGGAAGTTTCGAGCGCCGGGCGCTCCAGGCGCGGGTGACCAGGTGTATGAAGTGGTGGGGGTTGTCGGTGACATCCGCGACTACAGTTACGACCAGGAAGTGTTTCCGACGTTCTACCGGCCTTACCAGGAATTGGATTTGCAGGGCGGGCCGCCGACGTTTCTGATGCGCATTCAGACCGACCCGCGCGCGTTGACTCAGGTCATCCGAAAGGAATTGAAGGCCGCAGAGCCGGCGATGGGGACACCGGACATCCACGTCGTCAAACAACAGCTCTACGATTCCACGCTAGCGCGACGGACGTACATGAGCTCTCTGATGGTGATCGCGGCGGCAGGACTGTTGCTGTCCGCGCTGGGCGTCTACGGCGTGCTCTCGTACGCAGTGACCAGGCGCACGCGGGAAATCGGGATTCGCACGGCGATGGGCGCGGAACGTCGTCGGGTATTGGGTATGGTCTTGCGCGAGGGGGCGCGCCTCATAGGTGTCGGTGTCGTGGCGGGACTCGTGGCGGCGTTGTGCCTTACGCGGCTCCTGGGGAACCAGCTTTTCAAGCTTTTCGAGGTCAGGCCAAACGACCCGGTTGTCCTGGCGGGCGTGCTCCTTTTCCTTTTTGCCGTCGCGTTGCTGGCGTGTTGGCTGCCCGCGCGCCGGGCGGCGAAGATCGATCCGATGGAGGCGCTGCGTTATGAATGAAAACTCCAAAAACCAAAACTCAAGTCCCAAAGAAGCTCCAAATTCCAAGCTCCAATATGGCGGTATCGAGGCGCGGTTTGGGGGTTTGCAACTTGGGATTTCTCGGGAGCCTGGTGTTTGGATCTTGGTGTTCTGCCCGCTCCGCAGCCGCCACTCACTTTTGCGCGTCTTTCTTGCGCCGTTGCGCGCCGCCATTTCCAGGCGGGTGACCAACAGGATGTCCACCGCCTGGCATTCACGCTGCCGCTTCTCGGCGCCGGGCGCCGAGAGGGGCGATCCGGAGGAGGCGCTGCGTTATGAACAAACGAACATCGAACATCCAACATCGAACGCTGAACATCGAACGTGTGGAGGCACTAAGATACGAAGAAGACTCCAAAAACCAAACTCCAAACACCGTGATGCAAACTCCAAATCCCAAAACCCGAATCCCAAATATGCCCCAAATCTCAATCTCCAACCGGGAGCCTCCGCAGCGTAGTTTGGAACTTGATGCTTGGGATTTCTTTGGCGCTTGGTATTTGGGATTTGGTATTTGGGATTTGGCCCGCTGACCACGGACAACGGACCACTGACTACTGATCACGGACAACCACCAACGAACAACCGGCAACCGACAACAAACCACGAACCACTGACGAGAAACATGATTTATGATTAAACTTTTAAACCTTGAAAAATCGGTGAAGACCAAAGCCGGTTTCACTTACCTGCTTCGCCAGATCAACCTGGATATCGCCGAAGGCGAATTCGTCACCATCATGGGGCCGAGCGGCGCGGGCAAATCCACTTTGCTCAGCATCATCGGCTTCTACGACAGCGCGTGGGAAGGCGAGTATTATTTGTTCGACCAAGCGGTGCACAAGCTCGCGCCCAAGGAACGGGCCGCGCTGAACAAGCGCCATGTCGGCTTTGTGTTTCAACAGTTTCATTTGCTCGAAGACCTCACAGTGGCGGAGAACCTCGACATCCCGCTGTCGTATCGCGACGTGAGAAAGTCCGAGCGCGAGGGCATCGTGGCCGACACGCTCGATCGCTTTGGCATCGTGGCCAAGAAAGATTTGTTTCCCAGCCAGTTGTCCGGCGGCCAGCAGCAGCTCGTGGCCGTGGCGCGGGCAATCGTCGCCAAGCCGTCGTTGATCCTGGCGGACGAGCCGACCGGCAATCTGCACTCGGACCAGGGCCGCGAGATCATGGAGCTGTTCAGGAAGCTGAATGGCCAGGGAACGACCATCGTCCAAGTCACGCATTCCGAAACCAACGCCGCCTACGGTCATCGCGTCATTCGGTTGCGGGACGGTTGGTTGGCCAAAGAGTGACGAATCGAGGATGTCGAAAGAGCGGAAAATAACCGTAACTGCACAGCGAAAAACCGTGTCATGAAAGCACCACGTTTGTTTGACGATTTTGTCCCAATGAAGCAATCTCCCATCCCAATGCGAATCTTACGAAATATTCTGGCCGGGCTTTGTCTCGCTATGGTCGCCGCGAGCGCGCAAACGACGAACTCCGTTACGAGAAGTTTGACGCTCGAAGAGTGCATCCAGACGGCGTTACAGCACAACTTCGACGTGCAGATCAAGCGGTACAGTCCCGAGATCGCGCGCTACACGCTCGGCCTCTCCTACGCGGGTTATGACCCGACGTTTACGTTCTCTGGTGAGCATGATTACACTCGGGCTCCCGGCGGCGTTGACCCGCAGGGCCGGCCATTCGGAGGAACGGAGAGCGACACTGACAACTTCAGAACCGGCATCAACGGATTGCTTCCCTGGGGTTTGACTTACGATCTGGGCGGAAGTCTGGCCGACCGTGCCGGCACACAGCCCGGCTCGGTGCAGGACTTGAACAGTCCCTTCATCGTCACGAACAGCTTCGTGGACGTCAACACCGGCAACACCATTACCTACTACAGCACGAACTACAACACGGTGCCGGCCCGTTTTCCGTTTGAGAACACTTCGGGCAGCATCGGTTTTTTGCAACTGCGCCAGCCGGTGCTGAAAAATTCCTGGATCGATTCCACTCGCCTGAGCATCGCGATCAACAAGCGGAACCTGAAAATTTCCGATCTGGACCTCCGCTTTCAGGTCATGAACACGGTGACGGCTGTGGAAGAGGCCTACTACAACCTGATTTTTGCCGAAGAAAACGTGAAGGTGCAGAAAGCGGCGCTGGAGCTGGCGGAACGGTTGCTCGCGGAAAACAAGAAGAAGGTCGAAGTGGGTGCCCTGGCGCAGTTGGATGAAAAGCAGGCCGAATCCCAGGTCGCCACCAGCCAGGCTGACTTGCTGGCCGCTCTGGGCACCCAGGACACGCAGCGGCGCGTATTGAAGAATCTGCTGAGCGATGACTATTCGAAATGGGAGGATCTTATCCCAGAGCCGACCGAGGCGCTTCTGGCGGTGCCGCAATCGTTCAACAAGCAGGAAAGTTGGGAGCGGGGCTTGAGCCTGCGTCCGGACCTGCTGCAGGCCAAGCTCAGTCTGGAAAAGCAAGGCTACGTCGTCCGGTTCCAGAAAAACCAGCTTTTCCCGCAGTTGGACCTGTTCGGGACTTACGGTTTCAACGCTTCGAGCAGCGAATACAGCGGCGCCTTCGACCAGTTTCAGCGCGGAAACAGTCCGTTTTATTCGGCCGGCGCGCAGGTGACGGTTCCGATGGGCAACACCGCCGCGCGCAACAATTACAAGGCCGCCAAAGCGAACAAGGCGCAAATTGCGCTGCAGTTAAAGCAACTGCAACAGACCGTCCTGGTCCAAATCGAAAATGCGATCGCCGTGGCCGTCACCAGCTTCGAGCGAGTCAAAGCAACCAAGGAAGCAAGCCGTTACGCCCAGGAAGCGCTTGAAGCCGAGCAGAAGAAACTCGAAAACGGCAAAAGTACAAACTTTGAGGTCCTGCAACTCCAGAAAAACCTGACGGCCGCGCGCTCGGCTGAAATCCGCGCCTTGGCCGACTACAACATCGCCCTCGCCGAACTCGCCCTCAACGAGGGAACCACGCTGGAACGGCGTCACGTGACCTTGGAAGTGAAATGAGTGTCTGTCCGTTGTCGGTGGTCAGTGGTTCGTTGTCCCCGCCGCGTGGCGCCCGAAGAAAAACTATACAGGTTGCCAAAAGTAATTTCCGAAATGGTGGGGCAACCTGCCGGTTTGCCGCGACGACCCGCAGGTCGTCGCCCACCATTTCGGAAATTTCTTTTGGCAATCACTCTATCCGAGCAGGCTCTCGGTGCTTTCCGCAAAGTCGCCTAAATCCAGTTTCAACCCAAGCGGATTGTTCAGTCCGCAGACGAAACACGATTTGGTGTGAGGCAACTTCAACATCTCACGTTCTTGCAGGGGAAATGACGATTACTCGCGGGCTGAAGTACGCTGGACTGGCGCGGTAGCGCGATAACCGGGCGCAGCAACAAAAGCAGTCAACACCTGGCCATCCTCAAGATTCCAGACCCGCACTTCACCGTCATACCCGCCACTGGCCAGGCATTTTGATTTTTCGTCAACCGCCAGCGAATAAACCCAGTCATGGTGGCCGGAAAAGGTCCGGAGCAGTTCCTTTTTGTCCGCTGAGTGCTGCCTGATTTTCGCGTCGGCGGAACAACTGAAAATCGATTTGCCGAGGACGACCAGTTTGAAGATGTCTTCGTCGAAGCCGCCGATGTCCCCGGCCGCCTTGCCGTCCTGCGCATCCCAGATATGGATTTTTTTGTCGCGACCGGCTGAATAAACCCGTTTGCCGTCCTCGCTGAAAGCCACGGCAAACACCGGGCCCTGGTGACCGGTATAACTCGTTTCCAGATCACCGGTCTTGGCATCATAAATACGCGCGGTGCGGTCGCGGCTGGCCGATGCGAGGCGCGCTCCATCGCCACTCCAGGCAATGGACATGACCCAGTCCGCGTGCTGCTGAATGACCAGTTGCTCTTTGCCCGTGCCAACATCGTAAACGCGAATGGAATTGTCCGCGCCGCCCACGGCGAGCCGCGAACCGTCCGGACTGAAGCTCAACGTCAACGCCGTGTCGGGCATGGCGCCGAGGACTTTCACCAGGGAGCCATTCGTCGGATTAAACAAAGCCGCCTCGCCCAGTTCTCCCGGCGAACCGCCGGCCGCGGCGAGCAGCGCGCCGTCCCGGCTGTAATCGAGGCTGTGCGTCCGCTGCGCGACCTGCTTGATGCGGCGCAGAAGTTTTCCGTCGGCCGGATTCCAAATCGTGATTTCGTTATAGCCGCTGACTGCCAGTTCACTTCCGTTCGGGTTGAACGCCAGCGCCGTAACCGGCACAGGATGGCGATAGACCGAGGGAGGATCGGGATGCGGCGCCTTCGGAATGAGCGAGACGAGTGGCGCCTTGGCGTCGGAGCCGTCGAATGTCGCGCCTGCTTTGATCCAGCGCGCGATGAGCGCAATCTGCACGGCGGGCAATGGATCGTCCTTTTGCGGCATCCGGTCGTCCTCATCCTTGGCGGTGATGCGGCGGAACAGTTCGCTTTGTTCGGGCTGGCCAGGAACAACCGACGCGGATTTGCTTTCACCGGCTTTCATCAGCAACTCAAAGCTGTCGAGGCGGAAATGGCCTTTCGATTTCTCCGGGCCGTGGCAGGCGACGCATTTTTTCGCCAGAATCGGCGCGATGCCTTTGCTAAAGCTGACTGCCTCCGCGCCTTCGCCTTCCTGTCCAAAGACAGAAAGCGAACGGAATAAGAGGGCGAGCAGCAGCGCGCGCGCTTTACTCTTCATCGGTTGTGATAAGATTCCAGACCGCCGCCAGACCTGCCAGCAAATTTTGCGTTGGAAAGGGGCGTATCAGTTTCTTGCAAATGCTAGTGGCACGGGTGTCCCGCCGGTGAGTTTCTGGTTTGGAGCACACGGGCGGGACGCCCGTGCCACTAAATTTTGATGAAGAAAATGGCAATAAAACCGATTACATTGTCGTCAATGTAACGTCTCATGACCAAACGCGCGGCCATCTTGCTTTGTTCGATGACCCTGGGTTTTCAACTCACCCAGGCGGCAACACGGGCCGAGAGTGCCGGGAAAACCAAGGGCGGCCAACCGACCGGCGACGCCGCTTTTCAAACCCAGGTCAAACCGTTGCTCGGCAAATACTGCCTTGGCTGCCACGGGGAAAAGAAAAAAGGCGACCTCGATTTGCGGGTTTACTCGGACGAAGCGTCGGTGCTGCGCGACCGCAAGACTTTTGCGAAGGTGATCAAGAACCTCCAGGCACATGAGATGCCGCCTGAAAAAAAACCGCAGCCGACGCCGGAGGAGCGCGAGCGGATCGCTGCCTGGATCCAGTCCGAGATTTTCAAGTGCGACTGCGACCATCCCGACCCCGGCCGCGTCACGATCCGCCGGCTCAATCGCGCGGAATACAACAACACCATTCGCGATCTCGTCGGCGTGGATTTCCAACCGGCGGACGATTTTCCCGCGGATGATTCGGGTTATGGCTTTGACAACATCGGCGATGTGCTCTCGCTGCCGCCGGTGCTGCTGGAAAAGTATCTGGCGGCCGCCCGGAAAATTCTGCACCAGGCCATCGTCACGGACCTGAAGGCCAAACCGCTGCAGCACTTCGACGCTGACGCTCTGGACGGCACGGCGCCTGGAGAATCGTTGGGCGGCGGAATCAAACGGCTGGGACGCGAGGGAAATATTTTTGTCGCGGTCAATTTTCCGCACGACGGCGAATATATTCTGCGCGCGAAGGCCTACGGCGAACAAGCCGGCCCGGAGCCGGCCCGGATGTCATTCAGTCTCGACGACAAGGAACTCAAGAGGTTCGACGTGAAGGCCGAGGAACCCGCCCCGGAAATTTACGAAACGCGTCTGCAAGCCACCGCGGGCGCGCACAAGTTTGCCGCCGCGTATCTGAACAATTATCGCAACCCGAAAGACCCGGATCCGAAAAACCGCGATCGCAACCTGGTCATTCACTATCTCGAAGCGGAGGACACCGATCCGTCGCGTCCCGTGGCGTTGCCCGAATCGCACAGACGCATCTTTTTCCGCCAGCCGACGCCGGGAACCAAAGCGGAAGTCGCGCGCGAGATCATTGGCCGATTCGCCACGCGCGCTTTTCGCCGTCCCGTGACGAAGGAGGAAGTGGACCGGTTGATGAAACTGTTCGCGCTGGCCGACGTCAATGGAGAGAGTTTCGAGCGCAGCGTCAAGTTGGCGTTGGAGGCGGTTTTGGTTTCGCCTTTTTTTCTTTTTCGCGGCGAACTGCAGCCGGAGCCGAATAATCCGTCGGTCGTGCGCTCGGTGGACGAATTCGCGCTGGCGTCGCGCCTCTCGTATTTTCTCTGGAGCAGCCTGCCGGACGATGAACTGTTCGCCTTGGCGGAAGGCAAAGCGCTGCGAAAAAATCTGGAGCAGCAAGTCAAACGGATGCTGAAGGATCCGAAGGCGGCGGCGTTCGTGGACAATTTCGCGGGTCAATGGCTGCAAATCCGCAATTTGAAACTGGCCGCACCCGATAAAAAACTCTTCCCGGAATTCGACGACAACCTTCGCGCCGCGATGGCGAAGGAAACCGAGTTGTTCTTCACTGACATCGTGCGGCAGGACCGCAGTGTGTTGGAATTCCTGGACGCTAACTTCACGTTTATAAACGAACGGCTGGCCAGGCTCTACGGCATCCAGGGCGTGCGCGGCGACGACTTCCAGCGAGTGTCGTTGAAAGGGACGCATCGCGGCGGTTTGCTGACGCAGGCGAGCATTCTCACGATCACCTCCACTCCCACCCGCACGTCGCCGGTCAAACGCGGCAAATGGGTGCTCGAAAATATTCTCGGCGCGCCGCCCCCGCCCCCGCCCCCGGACGTGCCGGAGCTGAAGGAAAGCAAGGAAGCCGCCCTCACCGGCACGCTGCGCCAGCGGATGGAACAGCATCGCCAGAACCCGATGTGCGCCGCCTGCCATGCGCGCATGGACCCGCTTGGTTTTGGGCTGGAAAACTTCAATGGAATTGGCGAATGGCGGGAAAAGGAGGGCGACTTCTCGATCGACCCGGCCGGCAAGCTGGTGAGCGGCGAAACGTTCAATGGACCGGATGATTTGAAAACCATTTTAATGAAAC
>Ga0134067_10000080_pt1 | contig 11561 bp, 11 predicted proteins | sample 15_taG_4_FD_94460 | JGI IMG/M metagenome (GOLD analysis project Ga0134067, IMG submission 94460) | Grasslands soil microbial communities from the Angelo Coastal Reserve, California, USA - 15_D_Rain_20cm_5_09212015 | ecosystem: Environmental > Terrestrial > Soil > Grasslands ...
CGGGCACTTCGAGCAACCCGGCATGGTTGCTCTCCAGCGCACTCAGCCAGTTCATCACCCGCTGGTGACGGTCTGAATATTCGGCGAGGAAATCGAAGTACTGGGTTATGCTGACGTAGTAGTAGAAGGCGATGACGGCCCACAGTCCGCTGTCGATCGAACAGATGCCGCCCACGCCGCTGTAGTCCGGCTCCCGTGTGTCAATACGCACATTGGCCGGGACCTGGCCGTTCGCCGAGATTCGATCGAACAGCGTCTTAAGCGTCTGCTTTTGCGCCGCGCGCACGTCGGCGTCCTCCAGCTCAATCGTGCAAACGAGCGTGATCGCGCCGTCGCGCGCCCAGACGCTGCGATAGTTCACGTCCGTGCCGGTGACTTCGTTGTCGTCGAGCAAGCAAGCGGAGAAACCGAGCGGCGTGATGTTCTTTCGCAAAGCGATCAAAGCCTGATCGTATCCGGCGCAAATGAGCTGGCGCTCTTCCGACGTGAGCGTTCCCAGCGCCGCCTCGGTGAACAGCATGCGCAGCGTCGGGTCCATTTCGTGTCCGCGAAGGGTCGAGCTCTCCAACGACGGCGCCTCCGGAATGACGCCAAAGTTTTTCAGCCCCTCGAGAACGCCGTCGGCCAGAACCTGGCTGGCGCTGAAAGTCGGCAGTTTGACGACCGCTTCGTAAAGCTCCGGCTGCGCGTTCTCGACCACGATGCCTTTGACGCCGGGCAGGAGGAACATGCTGCTGTCGTTGCCGGTGTCACCGGCCACCAGCACGTTCACCAGCGGCACGTTGATTTTGTCGCACAACCATTGAAGCGCGCTGCCCTTGTTTGTTTTCGCCGGGAGCACGTCGAGGTCGCGCATGCTGGAATAGACGACGGTCACCTCCAATCCGGCGTCGGCCAGCTGGCGTTTCAAATTTTCGATCGCCTCCGGCGGCGCCTGGTGGAGGTACCAGCTCGACTTGTAAGGGTGCAAAAACTGCGGCGGCTGGCGCGTGACGCCGGGAAACGAGGAGAGAATCTGCTCGATGCGTTTCAGGTCCCATCCCTTGCTGAAGACCCGATTGTATTCGCTGAACGACCGTTTTTGGCGGCCGTCGTAGATTTGCGTGCCGACGCCGCCGATGAGGTAGTCCGGCCAGAAGAGGCCACCGGTCGCCAGCAAATCGATGACGTCCTGCACGAGCCTGCCTGAATTGTAGCACAGCAAGGGACGCTGCCTTCTCGGCAGGGCCTCCCAGGCGTCCTTGAAACGTCGCGCGGCTTCCGGATTCCCCAGGAGAGTGCCGTCAAGGTCGGAGCAGAAGAGCTGGATTTTTTCGGTTGTCATGTTGCCCGCGTCCGAATCGTTGGAACGGGACGAACCCGCGCGCGTTCAAAATCAGTCGGCGTCATTCCATGGTTCATCCCACTCGGTGTCGGACAAAGCGAGGCTGACGCTCGCGCGCTGTTCGACCAGCGCCACCAACTGCTGCGCGATGCCCGTCCAGGTGAACAGGCTCCGCGCCTTGTGCGCTCCCATGCGCGCCAGACGGTCCCGCAGCCGCGGATGGCGCAACACTTTGAACATGGTGATGCCCAGGTCCTCTTTGTCAAACGGATCGGCATATAGCGCGTGCCGGCCGAACGTGAGCGCGCGATACAATCCCCCATGCACCGTCACGACGGTGGGCGTGCCCGAAGCCATCGCCTCGATGGCCGTCATGCCGAACGGCTCGTAACGGCTGGAGAGCACGAAGAGATCCGCGGCGCGATAGTAATCCGCCAGCAGTTCGTCCGGAATGAATCCTTCGAAAAGAACGCGGTCCTCGAGTTTCAGCCTGGCCACCTGCTCCTTCAACTCGTCGAGAATGCGCTGCTCCGCGTCGTTCAAATCCGTGCCGCCCACGGCCAGGCGGAGCTGTGCCTCCGCCTCGCGCTCGGCGGCGAGTTGAAATCCGTTGATCAAAAGGTCGTAGCCTTTGTTCCGCGCCAATCGCCCGATGGCCAGCGCGACCTTGCCGGAAAAGTTGAGGCGCTGACGAATCGCGTTGCGGCTTGCTTCGCTGACCGGGAAAAAACGATTGTCATCGTAACCGGGCGGAATCATGCGGCACTTTTCCACGGGCACCTCGTAATCCGCTTGAAGCAGATCGAATTGCTGCGGTGTAGTGGCCACGACCGTGTCGCAATCCGCGTAAAGCAAGCGTTCGTAGTGGGTGCGCTTCGTGAAGTTGTATTGTTTTTCAAATTTTTCACGATCGCCCGGATAATCCGCTTCCATCTGCCGCTTTTTCCAAAGGCCAAGCGAATGCGGGGTGTGGAGATGCGGCAGGTCGAGCACTTCGCTCAAGTGCTGTCCGGCCACGCCGGCGTCCCAATAATGGCTGTTGATGAACTCATATTTCAGGCCGCGCTTTTTGATGAAACGCAGCGCGTTCTCGCACCATTCGGGGATCTTTTCGTAAAGATATTCTTTGGGAATGAAATTGCGCCCGCCACAAGGCACACGAATGATCCGCACCTGTTCGTTGAGCGGGTCAATCTCCGGCTGGTCCTCGAAGCGACGCGTCCAGATGTCCACCTCGTAACCCAGTTGCGCGAGCTTCCTGGACAGTTCCAGGACGTAAACCACCTGCCCGCCCGTGTCGGCGGCGCCCAGGGGAGGCGTGCTGGCCACGTAGCCATGGGTCGAAACCATGGCAATGCGCGGCAACGAACTCTGCTCGTTGAGCGGATTCTCTTCCATCGGTCAAAACCTACGCCCCACACACAGGACATTTCAACGCCTCAAAATTGTTTTTTTCGCGCCGAACGGTTGCCGGCGCCTTGAACCCAACACAAAGCGCTGCTACACGCGAATTCGACCGCGACTTCGGACCGCGACGAGAGTGAAGAACCCAAGTAATAACAGGCCGCTAACCGTCCATGTGCCACTGTTCCTTTGTTCGGGAAAAAAATACAAAGCGGCCGCGCCGAGCGCGGGACCGATGAAGTTGCCCGCGCCGATCGCGGCCTCATGGATGCCGCCATGCTCGCCTTTTGCTTCGCTGACATCCATCGAGTAATAAAGCGACGAGTAGTAGATCAGCCCGATGGCCGCTCCGAAGAAGATTTGGGCGCTGACCAGGAGCCAGAGGTCGGAGGCCGACAGCATCAGGGTGAAACACGCGAGCATCGCCAGATAAGCGCCTGCCAGCCAGCGAAAGCGGTAATGCCAGCCCGGCCAGAGCCAGAGCAGGAGAAACGCCGCCGTTCGCGCAAACAACCACGCGGAGCAGAAGAAACCCGCGAATTTCGGCGACAGTTCGAGCCGTTTCGCGAGCGCTGGAATGGTCGGAATCACAGTGTTGATGGCGATGTAAGCGAGCGGATTGGCCAGCCACGCCAATCTCAGAAAGGTCTTTACGCGGGCGATGGGCCGCGGGTTCAGGGGGATTTCCGCCAGAGCCACGGGCGCCAGATGCGACGATCCGACTGGTGACGCGCGCGAATTTGCCTTGGCTTCCAGCCACTGAGTCAGGCCCAGTTCCGCGACATGCACGGCGAGCGGGACGGAGAAAAGAACCTTCAACCCGAATCGCTCGATCATGGCCCCGCCGGAGAAGTACGCGAGGGCGCCGGTCGCTGCCCAGACAAGATTGTAAACGCCGATCCTCTGCTGGAGTCGCAACGGCGATTCGTTCTCGCTCACCAAAGCCTCCAGCGCCGGCCACGTGAAGCACGTGCCCGCCGTGTAAACCAGCAAAACGATCACGTGGGTCGCGACGTTCTCCACAAACAATCCGACCAGCAGGGCCGTCGCCATAATCGACAGGCCAACCCGCAACGCGCTGAAGTATCCCTGCCGCTGACCGAAACGTCCGCCGAACACCGACGCGAAGATATAAACGAATCCGATCGTCGCGGCGAGGACCAGGTTCTTCCGGCTGGCGAACTCGAACTTCGCCTGCGTAAAAAAGTAGAGGTAGTAGAGGTAGAGCGTGACCGAAAAGGAGTTCAGCCCCTCGAGGAGAAACACGCCCGCTTTTACCCGGTTGGAATTCATTCGGAGCGCCGGGAAACCGGCCCTCAACCGCGGCCCATGAACTTCGCGGCCCGGACTTCTTCCAAGGCCTTGCGGCAATACCATTTCACGGCGTGGCTCATCGGCGGCCGGAGTGTGTCGAGGTCAGCGGCGGAACACCAGCGGATATCGCGATGCTCATCGGCCGAAAGAGTTGCTTCGCCGTTCCTGGGCCGCGCCCAGTAAATCATCCCGATGTGCTCGTGTGTGTCCGTGATGCGGTGGATGTCGAGGAAGCGCGGCGCGATGAGCGCCCGCGTGCCCTGCTCGGTCGTCGGCGGGCGCTCGCCAACCAGTTCCACGTCGAGGCCACTCTCCTCCTTCGCTTCGCGCAACGCGGCGGTCTCCGGGTCTTCGTCCAGCTCGATGTGTCCGCCGAGCGGCAGCCATTTGTCGAGCTTGCGATGATGAATGAGCAGCACTGTGCCTTGGTGGACGACAAAAATCGCCACCGTGAAATCAATCTTTTCGTGGATGTGGGCCATGACTGGAAATTCCAAACACCAAAGACGAAATCCCAAAGAAGCTCCAAGCTGCAAGCTTCAATCGCGCATTTGACCCTCTGTCCAAAGGAAGACGGCTTTCGCGGGACTTTGAATTTTGGCCATTGATATTTCTTTGGAGTTTGGAAGTCGGGATTTGGAGTTTCAGTAGTCGTATAAACCGCTGTCGTGCGTGTAGCCGCCTCCGCCGGCCCCCCCTTCCTCGCCGCCCATGAAATCGCCGAGCAGGTCGCCCATATCTTCCTCGATTTTCTCCGGGTCTTCGCCGGCTTCGAGGCGTTTGATCGCCACGTCGAGTTCCTTCGGCACCGTTCCAGGAGGCATGAGGTCTTTCATTTTCTTCATCATGTGGGCCATGTGCTTCGGGTTGTTCTCGTCCAGATGTTCCATGTCGCGTTCCAGCTCGCTCATGGCGCGCATCACGCGCGGATCGTCCATGTCCGGCATCGGCTCGTCGCCCGCGTCGTCGCTCTTTGTGGCGGGTTCCTTCAGTCCTTTCGTCATGGCGAAGCGGCTCATTTGTTTGGCCATTTTTTTGTTGCCGCACCTGGGGCAGGTCGGCAGCCGGTCGGGGTTCAGTTTTTTGGACAGGAAGTTGAAAATCCTCCGGCACTTCGGACAGGCAAATTCGTAGATTGGCATACCGGGATTTACGATTTTCGATTTACGATTTACGCGCCAGTAAAAAAATTGCTAGTCCGGCGTCCAATGGGCGCAACTCGGCAAAACCATCAAGCTGATATGACGCACGTATCGCCCTCACGCGGCCGGCAGGCCACCCTCTCCCCATCGGATGGGGAGAGGGACAGGGTGAGGGGTCTTCGGAAATCTTGCGGACCGGACTCGATAGGGTGGTACTGCCGAGATGCGGTGCGCCAACTCCGCATGACTCGTAAATCGTAAATCGTAAATGAAAGCCTACTTCATCCGGTCGAAGTTCTGTTGCAGGATTTGCCAGTGCTTCAGTCCTTTGACTTTTTCCTGCGCCTTCGCGTTGATGCCGGCTTCGAGCTTGTTTTTTGTCGGACGCTCGCCTTTGTAAAAGATGCCGAACCTGCCGGGGAACGGCTCATCGGCGAGTTTGTACGCCGCGATTTCGTCGGTCACGTCGTGGGTTTCGGGCACCAGATTGAACGCGCCGCCCTTGCGCGGGTTCGAGGAGTCGAATGCGCCGGGATAAAATTCCACGCATTCGCTGAGGCATTCAATGAAGCCGAAGCCGTCGTGGTCCATCGCCGCTTCCATCATCTGCAGAACGTGGTTCGGATTGGTGTGCGTGGTGCGGGCAACAAACGTGGCGCCGGCGGCGATCGCCTGTTTCATCGGGTTGATCGGCTGGTCCACCGCGCCCCAGGTGTCGGTCTTGCTCTTGAAGCCGGGCGGCGAGGTGGGCGAAGTCTGTTTCTTCGTCAGGCCGTACACCCAGTTGTCCATGACGACGTAGGTCATTTTGATGTTCTTGCGCGCCGTATGATTGAAATGATTGCCGCCGATGGAAAATGCGTCGCCGTCGCCCCCGAACACGAACACGTGCAAATCAGGCCGGCTCAGCGAAACGCCGCTGGCGAACGGCAGCGCGCGGCCGTGAATGTAATGCACGCCGTGCGCCTGAACGAAATACGGGAAGCGGCTCGAACAACCGATGCCGGCGATCGTGGTGATTTTCTCGTGCCAGAGTTTGCGCTTCTCGATCAATTTGAAGTAAAGGGCGAGCACGGAGAAATCGCCGCAACCGGGACACCACGTCGGATGGTCGGCGGACATTTCTTTTTTTGTGAGCGGCTTGCGGTCGGAATCGGGCAGCGGCGGGACCGCGGTGATGTTGCCGCCGCGAACGGGAATGTCGGTCACAGGTAAACTCATAATCTCGCTAAACCGTTAAATCCGTTGAATCGTTACGCCGTCGCAGGTTGCGCTTTGGCGGCAGCCAGCCTGGCTCTCGTTTGTTCGAGGATTTCCTTCACTTTGAAAGTCAGGCCGTCGGTCTTGTTGATACCCTGAATCTTCGCATCGCAGTAACGCGCGCGCAGCAGGCCGGCCAGTTGACCGTAGCCGTAAATGCCCTCGTCGTTCAGTTCGACAACGAAAACGCGGTTTAAGCCGGAGAAAATATTTTCCAATCCCGGCGGCAGCGGGTTGATGTAACGAATGTGCAGCGACGAAACACTGTCGCCGGCGGCGCGGGCGCGGTCCACGGCTTCACGAATCGGGCCTTGATTGGAGCCCCAGCCGACGAGCAGCACGTTGCCTTCGGGCGGGCCGTAAACCTGCGGCACGGGCAATTCGGAGGCGAGCTTGCGAAGCTTGTTCCGGCGTTTGGCGTTCATCGCCATGTGCAACTTCGGCGATCCGGTCGGATGTCCCATTTCGTCGTGTTCGAGGCCGGTGACGACGGGATATTTGCCGCTGGCAATTCGTTTGCCCGGCGGCGCGTGGTGCGTCAGTCCGTCCGATGCGGAGAGATCATATGGCTTGAAGTCAGCGACCGGCGTCAGGTCCGGTGAAATGTCCTGGCAGACTTTTTCGAGGTTTGGTTCTTCAAAGGCTTCGATGCGCGTCGCGATGCCTTGATCGGTCAGGATGATCACCGGCACACTGAATTTGCGGGCGATGTTGACCGCTTCAATCGCCGTGTAAAAACAATCTTCGACGTTGGCCGGAGCCAGGACGACACGCGGCGAATCGCCGTGTCCGCCAAAGCAGGCGATGTTGAGGTCGGATTGTTCAACGCTCGTGGGCATGCCGGTGGACGGCCCGCCGCGTTGCACATCGATCACCACCAACGGCAACTCCGCCATGACGGCGTAACCCAACGCCTCTGTCTTCAGCGAAATGCCCGGACCGCTGGAACCCGTGACCGCCACGCGCCCGGCGTAACTCGCGCCAAGGGCCATCGAAATGGAGGCAATTTCATCTTCGCATTGAACAAAGGTCCCGCCGTATTTGGGCAGCTCGCGCCGCAGCAATTCCATAATGTCCGACCAGGGGGTGATTGGGTAACCGGCGCCAAAACGAACACCCGCGGCGATCAAGCCGTAACCGAGCGCTTCGTTGCCGGTCATGACGACCTGATGGCCGGCCCTTTTCTGGCCTTCGACGAATCGGAATGTTTCCATGACGTTGTCGAGCGAGTGGCTGTAACCCGCATGGAAAGCGGTCAAGGCATTGTTCAAGATGCTCTCATCCTTGCCGCCAAAGCGTTCGCCGATGAGCTTTTCGAGCTTGGGCGTATTCAGGTCGAACATTTTCGCGACCAAACCGAGGACAAACATGTTCTTGCCCTTGTCTTTGCCAGTGCCGCCGATGGCTTCCACGGTCAGTGACGAGATGGCGACGCCGAGGTGGCGGTATTCCTGTTGCCACTCCGGTTTGGGCTGCACGTGGTCGCTGTCAAACAATACGATGCCCCCTTTCCGCAGCGACTTGATATGGTCCTCGTAGGAATGCTGGTAAAAGGCGATGAGCAGGTCCGCGTCGTCGCCCGCGCTCAACACTTCGCCGGAGCCGACGCGCACTTGGAAAATAGACGGCCCACCGGAAATGGTGGAAGGAATTGTCATGAAGGTCATGACTTCCTGTTCGCTCCGTCCGGCGAGTCGCGCCAGAAAACCGCCGATGGCCTGAATGCCGTCCTGAGAATTACCCGCGATCCGAATGACCGCTTCGGATATCTTCGAGACTTTGGGCCGGCCGCCCGAGGCGGGGGCGGTCATGGTTGCTTCGCTCATGAAATGAATTCAATTAACTGTTCTGATGTTTGCCGGCAGCTTCGCACATGCATTTGAATTTTTGGAAGGCGCCAGATCAATTGCAGTGTCACACTAACATTGCGCGTCTCACTGTCAAACGTTTATCTGAAGCCGTATCCATTTGAAAACGAATCGGTTGCGGCAAATTTGAAATCCGCTCAAACAACCCGAAACGCGCAGGATTAGGACGATTAATTCCTCAGGTCTGTGAGTTAAGATGGGTTTCGTGCCGCGCTGATGAATCGAGAAAAAACTCCACGCCGCGCGCCACGCCGCAGCCGTGCGGCTGGTCGCTGACGAACCCTCCCTGCCGCCGAACAGACTCTTTGACCGACTCGATGGCGTTGGACGGCGCCACCAACCAGCGTGCGTGCTCGCGCGAGAGCATCGGCAAGTCGTTCAAGTGATCGCCTGCGGCGAGAACGTGGTCGCGGCTGACGCCCAATTGGCGCGCGATTTCAGACAACGCCGTGCCTTTGCTGTACGCTTCGTGGCTGAAGCGCGCGTAAACATCGTTGCGCACCACGGTCAGGTTCGGCACCTGGGCGCAATACGCGTTCAGATAATCGTGAATGAGGTCGGCGTCGCCGTTGTTCTCCGCGACGAGGCAAAAAGGAGAATACGAATCTTCATACACCGCAGCGTCGAAGCGTTCGTTCACCCAGGCCACCAGCCGGGGCAGGTCGGCGCGGACGCGGGCAAACAATTCTGCGTGCGCATGCGCGCAAGCGCGGTTCCAATCCTCCAGCCCGAGATACTGCGCCTTTTCGTGGACGTAAATCTCGCGTTCGACCACCACGAGATAATCCGGGCGCACGCTCAGATGGGCGCGCGCCAGCGCCTCCAACAGACTCGAAAGGTCGCGACCGGTATTGATCACCCACCTGGCCCCGGCCTCCTGCAAACGACCTATCAGGCGCTGCAGTTCCTCCGGCACGGGCGGATTTTCAAACTCCGCGAAAAACGTCCCGTCGAAATCCGTCGAGATGATTTGGATCGGCAAACCCACGCTGTCTGCGTCGTTGGCACAGGCGGTCCGTTCGGGCCTGGTTGTTGTCTGGCTGCTTGCAATCTCACCCTGGGCAGCGCACGATACAGCTGGTGTGAATGAAAGCGGACTTGAGCGAACAGCGCAAGCGAGAGTTCACGGTTAATAGATTTATGCCAATGCTCCAGGAACAATACGACGACGCGATGTTCGACTTCAGCACGGGCGACTATGACACCGCCATCGCGAAGTTCAAAGCGATCCTGGCGGAAGACCCGGCGCACTTCGACGCGCAACTGTCTCTCGGCATGGCGTACTATCGCAAAGGCGATTACGCCACGGCCATCGCCGAAGGTCACAAGGCCGAAAAGCTCCGTCCGAACGAGCAACTCGTTCACACGAACCTCTCTCTGTTTTACATGAAGGCTGGCGACAAGAAGACCGCCGAGCATCACGGCCTGCAAGCGCGCATCGCATCGTGGAAAGGCAACCCGGCGCCGCCCGAACCGTCGCCGGGCGGAGCGAGTGACTCGGAACTGCAAATGGCCCGGCCGAAGCTGGAGAATGTCAAACTGCCGAGCAAGTTTCCGGACATGCCGTGGAAGAAGAAGCCGCCGGTTTAGTCAGTTGTCCGTGGTCAGTGGCCAGTGGCAGGAGTTGGCTACACCGCGTTACTACCGACAACCGACCACCAACCACCGACAATCGAATTATGAAAACCGCCTATGAACTTGCGATGGAGCGACTGAGCAAATCGTCGCCGCCGACCAAACTCACGGAACAACAGAAGAAAGAAATCGCCGAACTGGAATCGATCTACAAAGCGAAGGTTGCTGATCGCGAAATTTTCGTGAAAGGCGAAATTGCCAAAGCGGTGGATAAAGGCGATGGCGAGGCGATTGAACAATTGGAAAAACAACTCATCAGTGACCGTAAGACTTTCCAGGCCGAATTGGAGGAGAAAAAGGAAAAGGTCAGACAAGCCAGGGGTTAGTTAGTTAGTGGTTGCCAAAAGAGTTTCGAATCAGAAGCTTCCTCCAAGGTTAACCGTCTTCATACCTCTTTGAGCCCGCGCAGCCGCAGTTCAAAGTGATACAGCGCAACGACGACCAGCGAGTGCCGAATCTTTCCCTCCGCGGCCAGGCGCGGAAAATCGGCGACGGGGACGAGCCGGGTGATCAGGTCCTCGCCGTGGTCGAAGTCCACAGCGTGTTTCAATCGGCAGTTCTCGACCAGCACGGTATAGCAAGTGTTGCTCTGGATGGCCGGGTTTGGCAGGATCTGGCCGAGGATTCGCGCCTTCTCGCCTTCGTAGCCGGTCTCTTCGCGCAGCTCGCGCACGCCTGCGGCCACCGGCGACGCGTCTTCGCGGTCCACCATCCCGCCGGGGATTTCCAACTCGACTGTGTTCGTGCCATGACGATATTGCTCGACCATCACCAGATGATTGTCCGGCGTGACGGCGACAACGTTCACCCAATCGACGGCGTCGATCACGAACACTTCGTGCTCACTGCCGTTGCGCGGTGAAACTTTGCGGTCGGAACGAAGCGTAAAGATGCGAAAATCGCCCAGCAGTTTGGAACTGATCTTTCGCCAGGGCTTGATCATTTTGGATTTACGATTTTCGATTTACGCCTCGAATTCGCCGCCAAAGCCGCCGCGTAACTTTGCACGGGAGATCTTAAATCCAAAATCTAAAATCCCTTCTCCTTCGCCGCCCAGCCTTGCTTCATCAAGTCGAGCAAATGCGTCATGGCTTCCTCGTAGGTTTTGCCCTTCTGCTCGGCGAGCTGATGGGCGCGCTTGTCGAGCTGGCTTGCCATCTCCGCCGATTTTTCCTGCGGACAACCCAAGGCGGCCAGCAGTTGGGCCAGTTCGTAGGTGTTCATGCCATTTACGAATTACGGTTTACGATTGGCGCGCCAAACGATGCACCACCCGGAGCGAGTTTTATCAGACCGCGTCAATCGTAAATCGCAAATCGTAAATCGCTACACCGAATCCGCCGCGATGATTTTGATGTTTTCCACGCCAACTCGCGAGGTCGGCTTGCTTTGCTCGCCACTGTTCGACGATGTCACCGGAGTATCGCCGATGGCGCGGAGCACTTCGTCCCCTCTGATCAGTTGGCCAAACGCCGTGTACTGCCGGTCGAGAAACTTCGCGTCGGCGAGGCAGATGAAAAACTGGCTGCCGGCGGAGTCGGGATGTTGCGAGCGTGCCATCGAGATGACGCCGCGCACGTGCGACTTGTTGTTGAACTCGGCCTTGATCTGGTA
>Ga0134067_10000083_pt1 | contig 11501 bp, 11 predicted proteins | sample 15_taG_4_FD_94460 | JGI IMG/M metagenome (GOLD analysis project Ga0134067, IMG submission 94460) | Grasslands soil microbial communities from the Angelo Coastal Reserve, California, USA - 15_D_Rain_20cm_5_09212015 | ecosystem: Environmental > Terrestrial > Soil > Grasslands ...
ACATGAAAGCATCATCCGGATCGGGCGAATGGCCCAGCGTCAACGTGCGTTGCGACATGGGCGGAAGTTAGCGGCGGTGGGTGCGCGTGTCACGGCAAACGCGCCACCGGTGCGCGACCCAAACGATGGCCCAACAAAGCTGGCAGGCAGTTGAAAACTCGTGAATTCGTGCACGAGGTAACGAGGCTCAAATCTCTCTGGGATCAGTGAACAGTCAGAGCTTCCTTTACGCCTTTTCGCGTGCATTGAGGCGATGGACTAGGTCGTCGTCGTGGTCGTCGTCGTCCTCGAAACCGAGTCGGCCAGTCGAGGACGAGTTCGAGAACGAGGACGAAGGGACGGTAAGCCGCCTTTCGTTTTTACGCATGCATTGGGACGGGGACCGTCACCCGCCCTTCGGGTACCCTCTCCCTCTCGGAGGGGGTCAGGGGGGTCAGGGGTGGGTCGGTTCATGGAAGAGTGTCCTCGCAGTGTCCAAGCGCTCGGTTGCGCAAGGAGCGCGGATTAAAAATTTGGCTCGTTCGCCGATTCCGCTTACTCTCCACCCATGCAAGCTTTGATACGTTTGATCTTGCTCGCGGCAGTTTTGCCGCTGATGCCATTGGCGTTGGCGCAAGTGCGACTCGGCAGCGACGTGCTCGCTGCGGATGGTTTCAGGGAGTTGCAGGGAAAACGCGTCGGGCTCATCACGAATCCCTCCGGCGTCAATCGCAGCGGCGAGTCCACGATTGACCTGTTGCGGCGCGCGCCGGGCGTGAAGCTCGTCGCGTTGTTCGGGCCGGAGCACGGCGTTTACGGCGACGTGAAGGCGGGCGAGTTGATCGGGGAGCGGACGGACAAGCGCACCGGGCTGCCGGTCCATTCGCTCTACGGCGCGACGCGCAAGCCGACCCCCGCGATGCTGCGCGGCCTCGACGCGCTGGTTTATGATTTGCAAGACACCGGCGTGCGTTCCTACACGTTCATCAGCACGATGGGACTGGCGATGGAAGCGTGCGCGGAGGCGGGTGTCGAGTTCGTCGTGCTCGACAGGCCGAATCCGCTCGGAGGCGAACGCGTCGAGGGGCCGATGGTGGACGACCGGTTCCGCTCGTTCGTCGGGCAATGGAACATCCCTTACGCTTACGGAATGACCTGCGGCGAACTGGCGCAAATGATCAACGGCGAGGGTTGGATCAGGAAACCGTGCCGGCTCACGGTCATTCCCATGAACGGCTGGCGCCGCTCGATGGTCTGGCGCGACACCGGCCTGCGTTGGACGCCGACTTCGCCGAACGTGCCGCGCGGCGATTCGCCGCTTTACTACGCGGCGACCGGATTGTTCGGCGAACTGGCCGGCGGCAGCGGGGCGAGCGTCGGCACGAAGTTGAAGCGCCCCTTCGAGTGCGTCATCGCGCCATGGCTGGATGCGGCCAGGATGAGCGCGGCGATGAAGAGTTTCAGATTGGGCGGCGTCAGTTTTCCGACGTTCAGCGTCACACATGAAGGCCAGCGGCTCCACGGCGTGTTGTTGAAGGTCAACGACCCGGTGCACGCGCCGCTCGTGGCCATCAACTTTTACCTGCTCGACGGGCTCGAACAGGCCAGCGGACGCGACTTGTTCGCTGAGGCGGTGAAGCGGAAGAGAAATTTCCAGATGTTCGACAAGGTCAGCGGCACGGACGAGATTCGCAGGCAGTTGAAGGCCGGGAAGTCGGCGGCGGAAGTCGTGGAGTCGTGGACGGCGGGCGAAGAAGCGTTTCGCCGAAGGCGACAGAAATATTTGCTCTACACGGACGTTGCCTTGACAAAGTCCGCGCCCACAAACGAATCGAAACCGCCGGCGAGGGTTGAGCCGCAGACTGCGCCGGTGGTAGAAACCAGGCCGGCGCCTCCGCCGATTGAGACCGACTCCGCGCCGCAGTCGTTTCCGCCGCTCATCATCACGGTATCGAACGGTGATTCCGCCGCCAAAATCGCCCAGGACCTCGGCATCAGCGCCAGCGACATTGCCGAGGCCAATCCGGGCGTGAATCTCAATCGACTGAAGCCAGGGCAGAAGCTCAAAATCCCGCGGACGCAGGAAAAGTAGGGCACACGTAGCGCCTGGCTGTGAGACCTGCCGTGGTAAAATCTCAGAAATCCAAACCCACCGACCTCCTCTCGCTCCTGCTCAGTCAAGATGACTGCGTCTCCGCTTCATCCTGGATGTAAGTTTTTCCTTTGTAGAACCTGGCGAAAAAGACGAACAGCAACGCTGTCACGAGCATGACAATCACGAAGAAAAAGAAATAGCTCGCGCCTGCCAGCTTCAGCACTCCTTTGTCGATAAGAAAATTTATGGCCGCGGTAAACTGGTTGCCGATTGAAACCGAGATGAGATAGGTGCACATCACCAGCGACTTCATTTTCTTCGGCGCCTGGGTGTAAGCGAATTCCAGGTGCGTCACGGAAACCATGACCTCGCCCGCCGTGAGGACGACGAACGCGAGGATTTGCCAGATGACGTGCGGTGTTTGCCCGGCGTCGATACGCCCTTGAATCCAACCGACGATCACAAAAGCAAACGCGGTGACGAAGAGGCCAAGGGCTATTTTTCGAAGCGGCGTCAACCGAAACACTTTGTCAATCGCAGGATAAACAGCGTAGGCGAAGAGCGGCAGCATCACGAGGATGAAAATGGGATTGACGGTCTGGATTTGCGCCGGCAGCCATTCTTTGCCGAAGATGTGCCGGTCCATTTTGTCCGCCTGCACGACCCACGACGAAAAATTCTGCTGCCAGAGCGCCCAGAACATGGCTGCGAATGGAACGAGAATCAGGAGATTGCCGAGCGCCTTCAGGTTTTCGCGCTGAAAGAGTTCCTTTCCGTAGTTGCGCACCCCAGCGGGTGGAATGTGGACGAATCTCCTGCGTCCCAGCCAGAAGACGATGGTCGCAATGAACATCAAAACGCCTGGTATCCCAAAGGCGATTCGCGCCCCCGATCGCTCCAGTAATTCGGGGATAAGGATAGTGGAAAACGCCGAGCCGAAGTTGATGGAGAAATAAAACCAACTGAAGACGCGCGGTAACAGATGTTGGTTTGACGCTCCGAACTGGTCTCCAACATTGGCGCTGACGCACGGCTTGATGCCGCCCGCCCCCAGCGCGATTAACCCGAGACCAATCGCCAGTCCCAAACGCGTATGGTCTACAGCGAGCGCGAGGTGGCCAAAGCAATAGACAATGGAGAGAGACAGGATGATACGGTACTTGCCAAAGAACGCGTCCGCCAGAAGCGCGCCCAGCACCGGCAGGAAATACAGGCCCGAGACGAACGTATGATACCACGCGTCGGCCTGAGTGTCGGACATGTGGTCCGCCTGGCCGCTGGCGTCCATCAGGTGCTTGGTCATAAACACCACCAGAATGGAGTTCATGCCATAGTAACTGAAACGCTCCGCCGCTTCGTTGCCGACGATGAACGGCACACCAGGCGGCATCTGGTCCGTCTTCAACGGAGCGGTGAGATACTTGGTTTTGGCCATCGGCTGCGCGGACTATTTCAAATTCGTATTAGACAAGCCAGCAAGGAAATTCGGCGGAGCGTTCACAACCACGGCTTCTCTCCGGTTCGTGCTTTCAACTTCTTGAATCATCGGTTATGAGGACATTCACTCGATGCCGCTGCTCGAAATCAAAAATCTCAGACTGGAGTTTGGCTCCGGCGCGAACGCCGTCCGCGCGGTGGACGATGTTTCGTTGAGCATCGAAGCCGGCGAAACCGTTTGTCTGGTCGGCGAAAGCGGCAGCGGCAAGAGCGTCACGGCGCTTTCCATCGCGCGGCTTGTCCCGTCGCCACCGGCGCGCTACGTGAGCGGAGAAATCCGACTTGATGGCCGCGACGTTTTGAAAATGTCCAAGGCGGAGTTGCGCCGTATCCGCGGTGGTGTGGTGAGCTACGTTTTTCAGGAACCGGGCGCATCGTTGAACCCGGTCTTTCGCGTCGGCACTCAGATCAAAGAAGCACTCAAGGTGCACGCGCCCCTCACCCCGAACCTCGTAGCAGCCGACGTGAGGAGGCTCATTACTCCAAATCCGAAATCCGGAATCCGAAATCCGAAATCGACGCGAGCCTCCTCACGTCGGCTGCTACGGTTCAGGGGTTCAATGCGCGAAATTTTTCGGGGAAATCTTTCCTCTAGCCTCTCCCCATCGGACGGGCAGAGTGTCGCCGAAGGCCGGGAGAGGAGTGACCTCGACCGGTTTCGACACGGGAACAAAGCCTTGGACGCCGAAGTGATTCGTCTGCTGAAACTTGTCGGCATCCCGGAGCCGGAATCGCGGGTCAGCGATTATCCGTTCCAGATGTCCGGCGGAATGCAACAACGGGTGATGATTGCGATGGCGCTGGCGTCGCAGCCGAAACTGCTCGTGGCTGACGAGCCGACGACGGCGCTCGATGTCACCATCCAGGCGCAGATTCTCGACCTGCTGCGCGATTTGAAACAGCGACTCGGCATGAGCATTCTGCTGATCACGCACAGCCTTGGCATCGTGGGCGACATCGCCGACCGCGTGGCGGTGATGTACGCCGGCCAACTCGTCGAGCTGGCGCCGGCGAAGGAATTGCTTCGCCGTCCGCTGCATCCCTATACGCAGGCGTTGATGAACTCTGTGCCGAGACTCGGCGCCGAGACGCAACGATTGCGCGCGATTCCCGGCCATGTGCCGCAACTCGACGCGCCGCCGAGCGGTTGTCGTTTTCATCCGCGTTGTCCGAAAGTCCGGGCTGATTGCTCGCAAAAGGTCCCTGCCTTGATCGAAGTGGAATCGAACCGCTGGGTGCGGTGTCCGTATTGGAAATGAGGCTTTGCTGTCCCAGTCCTGCCGCGTGCCCCGAACCATCGACGCGGTCAAGAACGATTTTGCTTCTGATAGCGCGAGACAGAGAGGATCTCGAATCGCGTTTCGCCCGGTCGTTGCCGCCGGGTTTCGATGACGCCGGCTGAAGCTGGCTGAGAAATCGAAGCGAACTCAACCAGGCAGGGCGCGATCGGCCTGGTTGCGCAGACCGAACAGGCGATGCGGTCTTCAGAGAGCACCACGCGATAGCAAATCGGCATGCTCAGGGAGTTTTCCACGCGCAGGTCTTTGAATCCGTACGCAACCGTGGCATCCGCCCCCAGCGGTGTGTAGCGCGTTGAATCGTCGTAGATGTCACGTGAGTGCGGGTGGCGCTCCCGGATGCGCAAGCCCGCCACCAGACTGGCGTGGTAGATAATTCCGGAAAGCTGGCAAAGGCCGCCGCCATAGTCAGCCCGAAGTTCGCCACCCAGCAGTGAGCGTCCGGCCTGGAACCCATTCGCGGGCGTCGGCCGGCCCACCAGGTGCCAGAAGGAGAAAACCGCGTTCGGTGGAATTGGCAGGTCTTGGATTTGTTGGCGGGCCAGTTCGATGTTGTGGATTTTGGCTGCGACAAGTTCCGTTGGCAGGATTAGTTCGATGGTTACCTGTGATGGAAAGTTATCGGCTCGACCTGATTCAGCACGTCGCCGCTCGACCATTCGTCTCCTCAAGCCTGAGGTTCTGTCACGGACCGTGCGCAGGGCAAGGGCCAACTGGCGGCGCAGTTCGAAGACGACACGCTTCACGGCAGACGTTCGGCGCAATACATCAGGTAGGAGGCCCATTGCTTAAGCGGCGTGGCGCTGCAGGCGTCGTCCCAGGGACGAAGCAAACGCCGGAGCCTCATGGGTACTCGATGAACAGGAAAAAAGAGAATGCCGCGCCAGGCTCTCAACTTCCACCAGGCGCCAAGGATCTCCACAACTTGAGGATGTGTCAGCGCGTTGCCGGCATGCCAGCCGGAAGGGCGGAAGCCGGTCAAGTTGCGTCGCCGCGCGGACGGAATGTCGAAAATGAGCCTGCCGCCTGCCGGGACACATTGAGCGCAACCGGCCAGAATTTGCGCCATGAGAGACGGCGTTAGGTGCATGAACAGGTGCAGACAGAAAATGGCGTCGAACTGCAGACCCTGTTCAGGAAGTTCTTCGGCGCGTCCCACCCGAATCGTCTTGGTCGGGTGTTTTTTGCGAGCCAGTTCAGCCATCTCGTTGCTGGCATCGATGCCGTGGGTGGCGAAATCCATGAATCTCCCAGTGCCACAGGCCAGGCTAAGGACGCGACCCCGCGCCGCTGGAGCCAGCCACATTCGTAGCAGCTTCTCTTCCTGAGCGTGGACGTATCGCCCGTAGGAAGTACCAAACCTGTCCTCGTCGTAGCTGGCGGCCCACGAGTCGAAGCGCCTCACCACGGCTTCTGTGGAGAACCCTTGCCCTTCTATATTCTGGTTAGTCGATTCCCGCATCCATCCATTTGGCGCGCGGGCACAAACAGGCTGTCCGCGCCATCTGCCGACCATCAGAACCGTTTGCCCATCCAATCGTCAAGGCTCGGGTCGTGTAGGACCAACACGCCTCGCCCAAGCTGTGCGCGAAAAAACCGCCCGCCAAAAGTGGACGTGAGTTGGGGCCATGAACGGTGGGGCGAGACTCCGTCAAGTCCTGATCCGATGGATAGCAATTAGGGCTCGCGAGGACGCTCGCCCCACCCGGTTCATGGGAAGCCTGGTGCCCACGAAACTGCGCCACTACACTCCCCGCGACAAGGCGGATTGACGCCGACAGGGCGCGCCCATTAGCGTCGGGCATCTGGAGCACTCGATGACGCGACCAGGCTACACTCCGAATCCCGAGGCGCAAGGCGTTTGGGTGACGTTTTGGCTTTCACGTTTCGGACTTCGACTTTCGGATTGCACGTCATGAGCTTGCTTGAAGTCAGAAACCTCCGAGTCCACTTCCCGGTCAGGCACGGGCTGTTTTCACACGCGAGGCAATTCGTGAAAGCGGTGGACGACGTGAGCTTTCACATCGAGCCGGGTGAGACTTTGGGACTCGTTGGAGAAAGCGGCTGCGGCAAGACGACATTGGGCCGCGCGATTGTGCGACTGCTCGAACCGACTGCGGGCAGCGTTTTGTTTGAAGGCGAAGAAATAACCAGGCTGGCCGGCGCGCAGTTACGGGCGCGGCGGCGAAAGCTGCAGATGATTTTTCAGGATCCCTACGGCTCGTTGAACCCACGCATGATCGCAGGCGAAATCGTTGGCGAAGCCATTGACATCCACAACCTGGCGGACAGCGCCGAAGCGCGCCGAAAACGAATCGCGGAATTGCTGAAAGCCGTCGGTCTCGACCCAATGCACGCGCTGCGCTATCCGCATGAGTTCAGTGGCGGACAGCGCCAGCGCGTCGGTATTGCCCGTGCATTGGCTGTTGAACCGAAGCTGATCGTCTGCGACGAGCCGGTGAGCGCTCTGGATGTTTCGGTGCAGGCGCAGATCGTCAATCTGTTGCACGACCTCCAGGAACAACGCGGGTTGGCCTACCTGTTCATCGCCCACGACCTCGCCGTGGTCGAACACATCAGCCGCCGCGTGCTGGTGATGTATCTGGGCAAAGTGGTGGAGTTATCCGACGCGAAATCGGTCGTGCGCGCGCCAAAGCATCCTTACACTCAGGCGCTGATTTCGGCGGTGCCGGTGGTTGATCCCGACTCAAAGCGGCAGCGGATTGTCTTGCCGGGTGATGTTCCTTCGCCGATCAATCCACCGAGTGGGTGTCCATTTCATCCACGCTGTCCGGTGGCTGAAGCGCGTTGCAAAAAGGAGATTCCCGTGTTGCGCGAAGTGGCGCCCGGCCACTGGGCGGCCTGCCATTTGGCGAAGTGACCTGCGCGTCAGTTGTTCGGCTCGACGAGGCCGCTCGTGTGGAAGTCAATTTGGCCTTTGGCACGGCCAGCCTGCACAAACAGCCGGTAAACTGTGTTCGGCTCGAGCCGTTGAGGGCGGGCGTTGGTCAGCCAAGGTCGCATTCCCGGGATCCGCTGACCGTAAAGGAACCCTTCGGTTGGCGGGACATTCGTGTACGCGACAAGATGCCAAAGCGGCGGCGTGAATTTGTTGGTTTCGTAGGCGCCGACACGGACAACTTTCACAGACTTGAGTTGGTATTGGCCGTCGAGTAAAAAAGAGACGGGATAAACCTGGGCGACCGGGCCTCTGGGTTGGATGGGCCGCGTCTGTGCAATGATTTGAATACGCGGAAGGTTGATCCAGTCGGTGAAGTAGTAAACGTAAAGTCCAGCCAGCACGAGGGCTGTGAGAATCAAAACGTTTTGCTTTGAGAACATGCGTAGAGTGGACGAGGTGGGTCGTGACTTATTCGAGGGAATTTAGATTGTCAGTTCCCCACGTGACCTTGCCCTGGCGTCACAACTGGTTTTGCGGCGCGGGAAGAAACTGAAACAGCAGAATGCCTATGCAGGTACAAATAGCTGATTGTGTCCGTGTGAAGATTGAACAGTCTGATTCAACCTCCAAGAACCGGTCCGGGGCACGCCGGTTGGCGTTTACTTTAATCGAACTTCTGGTCGTCATCGCCATCATCGCCATTCTAGCTGGCATGCTTTTGCCGGCGCTTGCCCGCGCGAAAGAGGCAGGCCGCCGAATTGCTTGCGTCAACAATCTGCGGCAACTCAGTTTGGCGGCCGTGATGTACCTGGACGAGAATAACGGAAATTATCCGTCACGCACTGCGAAGGGCCGCTGGCCCACCCAGCTTCGCGACGCTTACAAGGACTATCGCATTTTGAAATGCCCGAGCGACGTTCCCAATCCCGTCTTCAACGGCACGGACCCGATCAATTATCCCTACGACTCCACCAACCGCAGCTATATCATCAATGGGTGGAACGACTACTTCGACGCGCAGATGGGCGGCAACTTCAGCCTCAACGCGATCGTTGACAAGTCCATGCCTGAGAGCGGGATCAAGGAACCGAGTGAAACCATTGTGTTTGGTGAAAAACGGGGCGACACACCTCAACACGGTCATTTCTACATGGACTTTTTGGAGGGTGTCGGCAACGACGTGACCGAGGTGGATCAGAGCCGACATTCGACCGTGGCCAGGAATTCTCGCGGCGGCGGTTCTGATTACGCCTTTGCCGATGGAAGCATTCACTTTCTCAAATTCGGCAAATCTTTCATTCCGGTGGATCTTTGGGCAACGGAAGAGAAGTGGCGAACCAACGGGGCTGCGATGCAGTTTTAAGGGGGTAATTCTCTCTCTGAAAGAGGAGAACTATTGCTGCTGTGGGGCTTTTCTACTTCGTCCCAATCCCTTCCGTTGTGTCTGAAGATCGTCGTGGTGTCGCTCCCCTCTCTCAGAAGAAAACCAGTGGCCTCGTCCACATTGTCAAAGGCGAATAGAATCTGCTCCCCATCAACCGCCAGTACCGGATGGTTTGACATTACGACCGTTTCGCCTATCCGTCCTGCGAACATAGCTTCGGGCATTACAGCACATTTCGTGCGGGGCTGGGCCCGTTATCGTCAATGCCAATCATTACAGGCCAACCTCTGATGGCTCAAGGCTCTTCTCCAGGGTTTGCCGGAAACACAGACCCAATGACAAGCTGCGACGTCGGCCGTGCGCCTCGTCTTGAGACGCTGACGTAACAATCCTGGACATCGGGTCTCGCCACGCGGAGGAGCGAGGCTGACCCGGTGGCCTGTGACGCAAAATTGCTACGGGCACGTTCAATGCTTGGCCAGATAAGCATGATGACGATACTATTGGTGCTGGGTTCGATTTGGATGGTGTTATCCTTGGTCTTTTGTCTCGCCTTGTGCGCGGCTGCAGCCAAACCGCTGTCCGAGTGCGAGGTCTGCGTCGAAGTCGTGGAACCTCGGCACGCCAGGATGAGGGCTGCGTGAGTTGAATCCTGATTCAGTAACTCGCGAATAAATTTTAATGGAAAGCGGCTCCCCGTGGAGCCGTTTTTTCGTTTCCACGAGGAGCAGGTGAAACGCTTGAATGGCTGCCGTCGAGCGCAATACTCCGATGGGGCAATCGGGGTTGTGTCATTCCGATGCACCGCGAGATCAATCGCAAAACCTTGCGCGGTGTGTTGAACCAGGCAGGCGTCAGTCTGGAGGAGTTTTTTAATCACTGGTGGCTCCGTGTCACGGACTCGACCCCGCGCACGTCGATAGAGTCCTGGAGAATCAACTACCGTCGAAAGTTCCGGCTGGAGAAAAACGGCGAGGGCCTAGCACCATAATTGAAATTCGCCGCGATCACCTACCTTGCCGCAGTCTGGGAGCCAGGTCTTCCAAGGGAATCGCAAACTTCTTCCCTTTCAACTGTTCGAACTGCTCCTGGAGTGGGTAGCTATGGGCCCACAGTTGCTCGCCATTTGCAGTTATCGTGACCTCGAACATCGTCATTTTATCCAACGCAGCGCCGTAAACTACTGACTCACTCGGCACGAGGAGATTGGTGAATGAAGCGAGACGTTCAAGCGGGGCGTTATGAAGATCGGAGCCCGTCGGAAGGCCAAATCTGTTGATTAGAGTTACGCGGTCATCCTCGAGACGACGAAACCGGACAGGGGAGGCGAAGACCAATGCAGTCCTGCCTGGAGGACCTTCGAGGTAAGCGTTTGAGCCGCCTAGCGGATCGAAATGGACTTCGGCAGGAGGCAACTCGGCACGCGGTTTCAGCGTGCAAGTTAAGCGTCCTTCGACAACGAGCGATTGGATGGAAGTAAGCTTGCTGACACTGCCAGTGATTACTGTATCGCGGCCAGATTGGATTACTGTTGTGTTCGCGGACCTCTTTACCGTTGAGGTCAAGGTCGTACGTGGACTCTGAGGAAACATGAACAACGCCGCAACACTGATGATCGAAGCAACCGAGCCCCACGCGGCAAGACGGCCCCAAAAGCTGAGTTGTCGGTAGCGGGTCAGTAGGCTTCGGTTGGTGGTCATATCAGTGTCACCATGAAAGCACGCGCACAATTTTCTGGAAAGCTGATTTGTTTACCAACCTTTGCCTACGTTTTTGGCTTTTCGTTGCACTCTAAACGAGCCTGAGCGGCGTCCGAGCCTTGCTCCGCCACTTCCCATTCGTCCGCCACGCTGAGCGCCTCAGCAGTGGACTTCGTGAGCACGCATGAAAGCATTGATTTCATCGTAACTATTATCCAGAAAATTTTCGCAGGCTGCTGCAAATTTTGCGGCGAGGCAACGCCGTACCGTAGCGCAGGTTTCCAAACCTGCCGTGTCGCCGATTTCCCAATCGGCGGGGCGTTGCTGCGCTTGGCGGGTTTGGAAACCCGCGACACAGCAGACTTGGAAGTCTGCGCTACTGAGGTTGCGGCTCCGCTGCGCTGTGTTTTTTGGAGATTGGAGCGGGTGGCGGGAATTGAACCCGCATAGCCAGCTTGGAAGGCTGGAACTCTACCATTGAGCTACACCCGCAGGATCACCCGCATGGTAGCCGCCGCGCTTGCGTTGTCAATCTGCATCCGTGTATCCTCCGACGCGCATGAATTCGCTGCTCCTCACGGGCGGTCGCGTCATCGATCCTGCCAACCGTTTCGACGCTTCCGCCGATTTGTTGATCGTGGAGGGT
>Ga0134067_10000084_pt1 | contig 11499 bp, 13 predicted proteins | sample 15_taG_4_FD_94460 | JGI IMG/M metagenome (GOLD analysis project Ga0134067, IMG submission 94460) | Grasslands soil microbial communities from the Angelo Coastal Reserve, California, USA - 15_D_Rain_20cm_5_09212015 | ecosystem: Environmental > Terrestrial > Soil > Grasslands ...
GCGACCCTGCCTGGGTGCCCGCCCGGCGCGTTCTCTATTACACGTCCTACAAAGCGGGCAACCCGGACATCTATGTGCACGACCTGCAGAGCGGGACGCGTCGCGCCTTTGCCCGCTATCCCGGTCTGAACGCGGGCGCAGCTCCGTCCCCGGATGGCCGGCGCGTGGCGCTGGTCCTGAGCAAAGGCGGCAGCCCGGACATTTACGTTTGCGATGCGGACGGCGGCAACTTGAAGCCGTTGACGAGAACAAGAGAAGCCGAATCTTCTCCCTGCTGGTCGCCCGACGGGCGGATGATTTGCTTCTCGTCGCGGCACGAGGGCAGGTCGGCGCTGTTTGTGGTCTCCGCTAATGGCGGATCGATGCGCCGGCTGTCCACCGGAGGAGCGTTGAATTGCACCGAACCGGACTGGTCGCCGGATGGGAAGCAGATTGTTTTTACCAGACTGGCCGGGGACTTCGAAATCTGTGTCGTGCCGGCTGGTGGCGGCGCAATGACGCCCCTGGTAGCGGGCGAAGACCCAGCCTGGGCGCCGAACTCGCGCACTGTGATTTTCACACGACGTGTGAAAGGCAAAAGAGTTGTCTCTTTGCTTGACGTGCCCACCAAACAAACTAAGGATATTCAACAAACTTCAGGAAGCTGTTCCCAGCCCTGCTGGGCCAAATGAAACGTTCCTGTAAAAAATCACCATGAAATACTCAAAAGTTTTGAACCTTTCAGTGGTCGTGTTGGCTTTGTCACTCGGAGCAGTTGGATGTCAGCCCAAGCCCAAATCGCCGACACCAATTTTGGGAAGGACAGGAAATCCCAAAGGAATTGGGGACACGTTTGGGAAGGAAACTCCGGTGACGCCGCTCCCGCCGGACCAGAATCCAACCGTCAGGCCTGGCGAAGACATTCCCCTTAAAGGACGCTTTAATACCGATGAGATGACCCCGGACCATAACCGCTTCGCAGCGAACACGGTTTATTTCGATTTTGATCGCGCGACGCTCAAGCCGAGTGAGACGGGCAAGATCGACGAAGTGGTCCGATATCTGCAAGGAAATCCGACGCAGGCGGTGCAGATCGAGGGGCACTGCGACGAACGCGGGACGGAGCAGTACAATCTTTCACTGGGCGAGCGCCGCGCGCTCGCCGTTCGCGAATATCTGGTCACGGCAGGCGTCCAGCCCGAACGCGCTTTTACCATCAGTTACGGCGAATCGCGTCCGGCGGTACCCGGTCACAACGAGGCTGCCTGGTCGAAGAACCGCCGCGGCGTATTCGTCCTGCTCACGCCGAAATGACGGAGAGTGGTGCAGTTTGCAATTTTCGGTGGAGCAAGCGTCCTCGCGAGCCGGCTCGTCATAACGGTTCTGTTCCTTTTGGAACTGCTCACGAACTAAGAACGCCCCCTCACCCTGTCCCTCTCCCCATCCGATGGGGAGAGGGTGGCCTTCAGCCGGGGTGAGGGGAATATGTGCCTCACATCAGCTTGGTGGTGGTGTCGAGTTGCCGCCCCGGCAAACTGTCCCCGGTTTTGGGGCTTTACTCGCGGTATTTCGTGGCTTAACTTTGCGAACGACAGGTGAATTTATGAATGCAACTTTAGCGGTGTTGGGATTGAGCGGCGGTGAACTGGTCCTCGTGCTGGTGGTGATTCTCGTCCTGTTTGGCGCCAGGCGAATCCCTGAGTTCGCCAAGGGGCTCGGCAAAGGAATCACCGAGTTCAAAAAGGCGTCGCGCGAAGTGACCGATGAAATTGAGCGTGCTGTGGAGGAGCCTCCGCCTCCGCCGCCGAAGGCGCCACCGTCCGGTTCCAACGCTGAAAGCACCTCTCAACCTTCTTCCGCCGTGCCTAAAGCCTGATTGAGTTCAAGCTGCAGGTGTCATGGCCGATCCCACTGAAGAGCCGCGTCCAGAGGAGACCGAGGAGGACGGCGGCGGGCCGGTAAAGACATTTCTCGAACATCTCGAGGACCTCCGCTGGATGCTGATCAAAAGCGGGGCCGCGCTGCTGGTCGGCATGATTGTGTGCCTGTACGCAACCCACCAGGTCGTAACGATTCTAAAAAGGCCGCTCCAACACGCAGCTCTGATCCAGGTGGGGCACACGCAAAAGGTACTGCTCCGCCTGGGAACAAATACTTTGGCCACCCTTGAGTCGCCCACCAATCGGATCGGCTCGCTCGATTTGGGTACAAACCGGCTCGTAATCATCACGGTCGAACCCCTTGAAAGCGGCAGCAACATTCTGGTCTCGCTGCGGGTGGACAAAAATCCGCCGTTGGAAGAGTTGCTCGCCAGCGGGACCGACCTGGTTTATTTGGATCCATCCGCCCCGTTCCTGTCTTCATTGCACCTCGCGTTCTTCGCTGGTATTTTGCTCGCGGCGCCGTTCATCATTTATTTCGTAGCGCAGTTTGTGTTGCCCGCTTTGAAGATCAGGGAGAAAAAATACGTCTTCCGCGCGTTCGCGGTCGGCGTCGGCCTTTTCCTGGTCGGTGTCTGCTTCTGCTATTTCTTCGTGTTGGCTCGCGCACTGAAGTTCGCCGAGTTATTCGCGCTGTGGATGGGTGTGAAGGTGCCGGTGTGGCGCGCGGAAACCTACTTCAGTTTCGTCACCAAATTCATGCTGGGCATGGGACTAGGCTTCGAGCTACCCGTCGTGCTGCTGGCGCTCGTGAAGATGGGCATTCTCGATTATCAAAAACTTAAAGCTATGCGACGTTACATGGTTGTCGTCAACCTGATTCTTGGCGCCCTCTTGACGACGCCTGAAGTATTCACCCAGGTGGTGATGGCCATAGTGCTCCAAATGCTTTTTGAAGTCAGCGTCGGGATCGCGTGGTACTGGGAGCGCAGGGAGAAGAAGCGGGAGACCCAGACCGGCGTGTCCAGCGACACTTCATAAGTCGTATCCGAACCGGCGCTGGAAAACGCGCTTTACAAGCTCGCGTGCTGAGCTAACCTAGCATCAACAAGACAACGACTATGCGCAACTCAATCACCTTTTTGGCGACGGCGACGGTTCTGGCCCTTTTTGCAAGCGGCTGTGCCAGTACGGATCAGGGGTTTTCCTTCGAACAAAAGTTCGGACGCGGGCTCCGAAACGTCACAGAATTTGTGCGCGGCGGCGAAATTCGCCGTTCGATGGAGCAGACCGCCCTGCTGGACGGCCCGGACATGGCGTACACAACCGGGTTCATTCGCGGCTTCAACAAGAGCCTGGCGCGGACCGGCATCGGTATTTATGAAATGGTCACCGCGCCGTTCCCGCCGTACGATCCCGTGTTCACCGATTACCTGACGGTCAATCCGGTTTTTCCGGAAAGTTACAAGCCGCATTTGCTGGCTGATCCGACGTTCGGTCCTGACACCGCACTTGGATTCAGCGGCGGCGATATTGCCCCGATCTTCCCGGGCAGCCGTTTCCGTATTTTCGACAACTGATCCGTCCAACTTCACCGGCGCCGACATTTCGATGTTGGCGCCTTTTTTATTGATGACGCTGACCAGACAATCGCCCTGCAAGGTCAATCTGCTGCTCAACATCCTGGGCAAACGCGCCGACGGTTTTCACGAGTTGGAGAGCGTGATGCAACCGGTGTCTTTGTGCGATGAGCTCGAATTCAAACGAGGGGGCAAAGAAATCAGACTGACCTGCAGCGATCCGGCGTTGCCCGCGGACTCGACGAACCTGGTCCATCGTGCGGCCGCTGGCTTTTTGCGGACAGCGCGAGTTACCGAGGGTGTGGGCATTCATCTGGAGAAACGGATTCCACTGGCCGCGGGGCTCGGCGGCGGCAGCGGCGACGCGGCCAACACGTTGATGGGTTTGAACCGGCTTTTCGGCCAACCGTTGACGGCCAGTCAACTCAACGAGATTGCCCAAGCGCTCGGGTCGGACGTTCCGTTTTTTCTTCAAGACAGGCCGGCACTGGCCACCGGCCGGGGCGAAAAGATTGTGCCGCTAGATAATTTTCCGGCGTTGCGGGGCGTTTTCGTCCTGTTGATTCATCCGGGTTTTGGAATCTCCACGGCGTGGGCTTATCAGACTCTGACGAAATACCCGGAAGCGCTGAACGGGCGCGCCGGTCGCGCACGAAAACTCATTGCCCTGTTGCAGACTGCGGACCTGGTGGCCGCGGCGCAGGAATTCTACAATTCTCTGGAAGCGCCCGTGCTGAACAAATATCCGCTCCTGGCGCTGTTCCAGGAGGTTCTTGAGGCCAATGAAGCTGCGGCGACGCTGATGTCCGGCAGCGGCTCGACGACGTTTGCGCTCGTGAAAGGCCAAAACGGCGCTGAACAGTTGCGGGAAAAATTCAAGGCGAAGTTCGGGGAAGATTACTGGACGGCGGTCGTGGCGCTGTGACGGACGGACAGGAGAGAGTTTGCTTCCTGCCTCAGCAGCCCCCTCCGCTGGCCGGGTTTCGGGAGTGGATTTTTATCCTCCAGTCTCGGCTGCAGGCAGCCAGGTCTCGATTTCCTGATACACGCTCGAAGCGACCTGGTGTGCTTGCGTCGCCAGGCCGACGATTTCCTTGAGTTCCAGCCGCGAATAGTCCGTCGTGATAAGCCCGGTTGCTTCCAGGATCTGTTTCAAGGGACGCAGCAATCCGCCGAGTGAGCCGGACCTGGTAGCGGCCTGTGGTTCGGTTGACTCTGTTCGCACCGGATCGTCTGGCGTTTGTCGTCTTCCCAGACATTCGTCGATCGTTGTGGCGAGCCTCGTGGGCGTGAATGGTTTTGCCAGAAAAGCATCAGCCCCCTTGTCGCTGGCGTGGGGAGCGACCTCCATGATCGCGAAACCCGACATTAAAACGAATGGGATTGAAGCGATCTTCGGGTCGCGGCGGACGGCGTACAGAACAAGGTTGCCGCCCACGCCTTGCAACTCCACGTCGCAGAGGATCAGGTTCGGCTCCTCGGTTCGGGCGATCTGAACGCCTTGCGCGCCGGTGGAGGCTTGCAGAACTTCAAATCCTTGCTCCTCAAGCGTCGCCACTAAAGTAGCCCGGAAACTCTGGTCGTCTTCAATAACCAATATCTTGTTCATGCCCATGTCACTCTTAGAGTTGACATGACGTTGTTATAGCAAGAGACTTGCCGTGTTCGCCGCCATGGACGGGCCGCAACTACTTGAAAACCAGGTCTCCAACGCGCCATCGGCCTGGATTCGCGCCGGTTGCCAGGATCAAGCAAATGATTCACGCAGTTGAAAAGGGATATTGCGCGTTTTCAAGCCTGACAGTGCGATTGTCCACGATTTTGCAGCACGAAGTCTCGGGCCCTGATTTCCGCAGATTGCTCTATCTATGACGGTCGCGGGACAGTGTCTCAATTTGGATCTGGTGCTACTGCCGCCGCGCACAGCGGCGCAACAGCACCGCCGCCACCAAATCAAGGACGGTAACAGTCGTGGCATCCCCTTGCATCTCGCCGCCGTTTTGGTTAAAAGTCAGCCGGTTGCCGGGAGGAATGATTCAGTGGGATTTTCTGCGGGTCTGACAGTTTTTCTGTCCGATGGTGTAACGGTAGAACAGAGGTCTTTGGAGCCTTTAGTCGTGGTTCGAATCCACGTCGGACAGCCAATTGAGGATCAGCGACAGACCGCCGGCTGCATTTTTGTAATGCTTTCTTTTGACTCTCCCAGGCCATTGACCTAGTTTACGCGATGTCGCAAGGACGCGAGGATCACGAAGGATTTGAGACCGTTAAGGGATGCCGTATGTCTGCTCAATCAATGAGTCCGCTCTTGCGGATTCTTCATCTGGAAGACAATCCCACCGACGCGGAACTGGTGCGGGGGATGTTGGAAGCCGCAGGCGTGGATTGCGCCATCCGGCGCGTGGAGACACGGGAGGCATTTCAATCGGCGTTGGAGCGGGAGCAGTTTGATCTGGTCATCTCGGACTTCACGCTTCCCTCCTTTGATGGACTGTCGGCCTTGACCATCTGCCGCCACAAGAAACCTGAACTGCCGTTCATTTTTGTCTCCGGCACCATTGGCGAAGACGCGGCGGTGGAATCGCTCAAACGCGGGGCCACGGATTACGTAATCAAAGATCGGTTGTCCAGGCTGGCGGCGTCGGTGGAACGGGCCGTGCAGGAGGCGCAGTCGCGGGCCGAGCGACTACAGGCCGATGAAAAAATTCGTGAACAAGCGGCCCTGCTCGACAAGGCCCGTGACGCCATTTGTGTCATGGATATGGAGTTCACTATTCTCTACTGGAATCGGGGGGCCGAGCGATTGTACGGTTGGAGCGTCGAGGAAGCCGTGGGTCGGAGCGCCCACGATTTGCTCTTTCGTGGAAACGTGTCTCTCCTTTTGGAGGCCGTGAAACAGCTGATCCGACAAAACGAGTGGCAAGGGGAATTGCACAAGAACAGCAAGGATGGCCGGGAAAACGTTGTCGAAAGCCGTTGGACACTCCTGCGGGATGCGCTGGGGCAGCCCAAGTCGATTCTGCTGATTGACAGCGACATCACCGAGAAGAAGCAGATCGAGGCGCAGTTGTTCCGCACGCAACGAGTGCAGAGCATCGGAGCGGTGGCAGGCGGGATTGCCCACGACCTGAATAACATGCTGGCTCCGATTCTCATGGTGACGGAGTTGTTGCGTGATGAGTTGGCCAGCGAGCAGAGCCGCAAGATGCTGGACACGGCCAAAGCCAGCGCTCAGCGGGGTGCGGAGATGGTGAAACAGATTCTGGCCTTCGCTCGCGGCGCTGGCGGCGAACCGAAAACCATTCAACTCAAACATCTGGTCAATGAGATGGTCCGATTGATAGGAGACACCTTCCCGCGCTCAATCCAGGTCGAGAGCAGAGTGGACAAAGAACTGTATCCGATCTTAGGAGACGCCGCGCAATTCAATCAGGTCCTGTTGAATCTCTGTGTCAATGCGCGCGATGCCATGCCCGGCGGCGGCACGTTGCAGATTGGCGCGGACAATGCCGTCTTGGAGGGTAAACGGACGCCGATGTTGCCGGAGCCGGTGTCAGGAAAGTTTGTGGTGCTGAGCGTCGTGGATACCGGTTGTGGCATCCCACCGGAGCTGATGGGAAGAATTTTTGAGCCGTTTTTCACCACCAAGGAACCGGGCAAAGGGACGGGGTTGGGGCTGTCCACGGTTCTCACTATCGTGAAGGCCCACCACGGATTTGTGGAAGTGGTCAGTGAAGTCGGCAAAGGGACAATTTTCGAGGTCTATTTGCCCGCGACCATCAAGGCCGACAGCGAACTCATTAAGAGCGCGGTACCGGTGATGCAAATGGGCCGGGGTGAAATAATTCTCCTGGTGGATGACGAAGCGGCGGTGCTCGAAATCACCAAGACGACCCTGGAAGCCTTCAACTATCGGGTCATCACGGCCAAAGACGGAGCCGAGGCGTTGATCCTTTACCAGCAGCGTGTCGGGGAAATCGACGTTGTTATTACGGACATGGAGATGCCGGTGATGGACGGAGAAGCGTTGGTCAGGGAAATCCGAAAGACTGCGCCCAATGCGAAGGTAGTTTGCATAAGCGGGCTGGAAGCGGAAGCCAAAGGGATGGACATGTCTCATTTGAAACCGCAAGCGTTTTTGACCAAACCCTACTCAACTGAAACACTCCTGACCGCCCTTCATCAAGTTGTGACAAGCTAATTCACCGCCAACCCCCCGGAGCCCATACCCAGCCGTGGCGCCGATGCACCCAATGGCCCCTCACCCACACCGCGCGAGCGTGGGGACGAACGAGCCAGCGTCCTGGCTCCCAAACCCAACGTCCATGCCAGACCCAGTAACCTTCAACCCAGGCGTAGCCCGGCCCTGGCGCCGGCGGGACAACCTCAGCCTGCGGCTGCGGCGGCGCTTCGGTGACGACGACTTCGCGCGGACGTTCCCGCACAACCAGGCAGCCGTTGATCAACAAAAAACCAACACTGACCAACAGCATCGGCAACCAGTTTTTTAGTTTCATAAGAATTTTCGAGCGCGCCGAGATTGCCCCGCGACAACCGCGCCTTTGTTCCCGCCGGGCCATTTTCCGCAATGGGAGGTCGCAGGCGCGGTCAATCTTCCGAGAACAAATATTCCAGATCGTCCTTCGACAGGCTCCGCGCAAACCCTTCCTCGCCCAGGACGTCGCTTATGGTTTGGGCCTTGCGCTGCTGCAATTCCCAGATTTTCTCTTCGACCGTCCCGGGCGCGATGAGCCGATAGGCGTTGACGGTGCGGGTCTGGCCGATTCGATGCGAGCGGTCAACCGCCTGCGCTTCGACGGCCGGGTTCCACCAGGGATCGTAAAGCACCACATAACTCGCAGTGGTCAGGTTCAACCCCGTGCCGGCTGCGCGAAGACTGAGCAGGAACACGGCGGCGTTTGAATCGTTCTGAAACGCGTTCACCACTTCCTGCCGGGCTTTGGTCTCACCGGTCAAAATGTGGGTTGGGATCTGGCGTTGCCGGCATTCTTGCTCGAGAATCTGCAGCATCTGAACAAATTGGCTGAAGACGAGGACCTTTTGTCCTTCGTCCAGCAACGGCTCCAGGAGTTCGAACAATGTTTCAGTCTTGCCGGACGGCGAATCGTTGCCGACGAGGTCCGGGTGGCAGCAAATCTGGCGCAGACGCGTGAGGGCCGCGAGCACGTGCATTTTACTTTTGGCGACGCCCTTTTCGGCCATCGTTTGCATGACCTTCTCGCGGCTGCGACGCAGTTCGGCCAGGTAAAGTTTACGCTGCGATTCACCCAGTTCGCAATCGCGCCGCTCCTCGATGCGGTCGGGCAAATCCTGCGCGACCTGCCGTTTAAGCCGTCGCAGCATGAGCGGGCGAAGTCTTGCGGCCAGACGGCGGCGCGCGATCTTTTGTCCCCAGGCCGCGTCTTCGCCGCCACGAGGTTCGTAAGTCTCGTTGAAATGATTTTGCGAACCGAGGTAACCCGGCTGAATGAAGTCCACGATACTCCAAGGTCGAGCAAACGGTTTTCCAGCGGCGTGCCGGTCAGTGCGAGGCGCTGGTCCGCGCGAAGCTGTTTTACTGATTGGGTCACTTGTGCCGACGGATTTTTGATGAACTGCGCTTCGTCGAGGATGATGGCGCGGAACTCAAATTTCTGCAGCGCTTCCAGGTCGCGCCGCAGCAGGGCGTAGTTGGTGACGATCAAATCGTGCTGTGGAATCTGTTTCCGCAAATTGTGACGCGCAGCGCCGCTTTCCAGAACGAGCACTTTGAGGTGCGGGGTGAACCGGTTCGATTCACGTTGCCAGTTGTGCAGCACTGATGCCGGGCAAATCACCAGTGCCGGCTTCGGCTTTCTTGCGTTCTGCCCGCGCAACCACGCCAGCCAGGACAGCGTCTGTAATGTTTTGCCCAGACCCATGTCGTCGGCCAGAATGCCACCCAGCCTCAAGCCGGTGAGATGGCAAAGAAAATCGAAACCGGCCTTTTGATACGGGCGCAGTTCGGCCTTGACCGAATCCGGCAACGAGGCGTGGTCGACTCCGTCGAAATCCGCGATCTGCTGGCGCAGCTTCGCCGCCTGCTGGTCGCCGAAACGCTGCAAAGAGGTGTCGTCGAGTTGCGCGGCATGGAGCATCGCAACTTTTTGCGGCGCCGTGCTGAGGCCGTCGAGACCAAGGTCGGCCATCGTTTCGTGCGCGGCTTGCACGGCGGTGGCGTCCAATTGAATCCAGCCGCTATCTGGCAGTTTCACAAATCGTCCCGTGGCCGTCTGCAGACGGTGCAAATCCGCTGAAGTCAGTTTCATTCCTTCCTGCTCCCATTCAGCGGAAACCGAAAGCCAGTCAATGCCGCTTCCATGAACAGTCAGTTTGGGACGCAGTCGCCGCGGCGAAAGGAACAATCGTTGAAATGCGGGATTACCCAGATATTCGGCGGCGGGCCGGTCCGGCCAGGCAACGGCGAGCGTGTTCAAAAAGCTTTCGTTCGCGTCGCCAACCCAAACCCCCGGCTCCGGCGTGAACCAATCGAGTCGTCGCAGCCATTGCGCGGCCGGTTCGAGTCGCGGATCATCGAGGATTTCGGGCTTCTCCGCCTGGCGTTTGACGCCGCCTGTCAACTGCCACTCGTGACCGTTCCACTGCCAGACAGTTTGGTCGCGCTCGCTTTCGGCGAGCAGGCGGAGCCGGACGCTGTCATCGCTCAATTCAAAAATGAACCGCGGAACAGCGGTGTGCGCCACGCAAAGCTGTTCCCAGTCGGCTCCTTTGCTCGACCCGTTTTTGCGCAGGTGCGTCAGCAGGCGGTGGCTCAATTTTTTGACGGGCAGAGACGGTCTCTGCGCCCAGTGCATCAGCAAATCGTGTGGCGGCGGATCCCGCAAAAGGTAAAAAGTATGGCCGAGAAGCGCCAGGGAAGGCGGCCCGGCAAAAAAGTGCGCCCGATCAAGCGAGTGATATTTGCCGTCGAGCAGCTTCAGACGGTGAGTCAACACGAGTTCTGAATCTGCGGTTTCGAGATGGGGCGCCAGCTCGGCGAGTTCACCATGAAACGCCAGTTTTGTGCCGTCGGTGTTCAGTTCCAGGCGCGCGTGGTTTCCCCAGCGCGCCAGCCATTGCAACAGTTCGCTGCCGGTCAAAAGCAGAGGCTCGCCATTCACTTTCCGTCCGCCGTAGATCTCCGCCAGCCATTGGATGAATTGCCAGTCTTCCGGAGGAAAGAGCTCTTGTTCGTGAGCGGACCGCGCCGTCAGTTCGACGATTTCGCCCAGCGACTTGTTCTTTTCGCCGGTGCGCGGACGCGACAGCGCAAACTGGACCCCGAGTCCATGCAAGTGGAGCTGGCTTTCGAGCGGTCGGACCTCACATTGGACCCGCAGACCCGCGCGCGGCGCGTCCAGGTGCGCGTGCGCTGGTGGCAACAGCCAGCTTTCCAATTGCTGAACAAATTTCTGTTCCTGCTCGGCCTGTGCGATTTCAGCAAAGCGTTCGAGATTGGCGTGCGGCAGCAATTCAGTGGGCAGCGGACGATTCGCGCGCAGGAAGAGCAGGGCGGTCTCCTCCAGCCGCTCCTTGCCCCGGGTCCCCATCAGGCGCGGCCACCAGTCCTCGCCGGCGAAATCCTTGCGCGAGAGGGAGAGCCGCTCGAAGTAATCCTCCAACAACAGCCAGGCCCGCTGTGGATCGGTGCAGTTGGCGAAGTTTTGCAGCCGTTCAGTGCGTTCGGCGACAGCGGCCTTGGAATCGGCGAGTTCGCGTCGCAGATCAGCAAAAGCGCCGTAGGTTTTCTCGAGCACGATGTTGTTGGCATCGTACTTGGTGGTGGTAACCGAACGCGGAGCGTGTCCGTTTTTGTGTGAGGCTCGTGCCATGTGCCAAACTGACCGATCAAGGCCTGTTATCTCGGCATAAAATGGGCATTGCGGTCAATCAGAAATCAACGCGCATCGGCAGTCGGTTGCGTCGGTTAAATCCGGCAAACGCCCCGACACCAAATAGTACGGCGCGTCGCGGATCTAAACTTTTCCAATCCATTTGCGGTCTTCCCAAACCGCTTTCAA
>Ga0134067_10000085_pt1 | contig 11486 bp, 13 predicted proteins | sample 15_taG_4_FD_94460 | JGI IMG/M metagenome (GOLD analysis project Ga0134067, IMG submission 94460) | Grasslands soil microbial communities from the Angelo Coastal Reserve, California, USA - 15_D_Rain_20cm_5_09212015 | ecosystem: Environmental > Terrestrial > Soil > Grasslands ...
CGAGGCGGTTTGTTTGATCAGGTAGCCGGTTGCGCCGGCTTCGGTCAACTGCTGCACATATTCTTCGTCGCTGTAGGACGAAAGGATGAGCACTTTTGATCCGGGGCTTTCCTTGGTGATTTGCCGTGTCGCCTCCAGCCCGTTGAGCGAGGGCATCCCTATGTCCATGACGACCACATCGGGTCGCAGGCGTTGGGCGATTTGTACCGCCTGGCGTCCGTTGTCCGCCTCGCCGACAACCTGCATGTCCTCTTCTGCGTCGAGCAAAGCGCGGAGGCCCTGCCGCACGACCGTATGGTCATCCGCTAGTATCACTGTTATTTTCTGCATACTTCAGTTCCGTTGCTATGCTGGCGGGGATTATGTTCGCCAGCTTGAAATCCCGCAACCTGCAAAATGTGGGGCTTCCCGCGGCTCAAGTTTCCAGTTGCGGTGTGGGGCACCGCGGCGTGGCAGGGTTCGCTTTCATGCAACTATTCCGCGGCCCGCTTGCGGTGAGTGATGTCGCGCGCGATGATCTGCACGGCTGGCCGGTTTTCAAACGTCAGCGGCGCGGCGGCCACTTCCACGTCCACCACCTGATTGTTGTCCAGTCGCACGAATTTTTCCTCAATGAAAGGAACCACGGCCGCATCTCGCTGCATCCGGCTTTCAGCCGACTTCCAGAAAAACGTGGTGCCTTCCTCGCGCAACTGGCGCAGACGTCGCTGCATCATCTCCCAGTAATCCGGGCGGATGATCTCCTTCAACGGTTTGCCGATGAGTTGTTCAACGCTGTCCGCGCCGAGCAACCGGGCAGCGGCTGTGTTGGCGAAGACGATGTGATCATCACTCTGGACCAGGAGCGCGTCCGGACACAACTCCACTAATTGCCGGTAGCGTTCCTCGCTCTTCTGCAACGCCTGTTCTGCCTCTCTGCGACGCGCCCGCTCCTCCACCAGTTGCAAAGCTCGTTGCACAGCAGGGGCCAGGTTGGACAGCCGGCCTTTGAGGACGAAATCAGTGGCGCCCTTTTTGAACGTTTCCACCGCCATTTCTTCCTGTGCCGAACCGGTGACGAAGATAAACGGAATCTCGGGACACTTCTGCTGCGCAAGGGCCAGTGCCGCGAAACCGTTAAACGTCGGAAGGCCGTGGTCGGAGAAAATCAGGTCGGGCGGATCCTCCTCAAGTTCGCGGATGAACCCCTCCCGCGTCTCAACTCGTATGGATCGGAAGGCGAGGCCGCTCTGGCGCAATTCGCGGTTTATCAACACCACATCGCTGGCGTTGTCTTCCAGGATCAGGATGCGCAATTCTTTGTTCACAACCAATACCACTCGTTTTCCAGTCTCGAAGGTATCAGCTATCCCGTCCCCTCGGAAGTGGGGTGAATACCTGATGTCGGGGCGCACCCTGACATTTCCCCGAAGGGGGTAGGGGCGCCGCGCCACCGTCCCTGCGAGGGTTGAGCGGACGGAACCCCAGGGCGCGTTCCGCCTTGTTATCTTGCGCCTCTGAACGCGGCGCGGACAGCCCAGGGCAGTGCCCCTGGCACGGGAAACGTGGCGGCTGTGTCAGGGATTCGGAGCCTGATGCCCCCCCGCTTCCCGGGTCAAGGGACAAGCTGGACGACGCCTGGAGCAGCAGTTCAACACACGAATCGGAGCCAAGCGCCTTACTGCTTCTTTTCAAATCTAAGCGCTGCGGAATTAATGCAGTAGCGCAGGCCGGTCGGTTTGGGACCGTCTTCGAAAACATGGCCAAGGTGCCCGCCGCAACGAGCGCAAACGACTTCCGTGCGGCGCATGAAGAGGCTGTTGTCGGCTTCCGAGGTTACCTGTTCGGCTTTGATGGGTTGAGAGAAACTCGGCCAGCCGGTGCCGGAATCAAATTTGTGCTCTGAACTGAACAAGGCGAGACCGCAACCGGCGCATCCGTAAATGCCGGGCTGGTGGTTGTTCCAATATTCACCGGTGAAAGCGCGTTCGGTTCCTTTTTTGCGGAGGACGCCGAATTGCGCGGGTGTTAACTCCTTTTTCCACTCCTCTTCGGTCTTGATGACTTTGTCTTTCATATTCCAGTTGAGAGTAACAGCCGGTGAGTTGGTGGACGGCGCTGCGCCGGTCGCGGAGACGGTGGCGACACGCGTCTGGCCGCAGCCCGCCAGCAGCAACATCGAAAATCCACAGCAGTAAATCACACATTTCATTTCAGCCGCCAGACTCGAGAGTAGTCCGTCTTCATTTTTATGCAACTGCGGCTACGGACTGCTGTTCTTGTTTCGATGGCGCGCGAGGTCTTCCACCTGACGGATTACCAGCGCGGTCCAGCCGGTCTGATGGCCGGCGCCCAGTCCCTGGCCGGTTTCGCCGTGGAAATATTCGTGGAACAAAACCAGGTCGCGCCAGTGCGGGTCTTTGGCCCAGCGCGCGTCGTTGCCGTGGCACGGGCGGCGCCCGTTTTTATCGGCCAGGAAAATACCCGCCAGTCGGCGCGACAGTTCCTGTGAAACTTCATGCAGCGTCAGTCGTTTTCCGGAGCCGGTCGGACACTCCACTTTGAAATGGTCGCCATAGAAGTGGTGGTAGCGCTCGATCGCCTCGATGAGGAGATAGTTGGTGGGAAACCAGATCGGTCCGCGCCAGTTCGAGTTGCCCCCAAACAGCCCGGTATTCGACTCGCCCGGCACATATTCGACCCGGTGCACGTCGCCGCCGGCGTGAAATTCGTAAGGATTTTTCTGGTGAAATTTCGACAGGGAGCGAATCCCATAGGTCGAGAGAAATTCATTTTCATCGAGCAAGTACCCGAGCACGCGTTCGAGCCGTTCGCGCGAGGGAATCGCGACCAGTCGATGCCCATGGTCGCATTCACAGTGTGTGATGTGCCGTGACAGGTCCTGCCGGTGTTTCACGAACCAGGCCAGGCGCTTGCTGAAACCGGGGAGGCCCTGAATCGACTCTTCCTCCAGCACTTCCACCGCGATCAGCGGAAGCAAGCCGACCATCGACCTTGTCTTCAAAGGCACGGCGCTGTTGTCAAATCGGATTTGGTCGTAATAGAAGCCATCGGTTTCGTCCCACAAGCCGGTGCCGCCAAGCGTGTTCATGGCATCGGCGATCTGCACGAAGTGTTCGAGGAACTTCGACGCCATGTCTTCGTACGCCGTGCGGACTTTGCCGCCGTCGTGCGCCAGTTCCAGAGCGATGCTCAGCATGGTGGCGCAGTAAAACGCCATCCACGCCGTGCCGTCGGCCTGTTGCAAGGTCCCGCCCGTCGGCAACGGTTTGGATCGGTCGAACACGCCGATGTTATCAAGACCGAGGAATCCGCCGGAAAAAAGGTTTTTGCCGTGGGCATCCTTGCGGTTCACCCACCAGGTGAAATTAAGCAGTAACTTCTGAAAGACGCTTTCCAGGAAGTCGCGGTCGCGGTCGCCGCGCCGGGCCGCGATCTTATAGACGCGCCAGGCGGCCCACGCGTGCACCGGCGGATTCACGTCGCCAAAGGCAAATTCGTAAGCCGGAATCTGGCCGTTCGGATGCATATACCATTCGCGCAGGAAAAGAATGATCTGCTCCTTGGCAAACCTGGGGTCGAGCCGCGCAAACGGAATCATGTGAAACGCCAGATCCCACGCCGCGAACCACGGATATTCCCATTTGTCCGGCATCGAAACCACGTCGCGGCTGTAGAGATGCGTCCAATCGTGGTTGCGTCCTTGCCGGCGGCTCGCCGGCGGCGGGGGCATCGTCGGGTCACCTTCCAGCCAGTCCTCCACGACGTAGTGATAGAATTGCTTGCTCCAGAGTAAACCGGCGTATCCCTGCCGCGCCACGTTGCGCTCGGCGTCGGATAGCTTTGCCGAGGTCACCGAAGCATAATACTCTTCGGCCTCGCGCTTCCGCAGAGAAAAAATCGGATCGAAGTCGGCGCCCAGTGGCTGCGACGGCGCTTCCGCGTCGCTGAACAGACGCAGCGGAACGGTGCACGACTGACCCGCCGCAACGTCCAGAACGTAATGCGGCGCCACCTTGGTCCCCACGCCCTGCGTGTTCACCACATCCTGGCGACCGTGAACGACGTATCCATGAAACGCGTCTTTCGCAAATGCGCCGTCCTCGGCGGCGCCCCAAAGCAGGCGTGAATTGGATTCATTCTCGGTAAACAGGAAGGGCGGAAAGCTCCTGTCTTCCGCGGTACCCACGGCAAGGAAAAATTTTCCCAGTGTTTCGTGCGTCGCCTCCAGCAGGTTCGCGTCCTTGTGCCGTCGAATCCGCGGCTTGAGCGAGCACCCTTCATGCGCGCAACCCCACGACCAGGTGTTGCGAAACCAAATCGTCGGCAGCAGATGCAGCGTTGCTGCTTCGGGCCCGCGATTGGTCGCGGTGATGCGAATCAAAATGTCGTTCGGAGAGTTTTTGGCATATTCAGCGAAGACGTCGAAGTATCGGCTATCGTCGAAAACTCCAGTGTCCGTCAGCTCGAACTCCGGCTCGTTCCTGCCGCGCCGGCGATTTTCCTCGACCAGCCGCGCGTAGGGATATTCCGCCTGCGGATATTTGTAGAGCGCCTTCAGGTAGGAGTGCGTCGGCGTCGAATCGAGGTAGAAATATTGCTCCTTCACGTCCTCGCCATGATTCCCCTCGCTGCTGGTGAGGCCGAACAGGCGCTCTTTCAAAATCGGGTCGCGCCCATTCCAGAGCGCAAGCGCGAAGCAAAGCCGGCACTCGCGGTCGGTGATGCCGAGCAGGCCGTCCTCGCCCCAGCGATAAGCCCGGCTTCGAGCCTGTTCATGGGGAAAATATTCCCAGCACGTGCCGCCCGGCGAATAGTCCTCACGCACCGTGGCCCATTGGCGCTCGCTGAGATAAGGTCCCCACCGTTTCCAGTTCTTCGCCCGCGTGGCGTCCTCCTGCAATCGGATGGCTTCAGCCGATTTCGTTTCGTTCTTGCTCATGGAACCGACTCCGGAATTTGACGGTTCTCTTTATCCCCTGCCACGAGCGTCTAGTCAAAGGTACTTGCAAAATTCCTGTCACCTCGCGCCCGCAGTTCGCGGACCCATCGCGCTCGGACGAAACCGCCGAGCCCGATTTTGCAGCGGGATTGACGGCCGATCATTGTGATATCGTCCTCTGTTACCCGTTGACCTGGAGTAGTCGGGCCGGGCGGTCCCGCGTGCTGCGGTGGTCAACGATGAAGCTCACCCAGCGGAGCCAAAAAAGGTGGTAGCGGTACAATTTGGTGGGGCGAGGCTACTGACGAGCCGGCTCACGCGGACGCTCGCCCCACCGAAAATGCAAACTGTACCACTACCAAAAAAGATGGAATTTTTGAGTCAAGTGTGGCTGTATGGTTCTGTTGGGTTCGTTGGATGAACGGGTAGGATGCGTGCGCTAGCGATCATGGCGCGCCTTCGATCCCGGAGAACTCATGGGCGTCGGTAGCTCAATTGGATAGAGCTTCTGACTTCGGATCAGAAGGTTGCAGGTTCGAGTCCTGCCCGACGCGCCAATAAAATCAAGGTGTTTATGAGTTTGCCCTGTTGCTGACTTGCAAATTTGATACTGCTTTTGTATATTGGTGGCATGAAAGCTCGCAAACCGCTGCCAAAGCAGAATCCCGAACCCATCAAGCTTTGGCGGAAGACTTCCTACGCCAATTTGATTCGTTACAACCCAAGTGGAAATTACTTCTGCCGCATTCGTGTTCGCGGGCGACTGATTCGCAAAAGCCTCAAGACCGACGTGCTGTCGGTAGCAAAGCTCCGCCTCACCGACGAAGAAAAGAAACATCGAGAGGCAGCGCAACGCCAAGTGGCCTTCCTTCGTGGTCGCGGCCAGATGACTTTTGGAGATGCGCTGGAGATTTATCGGGCGCGACTGGAGGCCAATCCCGACATCAAATCGAAGACCAAGGATTACTACACACAACGCGTTGATTCGCTGCTTCGGACCTGGCCCCGATTGAAAAAAAACAATGTTCGAGACATCTCCAAACAGGACTGCCTCGATTGGGCCTCGCGGTATGAAGGTAGCGCCACTGCTTTCAACAACACGGCCTTGGTGTTGCGGATGGTGTTGGACATCGCGGTTGAAAGCGGCGTGATTTACGAGAACCCGGCCAAATACATCACGCGACGGGCAGTCAAGCCCAAGGAACTGCACCTGCCGGACAACGCGAAGTTCATCGAGTTTGTCCAAACGATTGAGAACGCCGGCGGACGATTCAGTCGGGATTGCGCCGACTTGGTTCGTTTTCTGGCCTATGGAGGATTTCGCCTGGGTGAAGCCCGCAACATCACCTGGGCTGATTGCGACTTTGTCCGCGATGAAATCATTGTGCGCGGCGACCCGGAAGAAGGAACCAAGAACAGCGAAGTGCGTCGCGTGCCGATGATCGGCGAGATGAGAGCGCTTTTGGAACGACTGCGGAACGAACGGCGAAAAGAGCCGGCCACGGCGAGCGTCATGAAGGTAGGTGAGTGTCAGATCGCGATGGACACAGCGGCAAAGAAGGTGGGCATCGCGCACCTTACGCATCATGACTTGCGTCACCTGTTTGCCACGCGGTGCATTGAGAGCGGCGTGGATATTCCAACGGTTTCCCGTTGGTTGGGGCACAAAGACGGCGGGGTGCTGGCGATGAAGGTTTATGGGCATCTGCGTGACCAGCACTCGGCGAGCATGGCCAAGCTGGTGAGTTTTGAGTTGGCGGCAACGAACACTTCATCGAGATCGAGGGTTAAACGGCGTAGGGACCGCGATGCGGCAAAATCGTGAAGTTGCCCGGCCGGCGGCCGAGAACGCCTGCTGAGGCGGCCCGCGATGTCCGAGAGCCATGCAGCGACAAGGGTCTGGACGCAGTTCCGCCGTAACACCGGCGCCGCCACGACTCGGAGCTTATCCACACTCTGTTCTGCAGGCTTGTTGCAGGCGAAACGCTGAAGTATTCTACGCGCATGAAGCTTCTCGAACGCATCACAGTCGAGTCGGGCAAGTGCGGCGGGCGGCCGTGCATTCGGGGGCTGCGCATCCGCGTCACGGACATTCTCGGGATGCTGGCCGAGGGCGCGTCGCACGAGGAAATCCTGAAGGATTTTCCTTACCTAGAACCAGATGACATCAAGGCGGCGCTTGCCTACGCGGCCCGGCAAGCCGATCACGCGGTTCTGCAACCGGCGTGAACTTTCTCGTGGATGCGCAGCTCCCACCCGCGTTCGCGCGCTGGATTTCCAGTCAAGGTCATCAGGCCGCGCATGTCTTCGATTTGGGCTTCCACACTGCTGACGACCCGGCAATTTGGGCACGCGCCCGAAGCGAGCACGCAGTAATCGTCAGCAAGGACGAGGATTTCGTGGACCACTGGCTCTTGAGCGACCAACCCGTTCCCTTTATCTGGATTCGCAAAGGCAATTGTTCAAACCGCGCGCTGCTCGCATGGCTCGAACCACTGTGGCCCGATGCTGTGAAGCGGTTGGAGCAGGGAGAAAAGTTCATTGAACTGCGCGCATGAAGTGTTTTGCTCGAATTGAAAACCGCTTTTCCCAACGCCGCCTTCGTTATCGAAGGCTATGTTGACCCGCGCGGACCCGGAGAGCACAGCAGCAAACTGATTCGCTCCCGACGACGACGTCAAGCCCAGCACCCAACAGGTCTTGCCCGCGACACCCGCCAGCTCCCGGAACCGTTCACCCTCGAAGCAAAAAGAGAACGTCTGCTCATCCCTCCGGCGATTGGCACGTAGCCATTCTCACGGGTGACTCACTGTTGGGAATGAAAGTTGCGATTCCATGTTAGGGTGCTAATATCCAATAGCATGGAATTTCTTCCAAATAAAGAATAGTCGGCCACGTAAAGCGTTATGGATCGGCTGCACGCCTTTCAGAGATTGAGTCATCACGCCAACGTTGCGGAAGTCGACAGTTTCACGTTTGCGATGTGGCAGGCAGAGAGACATTCGCATCCTCCCGAACTTGGGAAGTTGTTCGACGACATTCTCTCGTGCTTTGAGACCGTCAATCACGCGCTCAACACGGAGCACCCGTCCGACACTATCGAAGGCAAGGCCGACACATTACAACGTTCGCTCGTCGCAGATGTTTCATCGATCTTGTCTCAAGGTTGGAATCATTACTGGCATTGGACATCAAGTCGGAAATTCCCAGCGACATTTTGCAGCGACTTCGCTGCAATGCTTGTCCGGATTGGCATCGCGTGGGATGCTGTTTTGGCGGGAGACATTGAGGACATCCGAGAACATGTTCAGGCAGAGTTTTCAGCAAGAGAGTATGCGGCCAACAGCGACCAGGTCGGTCGTCAACGTGCTGTCGGAGAGCGAGGGAGGAGAGATGTTTGAAAAGATGAACACATTTGCCGAACAGCCGCTGGAGGCAACCGGCGTCAGCGCCAGGGATTGGCCTTGGAGTTTTAGGTTTGCTCCGTCAGTGCTCGCCGGTGCCTCAGCTGATCGTTAGTCGCCACTCAACGCATGGACAGACTAGGAATCGCTCCGATAGTTCGCCTTTCCACAGCCGCGATTCTCTCGCTCATTCTGATTGCTTGGATGTGGTATTGGGGCTTCGACAGTATGCCCGATCTCCCCGAGCCGTTGATGAGAGTCAGGGATGGTTGGGGAGGCTATCCGCCAGTGTTTCTCGTAACAGGGACAGTTTCGCTTTTGGCGGTTGTCATTCCGATTCCTGTGATACGACGCGGGACTTGGAAGCAACGTTGTGCAGCGGCTCTTGTCATCGCACTTCCTCTTCTGATATTCGTTCTTCTCGTCTGGTCGGTATTGGATTTTACACTATGACGACGTGGCCTAACAACCTCGGTCGAGTGGTTGGCGGGGCTCTCGTCATGGCTCACGTTAGACCACTATGAAGCGTCGTTTTCCAAAGCTCGGACGTTGGCTGGCTAGCATGTATCTGGTTTGGAGTCTTCTGGTGTTCTTCGGCAGCCTCGGCAGTGAGAGTCATAGTTGGTGGCCGATTTTTCTCTATCCAGTCATTTGGCCTTTGAGCTTTCTTTTCCAGAGGATAGACTTCGCATCGAGCGATACCGTGTACGCCGTCTTCTATATTGTCGTGGGCACGATTTGGATTTGGTGGCTGGGACGTCTGTTCTCGATACTGGCGACACGTTTGTTTCCATTTAGAGATGAGAAAACCGTCGTCTAAGAAGACTGGACCGAATGACGAGGAACGCGCCCGGCCGACTGTTTCAATGCTACCGTTCTTGGCGCGCTCCTCGTCATCGGTCAGCTTTGCGTTGGGCTGATACGCATGAGCGCCCTTATCGTTGAGTGCCAGCACTTCGATCGGCGTATGGTGACATTCATTGTGCATCGGAGCTTTCGGCGGGCGCTCGAAGCTTCGAAGGCATCTTGAAATGCGGAACCGGCGAGAAGTGCAGCAGCGCCCACGCCGTCGGCGGTCCTCGCATGGCGCCGAAACCGAACGCCGGCAAAAGAAACGAGACGTATGGGCAGGCAAACAGCGATTGATTGAGGGAACGTTTCCTGGGGCAATCAATCGCGGTGGGGCCGTGCGGCCCCGGAGAGCACAGCAGCAAACAGATCGCTCTCGAAGGCCACGCTCGGTCGGACGCTCAAGAGGTCTTGCCCGCGACACACGCCAGGTCCCGGAACGGTTCACCCTCGAAGCAAAAGTCAGTGCAGACGGCGACCAACCCACAGCGTCGCACGTGGCACCCAATGGACGAACCAACACACGACTGGCGCGACTTCGTTTCTCTGCTCGGTTGGTGACGACGAACGCCACGGAGAGCCGGTGCGGACACTATGCTGAACTCGTCCCTTGTCCGCTCCGGTCGGCGGGACGGACGGCGACACGAACCGACTCACTTTCAATGACAGCGAAGCCGGCGCGTTACTGGCGCGGCGCTTGACAGGAACGAGGAGGCGATGCGACAGCATTGCGACGCCGCTCGGCGCGGCGCTGAGACGCCCACCAAGCAGGCCAGCGACTCGACTCCCGACAGCACACGCGCCAACCAAGGTTCGGACGCGCTTCCGGCGAAACCAACAACCCACTCCTCGCAGCTAAAAGGAAAACCCGTGAGCGTTGTGTGTGGCGACGAATGGACGAACTGCCGGCACACGACCGGCGTGGCGTCGAGCAACTGCTGGTTTCAAAATCGGACCCATTTCCGGCGCATCCGTGGCTCATCAATGGCTTCGGGAAGATGTCTGACAGCTTTTTGGCCGATGCAAACCATCGTAACCGCTGTGTGCATCGTGCCGACGGCTGGTGCGTCGGTGTGGTTGGATGTCGTTGTCGGACTCATGGGGCGTTGGCGCTGACGCGTTATCTGTCGAGCCTGCTTTACTCCGTCAAAGCTACCGATCCGTTAACATTTGTGAGCGTCGCGGTGGCGCTGACGGGAGTGACGCTGGTGGCCTGCTGGCTGCCGGCGAGGCGAGCGGCGCGGACCAATCCGATGGTGGCGCTTCGTTATGAATGAGGAATTCCCATGAGAAAGCTTCGCGAACTGTTTCTGAGGATTGGCGGTTTGTTCAACAAGCAGCGCAAGGACCGGGAACTCGATCAAGAGATCAAGAGCCACCTTCAGTTGCAGGAAATGCGCTGATATCACGGCCGTGGCCGCACTCATCTGCGCGCCCACAGACCGGCTACTGCCCGCGAAGAACTCGCTGAACTCGTCCATCCTCCAGGCCCACGTGAATAATCACATCCCCGCCTCGCCGATGGACGTAGTCGCGGGGACCGTAGCTGATTCTCCAGCACACTCCGCCCGCGCTGGCGTGCTCGGCTGCCATGACTAGGCTGCGATCGATTTCAACCCCTTCGCGGCGCGCCCGCGCATTGGCGGCGGCCACGGCGCGGGCCAGCGACACCGCCAGTTCGTCTTCCAGGACTGTTTTTGTCCAATGCCTGCGGCATAGTGCGTTTGGATCAGGCCACCGCAAAGGTATTCCCGGTCTCGCCGAGTTCAATGACGCTGCCCGACGGCGTGATACCGTAAACCAGCGCTGCCGAAACAAGCTCCCCGGCGTAACGCGGCGACTTCAGGTCCGGGTCATCGCGCACGGCCCGTTTGTCTGTTTCGCTCGGTTCCTGCAAATAACCCGCCCCTATGTTCGGATGCGTGTGAAAGGAGGCGATGATCTCCGCGCCCTCGGCTCTGCACCCAGGGTGCGCCGGCACGATGATGGTGTTGCCAGCACCCCGCGGCCATCGAACGACATCTTGGCTCGACTAGCGCGGAAATGATGAATCTTCCGGGATCGGTCCCGCCAAAATAGATGCTCCCTTCAGGAATCGAATCAATGACTTCACTGCCAAACCGATTCCAGCATGAATTCGTCCCGTTGGTGGGACGGCCAAATCCCACAGGCGAACACAGATGTCAGCCATCTTGGGCTAGCGCCGACGGCCTAAGTCTTTCATTTCCCAATTGTTGTGAAGTTCATTGCCTCGGTTTGGCCCGCTGCACACATGATGCAAAAGGAGTCAG
>Ga0134067_10000089_pt1 | contig 11403 bp, 8 predicted proteins | sample 15_taG_4_FD_94460 | JGI IMG/M metagenome (GOLD analysis project Ga0134067, IMG submission 94460) | Grasslands soil microbial communities from the Angelo Coastal Reserve, California, USA - 15_D_Rain_20cm_5_09212015 | ecosystem: Environmental > Terrestrial > Soil > Grasslands ...
CCAGCGCAGCGCCGTTACGAGCGTAAGACACGGAGATGTAAGTCGTCTCCGGCTGGGCGTTGAGAAATTCCTTCAAATCATTCCACTGGCTGGCTACCTCAGTGTCCAATGAATCATCGATCAGGAGGGCAAGATACAGTTTTTCGCCGCGACGCCAATTGGCGATCTGCGTCCGCTCTTTGTTCACGAAGAGCTGCACATCCTCCTTGTTGATAGCCGGTGGAGGGGCATCTTTCTTGCCGAGGGCGGTCACGGTCATCGTGACGCTGCCAGGCCCCGCAGCCGAAGCGCTGGGCGCCTGAAATGTCGACAGGAAAGCGAACGCACCAATAGCAAGCGTAAAACAGCCACGTCTCAACATTTTCATGCTCCTTCTCCCTTGCTCCTAATAAATTAGATGCGGGCCGGAACTTCAAAGAGGCATGCTCGATCCGACGCTCTTAGGAGGCCGGACTAGAGGTCGATTTCCCTGCTCCAAAACATGGCACGGCGTAGTATGCTGCGGCGCGGCAAAAGAGGCGGGCTTCGGTGAAAAACTATGTTGGGGCGATCGATCAGGGAACGACGAGCACGCGGTTTATGGTGTTTGACCAGGCGGGCCGCGTGGTCGCACTGGCTCAGAAAGAGCACGAGCAGATTTATCCAAAACCCGGATGGGTGGAGCACGACGCGCTGGAAATCCTTCGGCGCACCGAGGAAGTGATTGCAGAGGCGCTTGCGCAACGCGGCTTGCGCGCTTCGGATTTGGCGGCGATCGGCATCACCAATCAGCGCGAGACCACTGTGGTTTGGGAGCGCAAAACCGGAAAGCCTGTTGCGAATGCGATCGTATGGCAAGACACGCGAGTGGCCGATGAGGTGAGGCGGTTTTCCGCAGCGGGAGGGCAGGACCGCTTCCGCGCGGAGACCGGGCTGCCGCTCAGCACGTACTTCAGTGGGCTGAAGCTGCGCTGGCTGTTGCAGAATGTTCCCGGCGCGAAGGAAAAAGCCGCAGCCGGAGAACTGCTCTTCGGAAATATCGATACGTTTCTGCTGTGGAACCTCACAGGAGGCGCCCAGGGCAGCGTGCACGCAACCGACGTGACGAACGCTAGCCGCACGCAGCTCCTTAACATAAGAACGCTTGATTGGGACGAAAAGCTGTTGGCGGCGTTTGAGATTCCGCGAGCCGTGCTGCCGCGAGTGCGCTCGAGCAGCGAGATTTATGGGGAGGCTTCCCTTGCAGCGATCGACGGCGTTCCGGTTGCGGGAATTCTCGGGGATCAACAGGCGGCGCTGGTAGGGCAGGCGTGTTTTCATCCCGGCGAGGTAAAGAACACTTACGGCACAGGCTGCTTTTTGTTGATGAACACAGGCGAGCGGCTGGTGCCGTCGAACTTTGGCTTGCTCACCACAGTGGCGTATAAGTTTGGCGGTGCACCGGCGCATTACGCGCTGGAAGGGAGCGTCGCCATTGCCGGGGCGCTGGTGCAATGGCTGCGCAACAACTTGGGCATTATTGCGAAAAGCCCGGAGGTGGAAGCGCTGGCGAGGACGGTCAACGACAATGGCGGCGTTTATTTTGTGCCGGCGTTTTCAGGACTCTTTGCGCCGTACTGGAAAGAGAGCGCGCGTGGGGTAATTGCGGGTCTGACACGCTTTGCGAATAAAGGACACATTGCGCGCGCGGCTTTGGAAGCCAGCGCGTTTCAGACCCGCGAGGTGATTGAAGCGATGGAAAAAGATTCGCAAATTGCGCTTGCGAGCCTGCGAGTGGACGGCGGAATGGTGGCCAACGAACTGTTGATGCAGTTTCAGTCGGACATTTTGAACCGCGAAGTGGTGCGGCCCGTGATTCAGGAAACGACGGCGCTTGGCGCGGCCTATGCGGCAGGTTTGGCAGTGAACTTTTTTGCGGGGCTGGAAGAATTGCGCGCGAAGTGGGCCGTGGACCGCACGTGGAAGCCGTCCCTTGCGGAAGCGGAACGTGAACGACTTTATCGGCAGTGGAAGAAGGCGGTCACTCGATCGTTCGATTGGATGGAATCCTGAAGGAGGCGTAGATTTATGACTTCACCGTGGCTGGGTGAATTTCTTGGCACAATGATTCTGGTCTTGCTGGGCGATGGAGTGGTGGCTGCGGTGCTGCTAAAACGCTCGAAGGCCGAGGGCAGCGGTTGGATAGTGATTACCACAGGATGGGCGGTGGCGGTAATGGCCGGAGTGTTCACGGCGATCGCCTGCGGGAGCAGAGACGCGCACTTGAATCCTGCCGTGACGCTGGGCTTCGCTTTGCGTGATGGACATTTTGCAAAGTTTTTGCCGTACTTGGCGGCGCAAATGCTGGGAGCGGTGGTGGGCGCTGCGCTTGTGTGGCTGCATTATCATCCGCATTGGAAAGAGACGGCGGATACGGGATTGAAGCTGGGATGCTTTTGCACGGCGCCGGCGATTCGCAAAACGTTTGCGAATTTTATGAGCGAGGTGATTGCCACTTTCGTGTTCGTTTTTGTGGCGGGAGCGATTCTTTCAAAGAGCGTTGCGGCGGGCGGGCCAGCGGCGGGCCTAGGACCTTATTTGCTAGGAAGCCTGGTATGGGGATTTGGATTGTCGCTCGGCGGCCCGACAGGTTACGCGATTAATCCGGCGAGGGACCTTGGGCCGCGGGTCGCACACGCGATCCTTCCGATTGCGGGCAAGGGCGGATCGGACTGGGCTTACGCACCCATTCCGGTGCTGGGCCCGCTGACGGGAGGCTTGCTGGCGGGGGCGCTGCTGCGGGTACTCGGAGTTTAGCCCAGAGTAGTTTAGAATCTCTAGGGTGCTAGAGGGCTGCTGCAAGCGCTTGCATGCTACACTCTGAGGACTAGACACGTTATGGGTTTGATGCGTTCCTTTCTGCTGGCTGCTTCCCAAAACCACTGGCTGCGCGATCATGCCTCGCATTACAAATTTGTCCGGAGGAGCGTGTCGCGCTTCATGCCGGGAGAGACGCTGGATGCCGCGCTCATCGCCGCCCAGACGCTGCGAGGCAAGAAAATCGGAACGGTTTTCACGCGCTTGGGCGAAAACATCGGCGACCGCGCCGAAGCGCAGGAAGTAGCAGATCATTACTTGGAAGTCCTCGAGCGCATCGGACAAAAAGGATTACAAACGGAAATTTCGGTCAAGCTGACGCAACTGGGCTTGGACCTTTCCCGCGATCTTTGCTTCGACCATTTGAAAGCCATCATTGCGCGCGCCCCGAAAGACTCGACGGTGTGGATCGACATGGAGGCGAGCAATTACGTGGACGTGACGCTGGATTTGTACCGGCGCTCGCTGGGAGAGTTTCCCAACGTGGGCGTGTGCCTGCAAGCGTATCTCCACCGGACCAAGGATGATATTGCGAAATTGCTGCCGCTGCGGCCGTCGATCCGGCTGGTGAAGGGCGCGTACATGGAGCCGCCTGAGATTGCGTTTCCACGCAAGGCGGACGTGGATGCAAATTATTTCGAGCTGGGAAGAGCGTTGCTGCGAGCCAGGAAAGAGAAAGCTTGCATGCGAGTGGCGTTTGCCACGCACGACGTGGCGATGATCCGGCGGCTTTCTGAACAAGCCTCGAAGGAAGGATTTTCGAAAGCGAATTTTGAAGTGCAAATGCTTTATGGCATCCAGCGCGGCGAACAGGAACGGCTGGCGGCGGAGGGCTGCACTTCCATTGTTCTTGTGGCGTACGGGACGTTCTGGTATCCCTGGTTCGTGCGGCGGCTGGCGGAACGTCCAGCGAACCTTTGGTTTATTGCGCGGAACGTGTTCGCGTCGTAGCGGGCGTATTTGGGCTGAGGTCGTCCTTAGTTCCCATTTACAAGACATCTCCTTGGCACAACCGTTCATCATGGTCGTGGGAAGCGCGAACGTGGACCTCACCACGTATCACGACGCGTTTCCAAAACCGGGAGAGACCATTTTTGGCGAAAGCTTCGACCTGGGGTTTGGCGGAAAGGGCGCAAACCAGGCAGTTGCCGCACGTTTGTGCGGAGCCAACGTTGCTGTGGTGGCAAAAGTCGGAAAGGATTTGTTCGGCCCGGCCACGGTCAAGAATTTCGAATCGCTGGGAATCGATACCACCTATGTGAGCACCGCGGAAGGCGTTTCCAGCGGTGTCGCTCCGATATTCGTGGATCCCGAGGGGCAAAACCGCATCTTTGTGGTGAAAGGCGCGAATGATTTGCTGGCTCCTGAGGACGTGGATGCGGCTGGACCGCTCTTGCGAAAAGCGAATGCCATCGTGCTGCAATTCGAAATCCCGCTGCGCACCGTTTATCACACGGTGCAATTCGCGAAGAACAAAGGAATCCGCTGCATCGTGAATCCCGCGCCGGCGCAAGCGATAGACTTCGAGAAAATCCGTGGTGTGGACTATTTAATTCCGAATGAAAGCGAGGCGGAAACGATCACGGGAATGCCTGTGCATACGGCAGGAGATGCAAAAGACTGCGCGCGGTATCTGCTCGAGCAAGGAATGCAGCGCGTGATCATGACGCGCGGCGAGCGGGGATGCCTTATGGCGAGCGATGAGGGTACGGAACTCGTGCCGCCATTCGAGGTGCAATCAGTGGACACAACGGGGGCAGGCGACGCGTTTATTGGCAGCTTTGCGGTGTTTTTGAGCGAAGGCTTTTCCGAAATAGTAGCATTGAGACGGGCAAGCCTCTATGCGGCGCTTTCGACGACCAAAGTGGGCACGCAAAAATCGTTCCGGGGCCGGGCGGAATTTGAGAAAGAGTGGCAGAAACGCTGCGCCAGCCTGTAAACGCCCGGCGGCAGTGATAAGATGAAATACCGATTGCGTTTGCCAGATTTTGTGCAGAAATTCCATGACCCTTCGCGACAAGCCAGCCGCAATGCATGAATCCAGCTTCGACCGCCTATCCGTGTCAACAGCGAACTCGATTTCTCCTTCGGACACGGCCATTGCGCAATATGGGGGGCGCGAATTACAACCGAACCGCGGGATTCCGCTGAGTCTGGATTGGATCGACGTGGTACGCGTGAACACCAGCGCGGTTGAACGGCGAGCGCAAACGCTGGTCACGCGGCGAACAGTAAAGAAGGAGTGGCAGGCGGCGTGGCTGCTGCGCGCCATCACGTGCATGGACCTGACGACGCTTTCCGGGGACGATACCGACGAGCGCGTGCGGCGATTGTGCGCGAAGGCGCGGCAACCGATTCAGCAGGAGATTTTGCAAAAACTTGGCGCCGAGAGCCTGAACGTCAAGGTGGCAGCCGTATGCGTGTATCACACCTTCGTTGAAACAGCGCGGCGCGCCGTGGAAGGCAGCGGCATTCACGTGGCTGCAGTCTCGACCGGATTCCCCGCGGGTCTTTCGCCGCTGCAGGAGCGCGTGAATGAAATTCGGCGCTCGGTGGAGGCAGGGGCCGATGAGATTGACGTGGTGATTACGCGCGCGCACGTGTTTGGCGCGAGGTGGCAGGCGCTTTATGACGAAATTGCGGCGTTCAAAAATGCCTGCGGCCCAGCGCATCTGAAAGTGATTCTGGGAACGGGAGACTTGGTGACGTTGCGGAACGTGGCACGCGCCAGCCTGGTAGCGATGATGGCGGGAGCCGACTTTATCAAGACTTCCACGGGGAAGGAACCAGTGAACGCCACTCTGCCGGTGAGTTTACTGATGGTGCGCGCGATTCGCGAATACGCGCAGGAAACGGGAATGGCTGTTGGCTTCAAGCCGGCAGGCGGAATTCGCACGGCTAAGCAATCGCTCGAATGGCTGGCGCTGATGAAAGAAGAATTGGGCACATCGTGGATGAAAGCGGAATTGTTCCGCTTCGGCGCGAGTGGAATGCTGGCTGATATTGAGCGCCAGCTGGAGCATTATGCGACGGGAAGGTATTCGGCGGACTATCGGCATCCCATGGCGTGAGCGTGTGAATTTTAGTGCGATGAAAGAAGCGAGACATAGTCCATGAGCATCGTCGAAAAATTCATGACCATGGAGTACGGGCCCGCGCCGGAAGATCCGCGTGAGGCTGTGGCATGGCTCGATCTCCATGAACGCCGCTTCGGTCATTTCATTAATGGGAATTGGCAAGCACCTGCGGCGGGGACTTATTTTGAAACGGCGGATCCTTCCACAGGCGAAAAACTGGCGACGGTCGCGCAGGGCTCGATGGAGGACGTGGATCGCGCCGTGAAAGCAGCCCGCGCGGCATTGCCGGCGTGGCAAGCGCTCACGCCTCATGCTCGCGCAAGATATCTTTACGCACTGGCTCGCCAGGTTCAAAAGCATTCGCGCTGGCTCGCGGTGCTCGAAACACTGGACAACGGAAAACCGATTCGCGAGAGCCGCGACATTGATATCCCGCTCGTGGCCCGGCATTTCTATCATCACGCGGGGTGGGCGCAGCTTCTCGATCAGGAATTTCCCGGCTACACAGCGTGCGGGGTCGTGGGCCAGATCATTCCTTGGAACTTTCCGCTGCTGATGCTGGCATGGAAAATCGCGCCGGCCCTTGCCACTGGAAATACCGTGGTCCTGAAACCGGCGGAATTCACTCCTCTGACCGCACTGGCCTTCGCGCGAATTTGCCAGGAAATTGCACTGCCTCCCGGCGTGGTAAACATTGTGACGGGCGATGGCGCGACTGGCGACGCGCTGGTGAAGCACCCGGACGTGGACAAGATCGCGTTCACAGGCTCCACGGAAGTTGGACGCGCCATCCGCAAAGCCACGGCGCAAAGCCACAAGAAGATTTCACTCGAACTTGGCGGCAAATCCCCGTTCATCATTTTTGAGGATGCGGACCTGGATAGCGCAGTGGAAGGGTTAGTGGATGGCATCTGGTTCAATCAGGGGCAAGTTTGTTGCGCTGGCTCGCGCTTGCTGATGCAGGAAAGCATCGCGGAGAAGCTCATTGGCAAGATTCAGGACCGCATGAACACGTTGCGCATCGGTCCGCCGCTCGACAAAGCGATTGACATCGGCGCGATCGTCGCACAGGTGCAGCTTGAGCGCATCCAGCGGTTGGTGGATCAAGGCGTGGCCGAAGGCGCGACCTGCTGGCAGCCGTCGATTCCTGTGCCGTCGCGCGGCCTGTATTTTCCGCCAACGCTTCTGAGCAACGTGCATCCGAGTTCGGTGGTGGCGCAGCAGGAGATTTTCGGGCCCGTGCTTGCGGCGATGACGTTTCGCACGCCGCGCGAAGCCGTCGAGCTGGCGAACAATACGGTGTACGGCCTGGCCGCCTGCGTTTGGAGCGAGAGCATCAACGTCGCTTTGCACGTTGCCGCGCAACTGAAAGCCGGCGTGGTTTGGGTGAACTGCACAAATCTGTTCGACGCGGCTTGCGGATTCGGCGGCTATCGCGAAAGCGGCTTTGGGCGCGAGGGCGGGCGCGAAGGCTTAATGGAATACCTGGAGCCAACTTGGTTCAAACAGGCCCCTCAGATTCAAGCGACGCCGCTTGCCATCGAGCAGCCGCCGGAACCTGCAACAGATTCCTCTAATCCTGCGATTGACCGCACCGTGAAGCTTTATATTGGCGGGAAGCAGGCGCGGCCCGATTCCGGCTACAGCATGGCAGTGCGGGCCGCGGATGGGCGGTTGCTAGGCGAGGCGCCGCTTGGCAATCGCAAGGACATTCGTAACGCTGTCGAAGCCGCGCGCAAAGCGGAAAGTTGGGGAAAAGCTACCGCGAACAATCGCGCGCAAGTGCTCTACTACATCGCGGAAAATCTGTCGCAACGCCGGGAGGAAATTGCGGCGCGCTTGTCCGCAGTCGTTGGGAAGAAACAGGCGCAAGCAGAAGTCAGCATCGGCATTGAGCGGATTTTTTCTTACGCCGCAAGGGCCGATAAATTTGACGGCGCGGTGCACAATCCGCCGTTTCGGAACGTCGCGCTTGCAGTGAAGGAGCCCATTGGAACGATAGGTATTCTCTGCCCTGCGGACACGCCGTTGCTCGGTTTTGTGTCGCTAGTGATGGCCGCAATTTGCATGGGCAACACAGTGATTGCGATTCCTTAGGAGAAATATCCTCTCATTACCGGTGATCTGTGTCAGGTTTTTGAGACCAGCGACCTGCCTGGTGGCGTGGTGAATATCATCACGGGCCGCACTAACGAGCTACTGAAGACGCTCGCGGAGCACGACGACATAGATGCGATTTGGAGCTTCACCGATGAAGCGGGGGCCGCAACGGCGAAAGCGCTGTCCATTGGAAACTTGAAGCAGGTTTTCTCGAATGAAGGCCGCGCGATCGACTGGTTCGACGCAAGGCAGGGCGAAGGCCGCTGGTTCCTCGACCACGCCGTGCAGATCAAGAACATCTGGATTCCCTACGGAGAATGACGCTGTCCCTTGTTGCATCTCTCTTGTTGCAGCTCTGATGATGGTTTGAGGCCAATCAAACCAGCATCCCGTCTTGAAAGGGCTTCGGAGGTCGCAAAAAAAAACCCGCCAACTTAGAGTTTTTGTCATCTAGCAAGGACACATTGTCGTTAAAGACTCTACGTAAAGCCTCCGAAATTGTTGTTGTGGATATTGCCTTCGCCACCGCGTAAGGGCTTTCATCCTTTCTGCCTACAAAAAGCAAAGCTACTCGACGGACTTGCGGGGCGGAGTTGGCAGGCGAATAATTGTGAGAGAATTACCTGCAGGGCGTAGTGTCCACCCGACTCCTGAAGGCTTCCCCAATGGACATTTGCTTCATTACGGACAATCCAGAAACGAAAAACCACCCTGTTATCGGCCGAGTCATACAACTGCTGAGCTTGAAACACACGGTGCGGGTGCTTGATGTTGCCTCGCTGACCGGCGACGAAGCTTTCGCGCAGGAAAGGGAGCGCCGCTTGGCCGACATCTACTTGCTAAAGTCCCATGCCCTTCAGGCGCTGGAAGTCGCGGCTCACTTAGAGCAAGCCGAAGCGTTGGTAGTCAACAGTTCCCCATCGTCGCTAGCGTGCCGAGATCGCGTTCTCATGGCACAACGCATGGAGAAGGCCCATCTTCCGTGTCCTCATACGTGGAGTTTCTCGTCGATAGAAGAATTGCAGGGAAAAGAAGGCTGCCTTGCAACTCTGGCTTTTCCGCTCATTATCAAGAGCCGCAATAGTTACCGCGGAGATTTAGTCGGCACGGTAAGTACCCTTGGCGATTTGCAGGCGCTCCTGGCGCGAAGGAAGCGAGAGCCGCTTATTCTCCAAGAGTTTGCGCATGGCGACGGATGGGATGTGAAACTATGGATCATAGGTCAACAAGTCTTTGCGGCGCGCCGTCGTTCGACACTGGAAGCAGGCGCCCGCAAGGACGATTTCCCAATTCCTGCCCAACAGCTTCCGGCTGCCTGGAGATCCATTGCGTTGCAGGTGGGTCGAGTGTTTGATTTGCTCCTTTATGGCCTCGATCTAGTTATCACGGAGAAAGGACCCGTCATTGTGGACGTAAATTCATTTCCCGGCTTTCGCGGCGTTCCCGGGGCCGATTCTGCTTTGGTTAGCCTGATAGAAGGCCTAGTTAGTTGCCGGGGGACAAGTATGTCTTGATTTTAGCGAGCATCACCGTGACAGAAAACGCAGACGGCGAGAATTTGGCATGCTGAGGACCTTTCTCACCGGCTGTGGGCCTCCATCGGCAACCCTTAATCACAAACATCCTCGCCACTCGCAGTGTTGGGTAGAACCAAGCGGTCCTCGCGCACCTCTTCCTTACGCATTTGTAGTCTGACGCCCAGGACGTTTTCTCCTGGAGGGCGAGCCACGAGAAATGCATAGAGCTCGGTAGCTATCGCGAGCAGGACCCGCACGCCCATCAGCGCGGTGATGCCCCACGTGCCCCACAAAAACCCCGCCAGAATCGGAGCTAGGACGCCACCGGCGTCTTCCCCCATGCTCATCCAGCTCATCGTGCGAGCTCGGTTCCTCTTGTCGAAACTGGACACCTCCGCCATCAGCGCGCCCCAGGCGGGACGGAAAGCGGCCTTCCCTATGTCATCAGATGTCTTTGCTACGGCAACTCCGCCGAAGGTCGGAGTGATCACATAGAGGACAGAAGAGAACGTGTTAGCAAGGGCCCTCACCGCCAGCACTAGTTTGCGACTGATGTTGTCGGAGACCCACCCAAAGAGAGGGCCAGAAAAAACAAGGGCCAGCGTCGAAACGGCATAAATCACTCCGGCCTGCGCATTGCTCAGTCCGGCATATTCCGTCGCCAGAACGGGAAAAAGGCCGCTCAGCATTTCTGCAGTACTGGCAATCAAGAATCCCAAACCGACGTATCGTAGTACCTTGGGCCGGCCGTGCGTTACAGGCACCAAGGGTTTTGCCTCGTGGCTTCCACCTGGGGCAGTGGAGGATGATTCCTCGCTCTCCTTGCCTTGAGCGTCGCTACGCTCCTTCACGTACTTGCTGACAATCAGCATTGGCAGCACTGAAAGGCCAAAGGCCAAGAGGAATACCAGCGAGTAGTTAGCGGCGGTGACGGTCAAGATGATGCCTGCGAGCGCCTTGCTCACCGAACCTGCCACGGCACGGGCGGTCTGGTACCAGGCGAAGGCGGAAGCCACGGATTTTTCCCCGCCATGTTCGGCAATGAGCGCATTCGCTGAGGGGTCTCGCAATGACATGGACAATCCATGAGCACTGCGAATCGCGAAGAGCTCCCATGGCAGGGTAGCGAAGCCCAGGAGGAGCGAGACCAAGCTCCGCAGGCTGATGGCGGCCAGGTACGTGCGTTTCAAACCAAAGCGGTCGGCCGCCCAGCCCAGAAGCGGTTTCAACGCCACGGCCACCGCGCTGTTCATCGCCGCGAGGATGCCGACTTCTGTGAGGCTGAGTCCCAGATGACGGGCATAGAGAGGCAAACTAAAGCTGATCAAGCCGAAGCTAAGGCGTGAGAATAAACCCTCAGCCACTATTGCGATGAGCGAGGAGCTGACTCGCCGCTTCATCTGAGTTTGCCAACTGGCAGCTCACCGGAGGTCTGCGTTTCAGCTACGCCGGGACGAATCGGTTCCTCCCTGGTAACTTGCGGCACCTCAGAAGAAACCCCAGTTCGCTTCCTCCTATCAGCCTTGGCTAACTTCTGGGGCCTTTCCCGATTCACCGCTCCCATGGCGCGAGGCTGCTCTTGCCGTTTCAACTTGGCTTCTTTGGCGAGGTGGAGGACATAGCCCGCGACGCGGCTCACTGCCCGTGGTACACGCTCAAAGCTCGGAAAGTCGTTGATGTCTACTACCACCGGGCCTGTAGATGACTCGAGCACATCCAAACCATATATGTCCAAACCAAAAATTTCGCCAACGCGGCGCGCCAAACTCAGCCACTCTGGCTTAAGCGGAAGAAGTCGGTTCGTTACTTCTAGGTCGGGGTGAAGTGGCGATTCTCTCGACACAGCATACACATCCTTGCCTATTACATAGAGC
>Ga0134067_10000092_pt1 | contig 11304 bp, 4 predicted proteins | sample 15_taG_4_FD_94460 | JGI IMG/M metagenome (GOLD analysis project Ga0134067, IMG submission 94460) | Grasslands soil microbial communities from the Angelo Coastal Reserve, California, USA - 15_D_Rain_20cm_5_09212015 | ecosystem: Environmental > Terrestrial > Soil > Grasslands ...
ACTTCCGAGGACTCCGTCTTTCGGCGCAGCCAATGACGACGCGCGAAGAGCGCCGCCAGCGCGACGAGGATGATGGGGACACCGATCACCAGCACCGTGCCGAGCAAGCGGGTCGTCACCAGCAAATGACCGACGGTGCCGAGGATCATCGCGAGCGCGAGAGTCACCATCAGGCTGCGCGCCGCCGTTCGCCGGAGCTGCCGCCAGAGCAGCAGAAGTCCCGCCACGAACACGGCCACCTGGAGCGCGCTTCTCACCGTGCTCAGAACTTTCGTGGTCACTGCCAGCGCCTCAACCGTGAGCGGCTCTTTCGTGAGTTTGAGCACTTTGGTGAACGTGAACTTCTGGCCGGTGCGCGGAATATCGATCCGGATCGGCCGGACGCCCTGAGACATCGGAGGGCGGGCCTGAACGCCCGACGCTGGGGCGGCACCGTTGACAGCTCCGGCGGGCACTCCGCCACCCTGGCCGGCGGGAACCTCGCCCAACATCGGAGCCGGCGCCTCGATTGGCGGTTTGTTGGCCGGTGCGAGAGTTGATGTCATCGCGGGTTGATTCGCGGCCAGAGCGCTACGCTGCATTGCCTCCTCAAACTGGCGCGTGGTCATCTGCGCAACGCTGCCATCGCCGAACAACACCGCGCGGCCGTCAACATCCTTCGGCGAGTAGGCGATGACGGCGCTCGCGTCGCTGTCCGACCTGCCGGCTCCGGCCCAAACAAACTGTTCTCCACTCGCGGGGTCGATCAATAGTTTGTCCGTGCCGAGTTCGTTGCGCATCTGGTCAAAGCTCGACGGCAGTCGATCACCGTTGTCGTTCGAGTAGATTCGAGCCGCGAGACCGATCTGCTTCAAATTGTTGATGGCGCTGATGCGTTGCGCCTTGGCTTTTGCTTTGCCCAGGGAGGGTAACAGTGTGCCGGCCAGCACAGCGCAGATGGCGATCGCGACGAGTGCGGTCACTGCGCCATGCCATCCGCGTCGAATCGCCGAAACGAGCAGCGCCGCGATGACGCCGATCAGAATCAGCGCTGTCATCAAACCTTTGGAGTTGCGCCACAACTCGCGATACGCGGTGGTGAACTCGGTCCAGGCGTCGCGCAAACCGTAGGTCGTGCCGCGCCCCACGCTCATGTTTCCGTCGAAGCTCATAAGTTGATGCGTCGCGGGCACGTAGAGTTCCCACTCGGCGAAGGTGGTCTGAATGTCCGTTTGCGGGGCGGCCAGCGCGATTTCGCGCGGCGACCAGCGCTTCAACGAACCGATGTTCTGCGCATATACGATTTCAACCGCAAACGTCTGGTCGCGATTGGCCTGGCGTGGCAAGGGCACCAGCAGTTTCTCGCCGTCAGCCTCGGCCTTCACCGGTTGCCCGTTGACGTAAGCGGACCAGAACTTCGCGGCCTTCGGCAGCGTGAAGCTTTGGAATTGCTTGTCGTTGTTCTTCACCATGAACGTGGCCTGGGTGAGCATTTCGCCGGCGTCGGTTATCACAGTCGTGAGTTGCGTGCGGTCGGCGACGGCTTCGAGGATTTTTCCCTCCGGGAAACGCGTGACATCCACCGCGAGGTTGTAGGGGTCGCCGGTGCCGTAGCGATAGGCGAGCAGCACGGAGCGGGTGACCAACGCGCGGTCGGCCTGGGCCAATTCGGCCTCGTCAATGCGGCGTAGCGGTTCGGTGGCCTTGGCCTCGCGGAGTTGCAGGCTGGCAGCGCTGGTGACGGCGACGCAGCCGGTCTCGCGTTCGACCTCCAGCGCGTGGATACCGCCCAGGTCGAGCGTGGCCTTGTGCGGATCGAATTGCTCGTCGTAGGTGACGACCAGCGTGTAGCCGCCCCAGGCTTTGTCCTGCAGCGCGACGCTCCAAAGGACAGAGTTGGTGTCTCCCGCGGCGCCAGCCGCACTAGGTGCAGGCGCCACCTGTTCCTTGCGGCGGATGTTTGGGCCGGTGAAGTCAACGTTCTTCCAACTCGCCGGCAGCCGGAGGCGGAATTCCTGCAGGCCCTGGTTGATGATCGCGTAACGGATGGTCGCGCTGCCCCCGAGCAGGCCGTCGCCGACTGTGACGAGGTTGAAAATCTCGGCAATGACGCGCGGTTGAAGTTTTTCAGTAGAGAGCGTGAGCGTCCAATCGGCCTGGTCCGCGACATAGGCGAGCAGTTCGTCGGCGCGGTGGGCGAGGTGGTTGATCGGGATTTCGCGCAGCCCAATCAGTTCGGAAGTCTTGAGGCCGATGCCCGGGGCTGAAGCCGCGCCGATCTGCGCGGTCTGCTTTGCAGCGCCGGCGATCCGCAATGGGCTGACGGCGATCTGATTCGGAAAGGTCTTTAGCGCCTGCTCCAGTTGCACGTCCAGCCTTCGCTCCCCGAGCACGCGGCTGGCGAAGTTGACCACCAGCTTGCCGTCGCGCGCTTTCCAGTCTTCAACGCCGTCGCCGCGCACGTCGGTGACGGTGAAATTCTCCAGCGGAGAAAGTTCGACGGAATAGATGCCTGCTTTTTCGACATTCAGCGTGAGCGCGTGAGTGGCGAGCAAGCGCGTCTCTTCGAGCCGGGCGGTGACGCGCGCGGCGACGTTGATGATCGGCTCGATGCGACGGAGCTTCACGCCGAGCGCGAGTGGACGGCCATAGAAACGATAGGCCGCCAGCGCGCCGGCGGGCGCGTTGATCTGGCGCAAACCGGTGCTGGATTCCGTTTCGACCAGCATGTCTTCGGCGGAGACGGCGAGTGAGCCGGTCTCGCGATCGACACCCTGCGGTTGGGGCAAGGTGAGTTGATCGCCGGACGGAAGATTTTCGACCGTTTGCTCGGAATAGAGTGTCAGGTGGTAGCTCCTCTCGACCGGTTTGATCAACTCGACGGTGAGGATTTGAATCTCCGACCCACTCCCAGTCCCTCCGGGGGAGGGGAGTTGGTCAGCGGCTACCGTCATGCCGCTCCCCTCCCGGGAGGGGTCAGGGGTGGGTTTTCCTGGCGGCAGGCTGGAAGCCTGCGCTACGCTGACCTGCCAATCGCGGATTTGCTCGCCTTCAACTCGCGTCAGCGCCTGGTTGGTTGGTAACACCACGGAAAATTTGGAGAGATTCCCCTGGACGATGTCGTAGCGAAGTTGGGTCACAAATTTGATGACCGTGGGCGTGATTTGCGCCGTGGCAATGGTGTCACAGGTAATCAGTGCTTTGCGCGCAGCCTCGGCCGCTCTGCTCTGCCAACGCAACGAGACCTTCCGGTCCGCGCCCAGCACACCGCGGGCGTGGGGAGGCTGACCTTTCTCGGGTTCGAGCGGTGTGCCGCTGAGCAATTGCACTTCAACCCCGGCGCCGGTGGCTTCGACTGCGACCGACGCAATGCCTGCGTCCGGTCCGCTGAAGGCAATCTGGTTCCAAGGTTCGGCGCGCATGATTTTCGCGACAACCTCCAGCTTGAACTTGTATTTGCCCGCGCGCGCCGCGACGAGCCGATACTGTCTGTCTTTGCGCACCATGCGCAATCCGGGCGGAAGGTTGGCCGGCATCACGGCAACGTCTCCTTCAAACAGCGTGACGGAGGATTCGTTTTTGCCGATGGACTCGGCATCAATGTCCACGAGAAACTTCGCTTCGTTGTCGGTGAGTTTGCCGTCGTAGCGGATTTCGCGGAGCAGAAGCTCTGCCTCGATCGCTGCGACCGGCGCGTTGGTAGATGGCGGAGACGGTTCGTGGGCCGACAAGGCGGCGGGCAGAAACATTAAAAGACAGAGTTTGATGAGCGAGCGCATAACGACCTCCAAATTGTTTCCAGGTTTAACGGGGACGAATGAAGCGAAGTTCATGAGAATGGATTTAGCATAACCCGCGCCCGCCTGTGTGAGGCGCGCGTAAATGAGTTGTCAAAGATTTGTGCGGGCGAATTACGGGAACCGGCGTGAACTTCACGCAAAACGCGTGAAAAGTTTCGCGGCGGACGAAACCAGAGGATGAGCCACATGCCGCGTTAGACGGCGTGGCGAAGCGAATACTCCTGGCGGCCGGTATTCTGGAATCGTGGAGGCGACCCTCGAACCGGCCCAAGGCAGGATCAAAAGAGGTGCCAGGCGCGTTCAGCAAATGCTCGCCAAGGCTGCCCCTGTTCCGTTACACTGATTGCCCGATGGACCCCAATGCCGAAGCCGACTTGATCGCCCGGTGCCGCCGGGGCGAGGCGCAGGCCTGGGACGAATTGTTTGACCTCCATTACGCAGCGGCGGGCCGCTTCGTGTTTCAACTCGCGCCTCAATTTAACCGCGAGGACGTCGAGGAAATCTGCCAGGAAACATTCTTGTCCGTGATCAAAAGTCTTGAGTCGTTCAACGGCAGAAGCCAGTTACAAACCTGGCTCTTTCGCATCGCGGCGAACAAGGCGCGCGATTACCGCGAGCGCCAGCGCGCTGCCAAACGGGGCGGCGGACAGATGCCGATTTCATTGCAAGCGGAGAACCCCGAAGACGGCTTGACCATCGACCCGCCGAGCGACGCGCCCGCGCCCGATGCAACGGCGATCAACGCCGAGCGCATCGCATTGATGCGCGAGGCGCTCGATCAGCTTGGCGAGCCGTGTCGCGAAATCATCGAGCTTCGTTATTTCGGTGATTTGAGTTACGAGGAAATCAGCAACACCTTGCAGTTGAACGTGAAGACCGTCAGTTCGCGCCTGAGCAAATGCCTGGATCACTTCGAAGAAATTGCGCGCAACGTGTTTTCGAGAGAGAATATTACGCCGTCTTCCGTCTAACGATTTGAACGAGATGCCAGACGAACCCAACAGAAACGTCGAAGACGAACTGAAGGCCTGGGCGCAAAAACGCCGCGACGAAGCGTACGCGCCATTCGAGCTGCACCCGGCCACGCGCAAAATGCTCCAGGACGAAGTGGCGCGGACGTTTCCAAAAAAGTCCGATCTAGCCGCCGACATAGAGAGGCAGGCAACTCTCGGCGAACCAAATCATCCGTCTCCTTACGTCGGCGGCTGGTTGAAAAAGTTCTGGCCGCGTTTCGCGCTCGTGGGCTCGCTTTGCGTAGCGCTGGTTGCTGTCGTGGGAATCCTCCTGCCCGGACTCGCCAGATCAAAGTCCAAAGCCCAGCAGGTTGCCCTTGCGCCCAAGCAGGAGAATGCTTGGCTCGCCGATTCCGAACGCCACGACGCATCGGCAAAAGTTGCGCCGAGCAGCAGCAGCCGTGCGGTTGAAGCGCCGGTGAACCGCCTCGGCGAGGTATCAGTCAAGGCTCAATCTGTCGAGTCGTCTGCGGCGCAGGCTGTGCCGACGCTCGCAGAGAACAAACCGCTGGAACACGAAATTCCGGGTCAATCGGAACCTAAAGACGCGCGACTGAAGACAGTTGACCAACTGGCCAAAGATGAGACCCGAAAAAGCCCCGAAACGAGCAGATCGTTGGAATTGTCCTACGCCGAAAGATCGAAGGAAGCAGCGCCGTCGGAGGGCCTACCCGATAGCCGCGATCGCGGAGCTGGTCCCGTAAATGGTCGCAACAGACTTCTGATGGAGCGTAATGGTCCGGCGCCGCGGCGTGCGGAAACAGGCGCAGTCGTGCCGGCGGACAAACAAGCAGTCGCTGCCCAGCCTCAAGCTCCGACGGTTGCCAATGCGCAAGTCACCTTGGAAGCCGCAAATGCTGGAAGGAGCGCCGGCGTCGGCGGAGGTGGATTTGGCGTGGCCGCGGCAACCAACCGGGTCGCGTTCAATGAGCTGGGACAGCAATACGCCCAGGTGCGGAGATATCGCGTCAACTTCAACTCGCCGCCGATGCCGAACGTGCTCAGATCGTTTGAGGTGGAGCAGAGCGGAAAGCAGCTTCGCGTCGTGGACGCCGACGGTTCGATTTACGACGGCGCGATTGAGCGACCGGAGAACGAGGAACTCGCCAAAGGCGTTGTCGCTGCCCAGACAGCGCAGGCGGACCTAAAGAAAAAAGTCGAACCGGAAGCGCGGCGGGTCGAAAGGCTCTCTGAAACGACGTACGGCGAAACGGCGGAACAACAGAATGTTTTCTTCCGCGTTGCCGGAACGAACCGCACGTTGAACCAGTTGGTGGTGTTCCAGGGAAATTTTTTGGCGAACACGAACCAAACAAGCGCGATTGTCCTGGGCGCCAGGTTAGCCACGGACAAACGCACCTTGGTTCCGCAACAAAGTCCGCCACTGCAAATTCGATCGCAGCTCCCCAACTCGCTGATTCAGGGTCAGGCCACCATCGGCGACCGCAACCGGGTTCAAATCAACGCGTCGCCCGTCGGCCCGTAGCCGCTGTAGCCGCCGGCGTAAGGAGGCGGAAACCATTCACCAAACCTAAATCGTCCGCCTCCTTACGTCGGCGGCTACAGATCACCTCAGGAACGCCTCGTGCAAACCGCCGTCCACGGTGATGATCTGGCCGGTGGTCCTGCTCAGACGATTGCTCACGAGCAGGAAGAACGCCTCGGCCTGGTCGGCGGGTGTGATGGGCGACTTGGTGAGCGTGCGGTCGGCATAAAACTTTGCCAGTTTGTCGCGCAACGCGTCGTCGGGTTCGCTTTCGCTGTAGGCAATATTGTATTTCGCCAGCGCGGCGATGACGCGCTCGCGCGGGAACATCGAGCTGCCTTGAATGACCGTTGCCGGCGCCACGCCGTTCACGCGGACCAGCGGCGCCAGTTCGATGGCGAGTTCGCGCACGAGATGGTTCGCCGCGGCTTTGCTGGTGTCGTAGGCCGCCGAACCTTTCTTGGCTACGACGGCATTGGCGCTGGTGGTGAGCACCAGACTGCCGGGCAGGCCTTGTTCCTTCCAGATCTTCGCGGCTTCGTCAGCAACGATGTAACTGCCGGTGACGTTAATGCGGAAGGTGAGGTCCCATTTGTCGTCGGGGATGTGGCCTGTGGTGTCAGGCGGGAAGAAAATGCCGGCGGTGATGATGATGGAATCGAAGCCGCCGTAAGCCAGCGCCGCTTGGTCGAGCATCGCGCGAACGCCGGCGCGATTGGTGATGTCGCAAGCCAGGCCGATGGCCGGCCCGCAATTGGAGATGCCGCTGCCGGCCACGCCGATGCCGAGGCCGTATTTGTCGGTGATTTCCTTCGCCGTCGCTTGCGCAGTCTCCGCTTTCAAATCGACGCAAACAATGTGCGCGCCTTCCTTCACGAGCCGATGGGCGACTTCCTTGCCGATGCCGGAGCCAGCGCCGATGATGACGTGCACCTGGCGCGCCAGTTCTTTTTCCGGCGGCATGCGGCGGAGCTTCGCTTCTTCGAGCAGCCAATACTCGATGTCGAAAGCTTCCTGTTGCGGCAGGGCGATATACTTGTCGATGGCTTCCGCGCCGCGCATGACTTCGACGGCGCAGTTGTAGAACTCGGCGATCACGCGCGATTCGCTCTTGTCCTTGCCGAACGCAATCATGCCGAGGCCGGGGATGAGGATGACCGCCGGGTTCGGGTCGCGCATGGCGGGCGAGTCGGGGCGTTTGCACTTCGCGTAATACGCGGCGTAATCCTTGCGATATTGTTCGAGACCGGTTACCAGTTTCTTCTTCAATGCGGCTGAGTCTTCGGTCTGCGGGTTCCAATCCACGTAGAGCGGTTTGATCTTCGTGCGCAGGAAATGGTCGGGGCAACTGGTTCCAGATTCAGCCAGTCGTTGCGCGTCCTTAGAGTTCACAAACCGAAGAATTTTCTCGTCGTCCTGCACTGTGCCGATGAAGCGGCGTTGCTGGCTCATCTGGCCACGCAGCCACGGAAGAATCGCGGCAAAGATCTCACCGCGCTTTTCCGGCGCGAGCGGTTGATATTTCGCCCCGCCAAACGCCGCTTTGTCGCCGCCGTTCGCGGCATATTTCTTTTCTATGAAGGCCGCCGCCTTCTCAATCAAATCGAGCGTGGTGAAGTAACAGTCCTGGTCATTATCGGCCCAGTTGATGAGGCCGTGCTGGCCCATCATGATGCCGCGCAGCTTCGGGTTCTTGCGCGCGATGTCCTGCATGGCGAGGCCAAGTTCGAATCCAGGCCGCATCCATGGCACGTAACCTATTTCCTCGCCGTAGATCTCTTTCGTCAACTCCTGGCAGCGCGCCGACGCGGCGACGGCGATGACGGCGTTGGGATGGGTGTGGTCCACGTGCCTGGCCGGAAGGAACGAGTGCAGCGGCGTATCGATGGAAGAGGCGCGCGGATTCAGGTTGAAGGTGCAATGATGGTACATCGCTACCATGTCGTCCTCGGCCGGCGACTTGAGGCCCTTGTCTTTGCGCGCGGCGTAGGTCTTCTGGAGGTCGAGCAGCTTTTGCTGGTAAAGCGACGAAAAGTTTTCCTTTGTGGAGGTGCGGAGGTCGCCGCCGGAACCTTTCACCCAAAGTACTTCAACGGTCTGGCCGGTAAGCGGGTCTATGCCGGTGAGCTTCGACGATGTATTGCCGCCGCTGGTGTTGGTGATGCGCTGGTCGGCGCCGAGCTTGTTGGAGCGGTAAATAAGCCGGTCCACGCCGCTCTGTTTCCCGGCTTCCGTGTCGTCCCAGAAGTTGTTTACGTATTGGTAAGTCTTTTGAGTCATACAGATTTAAAAAACGGGATGCTGCCGTATCAGCCGCCCGCACGTTCAGGGACGGCAGCATGCCGTCCCTCCCGAATCGAAACGCGGCCTGTAAGCTCACCGCGAGAAAGCAATTGTGGCAACGATTTTTTTCCGACACTCTTCGGCGTGTGGCCGACGAGCGAACAATCCGCGCGGTGATTTTCGACATGGACGGTGTGCTGACCGATTCGGAGCCGCTCATCAGTACAGCTGCAATGGCCATGTTCAAGGAGAAAGGCTTGACGGTGCAAACGGACGATTTTCGTCCATTCGTCGGTGCGGGCGAAGACCGTTACATCGGTGGCGTGGCGGAGAAATACAATTTTGCGCTTGACGTGTCATCAGCCAAGAAACGGACCTACGAAATCTATCTTGAACTCGTGCCGTCCAGGCTCAATGCTTTTTCCGGCGCGGTCGAGCTGGTTCGCGCCTGCCGGAATGCCGGACTGAAAGTCGCCGTCGCTTCGAGCGCCGACCGCATCAAGCTCAATGCCAACCTGGAAAAGATTGTCCTGCCGCCGGAGATGTGGGACGCCATCGTGACTGCTGAAGACGTGGCGCACAACAAGCCGGCACCGGACCTTTTCCTCGCCGCGACGCGCAAGCTGGGACTGACGCCTGAGCAATGCGTCGTGATCGAAGATGCCGTGAATGGCGTGCAAGCGGCCAAACTGGCAGGAATGCGCTGCGTGGCCGTCGCGCAGAGTTTTCCGTCGGAACAGCTCCAGGCAGCCGATCTGGTGAAAGGGAGAATTTCAGACGTCTTCCTGGCAGACCTGGTCGGCGGTGTGGAACCAATCACACAAGGGAGACCACCACCATTTCCCGCTATCGCTGCGCCTCGGCCATGGGGCTTTTGGACGACACTCGGATTCGCGGTGGCGATTGCGGCGGCTTTCGTTGGCGCTCAAATCGTCGTGGGAATGATATTCAGCGTCGTTGTGATGTCGAGCGGGCATGGGGACATTTTGACGGACCCGAAGAAGTTGCAAACGAGCGGACTGTTCCTGGCGTTGGCAACTTGCGGGGCTGCTCCGGTGGGCATCGGTCTGACATGGCTGTTCGCCTGGATTCGGAAAGGAATTTCGGTTTTCGATTACCTGGGGCTGAAGCGCGTGCCGACGAAACAACTTGTCCGCTGGTGCATCGCGTTGCTGGCGCTCGGGGTGTTGTCGGACGGGCTGAGCACGTTGCTCGGTCGGCCCCTTGTTCCCGAGGTGATCGTTGAATCGTACCAGACGGCCTGGTTCCCGCCGCTGTTCTGGTTTGCCATCATCGTCCTGGCGCCGCTGAATGAAGAAATCTTTTTCCGCGGATTTCTATTTGTGGGGCTCAGCCGCTCGCGGATGGGCAGCCAGGGAGCGATCCTCCTGACTTCGTTGTTGTGGTCGGTGGTTCACTTTCAATACGACTGGTACGGAGTCGCCAGCATTTTTGCCAGCGGCTTATTGCTGGGTTATGCTCGAATGAAGACGAATTCCATCATCCCGGCGATTCTGATGCACAGCCTGCTGAATCTGGTTGCGACAATCCAAGTGGCGATCCTGATTCGATTCGTCGACACCGGGACGTAGCGCGGGAAGAACGGGAGCTTGCGCAGAGCGGCTGCGCGGCCACGGCAGAAGAAATCTATGAAAACGATCTGCGTGTTCAGTTCGTCAAGTGACGCGCTCTCGCCGGTCTATTTCGAAACGGCGCGCGAACTCGCGGCGCTGATTGTTGACACCCTTAGCCACCCTGGGTGATGTGATCGTCGTGGTTGTGGTTGTCGCTGTTGTGGCGGGCGCCATCGTCGGCTACGGCTACCCCTCTGGCGCCAGCAATTAGGGGTCAGGCGTTACCCGAACAATTTTTCCAGGCGTTCAAAAGCCGAGTTCCACGCGGCAGCGTGCGGCTGGATGATCTCCGTGTTGAACGAATCGCGAACGATTTTGCGCGCCTGTTCGAGCGAAGGCACGTGTCCCAGCGCCATCGCTTGCACGAGGACATTGCCGGCCGCGGTGGCTTCAGTCGGGCCGATATCGACCGGAATCTGGAGCGCGTTGGCGGTAAAGTGGTTCAGCAAGCTGTTCTTGGTTCCGCCGCCGACGATGTGCAGGCGCTCGATTTTCCGGCCGGTGATTTTCTCGATGTCGCGCAACGTTTTGCGGTAGAGCAGCGCGAGGCTCTCCAGAACGCAGCGAACGGTGGGGCCTGGTTTCCGCGGCACGGGTTGGCGGGTCTCTTTGCAGAACGCCTGTATCTTGGCAGGCATGTCCCCTGGTTCCAAAAAGCGCGGATCGTCCGGGTTGATCAACGATTCAAAGGGCGGGGACGACGCAGCCAGGTGCGTCATGACCTCATAGTCCAGGTCCTGCTCCTTTTCGGCCCAATAACGGCGGCATTCCTGAACGATCCAGAGACCGGCGATGTTTTTGAGGAGTCGCACGGAATTGCCGTAGCCGATTTCGTTCGTGAAGTTCAATTCCCTGCTCGCGTCGTTAATGATCGGGTCGGGCAGTTCGACGCCCATCAACGACCAGGTGCCGGAACTCAAGAAGGCCCAATTCTGGCCGGCGGCGGGCAGGCCTGCGACGGCGGCGGCAGTGTCGTGCGAACAGGAGGCAACGACCTGTACGTCCTCCAAATTGGTTTGCTGGGCAATGTCGGAACGCAACGGGCCCAGCACGGTTCCAGACGGGACAACTTGCGGAAGGAGTTTGGGCGGCAGCCGCAAGGTCTGAAT
>Ga0134067_10000095_pt1 | contig 11288 bp, 10 predicted proteins | sample 15_taG_4_FD_94460 | JGI IMG/M metagenome (GOLD analysis project Ga0134067, IMG submission 94460) | Grasslands soil microbial communities from the Angelo Coastal Reserve, California, USA - 15_D_Rain_20cm_5_09212015 | ecosystem: Environmental > Terrestrial > Soil > Grasslands ...
GGGTTGTAGCTCAGCTGGGAGAGCGTCGCGTTCGCAATGCGAAGGTCGGGAGTTCGATCCTCCTCAACTCCACCACCGCCCCGCGGATTTGACGTATTGTGGGTCTAGCCCACCTCATGGACGCATGCCCACGCCCCTCAAACTCCTGATTCTCGAAGACAACACCTTCGACGCCGAGCTCGAAGTAGGGAGGCTTCAAGCCGCCGGCTATGACTGCGACTGGAAGCAAGTGCAGACGCGGGAGGAATTCGAGGCCTCCCTCGATCGCCCGGAGTTCGAGTTGATCCTCGCCGACTATAACCTTCCGGATTTCGACGGGCTGAGCGCGCTAAGCCTGCTGAGGGAGCGCGGACTGGAAATTCCCTTCGTTCTCATCTCCGGCACGCTCGGAGAGGAACGCGCCATCGAGAGCCTCAAAGCGGGCGCCACTGACTACGTGATGAAGGAAAGGCTCGAGCGCCTTGCGCCGGTTGTCACGCGCGCCTTGAATGACCGCCTTGAGCGAGCCAATCGCAGCGCCGCGCAACAGGCGCTGCGGGACGCCCACCGCAGGTTGCAGGCGCTTTCGGTGCGACTCCTCCAGGTGGAGGAAACCGAGCGTCGCCGCATAGCGCGCGAATTGCACGACGGTATCGGGCAGCTGCTCACTGCGGTCAAATTGCGCCTCGCGGGCCTCAATCCGTCCTCAGCGGACTACGGCTCTCGCCGGGGCGAATGCGTTGCGGCGATCGACGATGCGCTCGAGCAAGTGCGTCGCGTGTCGCGCGACCTGAGACCCTCACAACTGGATGATCTCGGTCTATTGGCGGCGTTGCGCTCGCATCTCGACCAGCAGGCAAGCAGCGCCGGATTCAAGCCGAATTTCACGCATGAGGGGGTACCCCAGCGTCTCGCTGCTGAGATCGAGACCACGTGCTTTCGCATCGCGCAGGAGGCCCTTACCAATATTGTGCGCCACGCACAGGCGAGCGAAGTTTGGGTTACGCTCGCCGGCACGGAGGAGGAATTGCGTTTGGAAGTGCGCGACAACGGTCGGGGTTTCGATGTCGCGGCCGCGCGGCTGCGTGCGACGGCGGGCAGCAGCATGGGGCTGCTGAGCATGGAAGAACGCGCTACGCTTGCGGGGGGGCGGCTCGCGATCGACTCGGCTCTCTCGCGGGAGACGCGGTTGAGCCTTACGCTCCCTCTGGTGCGGGCCGGCGCGGAACAAGTATGATCCCGGTGCGCGTCCTTCTCGCCGATGATCACGCCTTGGTGCGCGCTGGAATACGCGCGCTCCTGGAGGGTCTGGAAGGGGTCACGGTCGTGGCCGAAGCAGGCACCGGCAGCGAGGTGCTTGAGCTTGCGCGCAAGCATCACCCGGATGTCGTACTGCTTGACATTTCCATGCCTGGACTCGGAGGACTCGAAGCAAGCGCTCTGCTCAAGCAAGAGCTTCCGGAGGTGCGAGTGGTAATGCTCTCCATGCACGCCAACGAGGAATACGTGCTGCAGGCGCTGCGCGCGGGAGCTTCAGGCTACATGCTCAAGGATTCCGCGACCGCTGAACTGGAGCTCGCCCTACAAGCGGTGATACAAGGCGAAACCTATCTCAGCCCGCGCATATCAAAACAGATGGTGGAAGGCTACGTGCAGCGGGTCGGGGGCGAGCAGCCCAAGTCCGACAACCTTACGCCGCGGCAGCGCCAAGTCCTGCAGCTCATCGCCGGGGGTCACAGCACCAAGGAAATCGCCTATCGCCTCGAGCTTTCCGTGAAGACCGTGGAAACCCATCGTGCTCAGCTGATGGATCGCTTGCAGATCCGCGATATCGCCGGTCTGGTGAAGTACGCAATCCGCAACGGCCTCGTCACCACCGCAAAATAATAGGCTTTTAAATCAAGAGATTTTCTCGCAACCCCGGCCTGCTCTTAAGGTATTTAGCGTGCCTTGCTCAGGGCTGGCCCGATAGGCTCATCCTCCGTCTCGCTCTAAGGTGTCGGGTATCGCCCACAGGCGGTTCGCCGCGCGCGCCTAAAGCGGCACGCCGCCTGCTCGCGTCCGAGAGGGGGAGACGTTGAAGCGCATCAGGGTCATGGTCGTCGACGACAGCTTGCCATTCGCAAGCGCGGTCGGGCAGTTTCTTGGACGGGTGATCGACTTGAAGCGCGAGGTCGTAGACGCGCGCAGGCACGGGCTATTCCATGCCGCCTGAGGACGGCCCGCTCGGCCTTTCCACGAGCGAGACTGGGTCACAGTCGAGCGTCCTCCTGCTCGACGACGACGAGAGGGATCTGACGCTGCTCGAAGAGATCCTGCGCCCCGACGGATTCCGGGTGCTGAAGACGACCGATCCGACCCGCGCCTTCGAGCTCCTCGCGAGTCATCCGGTCAGGATCGTGATTTCCGATCAAAACATGCCGGGGCTCACCGGGGTGGAGTTCCTGAGCCAGGTGAGAAAGCTCTATCCCGAGGTGATAAGAATAGTCTTTACCAACTCACAGGATCCCAAGGTGTTCGCCGACGCCGTCAGCAAAGCCGCCATTCACAAGTTCATCATGAAACACTGGCACGGCGAGCGGTTGCGCGCGGAGGTGCGAGAGGCGTCTCGTCGTTATCGTCCGAAAAACGGGACGCTCCCCTCATCCGCAAAATAGAGTCGCTGCTAGACGCTCAATTTCATCGGCAGGATGACCATCTGCATGCCGCGCAGATGGAAGCGGCGCTGCAGCGCCATCGCCGCCTGATTGTGCAGTATCTGCGTCAACCAGTTGTCCTCGTCGAAAATGAGCTTGCTCGTGAAGAAAATGGCGTTGGGGAACTCGCCCAGGACGCGTTCGGCGAGCCTCGTGAATTCATCGATCGGATCGGTGCCGAAGGATAGGTATGACTTCGCTGCCCATCCCTTGCTGTTGCAGAAGTTGACGAAGTAGGAAAGCGAGGCCTTCGCCTCCACCTTCATCGCTTCGAGGTCCTCGCGCCCGCCAAAGCTCTGCGCGTCCACGGTGCGCGCGTTGACGAAAATGAAGTTCCTGAAGTGGTCCGGGAACATCCGCTGCACCCAGAGCAAGGCATGCAGCCCCCCGCCGCGCGAGGAGCCTACCAGAAACACCGCGGTGGGCCGACTGGGGTCAGGCTTGGGCGGATTGGCGACGCTGCCGAAGGGAATGCCAGAAAAGTCGGCGTCGATTTTCTTCAACTGCGCCTTGGTCCATTCGTAGTGGTTGCGTATGGTCACGCATACCGCGATGATCGCGGCGATGATGAGAACTGCCAGCCATCCGCCTTCAAGGAACTTCTCGGCGAGCAGCATGAGCAGAATGCCCGCACACACCAGGAACCCCGCCGCGGACAGCGCGAGCCTACCGAGCCAGTTTCGCCCCGCTCGCAGGCGGGCCCAGTACAGGCACAGGCCGAAGAGCGACACTGCGAAGGTCAGGAACACGCTCAGGCTGTATAGAACGACTAGCGTCGAAACGCTGCCGGCTGTCCACAAAAGGATGATGAGCGATCCGAGCCCCATGACGAGGATGCCGTTCTGGGTGACGAGCCGTGTCGACAAATAGCGGAACTGGTGCGGCACCCAGGAATCGGCGGCCATGTTGGAGAGCACTGCCGGACCGCCGAGGAAACCGGTGTTGGCGGCGACGAAGAGAAGCCCTGCTTCGAGTGCGAGCACCACCAGCAACGCAATCCCGCTGTCGCGGGTTTCCCAGCCGAAGCTGTCTATGATCGCTCCAAAGGCCACCGCGTTGAGCGTCCGTCCTTCCACTGGACGCGCGCCCCACAGCAGGTACAGCAGGATGATCCCGCCGGCGGTGAAGGCGAGCGACAGCGCCATGTAGAGCATGGTGACCTTGCCAGTGTGCACTCGCGGCTCCGCGAGCACGTTGACGTTGTTCGACACCGCTTCGATCCCGGTGTAGGTGCCGCCTCCCTGGGAATAGGCGAGCAGGAGCAGCGCCGCGACGCCTGTCCAGCCGAGCTGCGCCGAAAGTTCCGAGGTTCCACGCCAGACATCGGGCACCAGAGTCGGCAGCACCGTCGCATGGGAGAGCACGCCGTACACGATCAGGAACGCGTGCGTGAGAATGAAACCGACAAAGATCGGCAGCAGGACCGTGATCGCTTCCCTCATCCCACGCAGGTTGAGCAGCACGAGCCCCACGATGAACGCGACTTCGGTTGCAAGCTTGTATGGTTGGAAGGGGAGCGGAAACAGCGAGAACAGGGCATCGACCCCGCTCGCGATCGAAATCGAAACGGTGAGCACGTAATCGAGAATGAGCGCGGCGCCCGAGACGAGGCCCGCATAGGGGCCGATCAAGCGCGTGGCGACCCGGTAGCCGCCCCCGCCCGTGGGAAACAGCTCGATGACCTGGTTGTAGGCGAGCGCGATGATGAACACGGTCGCTGCCGTGGCGAGCGCGAGGTAAAGGCCCAGATCCGTATGCTCGCCCAGCGCGCGAAAAGCCTCTTCGGGACCATAGCAGGAGGAGGATATCCCGTCCGCTCCAAGCCCCACCCAGGCGAAAAAGGCGACGAGCGCGATATGCCTTCGCGTCTTCGTATCCAAGGGGTCGAGCGGCTTGCCGAACAACTTCTGTCGCAGCTTGGCAAGCGCTCTCATGCGCCGGTTGCCTTGCCCGAAGCGATGGCCTTTTCGAGGCGGCGCGCGAACACGGTCATTTCCTTCGCCGCCTGCCGGTCACCCTTGGCCTGAGCGACCTCGATGCCTTTGCGGTAGGCCGCGAGCGCCTCGTCGCCCCGTCCATGTTCGGCGAGCGCTTTCCCGAGGAGTTTCCACGCTGCGGAATATGCCGGGTCTTTTTCGACTGCCGCATTGAGGTGCGCGATGGCGGGTCCGAATTCGGCGCACTTCAGGTACTCGCTCCCGAGAGAAAAACGCAAGAGCGCGCCGTCCCTGGGCGTGCCCACGAGCTTCAAGAGATTGACCATCTGCTGCGAAGTCATCGGGGATACCGGGATGCTGGCGCCGCCCAGCCGAGCGCGGATATTATAACCGCTCGCTCCCGCTGACTTCATACTCAACATGACACGATCCACCGTTTCCACTTCGAACGCGCCAGCTGCGATCGGCACATATTCCCAGGCGGTGCGCGCCGGTGGCACGCTCTATCTTTCCGGCCAGATCGGGCTGGACCCGACAACCGGGCAGCTCGTCGATGGAATCGAGAACCAGATCCATCGCGTTTTCGCCAACCTGAAGGCCGTTTCCGAGGCCGGAGGCGGGTCGCTCGCGGACGCGGTCAAGCTCACCGTCTATCTGACCGACTTGTCGCATTTCGCCCGCGTCAACGAGATCATGGCTCGATATTTCGAGAAGCCGTATCCGGCGCGCGCCGCAGTCGGCGTTGCGGCTCTCCCGCGCGGCGCGCTGGTCGAAGCGGATGCGATCCTCGTGTTACAGGGTTGACACCGGGATCGAGGGATCAGTCGTGCGGAAGGCTTCGGCTCGATCCTCGACCAGCCGGACGGTTGCCGCGAAGCTCAGCAAACTAGGTATTCGTCGCGACTTGGATCTCGTGCTGCACCTGCCTTTGCGTTACGAGGACGAGACACGCGTCACGCCGATCGCAAACGCGCCTCCCGGCCTGGCCGTCCAGGTGGAAGGCACGGTGCGCTCGACCGAGATCGTGTACCGCCCGAAGCGCCAGCTGGTCTCACGGATCGAGGATTCCACGGGCGAACTGGTGCTGCGCTTTTTCAATTTCTACGCGAGCCAGGCAAAAGCGCTCGCTGAAGGCGCAACGGTGCGCGCTTTCGGCGAAGTGCGCACGGGGTTCTTCGGCGGCGAGATGGTCCATCCGCGCTTTCGCGTTCTGCTCGGGTCGACGCCGCTGCCGCAGGCTCTGACGCCCATCTATCCGACTACCGCCGGGCTTGGGCAGGGATCGCTGCGGAAGATGATCGAAGCGGCACTCGCACGCGCCCCGCTCGATGACACGCTGGCCGAGGGTGTTTCGAAGGCGCTCGGGCTGTGCGGATTCCGCGAGGCGGTCGACTCGCTACATCACCCGCGTCCCGGGGCCGATGAAGCCGGGCTCAGCGCCCGCACCTCTCCCGCGTGGCGGCGCATGAAATTTGACGAGTTGCTCGCGCAGCAGATCTCGATGCGTAAGTACTATCGCGAGCGAAAAGCCCGCGCGGCACCGCCGCTTCTGCGGCCGGACAAGGAGCGTTGCCACACTGCGGTTCTGGTCGAGCGACTGCCGTTTCGTTTGACTCGTGCGCAGCAACGGGTGTGGAAAGAAATCGAAGGAGATCTTGCGCAGCCGCATCCGATGCACCGGCTGTTGCAGGGAGACGTCGGCAGCGGCAAGACCGTCATTGCCGTGCTCGCCGCGCTACGCGCCGTCGAGAACGGCCTGCAGGCGGCAGTCATGGCGCCGACGGAAATTCTCGCCGAGCAACATTTCCGCAAGTTCAGCGAGTGGCTCGGCCCCCTGGGGCTGGAAGCGGCGTGGCTCACCGGAAGCCAGACGAGGAAGGAGCGGGAATCCACGCTCGCCGCCGTTGCCTCGGGAAAAACGCCGGTCGCAATCGGTACCCATGCGCTGTTCCAGGAACACGTGCAGTTCCGCTCGCTCGGCCTCGCCGTGGTCGACGAGCAGCATCGCTTCGGCGTTGCGCAGCGCCTCGCCCTGCGAAGGAAAGGGGCCGAATCGCATCAGCTTATGATGAGCGCGACGCCGATTCCGCGCACGCTCTCGATGAGCTACTACGCTGATCTGGATGTGTCGGTCATCGACGAGCTGCCCCCCAGCAGAAAGCCCGTCGTCACCAAACTCGCAGCCAGTTCGCGCCGCGTGGAAGTCGTGGAGCGCATCCGCGAGTCCTGTGCCGCGGGAAGGCAGGCGTACTGGGTATGCCCGTTGATAGAGGAGTCGGAGCAGCTGCAGTTGCAGACCGCGCTCGAGACATACGCCACCCTGAAGGCGGAGTTTCCCGAGTTCGAGGTGGGACTGATTCACGGGCGCTTGAAACCGGCGCAGAAGGCGCAGACGATGGCCGCGTTCCTCGCCGGCAGCATCAAGCTGCTGGTGGCGACGACCGTGATCGAAGTAGGCGTGGATGTCCCCAATGCTTCGCTCATGGTGATAGAGCATGCGGAACGCTTCGGACTTGCCCAGCTGCACCAGTTGCGCGGGCGCGTGGGCCGGGGCGCGGAGGAGTCGGTGTGCGTGCTCCTCTACCAGAAACCCTTGGGTGAGGCGGCTCGCAGCCGGTTGCGCGTGATCTTCGAGAATTCCGACGGCTTCGTCATTGCCCGCGAGGACCTGATGCTGCGCGGGCCTGGCGAATACCTGGGGGCGCGCCAGAGCGGGGCGCCTTTGTTGCGCTTCGCCGATCTAGAAAAAGACAGCGATCTGGTCGAGGCGGCGCGCGGGACCGCGGAGGTGCTCCTGCGCGATAGTCCCGAGGCCGCAGAAAGGCACCTCGAGCGCTGGCTAGGTGGGCGCGCCGATTTTTTAAGGGCCTGAAGCCGGCGGGCTACAATGCGCTCGCGATGAATCTCGCCGCTCTCGCCGCCAGGCTGACGCTGTACGAGCGCCTGATGCGGCTCGACAAACCGATCGGCACGCTCCTGTTGCTGTGGCCTACGCTGTGGGCGTTGTGGCTCGCGAGTAACGGCAAGCCGGAGGGGCGGATCGTGTGGATCTTCGCGCTGGGGACCCTCCTCATGCGCTCGGCCGGCTGCGTGATGAACGACCTCGCCGACTGGCGCTATGACGCTCACGTAGAGCGCACGCGAAATCGACCGCTCGCCACGGGAATGGTGAGCCGACGCGAAGCCTGGATTCTCACCTCTGTGCTGACACTCGCCTCCTTCGGGCTGGTGCTGTCGCTCAACCGGCTGACGGTGCTTCTCTCATTTGCCGCGCTTGGCCTCGCGGCGACCTATCCCCTGACCAAACGATTCCTGGCGATTCCCCAGGCCTATCTTGGAATCGCGTTCGGGTTCGGCATTCCGATGGGGTACGCCGCAATCCTCGAGACCATCCCGTCCGAAGGCGGGTGGCTGCTCCTTGCCAACATCTTCTGGGCGATCGCCTACGATACGGAATATGCTATGGTGGATCGCGACGACGATTTGCGTATCGGCATCAAAACGGCCGCGATCACCCTCGGCCGATACGATGTGCTTGCGGTAATGGTCTGCTACGGCGTGACGCTCGCGCTGCTCGCAGTCATCGGCCTGCACCGCGGGCTGGGTCTCGTCTACTATCTGGGTCTCGCCGCTGCGGCCGCGGTCATGACCCATCACTATCGCCTCATCCGCGGTCGCGACCGAGAAGCCTGCTTCAAGGCTTTTAACCAGAACAACTGGATCGGCGCGATCTTTTTTGTCGGAATTTTTGCCGACTTCGAGATTAGGCGCGGAGTTCCATGGACCTGAAATCTCGCCGAGACTGCAGCGATCGCTTAGACAAATGAGATACCGGGACCTGCGCGATTTTCTGTCGCTGCTCGAGCGCGCGGGCGAGCTGAGGAGGGTGCGCGCCGAGGTCGATCCGAAACTCGAAATGACCGAGGTCTGTGACCGCGTGCTCAAGGCGGGCGGCCCGGCCCTGCTGTTCGAAAAGCCCAAGGGCCACGTGATCCCAGTGCTCGGCAACCTGTTTGGCACGACGCGCCGCGTTGCCCTCGCCATGGGTGGGGAGATAGGCGCGGACCCGCGCGAGACGCTGCGCGATGTCGGAAAGCTCCTCGCGTTCCTCAGGGAACCGGAGCCGCCCAAGGGATTTCGCGATGTGCTCGAGCGCTGGATTCCGATCGGAAGACAGGTGATGCACATGGCCCCGAAGGAAGTTTCGGGCGCTCCGTGCCAGCAAGTGGTTTGGGAGGGAAAGGACGCGGACCTCGCGCGCCTCCCGATCCAGACGTGCTGGCCCGACGACGCAGGGCCCCTCATTACGTGGGGATTGACGGTGACGCGCGGGCCGCACAAGGCGCGCCTGAACCTCGGCATATACCGCCAGCAGCTCATCGCTCCGGACAAGCTCATCATGAGATGGCTTACCCACCGTGGTGGCGCGATCGACTTTCGCGAACATTGCGAAGAGCGTCCGGTCGACCCCTTTCCGGTGGCGGTAGCGCTCGGGGCCGATCCCGCTACGATTCTCGGCGCGGTTACGCCGGTCCCCGATACGCTCTCGGAGTATCAGTTCGCCGGGCTGCTGCGCGGCTCGCGCACCGAGCTAGCAAACTGTCTCGGCTCGGATCTGCAGGTGCCGGCGTCGAGCGAGATCGTGCTCGAGGGCAGCATTCAGCCGGGAGAGACGGCGGTCGAAGGTCCGTTTGGAGATCACACGGGCTATTACAACGAGAAGGAAAGCTTTCCCGTGTTTACGGTCGAACGCGTCACCATGCGCCGCGAGCCGATCTACCACTCGACCTACACAGGCAAGCCCCCCGACGAGCCAGCCGTACTGGGCGCCGCGTTGAACGAAGTATTCGTGCCGATCCTGCAGAAGCAGTTCCCCGAGATCGAGGACTTTTACCTGCCGCCGGAGGCGTGTTCCTATCGGCTTGCCGTGGTGAGCATGAAAAAGCAGTACCCGGGACACGCCAAGCGGGTGATGTTCGGAATCTGGAGCGCATTGCGGCAGTTCATGTATACCAAATTCATAATCGCGACCGACGATGACGTGGATATTCGCGAGTGGAAGGAGGTCGTATGGGCGTTGAGTACGCGCGTGGACCCCGGCCGCGACGTGCTCATCGTCGAAAATACGCCCATCGACTATCTGGATTTTGCGAGCCCGGTCGCGGGGCTCGGATCGAAGATGGGAATCGACGCAACCAACAAATGGGCCGCGGAAACTTCGCGCGTCTGGGGTCGGCCGATCACAATGCGCTCCGAAGTGAAGGGACGCATCGACCTGCTCTGGAAAGAACTCGGCCTGTAGGAGACCGAAGAGAAAGGACCTGGAAAGCGTTTTTTAGAACAGCCGCCCTCAGAATTTGAAGATGAGGTTGGCCGAGGCCATCTTCGCGTTAGCGCGGCCGACACAGGGTTGGGTCGAGCAGTCGCCGACCGTGCCGAAGTTCTCGTACTCGAGGCGTATGCCGTTCGCCCGCGAAAAAATATTGCGCGCCGAAGCCGGTGATGAAGCTCGTTCCGCTTACCTGGCGGCCGTCACTGCTCGCGCCGTTGACAAAACCACTGTTGTAAAAAGTCAATCTCGCTTGGGAAAAGAATGCTCCAAATCGCCCGTAAACGGAGAGGTTCCTGGTCAAAGGAACCGTTGGTATCGCCGAGAACCCCACGCCCGTCACCTTGTAGACGGCATCCTGCGTGACCGTCCCGTCGTTGTACTTGTAGTGAAATTTACCGACTGTCGCGTAGCTCACCTCGGCCGCCCAGTTTCTGTTGATCTGGTAGCCCAAGAACCCCTGGAAACCCCCGTCGAATTCCTTCTTGGATTCAGTGCACGGTCCTCGAGGGCTGCAGGTGGGGGATCCTCCAAAACTGAAATCCGCCGGATAAAATTGAACGCGTGAGTAACCTGCCCCCACTCCGGCGTACCAGTAGGTGTTCTGGGCGTGGGCCGAGGGCACGCCCGACAGCAGCAATGCCGCGACTGCGCAACACAGAGCAGGGTGTTTCATCGGGCAGGCCCCTTTCTCCCTCTTGAGTGCTCAAAAACCAGTCTGAAAATCGAGTCTTAGCGGCACCGCCGCACTGTAATCCAATGGGGAAACTTGTGTCAAGCCAAGAGTTTGGCAAATCTATGTAATCCAACTTCTGCACAATGCGGGTTTATTGCCGGAATTTGGATACTTATCGCCGCGGTCAACTGCGGCGGCTACGCGCAGAGAAATATTGGACGGTGTTTCTTGATTATCTGAAGGGCACCTCGAGCACCACGCCAGCTTCGAATGAACGGCGGCTGCGGAAAGAGATCGGTGCGTGCCGACGCGGGCGGGACTTGAAATTTGCCGGCCTCGCCCGTATGATTAGCACTCGCTGGAGATGAGTGCTAAAACATGGTTTCCCCTATTTATTCATGGCCACATCGCCAGTTAGTGGCTGCTAACACGTTCAATGTTAAGGAGAACATCCGATGATGACCAAGATTCGACCCTTGCACGACCGCGTCGTAGTGAAGCGCCTCGATGCGGAAAACAAATCTGCAGGCGGGATTGTGATCCCTGATACCGCCGGAGAGAAACCGGATCAGGGCGAGGTCGTTGCGATCGGCAAAGGCAAGATCCTCGAGGACGGCAAAGTGCGCCCGCTCGACGTCAAAGTCGGCGACCGCATCCTGTTCGGAAAATAC